>WNFR01003065.1_pt1 | contig 33624 bp, 22 predicted proteins | sample 5400221 | NCBI WGS metagenome assembly WNFR01 (sample SAMN13153357, study PRJNA577476) | soil metagenome | isolation source: 40 cm soil under Madrone tree | place: USA:California | collected 2016-06-14
TTCGCGGCCGGCGCCGCGGAGGATTTCGAGTCGGCGCGCTTCGTAGCGACGTTGCAGGCGGGAGCTACGCACGAGAGTAGGATGGCACCGGACAGTGTCGGTGTCAATGACAACTGAACCTGCGTTCAGATTATGAACAGGTGTTCGTGCTCAACTTGTGGTACTTGATCTAGCGCTATCGGACTAAGAGGACAGGAAAATGATTTCCTGCCCTCCGACTTCTACGCGATCCTTAAACCCGCTTTGGGGCAATGGGAATAAACGGGAATTTGACCGAAATACCCGGGCCCACCACCTCGTGATCGATGACAAGAAGTTGTGGTTATACTGCGTTGTCTCAATCTTCTTTTGGCCTGTGTTTCTCAACGGGTTTCCCTTCGCCAACCGGACGGTCTGGCGGTAGATATAGGCGTATCCCTCCTCCGACTTCAATTGCTGAATGAACTCGATCCGGTCTTTGTGCTTGTGTATGGTCCACTCCGGGGTCCACAAATCCGCTACGGTTAATTTAACAGCGCATTATTTTGCAGTGCCGGTGAATGCCGTTACCTGCTGCCGGGATTCCCCTAAACCCTCAATTCCCAGATCCACGACATCACCAGCCCGCAGATACACCGGTGGATTCATTCCTAGACCGACTCCTGCCGGCGTTCCGGTACTAATCACGTCCCCGGGAAGAAGCGTCATGAACTCGCTCACGTAAGAAACCAGAGTAGCCACATCAAAGATCATATTTGCGGTGGAGCTGTTCTGCCGCATCTCTCCGTTCACTTTCAGCCACATCTTGAGATGGCCGACATTCGGAATCTCGTCTGGGGTTGCGAGGAACGGGCCCAGGGGAGCAAATGTGTCTGCACTCTTTCCCTTTACCCATTGTCCACACCGCTCCAGCTGAAAATGGCGCTCCGAATAATCATTGTGCAGGGCAAAACCTGCGACGTACTCGAGAGCCTTTTCCTTGGGCACGTACGAGGCCTGTTTTCCAATGACGACCGCCAACTCTACCTCCCAGTCCACTTTGGTCGCGTTGCGGGGCATCACTAAGGCATCATTCGGCCCTACCAGTGCCGTCGTCGCTTTAAAGAAGAGAACCGGTTCTTTCGGCGCTTCCGCCTTTGTCTCCGCCGCGTGGTCCCGGTAATTGAGTCCAATGCAGATAATCTTGCTCGGCCGGCAAATTGGGGCTCCTAAACGTACGGAGGACGGTACGCGCGGGGCGGACGACGCATTCCTGCGAAGCCAGGAATCCAGCTCCGCCAAACCGCCCTTTTCAAAAAAGGCCTCATCGTAGTCCGAGCCAATTCCAGACACATCGATGCGACTGCCATCTTGCAACAGCACGCCGGGCTTTTCTTGACCACGTCCACCAAATCGAATCAGTTTCATTGTGTCGACTCTCCTGAATCGCTTTCGCGCTCGATATTTTCTCGGACTTCTCAAGCATTTGAAACACCGCACGGCGTGAGCCGGCATTCACAGCAACGAGTTGTCCGGAACGACGGCGTGCCGGGCGCTCGTCCGCAGAAGGCACACTTTTTTCTTCGCCTCAGAGTAGCCAAGTCGCTTGACTCGCGCTAGAGCCCAGTGAATCTATGCCTGAATCGTACGCAGCACTTCTTGGAGCGTTTGGCAGACTTCTGCGATCTGCTCGTTCGTGATTCTGTTGAAAAACGGCAGCGCGAGCGTGCGTCGCGCGATGAACTCGGTATGGGTGAGATCCATCGAGCGATGCAGTTGAGTACTGTAGGCAGGCTGCAGGTGAATCGGTGCAAAGTATCTCCCGCAGGCGATGCCGCGGGCGGCCATTTCCTCCAAAACCTTGTCGCGCCGCGAAGCAGATTCCCCGCAAAAGCGAATAACGTATACAAACCAACTGATTCGGCAGCGAGGCAGCGTGATTGGGGGCAATTCGAAGTCGGGATGGTTGTCCAATCGTCGTTGGTATTCGCGGGCAACGACTTCGCGCCTCTCGAGGATTGGAGCAATCCGTTTGAGCTGTTCAATCCCGAGAGCGCAATTCATTTCGGAGATCCGGTAGTTGTAGCCCAGCTCTTCGTGTTCGAGCCACTCGCCGGTTTCGCTGCGGCCCTGATTTCGCAGTTTTTTGGCAAGCGCCGCGATCTTTGGGTTGTTTGTGACAATCATGCCGCCTTCACCGGCAGTGATCTGTTTATTCGGGTAGAACCCGAAGACACCCGCATCTCCAAACGAGCCAACTTTGCGGCCGTTGTATTCGGCGCCAATCGCTTCGCAGGCGTCTTCAATCACGAAAAGTCGATGGCGGCTGGCGATTTCCAGAATTTCGGGAAGCGCTGCCGGGACCCCGAAGGTATGCACCACAATAATCGCGCGAGTCCGCGGCGTAACCGCTTCCTCTATCTTGCAGGAATCCAGATTCAGCGTGTACGGGTCGATATCCACGAAGACAGGCGTTGCTTTCTCATAACGCAGCGCATTGGCGACAGCGATGAACGCGAACGAGGGAACGATAACCTCGTCGCCTTCTGCGATGCCGAGCGCGCGAATACAGAGGTGCAGGCCGCTCGTTCCAGAATTGGTGGCAATGGCGTGGGAGGTCCCGATATAACGCACCATCGCCTCCTCAAACTCTTCCAGCTTAGGGCCGAGGCTCAGGCGAGAGGTGCGGAGTACCGCGCTGACTGCTTCAATCTCAGCTTCGGTCACGTCAGGAGCAGAAAGAGGAATTTTCATCGCTGGCGTTCACGAGCGTCGGCGGATTCGACAAACAGTAACGGTGCGTGGCGCTTCATCAAGAGTTCCTGGGAAAGCGGCACTGTCGTCAGGACCTGGACAATTTTTTCGGAAGCGCAACCGTCGCCATAGGGATTCGTCATGCCGCGTAGAGAATTTCGGAACTCGGCACCTCTTGCGGTGCTGATCGCTTCCAGAATCGCGCCGACATCGGCTGCGGCGTCGATGATGTTTCTCGCGCGCTCTCGTCCCTGCTGGCGCAGGCCGACATTGACGGTCGGGAGAGCAAAGGAAGGCGTCTCCATGATCCCGCTACTCGAGTTTCCAAGGAAAAGATTAGCGTGGCGGAGAAGGCTCCAGTACGTGAGCGCATCGAGATTGATAAAAACATGGGAATTTGTTCGCGAGGCTACAAAGGAGCGAGTGCGCTCGATCAGTTCTCGACTTCCTGCGTCGGCGTTCGGGTAGCAAAACAATATCTGGTCTGGGAGCGCGTCGAGCGCCCCGAAGAGCGCATTCGCTTCCCCGATCGTGTCGCGCGCGATGGTGACCGGGTGATAGGCCACCACGACGAAGTTGTCCAGTGCGATTCCCAGGTGTGCTTCGAGGTGCTGGCGCGTGTGAAGCGCGCCGCGCCGCAGATGGTCCAGCGACGGTGCGCCAGCGCGATGCACACGCCACTCCTCCTCGTCCAGGGCGATGATCCGCCGCCTCGCCTCGTAGGTGGAAGTAAAATGAACGTGGCTCATTTTCGTTAGCGCGTTGCGCACGGCGTCATCAATCGCTCCTTCGCTGATTTCTCCGCCCTCGATATGCGCAACGGGAATCCGCAGGGCCAGTGCGACGGAGGCAGGAGCTAGCATCTCGTAACGATCGGCAATCAGAAGGAGAATATCGGGCCGCATCTGGCCCAGGCAATCCGCAAGACTCAGCGTGGCTACGCCGATGGTTTTGGCCATGCCGACATCGGAATCCGAACTCAGCAAACATTCGATCTCCGCGGCGATCGGAAATCCATCCTGTTCAATGTGGCGGATGGTGCGGCCGAATTCCGGAGCAAGATGCGACCCCAGAACGATCAGCTTCAAATCCACTTGGGGATGAGCGGACAGGTCACGCAGCGGCCAGTACAGGTGGCTGTAGTCGGCGCGAGACGTGGTGATGACAGCGATTTTGCGTTTCAAGTTCTTCTCAGAGATAGATCTAAGTGTCCAAGCAACATTTCGCTCGGTTTGTATTCGGGAATGAGTCTGCTGACCTCAGCGAGCAGCGCCGCAAGGTTCCGCTCCTGAACGTTCTCCGAGATGCGGTTAAGTGACGCTTCCAGGGCTTCCGAATCCATCTGGAGACCCTTCACTCGGTGAAGCCTCTCATCGCTTGTCGCTGTAAGTATTTCCGTCTCGGAGACAAAGTCTTCTTCCAGTTTGTCGCCTGGGCGCAGCCCTGTAAAAACAATCTCGATGTCGCGAGATGTTTGTTGACTCGCCGCATGGATCATTCGTTTGGCAAAAGCGAGAATTTCCACCGGTTCGTTCATTCTGGGGACGAAAATGCTTCCCGATTCGTCTAATGCGGTTGCGGCCAGTATCAGGTCAACGGTCTGATTCAGCGTCAGGAAATATCGGCGCGCCTCGGGGTGCGTCACGGTCACAGGTCCTCCGTCCTCGACCTGCCGTTGAAACAAAGGCCCCACGCTGCCATGCGAGCCCAAAACGTTGCCCAGCCGCACGACATTCGTCTTGGTCTTTGAGCCGCTCATTCCGATTAACGCCAGCTCTGCAATCCGTTTCGACGCGCCCATGATGCCGCGAGGATTCACGGCCTTGTCCGTGGAAATCATAACTAGGCGCTCCGCTTCGAATCGGATCGCAGCCTTTGCCAACTCCCAGGTGCCGATCGCGTTGTTGCGAACCACTGCGATGGGATTTGATTCCATCAAAGGCACATGCTTGAAGGCCGCCGCGTGGTAAATGGCTTCTGGATGATATCTTTCAAAAATTTCCCTCAATAGGGGTTTGTCAAGGATATCGCCCAAGATGGCGGCGTAGTTTGCCATGCCAGCGGCCGCGAGCCGCATGCTGATTTCGTAGAGATTCTGTTCCGAATGATCGAGAAGAATCAGGAAACGGGGATGCGTTAGGGCGAGCGCCTCCGTCAGCGCGGAGCCGATATACCCGCCTGCCCCTGTCACCAGGATGGTCTTACCGATGTTCTTGCTGTCGAGTGAAGGTGCGTTCACGTCAGGATCTGGCTTGCCTCGTAGTTGTGAATGTGGGCATGAGTCAATTCAACTGGGATTAACTCGCACGTGGCAAAAATCCGAGGCCATCTTCAGAACTTCCTTTCGCTCGAGAGCGCTGATTAAGCCTCTTCCGACGCCATCCCTTGGCAATAATACCTAACTTCCGCAGACCACCACACCCCCATGAACTCTTCGTGCTGGGTGCGACCTGTGCGGACTAAAGGCACAGGCGACAACGCCTGTACTACAGCGGGAACAGCTTGGCAGCGGTGTCGTACAGGATTTGGCGCTTGGCTTTTTCGCTCAGCGGGAGCGCGTTGAATTTTTCGATGTTGCCCTTGATTTCGGGGACGCCCGGGCCCGGCCAGTCGGTTCCCCACAGGACTTTGTCGGCGATTTCTTCGATGCGCGGGAAATACTCGAGGAGTTTTTGCGGCGGGATGCCGGAAATGTCCATGTGCATGTTTTTGTGGCGGCGCACGAGGAAGAAGGCTTCGTTCATCCAAAGCGGGCGGCCGCCGTGGGCGAGGATGACAACGAGATTAGGGTAGTCGATGCAAACATCGTCGCAAAGCATCGGCTGCGCGTGAAGATTTCTGGCGCCGGGAAAGATGGAAGTGCCGGTGTGAATCATCACGGGCAAGTGGTTAGCTTGCGCCCGTTCATAGACCGCGGCCAGGCCGCGATCGCCCCTCATGTATCCGTTGGGCGAGAGAACTTGGTGTGAGGGATGCAGCTTGAGAGCGCGGATGCCGAGCTCGGCGATGCGATCGACTTCGGCGCCCGGATCAGAGACGGTGCTAGGCAGGACGCTGCCGAAGGCGATGAGTCGATCCGGCGCAGCCTTGCAATAGTTTGCGCTCCAGTCATTCACTTCAGGCGTGAAGCCGATGATTTCCGGTGCGACGTAATTAATGAGGCCCGCGCGCTCGATGCCGAGCGTGTCTAGAAGTGCGAGAAACGCTTTCGGATCCGCGCAATAGCGCTCGACGTCGGTATAGTCCTTGCGGCCGCGCTTGATCAAGTCGAGCGCGTGCGGCTTCATCATGTGAAACGGCATGATGTGGACGTGAATGTCGATGATGGGCTGGTTGGATGCGGGCACGTGTCAGCTCAGTTGAAGCGCACGTACTGAAAGTCGAGCGGCCTGCCGTTGATGCCTTTGACCGGCGGAGCAATCCAGTTGGCAAATTTGCCCAGCTCGGTGACGCGGCCGCTCATCAGCGATTGAACATACTTATAGTCCTCGGGACTGGGCAGCCACTTAAACTCATGAGCCTTCCATTGTTCTTCGGTAAGAATTTCTCCGGTCGTACTGATGAAGTGTCCGGCGAAGTTGCCGATTTCGCGATGAAAGCCCTTGTGCGGCAGCGTCAAGCGGAAGGGAATTCCAGCTTCGTCGATCACGCGTTGCCAGCGGTTGACGCCCGCCTGGATTTCTTCGATGTAGTCGTCGCGCAGTCGCTCGTTTAGCGCGGTCAACGCGGAGACTTGCTTGGTGACGATCTTATCGCCGACGACTTCGGAGACGGGATAGGCCGCGTCCTGCAGAATGTGATCGTCTTCGAGCTTGGTTTCGCGGAACCGGCCTTTCAATCCGCTTGTGTAGTAGTTGGCCGCGTTGGAGGAAACGTCGGACCCGTAAAGGTCGAGCGTAACGCTGTAATGGAAATTGAGATAGCGCTGAATGGTTTGCAGATCGATTACGCCGAGCGCGCGCACATCCGCGGGAGTGTCGACTTTGTTTTCCTTCATGACTTCGCAGGTGCGCTGAATAATGCGGCTCACGCCACTTTCTCCGACGAACATGTGATGCGCTTCTTCGGTGAGCATGAACCGGCAGGTGCGTGCGAGAGGATCGAAACCCGATTCAGCGAGCGCGCAGAGTTGAAATTTCCCGTCGCGATCGGTGAAGAACGTAAACATGTAGAAGGCCAGCCAGTCGGGTGTAGGTTCGTTGAAAGCGCCAAGAATGCGCGGATTGTCAGTGTCGCCGGAGCGGCGCGCGAGCAGTGATTCGGCTTCTTCCCGGCCATCGCGGCCAAAATACCGGTGCAGCAGGTAGACCATGGCCCAGAGGTGGCGGCCCTCTTCAACGTTGACCTGGAAAATGTTGCGCAGGTCGTAAAGCGAAGGGCACGAGAGGCCTAGCATCTTCTGCTGCTCAACGGAGGCGGGTTCCGTGTCGCCCTGCGTGACCACGATGCGCCGGAGAATGGACCGATATTCGCCGGGCACGTCTTGCCACGCCGGCTGACCCTTGTGCATGCCGAAATTGACCTGGCGTTTTTCATCGCGGGGCTGGAGAAAGATCCCCCAGCGATATTCGGGCATTTTCACGTAATCGAATTGCGCCCAGCCATCGGGTTCAACGCTAATGGCCGTGCGGAGATACACCTCGAAATTGTGGCTCTCATTCGGCCCCATGTCGTACCACCAGCTGAGATAGGCAGGCTGCCAGTGTTCGAGCGCGCGCTGAAGAACACGGTCGCGGCCCAGGTCGACGTTGTTCGGAATCTTTTCGGTGTAATCAATCATCGCTTGCTCCTGCGGATTGGTCCGAGATAATTCAGACTCGTTCCCAAGTAAATTTCACGGGCGCGCCAGTTCCGTAGACTTTCAGCGCGCCATTCGCCCCTACCGCGTTAGGGCGAATAAAAATCCAGTTTTGCCACGCGGAGAGGCGGCCGAAGATGCGAGTCTCGAGCGTCTCGTTGGCGCCGAAGCGGAGGTTAGCTTCGAGACCGGTGAGAGCATCGGGAGATTGCGCCGCGCGCGACTCGATGGCCTGGCGAAGTTCGTCTTCCCAGTCGAGATCGTCCGGAGCAGATGTAACCAGGCCGGCCTCGAGGGCTTCTTTGGCTGATAACTTCTTGCCGATTTGCTGGCTCAGGGCGTTGATGGCCTCGGCGGACTGATTGAAACGCCCTTCGAGACGCGCGAGATGGTTGGTCATAGGGAGCGCGCCAAAATTTATTTCAGATAGCGCGATAGCGGCCGGTTCGCCTTCTTGCGCGTCACGCATGTAGACGCGATCGGCGGCTAAAGCCAGTTCGAACAGGGAACCGGCGAAACAGGAATTCGGCTCGACGATGGCGAAGAGAGAGCGCGAAGTAACGTCGATGCGCGCGAACGTTCGGCGGAGCATGCCGAGTACTTCGCGTATGAACCAGTTGTCCTGGTGGGCGAGAAGAAAGTCATCGGTGGCGAGGACAGCGTCGGGATTTCCTGTCGTTTTAAAGAGCCAGAGGCCGAGGTCTAGTTCGCTGGTGCGAAGAGTGAGAATGGCGTCGTCGAGCTCCCGAGCCATTTGCAGCGGCCACCAGTTAGCACCGGCAGCGAGCACTTTTTCCAACGTGTCTTCGGTTGCAAATTCTGGCGCTCGGACCGTGATCGTGGCTGTGCGTGCTTCGCGATTGTATTGAACATCGACAAATTTGTAGTGAAGACCGGTATCGTCGGCGGTGCGTTCGAGCTGCGTGAGAGTGACACCTTTCGCGTTTGCCGGCCGATCGCTTTGCTCGGCGAGTTGGCGCGCCCGCTCCTTGATGTGCTCTGCGAATTGCTGCGGCTTTACGACTTCGTCGACGAGGCGCCAGTCTTTCGCGCGCTGGCCGCGAACTCCGTCGGGATTGGTGCAGAAGATATCGGCGTGGTCGCGGCGAACTTTGCGCTTGTCAGTGACGCGCGTGAGGCCACCGGTGCCAGGGAGAACGCCGAGCAACGGAAGCTCGGGAAGGCTCACCGCAGAGGAGCGATCATCGACGAGTACGATTTCGTCGCAGGCGAGAGCAAGTTCGTAGCCGCCGCCGGCTGTGGTGCCATTGAGCGCGGCGAGAAATTTTAGGCCGGAGTGGGCGCTGGCGTCTTCGATACCGTTGCGCGTTTCGTTTGTAAATTTGCAGAAATTCACTTTCCAGGCATGCGAAGAGAGGCCAAGCATGTAAATGTTGGCCCCGGAACAGAAGATACGGTTCTTGGCGCTGGTGATGACGACGGACCGAATTTCGGGATGCTCAAAGCGAATGCGCTGCACAGCGTCATAGAGCTCGATGTCGACGCCGAGGTCATAGGAGTTGAGCTTAAGCTTATAGCCGGGCCGGATGCCTCCGTCTTCGGCGACGTCCATAGTGAGCGTGGCGACGGCGCCGTCGAAGGAAAGGCGCCAATGCTTGTAGCGCGACGGATCGGTACGAAAATCGATGGCGGTTGTGGTGGATTGAGCTTCTTGTGTTGCGGCGAGTTCCACTGTTCCTCCTGCTGATTACTGCGAAGCGGCGTCGATCGCTGCCTTTAGCTTGATGAAACTTTCGTCGACCGATTCACCTGAAGTGTCGACGATTGCGTCGGCTATGCGGTAGAGCGCCTCGCGGGATTCGAGAATCCGGCGGAGATCTTCCATAGCACGATCGCTGCCCGCCATGGCGCGGAAATCTCCTTGTGCGATTACGCGAGCCATATGCTCCTCAGGTCGCGCTTTGAGCCAGATGGTGTAGCAATGCGCCAGAAGATAATCGTAAGTTTCCTTTTCAGAGACGATGCCGCCGCCGACCGAGATGACGGCACGATCGGCCGCGCGAAGAACGCGTTCGAGAGTGCGCTTCTCAATGGCGCGATAACCGGATTGGCCGTAGAGAGAAAAAAGTTCGGCGAGTGGCATTCCAGTTTCTTTTTCGATTTCTTGGTCGAGTTCGATAAAGGGGAGTTTTCGTTCCGCGGCGAGCTTGGAACCGAGAGTGGATTTACCGGCGCCGCGTAAGCCAATCAACGCGATGCGAGCGAGTCGCACATTTTGCTCCAGGCCGAAGTCGCGCATCAGGCGCGCGGCTGCTTCTTCGAGGCGATGGCTCGGGAGCCGCTCGATGAAACGCAAGATTGTTTGCTTATGTGAAGAGTCTTGCTGGCCCGCGTGCTCGCCGTTTTGGGTTACCGAAAAGAGCTCTTCAAGCGAGACGTTAAGAACGGTGGCGATGCGGCGCAGGAGAAGGATGGATATGTTGCCTTCGCCGGATTCCAGTTGTGCAAGGTGGCGTTCGGAGACGTCGGATTCGTGAGCGAGCGTTTTGCGGGTCATGCCGCGGCGGTTGCGCAGGTCGCGGACGCGGGCTCCAAGTGAGACGAGAAACTCTTCGCCAGAAACCTGAGGAGCACGATGGAAAGAAAGCTTGTCTTCAATGGAGGGGTGAGAAGCCACTGTCATCCTCAGGTGTGCATTATAATACATGCTCAAGAAGCTGAGCAATGATGATTTACGCATCTCTACGGTTGGTTTCGCGCGATGTTTCGGTAAGCTACGGTAGGTAAAGTGGTTAGTTGGAATAGCTTCGGTCGCACTCGGCCGGGTTGAATGTGCAGTATGGTGCTTGAGAATCTGAGGTGATGTGCGGCGCATTTTTTGCACCTGGTAAATTACCGCGAAATTGGCCGGTACTTTGGCCGCTCAACTTGCCATGGTCTATTCAGACCGGGCACTAATGGGTTAAATTCAGTGGGTTAAACGCTTAGTCTTACGGACGTTTTTGCTATGTTCTTGCAATCATGCGTGCATGAATAAACCGCACGAACTTCTGACTTCGTTCAAGGCTCGTTTCGGCGCAGATGCCTCTGTTTACAGAGCACCGGGGCGCGTGAATCTGATTGGCGAGCATACCGACTACAACGATGGGTTCGTGTTCCCTGCCGCGATAGGGTTTTCTTGCTGGGTGGGGATTGCGCCGCGGAATGACCGCAAGCTGGTCCTTTACTCCGAAAATTTTCGGGAAACGCGCGAAACGGACTTGACCCAGTTAGGAGTCCGCGGTTCGGGGCACTGGACGGACTATCCGCTGGGCGTTGCATGGGCGTTGCAGGAAGCGGGCTACCGGTTGCCCGCCGCGAACATTTATGTAGCCGGAGATGTACCAGTCGGAGCGGGACTGAGTTCTTCAGCAGCAATTGAGGTATCGACCGGGTACGCGCTGTTGTCATTGTTGAATGCGGGTCACGCGATCGATCGCACAAAGCTGGCGCTACTGTGCCAGCGCGCGGAGAACGAATTTGTGGGGATGCGCTGCGGGATTATGGATCAGTTCGTATCGTGCCAAGGGCGGGCAGGCCATGCGCTCTTGCTGGATTGCCGGTCGCTCGAATACCGAACGCTGAAACTGCCGCGGCAAGTGCGACTGGTGATTTGCAACACGATGGTGAAACACAAGCTGCAAGCGGGGGAATACAATGTGCGGCGCGCGGAGTGTGAGGATGCCGTGCGTAAGCTGGCCTCGGCGATGCCAGGAACACGGAGCTTGCGTGATGTGACGATGGAGCAGCTTATGCGGCATCGCGGCTTGCTGTCAGACACCCTTTATCGGCGCTCGCGGCACGTCATTACCGAGAATCAGCGCGTTGCTAAAGTCGCCGACACTTTCGAAACAGGTCAAATCGAAAAGCTGCGCGAGGTGATGGCGGCATCGCACCGGAGTTTGCGCGACGACTATGAGGTGAGTTGCCCGGAGCTGGATGCGATGGTTGAAATTGCCGGGCGGCAACAGGGAGTTTATGGCGCGCGAATGACCGGCGGCGGCTTTGGCGGGTGCACGATTAATTTTGTGGACGCCGACCACGCCACGGAGTTTCAGCGGAGAGTTGCGGCGGAATACGAGTCGGCGATTGGCCTGCGACCGGACATCTATATTTGCGAGGCATCGCAAGGAGCGGAATTAGTGGAAGCGATGGCTGAAAACCTTCCGAAGGTGACCCGCTGAGCCACACTTACGCAAGACGGCGCGGTTTGTGAAACGCATGGACGCTTCGCTCTTGCAGGAAGTGCCACACCGCAGATTCAATCCACTCACGCGCGAATGGGTGCTCGTGTCACCGCATCGTACGAAGCGCCCGTGGCTCGGGAAAGTGGAAAAGCCCGCGGCCTCGAATTTGCCCGCCTACGACCCGACTTGCTACTTGTGCCCAGGCAATGAACGCGTCGACGGCGCACGGAATCCTAAGTACAACAGCACATTTATTTTCGACAATGACTTCGCGGCGCTCTTGCCGGATGCGCCTGCTTTCGAAGCAGACGAAAGCGCCCTGCTGGTGGCGCGCTCGGAGCAGGGGATTTGCCGGGTCATGTGTTTTTCGCCGCGGCACGACTTGACGATTCCGCGGATGTCGCTGGCCGAGATCGGTGAAGTCATCGGCTTGTGGAGCGCGGAATTCCGCCGCCTCGGAGACCTCGATTGGGTGCGCCACGTGCAAATTTTCGAGAACCGCGGGGCGTTGATGGGGGCAAGCAATCCGCATCCACACTGCCAGATTTGGGCGAATGCGTCTGTGCCGGACCTGCCGGGAAAAGAATTAATTTCGCTGCGGGCATATCGCGAAGCGAAAAACTCTTGTCTTCTCTGCGATTATTTGCACCTTGAGCTGCAGCGTGGCGAGCGCGTGATTTGTGAGAACGACGGGTTCGCGGTGGTGACTCCGTTCTGGGCGGTGTGGCCGTTCGAAACGATGTTGGTAAGCAAGCGGCACTTTGCCTCCATGGAAGAGCTCGCGGGCCGCGAGGCGGAATTGCTCGCCGATATTTTGCGGCGCATTACGATTCGCTACGACAATTTGTTTGAGACCTCGTTTCCCTATTCGATGGGGTTCCACCAGCGGCCCACGGATGGTCAGGCTTATCCGGAGTGGCATTTCCACGCGCATTATTTTCCGCCCCTTTTGCGGTCGGCCACAGTGCAGAAGTTTATGGTCGGCTACGAAATGCTGGGGAATCCGCAGCGGGACATCACGCCAGAGAGCGCGGCGAAGAGGTTGCGCGAGGTCCCGGAGACACATTATTTGGATCGGGTCTGAACCAAGGATGGAGAGGATCCCGTACAACTTCGGAGGGAGTATGCGGAAGACAAGTTTGCTGGCGCTGGCAGTTCTTCTTGTAAGCGGATTGGCCACCCGGGCCCAACAAGTTCGCTGGACGGAGAAAGAAGCGGCGGATTGGTATGCAAAACAGCCGTGGCTCGTGGGCAGCAACTACATTCCCGCGAACGCGATCAACGAGCTGGAGATGTGGCAGGCGGACACGTTTGATCCGAAGCGAATCGATACGGAGTTGGGATGGGCGGAAGCGATCGGGCTCAACACGATGCGCGTGTTTTTGCACGATTTGCCGTGGCAGCAGGACCCTGCGGGATTCCAGAACCGCATGGACACTTTTCTCAAAATCGCGGCGAAGCACCACATCAAGCCGCTCTTTGTACTGTTTGATTCGTGCTGGGATACGCAGCCGCGGCTCGGCAAGCAGCATGCTCCCACCCCGGGCGTGCACAACTCCGGATGGGTGCAGAGCCCGGGCGCGAAGGCCCTGCAAGATCCTGCACAGTATCCGCGCCTTGAGGCCTACGTGAAGGGAGTGGTAGGAGCGTTTGCGAAAGATGATCGAGTGCTGGGATGGGACATTTGGAATGAGCCGGACAATGAGAACAGTGGGAGCTACCAGCATTTGGAGCCGAAGAACAAGAATGAGCTGGTGATTGCTCTCCTTCCGCAAGCTTTCGCCTGGGCGCGGGCTGCGCATCCCACGCAACCGTTGACGAGCGGAGTTTGGAAAGGCGACTGGTCGGTTGCCGAGAAACTCGAACCCGCGGCCAAGATTCAGATTGAAATGTCCGACGTGATTTCGTTCCACAGTTACGACAAGCCGGAAGTATTTGAGAAACGCGTGCTTTCCCTGCAGCAGTATCGCCGGCCGATTGTGTGCACGGAGTACATGGCGCGGGGGAACGCGAGCACGTTTCAGGGCACCCTTCCAATCGCAAAGAAATACAACGTAGCGGCGATCAATTGGGGCCTGGTAGCGGGGAAGACGCAGACCTATTTGCCATGGGACTCCTGGCACCATCCATATACAGACCGCGAGCCGACGGTCTGGTTTCATGAAATATTTCGCACCGACGGGACACCATACAACGCGGAGGAGACTGCTTTCATCAAGCAGATGACGGGACGAGGCAGCGTCGCGGCACACTAGGAATTGTTCGCTGCCCGGATCAGTAGAAGACCAGCAAGCGATCAGTAATGCCAAATCGGCAAACGATCAGCGAAACGTACGAAGGCTGTCTCGATCTCGCTCCGTTCATAATCTCGCATAAACATGTCATTCCGAGGGCAGTGTTTGCCCGAGGAACCTGCTTTTTCTCCGCCTCCAGTAACGAACGAAGCTCGCACCGAAATTAACGGGCCGCCGAGATCGGAATGATAGAAGGTCGTTCTTCTTGCGGAAGCGCGACGCCGTCGCGGAACGTAACGACCCTGCCAGAGTTGGCTGGAACGCGGTCGCCGGGCACGAGGATACCCACCAAATTCAGCGGGTCCGCAGCGGAAACCGTGACGACTTCGCCGCTCGGCTGCTGCTTGCGCATCGCGCGTAGCGACTCCACCGCCACCGGCAGAGCAAACTGCTCTCCCAAAAAGCCGCCGACGAAGCGCCCCCCGCGGATTTCGCCACGGTCCTCAAGGCGCCGAAGCGTGATCAGCACTTCGCGCCACTTGGGCAGGATGGCCTCGCGAGTGAGCACTTCACGGAAAACGATTCCATAGCGCCGGAGCAGCATCCAGCAAATCGCTTCGAGAGCGACATTGCGATCCGCAGTTTCGCCGGAATAGAGAAGCGACCAGCGCCCCGTACTATGGCGCGGTCTCGCGGAACGGCCGCTGCCTTGCCCGGCGCGTCGCTTTGGATCGATCAGCGCCCGCAAATTATCGAAGCCATCGGCGGTCAGCAAGCCCGCCGCCACCAATTCCCACAGAGCTGTTTCCACTTCAGACTTTAACTTCCCCGTTCCGCGCACAATATCAGCGAAGAAAGACGCGCCGCGTTGCCGCAAGAACTGAAGCACGGCTCCAGCATCGGGGCTCAAGCTGGAAGCCTCAGCATCACCGGCTTCCCGCCGCGGAATCATCCACTCAGATTCGTCACGCGCAAAAAACGTGATCGGCGCCACGCTGCTCGGCACGACGCGGCGCTTTCCGTCGCTCGGCAATTCCAACGTCGCGGGATGCGGCGAGAGCCGGCCCCAGCCGACCGCGCCGGTGAGGCAAAGCTGGTCCAGTTCCTTGGGATCGTAGTTGGCAACGCGCCGCGCCAGCATTTGGCGTTCCCACGAATTTGCCGGCGCCTCAAACCCTTGCAGCTGACGCAGCGCTTCCAGCAGCCCGCGCTCGCCGAGCAATTGCGTGCTCGGCGCGATGTGCTGCCACCGCAGCAGCCAATTCATGAATTGCGCCGCGGTCACGGACTCGACTTGCTTCCTAAGCTGTCCGAGAGTGAGCCGATGGATGCGCGCGAGTAGCCGCCGCTCGCACCATTCCGTTTCGCTGCCCGCGGGATCGGTGAACTTTCCGCGGAGAATGACGCCACTGGTCTCCAGGCGAAGCATCGCTCTCTCAACGTCCGAAGACGAGATGCCGAGCACAGAAGCTAACTGTGTCGCAGCGATCGGGCCAGCATGTGCCATCCAGCCAGTCACCATAGCGAGCTGCGCATCTTGCGTGGAGGTTTCACCAGAGGACAGCTCCGGAAGCGCAATATCGAAAACTGCGGATGGGAAAATTGTGCGGAAGCCATTGGCCCGTTCTGCCGCCACCCAATAGGTTGCGTCGTTGAATCGGGCGAGGCCCGCGCGCTGTTGCCCCACCAATTGTTCAAAGTGCGAAGTCCACAGCGGCACAGACTCCGCCAATTTCGCCTGCAAAGCGTTAGCGGTTTGCTCCGCACCGTTGCCAAGCACCGGTATAGCAACCAACGATAGCAGTGCATCGTGCAGCTCTTCCGCGTCGCGGACGTCTGGCCATGCGTCATCGCGAACACTCGCGATGGCTGCGGGATCGAGGCGGCCAATCTCGGACAAAACCGTTTCAGGAAGCACCCGGCGCATTTCGACAGCGCGCGCGCGACGCTCCTCGAGCGGCGCATCATCGAGATACGCGTACGGATTCGCGTTCAGGATCTCGTGCGAAAACTGCGATGGCACCGGCGTATCCACGGCGATGCAGCGAATGCGCCCCTCGCCCATATCAGTCAACGCGCGCTGGAGTCCCTCGATGTCCAATGCTTCAGTGAGCACATCCTTCATCGTTTCGCGAATCAGCGGGTGATCGGACAAAACGATTTCGCCCTCGAGATTTTCCGGACAAGCGAGCGCCTCGGGAAACACCGCAGCAAGCAAGTCATCAGCCCGCATGCGCTGAATATTGGGCGGCACCTTTTTGCCCCCGCGAAAACGGAGAAGCGCCAGCGAGCGGCCCGCATCCCATCTCCACCGAGTGGTAAAGAGCGGGGAAGGCATCGCGGCCTGCTCAAGCACATGCTGCACAGAATTGGGATGCAGGAAATGGAAGACGTCAGCGAGCGGAAAGCTGTGCTGCTCGCTCAGAGAAATGTTCAGGCCATTGTCGGTGGCAGCGGCTTGCAGCTCGAAATTGAAGGAGCGGCAGAAACGTTTGCGAAGCGCGAGCCCCCAGGCTTTGTTGATGCGAGCGCCGCGCTCGGCGATGACCGTTTTTTGCGTGGGAATGGCGCCGAGGACCGCGCGTCCGGCAGCGACATACTCCGCGGCCTGTTCAGCTCCAGGCTGATCTAACCCGCATTCGGCTTTTAGCCAGTTCACGGCTTCCGCAAAATCGGTTCGATCCTGTCTCTCTGCGCCCGCTAAAGCGCGCGGAACGAGCGAACTGATCTGTTCTCGCAACTCCGCGACATGTGCAGACAGCTCATCAGTACGAGCGGGAGCCTCGCCGCGCCAGAAAGGCACGCTGGGAGCCGCCCCTTGCGCATCTTCGACAAGCACGCTGCCGGATGTAACACGGCGAATGCGCCAGGAAGTATTTCCCAGCAGAATGATGTCGCCCGCCAGACTTTCCACGGCGAAGTCTTCGTCCACCGTACCGACGGTGATGCCCTCCGGTTGCGCGACAACGGAATAGAGCGAATTCTCGGGAATTGCGCCGCCGCTCGTGATGGCAGCAAGTCGTGCACCGCGCCGTGGCCGCAGAACATGGTTGACTCGGTCGCGATGCAGATACGCAGCATAGCGGCCCCGCTGGCTGGCGATTCCCTCGGAGAGCATCTCAACGATTTCGTCGAAACCCTTCCGCTCGAGATTGCGGTAGGGATAAGCGCGTCGCACGGATTCATACAGAGCGTCCTCCGGCCAGTCCTCAGCCGCGCACATCGCTACGATTTGCTGGGCCAGAATGTCCATCGGCGAATCCGGAATGACGATGCGATCCAGATCGCCCAGGCGTATCGCGCGAACCAGCGCCGCGTTCTCGATAAGATCGTCGCGCGTCGTGGCAAACAGCCGGCCTTTCGGAATCGCGCCGCGCCAGTGCCCTGCGCGCCCAATGCGCTGGAGACCGACGGAAATCGAACGCGGCGAGCCGATCTGGCAGACCAGATCGACGCTCCCGATATCGATTCCAAGTTCCAGCGAGGCGGTCGCGACGAGAGCGCGGATTTCTCCAGCTTTAAGTTTGCGTTCGGCGTTGAGGCGCAGCTTGCGAGAAAGGCTTCCGTGATGCGCCGCAACAGCGTCGCGTCCCAGTCGTTCCGCAAGATGGTGCGCGACGCGTTCGGCCAGCCGGCGCGTATTGACGAAGATGAGCGTGGAGGAATGCTGGTTCGCGAGCTGTGCAAGGCGATCGTAGATTTCCCCCCACATTTCGTTGGAAGCCACAGGACCGAGTTCGCTCGAAGGTACTTCGACGGCAAGATCCATCTGCCGCCGGTGGCCGATCTGCACGACGACCGGATCGCTGCTATCAGATCCGGTCAAGAAATGAGCCACGGTCTCGATCGGCTTTTGGGTGGCGGAGAGGCCGATGCGAGTGAGGCGCTTGCCAGTGAGCTGGTTCAGCCGCTCTAAAGAAAGAGCTAGATGCGCGCCGCGTTTGTCATCAGCCACAGCGTGAATTTCATCGACAATGACGGTTTCAACGGATGTGAGGATCTCCCGGCTCTTCGCTGCGGTGAGGAGGATGTACAGCGATTCGGGCGTAGTGACCAGGATGTGCGGCGGCCTCGCGAGCATCGCGCGGCGCTCGTGAGCAAGAGTGTCGCCGGTGCGCACCGCGGTGCGTACCTCCGGCATGAGCATGCCGCGCTCTCCCGCGAGCTGAAAGATTTCGCCAAGCGGCGTCTCCAGGTTTTTCTGAATATCGTTGCTCAGCGCCTTGAGCGGCGAGACGTAAAGCACTTCGGTGCGGTCCGTCAGGTTCCCGGCGAGAGCTTTCCGGACGAGCCGGTCGATGCAGATGAGAAATGCCGCGAGAGTTTTTCCAGAGCCGGTAGGCGCCGAGATCAGCGTGGTCTTGCCGGCCAGGATATGCGGCCAGCCCTGCGCTTGTGGCTCGGTTGGAGTGCCAAAGCGCCGGACAAACCATTCCTGGACCAGTGGGTGCGCCCATTCGAGGCCAGTTAATACAGGTAGCGGTGGCAAGGCAGTCATTGGGGGAGTCCTTCAATTATAAGCGATTATCCGCGCTTCCGCTTTCCGCGAATCGGCCATTGGTTTTGCAGTCCAAGGAGAATAGAATCGCGCGACTCAATTCATTAGACGAAGGAAAACCGCGAAGGATGACGACGAAACTTCTGGGGATTGATGTTGGAACGGGTGGGACTCGTGCCGTGCTGCTCGAAGAGGCGGGGCGAGTGTTGGGCTCGGCGACGGCCGAGCACGCGCCTATGGTATCGCCGCAATTGGGCTGGGCGGAGCAGGACCCCCGCGATTGGTGGCGAGCCGCTTGTGTGGCGATTGCGGAATGCTTGTCCAAGGCGAGCACCGACGCAGGCGAGATCGCTGCGATAGGCCTTAGCGGGCAGATGCACGGCCTGGTGCTACTGGACGCCGCGGGAGAAGTGGTGCGCCCGGCCCTGATCTGGTGCGACCAGAGGACGGAAGAGGAATGCCGGGCCATTACCGAGCAGGTGGGAGCGAAGCGTCTCATTGATCTGGTCGCGAATCCGGCGCTGACCGGATTTACGCTGCCGAAGATTTGGTGGGTGCGCGCGCATGAGCCGGAGCTTTGGTCGCGCGTGCGTTCGATCATGCTGCCGAAAGATTATGTGCGCTTTAAGTTGACCGGCGCGCGGGCTACCGATGTGGCGGACGCCTCCGGCACGCTGTTGTTTGATGTGGTGAACCGGCGTTGGTCTGCGGAGATGCTGCAAGCGTCCGCTCTGCGAGCGGAGATTTTGCCGGACGTCTTCGAGTCACAGGAGATCACTGGGCGCATATCGAAGGATGGCTCTGTGGCGAGCGGGCTCCGGGAAGGCACGCCCGTGGTTGCGGGCGGCGGTGATCAAGCGGCCGGCGCGGTAGGAATGGGAATTGTCGAGCCGGGCAACGTAAGTGCGACGATTGGGACTTCGGGCGTGGTGTTCGCGGCGACGAGCCGTCCAGTGGTCGAGCCCAAGGGAAGAATTCACACATTTTGCCATGCGATTCCCGGACGCTGGCACGTGATGGGAGTGACGCAAGGGGCTGGACTGTCGCTGCGTTGGTTTCGCGACCAATTCGCCGGTGGCGCTTCCTATGAGGCCTTGACGAAGGAAGCTGCCGAAGCACCCGCCGGCGCAGACGGCTTGCTGTGGGCGCCATACCTGATGGGAGAGCGCACCCCCCATCTCGACCCGAACGCGCGCGGCGCCTTGGTCGGGCTGACAGCGCAGCATACGCGCGCGCACGTGATCCGCGCGATTCTCGAAGGCGTGGCCTTTAGTTTGCGCGACACGTTTACGATTTTTCGCGAGCTGGGGGTGCCGGTGAAATCCATCCGGCTTGGCGGTGGCGGAGCGCGCAGCCATCTTTGGCAGCAGATTCAGGCGGATATTTATGGAATGCCGGTAGACCTGATCGAAGCGGAAGAGGGAGCCGCATACGGCGCGGCGCTATTGGCAGGCGTGGGCGCGGGAGTCTGGCAATCGGTGGACACAGCGTGCGAAACGGCCGTGCATGTCGCGAAGCGGATTGAGCCGAAACAGAAAAACGTGGAGCTTATGAATCGTCGGTACGAGGCCTATCGAAAGCTATATCCGTCGTTGCGAGGAATTGGTGAACCGAACTGAGACTCAGGGTGGCATGCCGCAGCTAAGGATGTGTCCAGCCTCGAAGTACTGGTACTATATTAACTTATTTACAAAGTAGATAATCGATGCTATCATGCGTTGTGAAATCCTCGAAAACAGCCACCAAGAGCACCGGTCGCCACGATTTCCTCGTCTCCTCGAGCTTATCTCCTTTATCACCAATCTGTTCCGGCCTCTTTGTCGCCCCCAAAAAAGTCAACTCCTGTGTTTTCAAGCAAATCCAGCCTCTTTTGCCAAAACACCCGGGGTGGGGGTATCCTCCCGTTGGCAAAACCCACTGGAACCTCATGGGTACCTGGGAAGTGCCGTACAATGCGTAAGTCCCCACCAGGCAGCCCGGGCGTGAAGTAAGGACGAAGATTCCATGGCCGTGACAAAGGATCCCAGGCTTGGGAATGCGGCGAATACCACCGCCGCTGCGCCCAATCTCCATTTGCCTGCCGACAAAGAAGTGCTTGCTGTTTTCGCAGGACGCGAGCTACAGCCCAATCGTGGCATCCCTCTGAACCTCGACTGGATTGAGAATATTCGCGTCAACACCAGCGCCGTGGAGCGGCGCGCGCAGACCCTGGTTACGCGGCGCACGGTCAAAAAAGATTGGCAGGTAGCCTGGCTGTTGCGCGCAATTTCCTGCATGGATCTAACCACATTGTCCGGCGACGACACGGACGAACGCGTGCGGCGCCTGTGCGCGAAAGGCCGGCAGCCGATTCGCCAGGACTTGGTGAAGCTTCTCGGGATCCAGTCGCTCAACATTCGCGTGGCGGCGATTTGCGTGTACCACTCGTTTGTGGAGACGGCGATTCGCGCTCTGGAGGGAAGCGGCATCAAAGTTGCCGCCGTTTCCACAGGTTTTCCCGCCGGATTGTCTCCTCTGGATGAACGCGTCGCGGAAATTCGACGCTCCGTCGAAGCCGGCGCACACGAAATTGATGTGGTCATCACGCGCGCGCACGTTTTTGGCGGTCGCTGGCAGGCGTTGTTTGATGAGATCGCCACGTTCAAGGCGGCTTGCGGGAACGCGCACATGAAGGTGATTCTCGGCACAGGCGATTTGTTGACGTTGCGCAATGTGGCGCGCGCGAGCATGGTGGCGATGATGGCCGGCGCGGACTTCATTAAGACGTCGACCGGAAAAGAGGCGGTCAACGCGACGCTTCCTGTCGGCTTAGTGATGACGCGGGCGATTCGAGAATACGCGCAGCAGACTGGCATGGCCGTCGGATTTAAGCCGGCGGGCGGCATCCGCACGGCGAAGCAGTCGCTCGAGTGGCTATCTTTGATGAAGGAAGAGCTGGGCGATTCCTGGCTTAATGCCAAACTTTTCCGTCTGGGCGCGAGTTCGATGTTGGCGGACATTGAGCGCCAATTGGAATTTCACGCAACGGGGCGATACTCGGCGGAGTACCGGCATCCGCTGGCATAAGCCATTACTATTGCAACAAGCTGCTCTGAGGGAGAGCTGAGCAAATCATGAGTGTCACTGAAAAATTTCTCTCCATGGAATACGGTCCAGCCCCAGAGGATCCGCGCGAGGCATTGGTGTGGCTGGACCGGCACGCCCGCAAGCTCGGCCACTTCATCGGCGGCTCCTTCCGGCCTCCTGCCGAGGGCGTTTATTTCGACACGCTCGATCCTTCGACGGGCGAACCACTGGCCGCCGTTGCGCAAGGTTCCGCGGCAGACATCGATGCGGCAGTAAAAGCGGCGCGCGTTGCGCTCCCGGAGTGGCAGTCGCTTACGCCGCATGCGCGGTCTCGCTACCTGTACGCTCTGGCGCGGCAGGTGCAAAAGCATTCACGGCGGCTTGCCGTTCTGGAAACGATGGACAACGGCAAGCCAATTCGCGAGAGCCGCGACCTGGATATCCCGCTCGTTGCGCGGCATTTTTATCACCATGCGGGATGGGCGCAACTCCTGCCGCAAGAATTCCCCGGTTACGTAGCTTGCGGTGTCGTGGGGCAAATCATCCCGTGGAATTTTCCGCTGCTGATGCTGGCATGGAAGATTGCCCCGGCTCTGGCTACGGGAAACACAGTGGTTCTCAAGCCGGCGGAATTCACGCCGCTGACTGCTTTAGCGTTCGCGGAAATTTGCCAGGAAGTGGGCCTGCCCGCCGGTGTGGTGAACATTGTCACTGGTGACGGTTCCACCGGTGAAGCGCTGGTGAAGCATCCGGATGTGGACAAGATTGCGTTCACAGGTTCGACGGAGGTAGGGCGCGCGATTCGCAAAGCCACAGCGCAGAGCCACAAGAAAATTTCCCTGGAGCTTGGTGGCAAGTCTCCCTTCATTATTTTTGAGGATGCCGACCTGGACAGCGCGGTGGAAGGCTTGGTGGATGGAATTTGGCTGAACCAGGGACAAGTGTGCTGTGCCGGTTCGCGTTTGCTGATGCAGGAGAGCGTAGCGGAGACGTTGATCGGCAAGGTTCGAGAACGGATGAGCACTCTGCGCGTTGGACCGCCGCTCGACAAGGCGATCGATATTGGGGCGATTGTGGCCCGCGTCCAGTTGGAGCGAATTCAGCGGCTTGTGGACCAAGGTGTTGCGGAAGGGGCGACCTGTTGGCAGCCGCCCGCGCTGTCCATGCCGTCCCGCGGGCTATTTTTTCCTCCGACCCTGTTGAGCAATGTGCATCCAACATCGACCGTCGCGCAGCAGGAGATTTTTGGTCCGGTGCTGGCGGCAATGACCTTCCGAACGCCGCGCGAAGCAGTGGAGTTAGCGAACAATACGGTGTACGGGTTGGCCGCCAGTGTCTGGAGCGAGAGCATCAACGTCTCGCTGCACGTTGCCGCGCAATTGAAGGCCGGCGTGGTGTGGGTGAACAGCACGAATCTCTTCGACGCGGCTAGCGGATTTGGCGGCTACAAAGAAAGCGGGTATGGCCGCGAAGGCGGCCGCGAGGGCCTCTTCGAGTATCTCGAACCCGAATGGTTCAAGCGTGCGCCGCGCTCGGAAACAAAGCCCATCGCGATGGACCAGCCGCCGGAGCAGGAAATCGGTTCGCCGGCGCCGCCGATTGATCGCACGGTGAAGCTGTATATCGCTGGCAAGCAGGCGCGACCCGATTCTGGTTACAGCATTGAGGTGCGCGCCGCTGACGGCCAACTTCTGGGCGAGGCTCCGCTCGGCAATCGCAAGGATATTCGCAACGCGGTGGAAGCCGCGCGTAAAGCGGACGGTTGGGCCAGGGCGACGGCGCACAACCGCGCGCAAGTGCTGTACTACATCGGTGAAAATCTTTCGCAGCGTGCGGAAGAAATCGCCGGACGTCTCGCCGCTGTCGTCGGCAAGGCGCAAGCTGATGCGGAAGTGCGGCAGGGAATCGAGCGGGTTTTCTCCTATGCGGCGTGGGCGGACAAGTACGACGGCGCAGTTCACAATCCGCCATTTCGCAGCATTGCATTGGCGATGAACGAGCCGGTCGGCACCGTGGGAATTGTCTGTCCCGCGAGTGTGCCGCTACTTGGCCTTTTATCGCTGGTGATGCCCGCGATCGCCATGGGGAATACCGTTGTGGCGATTCCTTCAGAGACTTACCCGCTCATCATCGGCGATTTGTATCAGGTTTTTGAAACCAGCGATCTGCCCGGCGGCGTGGTCAACATGGTTTCGGGGCGCAGCGCCGAGTTGCTGAAAGTCTTGGCGGAGCATGACGATGTAGACGCCATCTGGTCGTTTGCAGGCGATGCCGGCAGTGCCGTTGCAAAGTCGTTGTCGGTGGGGAATCTGAAGCAAGTCTTCAGCGATGAGGGCCGGGCCATCGACTGGTTCAGCATCGAACAAGGCGAAGGCCGCTGGTTCCTGCACCATGCTACCCAGGTGAAGAACATCTGGGTCCCGTACGGCGAATAAGCTCTTCCGTTGCAGGAGTGTACGAGAGCGCAAGCCCACGCGCGCTGCGTGAAACGTAGGCGCGGTCCTATGTATAATCGTGAAGGGGTCTGAGCTCCCCTGGTCGCGCATCCCACCTGCGAGCCTAGCCATTTACCCGGACAAGCCTCTTTCGGAGAGCTAGCGTTGGACACTCCCGCCACCCTAATCAACCGCACAGTCAGCACGCTACGCCGCGTCGTGATTGAAAGCGTCGAACCCGAAGTCGACAGCGGGAAATTTCCCATCAAGCGCTGCGTGGGTGACCGAGTTCGCGTGCAAGCCGACATTTTCGCGGACGGCCACGATCAACTGTGCGCACGTCTGCTGTTTAGGTACGCGGGTGATTCCGAGTGGCAAGAAGCAGCAATGCGCCCGATCGCGAACGACCGCTGGGGAGGGGAGTTCGAAGTCAAAGAACTCGGCCGGTATATTTACACAATTATCGGGTGGGTGGATGCGTATGGCACCTGGGCCGCTGACTTAGCCAAGAGAGTGAAAGCAGGCGTGGAAATCTCCGTGGATGTGCTGCTTGGGGTCGAACTGCTGCGGTCAGCGGCGGATCGCGCCAACGGTGAAGACCGCCAGGAGCTGTCTTATGCTGCGGAGCGACTACGGGAGTTGTCTGGGAATCCAACAGCTGTGGTCGAATTTGCGCAGAGCGGCGAACTGGCGGAGCTAACGAGCCGGAATCGTGATTTCGTTCAGGATACTCGGTATGAAAGAGAACTGGCCGTTGTCGTTGATCCTGTGAGGGCGCGGTTCGGAGCATGGTATGAGATGTTTCCGCGTTCGTGCACAACCGATGCAACGCGACCTGGAACGTTTCGCGATTGCGCTGCACGGCTCCATTACGTTGCGGCGATGGGATTCGACATTTTGTATCTGCCGCCGATTCATCCAATCGGCATTACGGAGCGAAAGGGCAAGAACAACTCCCTGGTTCCTGCTCCCCGTGATGTTGGCAGCCCGTGGGCAATTGGCGGAGTGGAGGGTGGGCACAAGTCCATTCACCCGCAACTGGGAACTTTAGAAGACCTTAAAGAGCTACGAAGGAAGGCTCGCGAGCTGGGACTGGAGGTTGCGCTCGACATCGCTTACCAGTGTTCGCCGGATCACCCTTACGTGAGGGAGCATCGCGAGTGGTTTCGCGAACGGCCGGATGGAACAGTGCAATACGCGGAAAATCCGCCGAAAAAGTATCAGGACATTTACCCATTCGATTTTGAAAGCAAGCACGCACCGGAACTGTGGGAAGAACTTAAGAGCATCGTGGTGTACTGGGCCGAGCAAGGGTTCCGCATTTTTCGGGTCGACAATCCGCACACGAAGCCGTTCGTTTTCTGGGAATGGCTAATTAACGACGTGAAGCGAGACTATCCTGACGTGATTCTGCTCTCCGAGGCGTTCACACGTCCCAAGGTGATGTACCGGCTGGCGAAACTTGGCTTCACGCAGTCCTATACTTATTTCGCGTGGAAGAACACGAGCGAGGACTTGACCCAATACTTCACGGAGCTGACCCAGACACCCGTTCGCGAGTTCTTCCGCCCGAACGTGTGGCCGAACACGCCGGACATTTTGAACGAATATCTCCAACAGGGCGGCCGCCCGGCGTTTGTGGCCCGGTTTATTCTGGCCGCAACTCTTGGTGCGAGCTACGGGATTTACGGTCCAGCGTTTGAACTCTACGAAAATCGACCCATTCGCGCCGGCAGTGAAGAGTATCTGAATTCTGAGAAATACGAGGTGCGCGTTTGGGATAGAGATAATCCAAACAGCCTGAAGGACCTGATAAGGCGAGTAAATACGATTCGCAAGGCGAGTCCGGCCCTGCATGGCGATTGGAGCTTACGGTTTCACCCTACCGACAATCCGCAACTGATTGCCTACAGCAAAGTTTCGGACGATTTGTCCGACATGATCTTAGTGGTCGTCAACCTCGACCCGCATCATACGCAAGCTGGCTGGGTTTCAGTGGCGCTGAGCGAGTTTAAGCTTGGCGTTGACGAAGCCTATAGCGTGCAGGACCTTCTGACCGATGCGCGCTATGTCTGGCATGGCTCAAGAAATTTTGTGCAGTTAGATCCCTCGATTCTCCCGGCACACATTTTCCGGGTTCATCCGATAGGTTAACCTTTGCAGGATCCAGCCACCCCACCGTCCATAGTTTCGAAGCCTCACCAGGAGAGCTCCGTGCTGCTTTCGCAGGACGAGAACCTTTGGTACAAGGACGCGATTATCTATCAGCTTCATGTACGGACCTTCTGCGACAGCAACGCGGATGGGATTGGCGATTTCAGAGGCCTGACGAGCAAGCTCGACTACTTGCAGGAGCTAGGGATAAACGCCCTCTGGCTGCTGCCGTTTTATCCTTCGCCGCTGCGTGACGACGGATACGACATTGCGGACTACACTTCCGTTCATCCGTCGTATGGATCGCTCCAGGATTTCAAGGATTTTCTCGCCGCAGCACACGACCGGCGCATTCGCGTGATTACCGAGATGGTGGTGAACCATACGTCGGATCAGCATCCGTGGTTTCAAGAGGCTAGGAGTTCCCGGGAGAATCCGAAGCGAGATTGGTACGTGTGGAGCGACACAGACACCCGGTATCAGGGCGTGCGCATAATTTTTATCGACACAGAGATGTCGAATTGGGCCTGGGACCCCATTTCGAAATCGTATTACTGGCACCGGTTCTTTAATCATCAGCCGGACTTAAATTACGACAATCCCGCGGTTCGCGAAGCCATGTGGGAGGTGATGAAGTTCTGGCTCGACATCGGCGTGGACGGCTTCCGGCTGGATGCGGTCCCTTATCTTATCGAGCGAGACGGTACTTCTTGCGAGAACCTACCGGAGACTCACGAGATTATTCGCAAGTTTCGTAAGCGCATCGACGAGGCGTACCCGGGCAAAATGCTGCTGGCAGAGGCCAATCAATGGCCTGCCGATGTGATCTCTTATTTCGGAAATGGCGACGAGTTTCACATGGCGTTTCATTTTCCGCTGATGCCGCGGATGTTTATGGCCGTGAAACTGGAAGATCGCAAGCCGATCATCGAAATCCTGGAGCAGACGCCGCAAATTCCAGAGACGTGCCAGTGGTGCATCTTTTTGCGCAATCACGACGAACTTACCCTCGAGATGGTCACCGACATCGAGCGCGACTACATGTATGACGAGTACGCGGTGGACAAGGCCATGCGCATCAATCTGGGGATTCGCCGCCGCCTCGCGCCCATGATGGAGAACGATCGCCGCCGCGTGGAGCTGCTGACCGGCCTGCTCCTCTCCATGCCAGGAACTCCAATCATCTATTACGGCGACGAAATCGGGATGGGCGATAACATTTACCTTGGGGATCGCAACGGAGTGCGCACGCCGATGCAATGGAACGGCGGATGGAATGCGGGGTTTTCGGCGGCCGATCCGGAGCGATTGTATTCGCCGCTGATCTCCAATCCTGTTTACGGCTACCAGGCGATTAACGTCGATTCACAGAGGCGGTCCGCGCATTCTCTGTTGTCGTGGATGAAGTCGGTGATACAGACGCGAAATGCTTTTCGCGTCTTCAGCCGCGGCTCAATCGAGTTCCTGAACCCCTCGAATCACCGGGTGCTCGCGTACGTGCGAAAACTCGGCGATGAAAAAGTGTTGATCGTCAACAATCTCTCCAGTTCGGCGCAGGCGGTCGAGCTGAATCTGCAGATGTACAAGAGGCATATTCCGATTGAGATGTTTGGGAGAAATCTGTTTCCCCGGATCGGTGACTTACCATACCTGCTGACGTTGGGTCCTTACCAGTTTTACTGGTTCCGCCTCCGTAGAATTTGATTTTTGATTGATGCGCCAGGAATCGTTCGAAGGCGCACGCAAACGGTCGACTAACAAGGAGCACCCGGCAATTGGCTGAAGAAAGTTTTCTCGCAGACGAATTTCTTCGCCAACTCATGAGTGTCGGCGAAGTCGACCTGCTGGTGGGTATTCCGTCCTATAACAATGCCGCGACCCTGGGGCAGACCTTGCAGAGCGTCGAAGAGAGTCTCCGTCAGAACTTTGTCCGCGAGCGAGCGGCGATTCTAAACGTGGATGGCGGATCCACGGACGATACCCGGCAAGTGTTTGAGCAGAGCGCTGATCCGCGAGGGGCCAGCCACAAAGGCTTGACGTCGCTGCGCACCATTCACCGCATTTCCTGTCAGTACGACAAGTCGCCATCGCAGGGCTGGGCGCTGCGAAACATTGTGGCGGCAGCCGATCTGCTGCGCGCAAGGGCTTGCGCGATTATTTCGCCAGCGACGGCCAACGTGACGTCCTCCTGGGTGGCGAACTTAGTGCGGCCGGCTTATCGCGAAGGATTGGACTTTGTCGCTCCGCTTTACGTGCGGAGTAGATTTCAGGGTTTGCTGGCGCGCGATCTGCTCTATCCCATGACCCGAGCTGTTTTCGGTCAGCGAATCCGCGAGCTTTACGCCGATGAGTGGGGATTCTCCGGGCGCCTGGCCAGCCAATGCCTAGAGAAAGATGTGTGGCATGAAGAGGCGGTGCGCGCGCGTCCGCAAGCTTGGATGGCGATAACGGCGATTGGCGGGGGATTGAAGTGCGGGCAATATTTTTTGGGACCGAAAGGCGCAGCGCCGGCCGGCACCGGCCCAGACATCGTTGAGGCTATCCGGCAAACGGTCGGTAACTTTTTCTGGTGCATGGAAACAAATCAAGCGTACTGGTTGAGCCGCTCGAATTCGCAACCGGTTTCCACCTTTGGTCCCGACCACGAGCTATCGTCGGACGGCATCCCGCCGAGCCCTGAAAAGATATTTGAATTGTTTCGCAGCGGCGTCAATGGATTGGAGCCGATCCTGGCCTCGATTCTGGCCCCAGACACGCATGCGCAGATCAAAGCCATCGCTTTGAGCGACCCTACCAAATTTCATTTTGCGATGGAGTTGTGGGTGAAGACACTCTATGAGTTTGCCGCGTCCTATCATCATATGGTGCTCAACCGGGACCATCTCGTGCAGGCTTTGGTGCCACTGTATCGCGGCAAGCTCTATTCCTTTCTGCTGGAGCACGCGAATTCTTCCGGGGAGGAGATGGAAGCACAATCCGAGATTCTGTGCCAGGAATTCGAACGCCAAAAACCGTATTTGGTTGAGAGATGGACAGCAAAAAGTTGAGGTGAAGCCATGAAGGAAGTAATCATCGAAGGACTCAGGCAAGCCTACAGCAATCTGGTGCACATGTTCGCGGAATTCCTGCCGCGACTGTTGGTCATGCTGGTCATCATCGTCGTCGGCCTTCTTGTGGCCTATCTGTTGAAGACGATGTTGCGCGCCGTACTTCACGTCACGAGGCTTGATCGGCTGTCCGAAGAAGCGGGGGCTTCGCGCTTTCTGCGCATGGCGGCGCTGCCTTCCATGACGGAGCTGCTGAGCCGCTCGCTGTTTTGGGTGACCTGGTCAGGTTTCATTTTGATCGGGATCAGCGTCCTGGGAGTTGCAGGTCTTCAGGAGCAGATTTCGAGATTATTTCTACTTCTGCCGGCGATATTCGTCGCGATCCTGATTTTGTTTTTGGGTCTTGTGACGGCGAATTTCCTGTCGCGTGCGGCGCTCCTCGCCGCCGTGAATGCCGGCTATCCGTCGCCGAAGCTGCTGAGTTGGTCCATACGGTTTGTGATTTGGGCTTTGGCCGTTTCCATGGCTTTGGAACAGGTTGGGGTCGCGCGGCAGACAGTGCTCGCAGCATTTTCGATTGTTTTCGGAGCCTTTATGTTCGGGATGGCGCTCGCCTTTGGCTTGGGCGGGCGAGAACTTGCTCGCGAGTTCCTGGAGCGAAACCTAACCGAGAAGAAGAGGGAAAAGCACGAAGAGCCCCAGCCGCTGTGAGAGGCGCCGGCGTTGGCGCTTCGTCGCAGGCCTGAAGAAGTCCGCCAAGCAACTATATGTACCCAGAAATTATTTTGGAGATGCACCGAGTCCTTCCGGCTCAACTGCCGCCTTTTCTAGTGGCGCAGCGCTGGTTTGGCGGGAAGGCCCGGCAGATTCTTGGAGTTGAGATTGCTGACGCGATTCCTGTCAGCAGCCATGAAACGCAGGCGATCGTGTTGGTGGTCACGGTGAGGTACCTGGAAGGAGCTGACGAGACTTACTCAATCCCGTTTGTTCCTGTGGCGCAAACGGGGTCCGAGCCATATGCGAGCACGACTTTAAAAGTGGAAATGGGAGACGGTTCGATGCTGGTGTTTGAGGACGCGTTCTCTCGTCCTCAATTTCTCGCGGAGCTTCACAACATTATTAAGCAGGAAGGCGAGATGCAAGGCGAGAACGGAAGGCTGCGCGGAACTCGCACGGCGGCTTTCACGGAGCTTTTTCCGGCTTCCGACGCGGCGGAGCCAAAGCCACTGACCGGAGAACAGAGCAATAGCTCCGCAATTTATGGGGACCGATTGATCCTGAAATTCTTCCGGCGCTTCGACCACGGCGAAAATCCTGATCTTGAGATCGGGCGGTTTCTCACGGAACGGGTGCGCTTTCCGCACGTTCCCAGGATTGCCGGTTACATTGAATACGAATTGAAGTCCGGAATGCCAGCTACACAGGCGATCCTTCAGGAATTTGTGGCAAATCAGGGTGATGCATGGCGCTACGCGCTGAAAACGCTGAATGCATTCTTTGAATGCTGCGGCGATACAAATCAGCAGAGTGAACTCGATGTTTCAGAAGAACTTCCCGAATTTGCAGGCGAACCAATGGGCCGACTTCTTGGGGAGATGGGCCTACTGGGCAAGCGGACCGCCGAACTGCACCTCGCACTTTCTTCTGAGCGGGATGATCCGGCCTTTGCTCCCGAGCGGTTCACGATGGAGTTTCAAAACAGCTTGGAAACATCCTTCGTGGAACTCACGACGCGGACTTTCGGGCTGTTACGCGCGCGGATGGCGAACGTGCCTGCCGAATACAAAGACAAGTCCGCGGAAATCGCCGCGCGGGAGCAAGACATCGTGCGACGCTTCCGGACGGCCCTGAGCGCGCCAATCGAAGCGATGCGTGCCCGGATTCACGGTGACTATCATCTCGGCCAGGTGCTTTATACCGGCTCGGATTTCGTGATTATCGATTTTGAAGGGGAACCGGCGCGTCCGTTGGCGGAGAGACGTATCAAGCAGTCTCCCTTGCAAGACGTTGCGGGGATGCTGCGATCTTTTCACTATGCGGCATTTGCTCCACTGCTCGCGCCGTCAACAGGTAATTCCATTTCGCGAAGCCAAATCGCGAACATAGGCAGCTGGGCTGAGGCATGGAGCCGGTGCGCGGCAAATCGCTTTCTGGGCCAGTATTATGAAAGTTCGGGGGCGGCGCCTTTCCTGCCAGCCGGCTCGCAGGCGCGAGCGAAATTGTTGGAGGTTTACCTGCTCGCGAAAGCCGTCTATGAACTCGGGTACGAGCTCAACAATCGACCCGCTTGGGTCGGGATTCCCTTGGAAGGGATCTCCCGGTTGTTATCTTCTGGCGGTTAAGTTCTTAACCCCGCCCGGGGCGATCTCAGTTATTACCCTTGACCGTCTCGCCCCTAAGCAATGCAATGGGGAAATGAAGGAGCACGTCACTCACGGCGAGCGACTTCTGCTCACCGTCGGCCGGTGAGATTTTGTCGCCGGTGAAAACGTTTTTCCAAATATGAGGAGAGGCATCCGGGAGCAGAATTCTGCTCTGTTGCCAGAGAAGGCCTGGTTCGCGGCCGCTTCCGGTCTCGTTAACGCGTGCCAGCCAGCGCGGCGCCACGAGCAGCGCCCACTCCCGTTTATGATGGCGCAGGAATGTCACGACATGCTCCGGGTATGGCCCGGCAACCTTGAGGTCGAGGAAATCACCTGTGGAGAAAAGCTCAGGTTGTTCTCGCCGGAAATTCAGCGCCTTCCAAATCGCGTAGAGTTTTATCCGGCCGTCTTCCCAATGCTGTATCAGCTCGCTGACGAAAGTGGCGTCCGGCTTCGCGTGCTGCTGCAGCTGCGTCAACATAGAACTGCGTTTTGCAAAATCAACGGGCTGCCGATTGTCGGGATCGACCAGGCGCAAATCCCACAGCTCCGATCCTTGATAAAAATCGGGGATTCCCGGGGAAATGATTTTGATCAGCGATTGACTCAGGCCATTAAGCATTCCGCGGTGCGCGATGCTTTGTTGAAACTCAACGAAGTCACGCAGAAAAGACTTGCTCTTGGACGGTTTCAGGATGGAGGCGACAAATTTTTTCAGCGCATTCTCATGAGATGTGTTCGGCAGTGTCCAGCGCGTGTGAACCATGGCCTCGCGCGTGGCTTTAACTGCGTATGCCTGCAACCGTTCCACTAGAGAAGAGTCTCCGTGTCCGTGCGTGGGCCAGATTCCTAAAAGCGTCTGGTAGAGAAATGTTTCCTCGTTGCGATCAGGGACTTGCTGGCCGTTCACCAGCGTCTTATTTTTTGCGTTAAGCTTCGACCAGCGCTCGAGGCGCTCTCTCCACTGTTCGGGAACCTCAGTGAGTACGTTGATTCGGGCGCGCACATCTTCGGCTCGTTTGGTGTCGTGAGTCGTTGTGGCGTTCATGGAATTCGGCCAGTGCTTGCGCCGGTCGGCAATGAAACGAGAAAAGTTGTTAGCGAGGGCCGCGGTGGGACGCGGGTCTCCTCCTACCTCGTTCAGGGAGATCAGGGGATTGTAGACGTACAGGAATGTGTCTTCGAAGGCTTTGGCCATGAGCGGTCCGGTGAACTGCTGCCAGCGCATCACGAAAGTCAAACGCGCTTCGCGTTGATCGGGCAGAAGATGCGGCCGATTCTTGACCAGCAAAACATCACGTACAAAATCAAAGTACGCGGGTTGCAGGTAGAATTTGCGAGCGCGCGCTTCCTCGATGGCTTGCTCGATTAGCTTTGCGTCCTCGCGAGATACTTCCAGATTCCGCGTATACGTTCGATAGACGGGCACGTGCGCGGTGGTTTCCAAGAGTGCCTGGGTCAGGTCGTTGCGCGAGAGATCTCGCGCATAGCGATCTTTGTCGGCTAGCAGGGTCAACTGATGGGCCAAGGAGCGCATCTCGACGCCCAGCAGGGTGGACATGACCAGTTTTTTCTTCTGATAGAGGAGATCGGTGTAGGCCAGTTTCTTGCCGACAAAGCGGTCATAAACATCTTCGATGCACTTCGCTCCTTTCGGGTCAACGAAGACGCTGTTCAGCGCGTTTGCGAACTCATAGCCTGTTGTTCCGCTCGCGGGCCATTCGCGTGGCAGGTGCTCGGTTCGGGCAAGGATTTTTTCCACGAAGATAGAAATTTCCCGCGAACCGTCGCCAGGCGGATCATTGCCCAGTTGTTCACGCAGGCGATTCAAGTAGGCGAGTGGGTCGCGCAATCCATCAATGTGGTCGATGCGCAGGCCGTCAACGGGTGCTTGGCCGGCGAGCCGCGTAATTAATCCATGAGTCGCGTCGAAGACCAACGGATCCTCCACGCGCATGCCGACCAGATCCGTAATCGTGAAGAATCGCCGATAGTTGATCTCTTCATTCACGTTCTGCCAATAAGACAGGACATAGAACTGCTCGGTAAGCAGCCGCTCCATTGGTGAGAAGCTTGCCGGATCGTTTGCCTGGCCGGCGAATTCGCGCAGGCGCTCGCGCAAGAAGTTCT
>WNFR01000732.1_pt1 | contig 33598 bp, 36 predicted proteins | sample 5400221 | NCBI WGS metagenome assembly WNFR01 (sample SAMN13153357, study PRJNA577476) | soil metagenome | isolation source: 40 cm soil under Madrone tree | place: USA:California | collected 2016-06-14
CCGGCCGATTCGCACGAGGCTACTCCAGTCGCCCTACGGGCTCCTTCCGTAGCCCCGTGCGAATCGGCGAATTGAAAATGTGTAACCAATGTCATGGCATTTTCCGGTGTTACCAATGTCTTGGCATTTGAGAACTACTCTGTGTGAGCGGCCGCCCGTCAGTGTTACCATTCACGCTCGAAGAGGGCACGTGACACCGAAGATTTCTGACCAAACCAAAACGATAGAGATCAATGCGGCTCAACTGATCTTGGCATTCGCCGGGCTATTCATCCTGAACCTACTGCTCCGAGTCTTCTACATTCGCTTCGACTTCGTAAACGGCGATGAAGGCGTGCGGGCGCTCACCGCGGTTCGAATGCTCGAAGGCGCGCGACTCTACGCCGATGTAGTGACCGACAAACCGCCGGGCGCTTCCCTTTTCTACGCAGCAGTTTTCTTCTTGTTTGGCGCCAGCATGAAAGCCGTTCACGCGGCGGCTATCGTCTGGAATTTTGCGACGAGTGTTGTTGTCTACCTGATAGCTTCTCGCTTCCATACAAAGCGGCTTGGTTTGTGGGCAGCATTACTGTTTGTCTACTTCAGCACAAACTACTTCACGCAAGACACGATGGCGGCTAACACCGAGCTCTTGATGGCGCTGCCCTACGCCGCGGCGTTCTATCTCTTCGTGCGCGCAAGCAACCCAGGCGGCATGTCCAAACAAGGCAAAGCGGCTGTGCTCTCGGGCGGCGTCGCTATCTTTCTTGCCGGACTGCTTACCGGGTTCGCGGCCCTTTTCAAGCAAGTCGGCGTGTTGAACCTCGCATTCTTTGGATTGTACGAAATACTCGAGATGTGGCGAGCACGCGGAGAATGGCCGCTCTCGGCTTTGATGCGGCGCTCGTTTGGTCGCCTCTCTGTTGTAGGAGCCGGGTTCGCTTTCGTCATTGCAGCTTTTGTCGTTTGGCTACGTTCGATCAACGCGCTGGGCGACTTCTGGAGGAACGGAATAGTCCTCAACATGTTTTATATAGACTCCGAACCCGCGGGCTTATGGTTGAAGTTCATGGCCGGGCGAGGAGTTGGTTTCATTCTCTTCAATGCGACACTGTGGTCGTTAGCCGCGCTGGCGGTTTGGCATGCGATCAAAGAAGGAAGAAACTTCGGCGAGAGACTACCGAATGAAAGTGCGCGGCATCAGGCAATGTTCGACCGAACCGTTGCACTCTGGGGAGGTGTAACGCTCATCGCGGTAATGATGAGCGGCCGTTTCTACGGGCACTACTTCATTCCCGCGCTGCCCGCGCTGTCGTTGCTCGGCGCGCGCGGCGTTCAATTGTTACGACAGGCGCACCGCGACCCGAATCGCAGACGAAAAGCTCAGATCGCGATCGTGACCTTAAGCCTGTTCTTCTTAGTCGGTTTGTTCAGATGTCATCATCGAACCGCGGTGCTTGCTTACGAGACCGTGACGGGAACGCGCACGCAATGGAGCGCGAATTGGGGAATGACAAAACGCGAGCAGGAAGCGGCGGTCGTGTCTAATTTTGTGCGAGAGCAGATTCGTCCCGGAGAGCCGCTCTACATCTGGGGCTACGCGCACGATGTGTTTTGGCGCACACAGTGCCGGCCCGCGTCGCGTTACCTGACGCCGTACTTCATAGACGGTCGTTTTGCCGACGCCGAGGCGACCGTGTCTTCATCGGGCGAACAGTTCAGACGCGAAGCGGCGGCTAATCTGCTTGAAGATCTTCGGCGGACGAAGCCTCGACTGATACTGGACATTGAAGGTAATTTCAGGGCTCTGCCTTATCCTGAGTTGCTAAGGTTTATCGACGACAACTACCGCGAAGACGGAAGCGCCGGCCCCGACCCATCCCGACCGTTCCGGGTGTTTCATCTCAAGTGAAAAAGCAGAACGAGCTGCTTTGCCTCACTTACTACTCGGCTTGACGCGTTGGTGGCGTTCGAGTATTTGCTCAAAAAGCTCCGGTGTCGCGCGGAAGGTTGTTTTGGAGAGCCGATATATCGTTTGCGGCAGATCGATCAGGTCTCTCACGGCCGCCTGCTCCAATAACGCAAGTGTCGGCAGGACAGTCAGCGAGAGTGCCTCTGCAGCCTTCCTTGCCGCTCGATCGTCTATCAAAACCGCTTCAGCCTGGAGCTCGCACGCAAGGCTGATTGCCTCCCGCTCCCCATAGTCGAGAAAACTAAGAGCGCTTGGAGGGGTGGAAGACAGCATCTTTATTTCCAGCCAGGCGGGTTGCTTGCGAAACCATTCCTTTACCTGCTCAGGCGTTTTCGGATCGTTCAGCTCATCGAAAACAGCCTGTGGAATTACAACGCGCCCAAAAAGGGCGGGGAGAATGTGCGTGGTTTCTATTTCAATCAAGTATCGAAGCGGGGTGGTGTTTGAAATAACAATCATCGACTGTGGCGACTCAGCAATTCCTCAAGCGCACCGCGATCATGTTCCAGTTCTGTAATCGTGTAGTCGAGATAGACACCGTGGTCCTTCAAGAACCCATCAATCTCCATCCGAGATAGACGCAGCAGCTCACGCAATTGAAAGGTTGTAATGCGTCCTTCCCGATACGCTTCGAGAGCTGCCATCTCCAAAAGGCTTTGCGGAAGGTCCCGACTGTTCGGAGACAGATTCGAAGCAATATCGTCGGGGATCGTCAATGTAACTTCCATACATTTGCTCTTGGTTTGGAGCATAACCCAGAAAGGAGATTCGCGGCAACGAAAGCGACTATCAACTGGACGCGGTAAATAGTCGGAGGATAGACTCGCCGCGATGCGAGTTCTTGCTGCCTTCTGGGAATGGGTGACGCTAATGGGGTCCGACTGGATGGGCCGCATTAGCGGTGGCGGTTCTGTTGTCGCGGCATTTGCGGCTCTATATCTTAAGTGGGTTGCTGATAATCCAAAGCCTGCACTTTGGATTGTTGCGGGCGTCTGTTTTTTTTATCGCCTCATTTTGGGTTTGGTATAAAGATCAGCCCCAGCTACGTACAGACAATCAAGGGGCACTATTGGAAAGCAAGGATGAAACCTATCTCATAGTTAATTTGCGCTTAAGGAACACACATCCCGCCGACAATTCGGTTGATGGATACTCGGCTTTGGTTAGGAATAGGAATACGACATACCAAGGCATTTCTGTTCCGATAGGTGATTTATTGCTAAGACAACAAGGCGAAAGTGCACCGATCGGGTTTTATGACCTTGCAGCATCCCCTAAAGTGCTTAGGCGTGGCGATCCGGTTAGCGGGTCAATACGATTTAAGTTTCTCGGCGCGGCAGTGCAGGATATTGGGGGCAGGAATTTGTTATTTGCTTCACCGACTTTTATGGCAAGATTCACAAGGTGAAAGGAAAAGTGCCGAATGGCTTATCAAGATCATTAATATCTCCGCAGGCTTTAGAAGATGAAGCGCGTCTTGATGCTGCCCGGCAGAAGGCCGTATTAACTGCGGCGCACACGCCTATCATTAAACGCCTTATGGAATTCTACGAAGTTGGAGAAACCCTTTATCAGGACGTTCGAAATACTAACCTCAGTGCCGGCACTAATGAGAAAATTGATAAGTGGGAAGGCGCGGTGGCAGCATATATCAAGGACGCAGTAGGGAATGACGAATATCGCACATTCGGGAAAATGGAGCAGCTTCCAACGGCACCTTCAGGGAAGCGAATAAAGGTGACTTCAACCGAACTAGCCGCTATGGCTAGTGCCGAGCTTGAGCGACGGAAACGACTTTGCCTTAATCGTATTACTATGAAGCTCAATCGACTGGACGATCTAATTAAACGCCTTAATGCGACGGGCTCGGTTGGGCACTAATTAGGTCATTATACTCAAGATTCGATGAGGCAATAGGTCTGAGCAGCGCATCGCGAAAAAGGTAAGGATTGTTCCGGTTGTTGAAACGGAATTCGAGTTCATCAAGGTAACGGTCAAGATGCTTCACACTGATCTGATGATACGAGCCGACCCAACGAGAGCGAAGTAAAGCTGACTAATCACCGGGAACAGGCGCCTGCGCGCGTCCAATAGCCCGGCACTCCTTCTGCTGATACAATACGCCTTCAATAATTCACCACCAGTGGAGAACTCAGGAGGATCGCCATGAAAGCGAGAGCGTTCGCTTTTGCCATCGCGTTTGTCATCGCGTCGTCAACCGCACCATTTGCACAACAACCATCAGGAGCGTCCGGCTATCTGACGCCGCCTAAGGTCATCGTCGACATCCTCGACTCGGCGCCCACGCCGACTGTGAATGTTTCTCCCGACCACCGGTTAGTGGCGCTGCTCGAACGGCACAGCATGCCCACGATCGGGGAGTTGGCGGAACCCATTCATCGAATCGCCGGCGCGCGCATCAATCCTAAAACAAACGGACGCCAGCAGCGCACAGGAAGTGTGTTCGCCATAACACTGAAATCTATCTCGGACGGCGTCGAAAAGAAGATAACCGGTCCGCCCAATGCAAACATTGGAAACGTCAGCTTCTCGACCGATGGCAGGCGGCTGTCCTTCACCAACACAAAAGAGAACGGCATAGAGTTATGGGTGGCGGACACCGCGACCGGCCAGGCAAGACTCGTGAGCGGGACTGACAGGTTGAACGCATCCGGCGGGGATCCGATTGACTGGCTCAAGGACGGCACAACACTCCTCGTTCAACTCGTGCCATTGGGCCGAGGCCCTGCTCCCGCAGAGCCGCGCGTCCCGACCAGCCCGAACATCCAGGAGAACCAGGGCAAGGCCGCGCCCGCAGAAACCTACGAGGACATGATCAAGAGCGGTCACGACGAGGACCTCTTTGAGTATTACTTCACAAGCCAGCTCGCGATGATCGACAGCACCACCGGGCGCAAGACGCTCGTCGGCAAACCGGCGATTCTCGAAAACGTCACGCCGTCGCCAAGCGGCGATTACATTCTGGTTTCGCGGCTGAAGCGGCCGTTCTCGCGACTCGTGCCAATGAACGGTTTTCCAAAAGAAATCGAGATTTGGAATCGTCGCGGAGAACTCGTAAAGAAGCTCGCCGATGTGCCCTCAAGCGAGTTCATTCCGATCGGCGGCGTCGAGACCGGACCGCGCAACTGTCGCTGGCGTTTGGATCAGCCCGCGACGATCACCTGGGTCGAAGCGCTCGACGGAGGCAACTCGAAAACCAAAGTTCCGTTTCACGACAAGGTGCTCGCGTTGGCGGCCCCGTTTTCAGATACGCCAGTTGAGGTGGCGAAGACCGAATGGCGATTCGGCAATCTCTCTTACACCGAGAAAGGTATAGCTCTGCTGAGCGAATCCGATCGCGCCACGCGGCGCATTCGGACCTGGATTCTCGAATCGGGCGCAGAGCCGCGCAAGCTTTGGGAGCGCAGGCAGCAAGACGCTTATACAAACCCGGGCACTCCGGTCGCGCGTCGAGACAACGGAGCCGGACGCGCCGCCGGCGGCGGCGGCTTTGGCGGTTTCGGCGGAAGCGGCTTGATTCAACAGAACGGCGATTCGATCTATCTGATCGGCGTGGGCTCCTCACCGGACGGCGATAGGCCGTTCATCGACCGGCTCGACTTGAAGACGCTAAAGTCAGAAAGGCTTTTTAGATCGGCTGAGAAGACGTATGAATCAATCGTCGCTCCGCTGGATGCCGGCGCGAAGAGTATCCTCACCGAGTACGAAACATCGACCGATCCGCCCAACTACTACGTGCGCGATCTCGCAGCAGGAACAAAGCGCGCGCTCACTCAGTTCAAGGATCCGGCGCCCCAACTCGCCGGTGTCGAAAAGCAATTCATCACCTACGAGCGAAAGGATGGCGTGAAGCTATCCGGCACGTTGTACCTGCCACCGGGTTACAAGAAAGGCGAGCGGCTTCCGCTCGTGATGTGGGCTTATCCCCGCGAGTTCACAGATAACGATACGGCAAGCCAGGTTTCCGGCTCGGCTCATCGGTTCACGCGCGTCACTGGAATCTCTCACCTGTTTCTGCTTACTCAGGGATACGCGATTTTGGACAATCCGACGATGCCGATCGTGGGACCGGGCGAGACCGCGAACGACACTTACGTTGATCAGCTCGTGGCAAGCGCGGAAGCGGCGGTCAACAAAGTCGTTGAAATGGGCGTTGCCGATCGCGATCGAATCGGGGTCGGAGGACACAGCTACGGCGCATTCATGACCGCCAATCTGCTTGCTCACTCCAATCTGTTTCGCGCGGGCATCGCGCGCAGCGGAGCTTACAATCGGACGCTTACGCCGTTCGGTTTTCAGAGCGAACGGAGAACGTTCTGGGAAGTGCCTGAGATTTACGGGAAAATGTCGCCGTTCTTCTACGCTAACAAGATCAAGACACCGATTCTATTGATTCACGGTGAAGCGGATGACAATTCGGGGACGTTCCCGATTCAATCGGAGCGGTTCTACATGGCGCTCAAGGGACACGGCGCAACTGTGCGCTACATCACCTTGCCGTTTGAAGCTCATGCGTACACGGCTCGCGAGTCGGTTTTTCATACGCTGGCGGAAATGATTAACTGGATGGACAAGTACCTGAAGAACGCCGGCCCCAGAGACGCGGCGGCGGGGCCGCATTCAAACTGAAAGATCGGGCGATTGATCGAGGTCAGTCGCCCGATCGCGTTTTTACTTTCTGCCATCACACTCGTTTGCGATCCTTCACTCGAATCACGAACTTTAGCCCCGACCAGATCTCGTTGACCGCGCACACCTTCACATCGACGAGTCCGCCGTCGAGTCCTATCTGTCGCACTGAGTTGTCAGACAGATCGGTCTTCACGCCGGAAGCCTTCTTTGGCCACGCGATCCACAGCATTCCCGCCGGCGCCAGCCTCGAAGCAAGAAGGGGGAAGCGTTCAATGAGCTCCCGCTGTGATTTCACGAAGAATAAGATCAGGTCAACAGAGGTCGCCGTGCTGGCGACAAACATTACCCCATCCGGAAGGCCCAGCAGCTCGCCGCGAAACCCCGCAGGCGCGCCAATCATCGCCACCTGGAAGCCGTCCTTTATTCCGAGCTTCCTTGCCAGAGGTGTTTCAGAATATCCCGCCATCAGTCTCCTTCTATTGCATCGGGGGCAGAGGTTTATTCGTCCCGCGCGGCCGGTTCAAAGGAGAATTCGACAACCACGCCGGCATCGTTTCCGCGTCCGCGATGCGCAATCCCATTATCAAGCCAATGACTGCCAGCATACGCGGACCCTCCCAATTCCAATCTGAACGCACAGTGTCAGTCGGTTCGTGGTAATCGGTGAGCATCCATGTTTTGGCTCTCGCTACGAGCGCAGCCGCCGTTCCTTCAGGGGCGCCCAGCAGCATCAGCGCGGGGACCCCTCTCTTAACAAATGCGTAATGGTCCGAGCGATAGAAGATCTTCTCGTCAGGCATCGGATCGGGAATGATAGAGCCTCCCGTCGCCGTGACTACGCTCTGAAGAACGCTGCCCAGATCGGAATATTCCATACCGAACCCAACGATGTTCTTAACCGGGCCGTAAACCTCGGTTCCAATCCCGTCGAAGTTGAGATCAGCGGCAACCTTCTCGATCTTCCAGGTCGGGTGTTGCACCCAATGTTCTCCACCGAGGAGACCATACTCCTCCCCGGTCAACGCTAGGAAAATTATTGAGCGCCGCGGCCGCGCGTCCTGAAAGGCCTCAGCGATAGCCAGGATCTCGGCAACGCCCAGAGCGTTGTCCGCCGCGCCGGGATAGATTTGTCCGTCTGCGCCGATGCCAAACGCATCATAATGAGCTGAATAAACCACTGCCTGTTCCTTAAGACCTGGGTCAGCTCCCTCCAAAACACCCACGACGTTGCTTCCTGTCCCCTTTGTGTTCTTGAGTCGCACCGTGATGGTTGCGCTTTCCTTCAGCTGGACGGAGGACGCAGCCTCTCTCCTGTCGACCTTCTGCTTCGCCTGTGCGTAACCGCTTCCCGAACCGGCGAACAGTTTTTCGGCGCCGGCATCGCTGACATAGACAATAGACGGAAATGTAGCGGGGGCTCCCGTTGCGTCCGCCGGCGCAACATGGCGTAGCGTCATGTAGCCCGCGAGCCTCTCATGAGGCGTTGTCTTTGTTCCCCCATTTGTAATTATCAATCCGGCGACACCGGACCTGAACAAGTAGGTGATGATGATCCTCTCTGAGTTCGCCTTCTTCCAGGCCGCTTCGTTTTCATTCTTTGGAGGGCCCTTGATGAGCACAACTATTTTGTTCTTCAAGTCACTGCCGAAATCGCGTTGGAGACCGTAACCGACGAATACCAATAACGCTTTGATATTTCGGTCACCAGTGTACGGCGGAGTGACCGCAAAGTCTTCGCGGAGTTTGAGCACACGGTCCCCAACCTTGACGGAAGACTCAGGCAACACATCGGTGATTTTGAACTTCACCGACTGAAGATAGGTGCCTCCGTCCCCCAGGGGCTTCAGCTTCAGTTTGCTGAACTCGCCGGCCAGGTAGTCCGCCGCGATCGCGCCGCCCGCTTGCGCGGTACCTCGCCCCTGCATTTTCTCGGACGAGAGCTCCGTGGTGACTCTCCGAACGGTAGCGCTGGTCACACGCTTAGCGGCTTCGTTCTCCGCCGCGCTGAGCGTCGACGCTAACGTGTGCGACTGGGCCGATGCCTGCCCGCCCAATGGCTTTCCAAAGCTGAAAGAGACCAGCAGCACCGCTATGACGGCAGGCGTCAGTTCGCGGCGCAGCAGGATGAGCTTTGATCGTGCTTTCATAATCGATTTATCGGCAGACTAAAAGTGACTTACCGTGCGCTTTCCAACTCGACTCCAAAATACTCGCGCAGGGCAGCTTGCCATTCTTCGTGACTCGCGAGCTCGCGTTCTTGTTTCTCGCCGTTCGCTGTGATGATCAGTCGCATTTCGCTGACGGTGATTCGTCCAACTTCGGTCGCTCGCGTGCACGCGCGCCGTCTGGTGAAGATCGACTCGGGTGAAGTCTGATGATAGCGGCACATGTCCGCGAAGTCGGAGTATTCGTGCGGCTCGAGCGTGAAGCGATACTCCTGCTTCCATTCGTCAACCTTTCGCCGCTCTACAATCACATACCCGTCGGCATCAACCAAACGATAAGCCTCGGCGCCCTGCACTTGCTCGGCTCGGTCATCAAGCAGCAGCGGCTCGCGAAACGAATCCCCGAACCCTACGTCGGCGAGCCATCGATTTTCAAGCTGAACAAACAGGGCCATATGATCATAAGGCGGGTCGAAGCCTCCTTCATCGCGAGCGACTCCCGCCGATAGCATCGACACTTCAAAACCCATCGCTCGAAGCAACCCGCAAAACGCCCCGTTCAGCTCGTAACAAATACCACCGCGCCGCTGGTCAACGATCTTGTGAACGACCTTCTCTTCATCGAGGACGATCCGCCGCCCGAGATGATTGTCCAGATTCTCGAATGGAACGGCGAGCATGTGCGCCTGATGCAGCGCGCGCAACGTCTCCGCGTTCGGTTCGCGAGACCCATAGTATTCGATTCGTGAAAGATAGCTATCGACATTCAGCATTCTTTTTGAGTATCCCTCGCGGTTCGGCAGCAGGCAACTTATCCGATCAATCTTTGATCTTCGCCGCGCATCGATGCAATTCCAGCCGCGACCTCAACCAAGCAGTCGCTCTCCGTAACGCGATGAAAAGCATCGCGTCTGTCAGGGGCTGGCTTGTCACTGTATAGCACCGCGAGTAAACTATGCCAAATTTCAAGGGGCTTCCATGGCAGTCGGACAAAACGTTTTACGCAAAGAGGGCCACGATAAGCTGACCGGCGCCGCGCGCTACGTGGACGACATCTCGGTGGACGGAGTCCTCTATGGAAAAACAATTCGCAGCTCTATACCGCGAGGTCGAATCAAATCGCTCAAATTAGATCCTTCGTATGATTGGTCGCGCATTGTGGTAGTCGATTACCGAGACATTCCCGGAGAGAACTACGTTGCGCTTATCGAGAACGATCAACCGTTGCTTGTTGAGTCTGAAGTTCGTCACTGCTATGAACCGATTCTGCTGATCGCGGCCCAAAGCAAACAAGCAGTCGAAGAAGCCGCTCGCCACATCAATATCGAGTACGACGAGTTGACTCCGGTGCTGACGATGGAACAGTCGCTCGCTTGTGACGAGCTTCTGTACGGCGCGGACAATGTCTTCAAGCGATTCCTGATCGGGCGTGGAGATATCGATGAAGGCTTCGCCGCTGCTGATCGAATCATAGAAGGCGAGTACCGAGTCCCTCACCAGGAGCAGCTCTATATCGAGCCGCAGGGAATGATCGCGATTCCGGGCGACGGCGAGATGACAGTGATGGGCTCGATGCAGTGTCCTTACTACATTCACAAGGCCCTCAAGCAACTGTTAGGACTCAGCGACGAGCGAACAATTGTGATCCAGACGACGACCGGCGGCGGTTTCGGGGGTAAGGAAGAATACCCGTCGATGATCGCCGCTCACGCGGCATTGCTTGCGCAGAAGGCAGGCCGCCCAGTGAAGATCATCTACGAACGAGATGAAGACATCGCCGCGACTACAAAGCGACACCCGGGAATTATTCGCCATCGTACCGGCGTTACAAACGACGGACGATTGACGGCGTCCGAGATTGACATCGTGCTCGACAGCGGAGCTTATGTGACACTCACGCCGGTAGTCCTTTCACGAGGAGCGATTCACGCCCTTGGGCCTTATCGCTGCGACAACGTTCGAATCGCCGCGCGCGCAGTCGTGACTAATACTCCGCCGAATGGAGCGTTTCGCGGATTCGGCGCGCCCCAGGTGACGTTCGCCTACGAGATGCAAATGGAAAAGATCGCAGCCGAGCTTGGCATCGATCCGCTCGAGTTGCGGAGAATCAACATGCTTCGCGAGGGCGACTTCACCGCGACCGGCCAGCGTCTGACCTGGAGCGTTGGATCGGAAGACGTATTGAACGCGGCCGTCGAGCGATCAAATTACACAGATCGGAAGGAGGAGGCGCGGAGCGAGAACCAGCGGGCTGGAAGCCTGCGCTCCGAGGTCCGGCGCGGCGTCGGGCTTTCATTCTTTCTGCACGGCGCGGGCTTCACAGGCAGCGGCGAAGCGCGAATGAAGGCTCAAGCCGGCGTCGAGATAACCGCCGACGGCCGCGCGCGAGTCCTGGCGGGTTCCGCCGAAATCGGCCAGGGCATGCGCACTATCTTCTGCCAGATCGTGGGAGAGGAACTCGGTCTCGAATACGGCCGGGTAGAGGTCGAGGAACCCGATACCTCAAAAGTCCCTGACAGCGGACCCACCGTGGCTTCGCGAACCACAATGGTCGTTGGGCGAGTCGTTCAGCTTGCGGCTCGCGAGTGCAAAGCAAAGCTGATCAACTTCGTCGGCGAACGCTTTGGCGCGCCTGAAGCGAAGCTCGACGCTGGTGACTTCAGCGCTAACGGGAAGCGTCTTGCGAGCTTCAATGAAATCGCGCGCGAATACATCGCGCAGTTTGGTGAACTGCGAGCATACGCGCGATATGCTTCGCCGCCGGAGATTGAATGGGATGATGAAACCTACTCGGGTGACGCGTACCCGGTTTACTCCTGGGGCGCGGAAGTAGCTGAAGTCGAAGTCGACATGGATACCTTCGAAGTGACAGTAAAGAAGATTACGACTGCGCAGGACATCGGCCGCGCGATTCATCCCGTGCTTGCCGCCGGGCAGATCGAAGGAGGCACGCTGCAAGCGGTCGGCTATGGATTGCTTGAAGAGATTGTCTGGGACAAAGGGCGGATCATCAACAATCGGCTTACGAACTACATCATTCCTACGTCCCTGGATGCTCCGGATATGGACACGATCATAGTCGAGAATCAGTATCCGCACGGGCCGTTCGGCGCGAAAGGAGTAGGAGAATTACCGATGGACGGCGCGGCCCCGGCGATCGCGGCGGCGGTGTTCAATGCTACCGGAGCGTTTGTGAGCGAGATTCCGGTCACACCGGAACGATTGCAAGCCGCGATGGAAGCTTTAGCCACAGATGAACACAGATAAACACAGATAATACAACTGTGCTTCCTTTTCGGTCTTTATGAGAATTCAATTCCAAGTGAATGCCAAGCCATGTGGTTTTGAAGCGCCGCCGATGAAGCGGCTGCTCGATGTGTTGCGTGAAGAGCTGCGCCTGACCGGGACAAAAGAAGGCTGCGGTGAGGGCGAGTGTGGCGCATGCTCGGTTATAGTCGACGGCGACGTCATCAACTCTTGTCTCGTTCCGGTGTGTCAGGTCAACGGCTCGACTATTCTCACCGTCGAAGGTCTCGCGCGAGACGGGCGGCTCGATCCGCTTCAACAGGCCTTTCTAGAATGTGGCGGCGCGCAGTGCGGAATCTGCACGCCAGGCATGCTGATCGCCGCGCGAGCGCTGCTCGATGTAAATACGCATCCGTCGCGCGACGATATCAAAGAGGCAATTGCAGGAAATCTCTGCCGGTGCACCGGCTACGTGAAGATCATCGATGCTATCGAGCAAGCTTCTGACAATGGTCAACAACCACTGACGAAGGGCTAAGCCAATGTTTGATGAAGAGCTGAGCGAACTAAAGGATCGAATCTCGCAGATGTCTGATCGCGAGCTCCTCCAAATAGTCGAGGTTGAATACAACGACTATCGTAAGGAGGCGCTCGAATTCGCGGAGGAGGAGTTGCAAAAACGCAGCGTTCCACATGAAAAACCCGAGCCTGATGCAGATGAAACCGAAGAAGCAGATTCAATAGATCCAGTCAGGAACATTACGCCATGTCGGGAATGCGGCGGGGTGATGCGCTCAGGGTTGCTGTTCGCGGACAAGGAACTCACGATGCTCTTTAACGATGACAACGAAGAACGATTCGTTCAGGCCTTCGCGTGTACGGCTTGCGGGGCGCTTCGACTGGCGCTCGACCTGGAAACCGAGGTCGAGAACTGAGCTTCAAATGAACTTCGATCCCACCGTTCAATCGCCCTCGACGCTCGCAGAGGCTTATGCTCTTTTGTCAGAGCCTCGCCACTCGATGAAGATCATAGCGGGCGGCACCGACGTGATGGTGTTGATGAACGCTCACGTGCTCGACACGGCAGAATTCCTGAACATCTGGGGCGTAGATGAATTGCGCGGCATAGAAGATGACGGCAACGGACTGCGAATCGGGGCGCTTACGACCTACACACAACTGATCAACTCCCCGTTGATTCAACAGCACGCTCCGTCGCTGGTAGCCGCATCGCGAACGATCGGCGCGATTCAGATTCAGAATCGCGGGACGATCGGCGGCAACATCGTCAACGCATCACCGGCGGGTGATAGTCTTCCCGTGCTTGCGGCGTACGATGCGGGGGTCGAGATAGGAAGCGCTCGCGGCACTCGGTGGGTTCCGTTCAATCAGTTTTACACCGGCTATCGACAAAGCGTTCTGGAGCCGGATGAACTCGTGCTTGCAGTGCGGATACCAAAGCTAAGGCAGGGAGAGATTGATTTCTTCTGGAAGGTTGGCACTCGTCGAGCGCAGGCGATCTCAAAGACCGTTATGGCTTGTAAGGCCGGGGTCGACGATCAGAAAATCAATTCAATAAGCATCGCCGTCGGCAGCGTAGCTCCCACCGTTGTTCGAGCGCTCAAAACCGAAAGTGTACTGACCGGATCTGCAATCACACCGGCGCTTTTCGACGAGGCGCGAAAAACGATTGCCGAAGAAATCTCGCCGATCACCGATCTTCGCTCGACTGAGCATTACCGCCGCACCGTTACCGGGAATGTGCTCGCGAAGTTTCTACGCCAGCTACCGTAGCATAACGATTGAACAGCATGTAGGGGCGGCCCTCTGTGGCCGCCCCTCACTGGTGATCGAAGTGGGCCTGTAATGAGGGGCGGCCACGGAGGGCCGCCCCTACAAGCCGTTAATGTTGTGTGCCAACTTACTCGTGTCTCAACGCGATCATCGGGTCCATCTTCGTTGCTCGACGCGCGGGGACGAAACAGGCTCCCAGAGCCACTCCTGTTAGCAGCGCCGCTATGACCACAAACGTGATTGGATCGGTCGCGCCGACTCCGAATAGTAGGCTCGACATCACTCGCGTCAGCGCAAACGCGGCCACCAGACCCGCGCCGAGACCGGCAAGCGCTAGCGTCATTCCCTGTCTAGCCACCAGGCTGACGACGTCGCCCCGCTGCGCTCCGAGCGCGACTCGTATTCCTATCTCGTGCGTGCGTTGCGTTACCGAGTAGGACATCACTCCGTAGATTCCAACCGCCGCCAAAAGCAAGGCTACGCCGGCAAAAACAGATAACAGCAACATCGTGAAACGTGTCCGCGCGACGGCGCCGCTCGAGACCTGATCCAGAGTTTTGACGCCCGATAGCGGCAGGTCCTTATCCAGAGTCGCCATTTCGTTCCTCATCGCCGTCACCATGTTCATCGGATCGCCTTGCGTGCGTAACACCAGGACCATGCTGGTCTGAACCTGCTGGGAGACCGGGAAAAAGAATCCCGGCTTTGCACGAAGCTCCCCCGGAGAATCCTTCAGGTCGCCGATGATGCCCGCTATCGTCCTGGTCTCGCCCCAGAGTCGAACTCGTTTGCCTACTGCGTCCTCATCCGGCCAATAGCGATCAGCCATACTCTTATTGACTAAGATTACCTTCGGCGCATCTGCCTCGTCGGCTTCGCTGAAGAACCGTCCCGCCACAAGCGGGATACCCAACGTACGGAAGTAATCGGAAGATGCAAAATGATATTGCGCCGAAGGAGATTCATCATCCGGGAACTGCCGCCCTTCGATTCCAAATGATGTGTTCTCGTCGTATCCGGTCCACGGCAGATCCGACGTAACTCCAGCCCCTTGAGCGCCTGGCAGCACAGAAAGCCGCCCGATGAGGTCTCGATAGAATGCCGATGCGTGTTTCCAGGTCGGATATCGCGCGGCGGGCAAATCGATTGTGGCCGTTAATACATTGTCCGGCTTGAATCCAGGATCGACCCTTTGCAGATAAAAGAACGTCCGCATTAGAAGTCCCGCTCCGATCAAGAGGACAAAGGCGAGTGACACTTCCGCGATCACGAGGAGTCCGCGCAGGCGGTTATGCCGAGCGCCTCCCGACGACCCGCGCCCACCCTCCTTCAGCGATTCATTGAGATTCACTTTGGACACTTGCAGGGCCGGCGCCAACCCGAACAAAGCGCCGGTGACCAGCGCCGCGGTCAGCGTGAAGGCAAAGGTCCGCCAGTCGAGTGAGATCATATGCATGCGCGGTATCCCTTTCGGGCCGAGTGCGACCAACGCCTTGATCCCCCACGTTGCCAGTAGAAGGCCGGAGACGCCGCCGAGCGCTGCTATCAACAGACTCTCGGTCAACATCTGGCGAATAAGGCGAACCCGCGCGGCGCCCAGAGCAGTGCGAACCGCGATCTCTTTCTGTCGGGCCGTCGAAGTTGCAAGCAGGAGGTTGGCAATGTTTACGCATGCGATTAACAACACAAATCCGGCGGCGCCAAACAAGATCAGCAACATCGTCTGAGCTCCGCCGACGATCTCGTCACGCAGCGAAATGAGCCGAATGCGCCAGCCCTTGATTTCCGGGTGCTGCTCCTCGAGTTGCTCCGCGATTCCGTTCATTCGTGCTTCTGCCTGCTCGCGAGTGATGCCGGGCTTTAGTCGAGCAATGGAGTTGAGAAAGTGAGAGGTCCGAACCTTCGGGTCCATAGTCAGCGGCCACCAGACGTCTACATTTCCGCCGTGCGGGAGCGAATGATAGTCGCCTCCGACATGTTGCAACTCCGAACTCGCGACACCGACAACTGTGAAAGACATGCCGGACAGTGTGACCGTCGACCCAATAATGGATGGGTCGCGTTTGAAGCTGCGCTCCCAGAGCGCATGGCTGATGATGGCAACGTGCTCGTTTCCCTTGATCTCCTCGTTTGGTGAGAACGCGCGGCCCAACTCCGGTTCGAAACCAAGAAGACGGAAAAACCCGTTCGACACTCGCATTCCGACGAGTCGTTCCGGCCTGTCGTTCACGGAAAGATCCAGATCGCCACGGACGAAGGTCGCGAAGTCATCGAAGACATCGTTCCGTTCCCGATAGTCCAAAAAGTTCGCGGGTGAAATAGGGAACTTTGGAAAGCGGGGATTGTTTTCGAAAACTCTGACAAGTCGGCCAGGCTCCGTGTATGGAAGCGGTTTCAACAAAACTCCGTTCACTACATCGAAGATCGCGGCGTTCGCACCGATGCTCAGCGCAAGCGTAAACACGGCTACCGCGGTGAGGCCGGGGTTCTTTCTGAGAAGACGCAGCCCGAAGCGAAGGTCCTGTATCAGGTTATCCATATCAACTGTCCTTTGAGGTCGCCCAGCGTGGGCAAGATTCTTCTTCAAAAACAGAGGTGGGTGACATCAGCGGGCGGTTCGTTGCGGAAAGTTCGTAGTCCGGCCCCTCTTTGTGAGGGCAGACGCTCCTTGCACGCAAAGAGGGGCGGCCACGCTGGGTCGCCCCTACATGTCAGACATCGTTCAGAGTTTAAGAAGCTTGTCTAAAGCGAGGCGCAGATCATGGTCGACGAGTAAAGAAGCTGATAACCGCCACGAATAATGCCGAGCCGATGATCGACCATATGATAGGAAAACTCTCGCCGCCCACCCGAACGAAATAGAGATGAGGCAAATGAAGCACGTCCGCAAGCCACATTCCGACAATCGCGCCGATAAACCCGAGCGCGATCGATACCAAACAACCCCCGTGACTGTATCCGGCAATCGCTCGTCCTATGGAACCGCAAATCCCAGCTACGATCAAAAGGATAATTAGAGAAGTGAGGCTCATTGCAGATCTCCTTTTCGGTTCGCCCGCCTAACGCTTGGTACGGCGCGAGCGTCTCGAATCAAGACTATCAAACTACGCGACGATCTCAAATTATTGTACGAGGCTTCCCGCTCCCAGCTCCAAACAATTTCTTGCGGCGCAAGATATTTCAGCAAACGCAGCAGAGAGGTTGCGGCGGCCTTTTATCCAGGGCCAAAACAATTGATATAAGCGCAAAACAATCGAGATGGTCATGGAATGAGCCTTGCCCTCGCTAAGGACCGAGTTGTCGTCAGTCGCAGAGATCGGCTGCAGCTCAAAACCAAAAACGATGAGAGTCGTTTCGGTCTAACACGCGCACCGTTCCTCGAGCGGCACGTTCGTCGGAGTGAGACCAAAGTCGTCACTTGTCGACGTGCCCCGAGGAACGGAATACTCGAGAATACATAAACAAGAAAACCCAGACGTAACCGCCTGGGTCGTTGGATTTGTTCGGTTTGCCAGCATTCCGCGCCAGCGGAAACGTAAAGGCGGTTTTCCTTAACCTGCGATACCTACCAGTTGCCCTGTTTGATGCGTTTCTTTATCTTTCGCTTTGTGAGGTCGCGCTTTAGCGGGCTCAGGTAGTTGATGAATAACTCGCCGTCAAGATGATCGGTCTCGTGCGACACGCAGCGCGCTTCGAGATCCATTGCGTCCACACTCATCTCGCTTCCGTCTATGTCCCTGCATCGAACCACGACGCGCTGCGGTCGTTTGACTTCGATGAACACGCCGGGAAAGCTTAGACACCCTTCCTCGCCGATTTGCTCTCCCTCTTCCGTTTCGATTACCGGATTTATGAGGACCAGCTTTTTCTTCTTGTCCTTGCCGCTGCTGCAGTCCATCACGAACAGCCGCTTGAGGACGCCGACCTGCGCAGCCGCAAGTCCGACGCCGGGCGCGCCGTACATTGTCTCGAACATATTGTCGATAAGCTTTCTCAGCTTATCGTCAAACTCGGTCACTTCTTCCGAGCGTTTGGTTAGAATCGGATCTCCGTACTTAACAACATCGAGTATCATTTCCAGTATCAAACTCCTTCAGTCTCATCATCCTGTCGCCGCTGGGCAAGTTTTTCTCCGAGCAATTGATTCAGCACGGCAGTTCGTGCCTTAAAACCCGTGACCTCGCGCCAGGCAACGAGGGCAAGCCCGACTAATATTATAGCAGCCCCCACAAGACTGTGGGTCGCGTAGCCGATAAAGAAGCCCGCAAGAATTATCACTACCAGAAGGACGTAATAGAGAATGCCGTGATTGCGTCTCGCATTTATTGACCGGCGCAATTCCTCGACTTCGCGGTCGATATCGTGCGTTCCTCGCTCGTGATTCAGTACCTTCATCGGTATTCTGGTCAATGATTCGTGAAGTGTGATGAGTAACCGAGCGCTCAGAGTACCGGCTTTAGCCGGGCAATGCCCCGTGCATCCCGAGGCATCGAGTTGATGAGCACTACACGACTAAAGTCGGTACTCTGAACGCTCGGTTACTTATAACGTTCACGGATTACTCTCAATATCGCTTCAACTGCTCCAAATAGCCTTCGAAATTTCGTTTCATTTCTCCGAGGCTGTCGCCGCCGAATTTTTCTCTCGCAGCGTCAGCGAGGACGATCGCGACCATCGCTTCACCGATCACGCCCGCGGCAGGTACTGCAACGATATCCGAGCGTTCAAAGGCGGCGGCTGATTCTTGTTTGGTGACCACGTCGACGCTCGCAAGGGGTTGCCTCAATGTCGAGATCGGTTTCATGTGCCCGCTTATGCGAACGTCTTCTCCGTTGGTTATTCCGCCTTCGATTCCGCCGGCTCGATTGGTCGGCCGAGTGAACCTTCGCCCGGGTTCATTATAGCCAATCTCATCGTGCACCTGCGACCCGGTGGCACGGCTCACCTGGACGCCCGCGCCTATCTCTACGGCCTTGACCGCAGGTATGCACATAATGGCTTGAGCGAACCGCCCGTCGATTTTTTTGTTCCACTGGATATGTGAGCCGAGCCCTGCGGTGACGTTGTGTGCGACGACTTCAAAGATTCCACCAAGCGTGTCTTTTGCTTCCTTCGTGGAATCAATGAGCGCGATCATTTTCTGTTCGGCGTCCTTGTCCGCACATCGCAGCGCGGAGTCGTCGGAGATCGTCGAGATCTGCTCCCAGGTAGCTTCGATGGGTTGATCGGGTACGCCGCCGATCATCGCCGTATGGCTACTGACCTCAATTCCTATTTCCTTGAGCAGAAGTTTGGCGAATGCTCCAACGGCTACTCGAGCGGCGGTCTCGCGAGCGCTTGCGCGTTCGAGTATGTCTCTCAGATCGTGCGTGTCGTACTTGAGCCCGCCTGCCAGATCAGTATGACCGGGTCGTGGCCGCGTGAGTTTCCGAGCGCGTTTCTCATCGGTGAATTCGCGAGGCTCGACAGACATTACGTCTTGCCAGTTCTCGAAATCGCGATTGCGAATCAGCAGCGAAATCGGCGTCCCGAGAGTTTTGCCGTGACGGACTCCCGACATGATTTCAACTTCATCGCTTTCGATCTTCATCCGCCCGCCGCGCCCGTAGCCCTGCTGTCTACGCCACATTTCGTGGTTGATAAAAGCAGGATCGATCGGCAGTCCCGCAGGTAGGCCTTCGATGATCGCGACTAAGCCTTTGCCGTGAGATTCACCCGCGGTAATGAAGTTGAATTGACTCATACTCGGAGTTTGATCGCCTCACGCAACTTCAAGTTGACGGCTCCGAAGGTACTTGATCTTATCACGAAGCTCGGCTGCTCGTTCGAACTCGTAGTGCGCCGCGGCGGATCGCATCTGTCTCTCCAGTTTCTGGATCGTAGCCGCGATGTTTTCCGCGGAATATTCTTCTGCTTCTTCGGCGACGCTTGGCACTTTGAAGTAATCCATTTCGACAATCGACACAAGCGTCGAACCGACCGCCTTCACGATCGATGCCGGTGTGATGTTGTTTTCGCGATTGTAAACGGCTTGCCTCTCGCGACGACGCTGCGTTTCGCCAAGCGCTCGCTTCATCGAATCGGTCATCCGATCGGCGTAGAGGATCGCCTGGCCGTTGAGGTTTCGAGCCGCCCGCCCGATGGTCTGTATCAACGACGCCTCCGATCGAAGGAATCCTTCCTTGTCCGCGTCGAGAATCGCCACCAGCGAGACTTCAGGCAAGTCCAATCCCTCACGCAGCAAATTAATTCCGACCAATACATCGAACTCACCCGCGCGCAGATCGCGAAGTATCTTGATCCGATCCAGGGTCATAATCTCCGAATGCAGATAGCGCACGCGAACTCCGAGCTCCGCGTAGTACTCGGTCAGGTTCTCAGCCATCTTCTTTGTGAGCGTCGTCACCAGCACGCGTTCGTTTTTGGCCGCACGCATTCGCACTTCATTCAACAAGTCATCGATTTGTCCCTTCACCGGGCGCACGTCGACAACAGGATCGATCAATCCGGTCGGACGAATGACCTGCTCGACGAACTCGCCTGCGGTCTTTGAGAGTTCGTAAGGTCCTGGCGTCGCAGATACGAACACCAGCTGGCCCATTCGCTCTTCCCACTCTTCAAAGTTGAGCGGCCGATTGTCCATCGCCGAGGGCAATCTAAAACCGTATTCGACCAGGGTTTTCTTGCGCGACTGATCGCCGTGGTACATGCCTCGAACCTGAGGGACAGTCTGATGACTCTCGTCGACCATAACAATCGCGTCACGCGGCAGGTAATCGAGCAGCGTCGGCGGCGGCTCGCCCGGGTTACGTCCCGTCAGGTGACGAGAGTAGTTTTCAATCCCGTGACAATAGCCCAGTTCCTTAAGCATCTCGATGTCGTAGAGCGTGCGCTGATGCAGGCGTTGAGCTTCCAGGAGTTTCCCCTGATCAATCAGTTGGGGCTCCCACCAGTCCAGTTCTTCTTTGATCGTTCTGATCGCGCGCTTGAGCCGGTCCTGAGGCATCACGAAGTGAGACTTTGGATAGATGGGCAGCCGTTCGTGCGTTTCGATCACCTCGCCCAGCAGCGGATCGATGGTCGAGAGTGATTCAACCTCATCGCCCCAGAACTCAATGCGAAGCGCGTTCTCCTGATAAACGGGGTATATCTCAACCACGTCGCCGCGAACCCTGAACATGCCGCGCTCGAAGGAAGTATCGTTGCGTTGATATTGAATCTCGACGAGTTTTTTCAGCAGCGCCGTGCGCGACAACTGCTCGCCTCGCTCCACGAACGCGACCATTCCGTAGTAGGCGTCCGGATCGCCCAGTCCGTAGATACACGAGACGCTTGCGACGATTATGCAATCGCGCCGCTCGAACAGCGTTCGAGTGGCCGACAGCCGCAACCGGTCTATGTCTTCGTTTACCGTTGACTCCTTCTCGATATAGGTGTCGGTCGAGGGAATATAGGCCTCGGGCTGATAGTAGTCGTAGTAACTGACAAAATATTCAATCGCGTTATGAGGGAAAAAGGATTTGAACTCCTGATAGAGCTGAGCGGCCAGCGTCTTGTTGTGAGCCATCACCAGCACCGGCCGGTTGATGCGCTCGATGACGGCGGCCATCGTGAAAGTCTTGCCGCTACCGGTCACGCCGAGCAGCACCTGATGCTGGAGATCTTCTCCGATGCCTCGCACCAAATGCTCGATGGCCTGCGGTTGATCGCCTTGCGGAACGTAGTCACATACAAGCTTGAAATCCATCGTTGCCCTTCCAGTTCGCCTGCATCATTACAGGCGGGAATTCAGTCGAATATGCAACCGGAGAGTATACAAGCAAGCTCAATCACGCGCAAAAATACTGGCACCAAAAAAATTCACACAAAAGTCGATCGTTCGTGCCGTTAGTGCTTGACATCGATTAACGTCATGCTGATAATGCGGAGTGCCATCACAACGCCCTTAGTCATTTAGTAGAAGTCCACGCACGTTGACAGCTTAATCCAAATCGAAGAGGCACGGCTATTAACGTAGTCACTCAAACTGATATCCATGGTGTCGAGTTTTTCAGGCGCGGCAAAGTCAGAGACGTCTATGCGCTCGACGATAAATTACTAATCGTCACAACCGACCGCATCTCTGCTTTTGATGTCGTCCTGCCGGATCCGATTCCTTACAAAGGCGCGGTCCTGACTGCGTTTTCTTTGTTCTGGTTCGAATTCCTGAAAGACGTCGTCGAAAATCATTTGATCACCACGGACGTCGCCGCCTATCCCGACCCGCTGTCCTCCTATCGCGATCAACTTGAACGCCGCTCGATGTTGGTAACGCGGACGGATGCCTTTCAATTCGAGTGTGTGGCGCGCGGTTACCTTTCGGGTTCCGGCTGGAAGGAATATCAGAAGACCGGTGAGGTGTGCGGCATCAAGTTACCCGCCGGGTTGCGCGAGTCGGAGAAGCTCCCCGAGCCGATCTTTACGCCGGCGACAAAGGCCGAGACCGGTCACGATATCAACGTCAGCGAGCAAGTCATGGCCAACAGCCTTGGCGAAGAAGCGACGCGTGAGCTGAAGCGCCTGACGCTCACACTTTACTCGCGCGCAGCAGACTATGCCGACTCGCGGGGAATAATAATCGCCGACACCAAATTCGAGTTCGGCACAAAAGACGGGAAGGTGATTCTGATTGATGAAGCATTGACTCCGGACTCATCCAGGTTTTGGCCGAAGGAATCATACGAGGCGGGTCGAGGTCAGCAGTCATTCGATAAGCAGTACTTGCGCGACTACCTCGAGACGATCACGTGGGACAAGCAGCCTCCGGGGCCAAGCCTGCCTGAGACGGTGATAGCGCGGACGAGTGAGAAGTACCTTGAGGCGTATAGACTAATGACTGGAGAGGCGGTCGGTGGATCGGGTATCAGGAGTCAGGAATCGGGATTCAGGGCTTGCAATTCCTGAATCGTGAATCCTGTATCCTGCATCCATGATCCTATGACAGTTCTCGACTTCTTAGTCCTGCTGGTTGTATCGGTATCAGTCGTTTCAGGGGCCACAAAAGGAATCATCAGAGTAATAGTTTCGGTTGCGTTCACCGTAGCCGGGCTGGTTTTGGCAGCGCATTGTTATGTGTACGCTGCGGACCTGCTACGCATCTTCGCGGCTGGTTGGCTCGCAAACCTGCTCGGGTTTATTGGCGTGTTCGTAATTGTAGTCGTCGCGGGAAGCTTACTGTCGTGGCGGCTGCGTGGCGCACTGAAGCGCGCGCGAGTGGGCTGGGTCGATCATACCCTGGGAGGCGCACTGGGGCTGGTCAGAGGATGGCTGATATGCTCGGTCATTTATCTTGCGCTGACGGCGTTTCCGGTCACACCCGAGGCTGTCCAGAAGGCTTATTTCGGCCCAGCGCTTCTGGAGGGAACGCGAGTGATCGCTTATCTCACTTCGCGAGAGTTGAGGGAGCGATTCTTCAAGGGCAATGAAACCGTCAGACAACTTGGGCAACAGAAACATTAAGACGAAGAATGGTCACGGCACTAAGGAGAACTTGAGATGAAGAAAAAGCTGGAGGAGCTGGTGGGCGAGATGGTCGAGCGCGGAATACTGTTTGAAGACGCAGTGGCTGAATTTGAAAAGTATTTTGTTCTGTCCGTACTCAAGAAAACAAACGGCAATTTATCAAAGGCCGCAGAGGTGCTACGCATTCATCGCAATACTCTTTCAAAGCGCGCGGAAAAGTATTATCAAAACCACCGTATGATTGGCGCCCGACATCGCCGGCCTCGAGTTCACCAGCAGGAACCGTCAGCGAAGGCGGCAGCGGCCAAGAGCAAAGGCTGAGCAAAGGCTGGCAACGGGCAAGCAATGCCTCTTGTTCGAGTCTTCGATTATCGGGGGATGCTGCGAAACACCGATCTGCAATTGCAAATGCTACCCGGCCTCAGTTGATTGCCAGGAGCTTTTGGATGTCGGCTTCGATTTCTGCCGCCTTTCTGGGTCCCGCACCAAGGTACTTCCGAAACACCTTCAAATCTCGAGTGACGAGAAACGTGGTGGGAAAAGCTATCAAGTTCAACTCGTAAGCCTGATCGTCATCGCCCATCAGGACTGTGTACTTCATCTTGGCCTTACCGACAAAAGGTTTGACTTCACTTGCTTCACCGGAAGCCATCGTAACGCCAATTACTCTCACGCCCTTGTCGCCGTACTTTTCCTGAAGCTTGTTAAGCACTGGCACCTCGGCAATGCATGGCCCGCACCAGGTCGCCCAGAAGTCGAGCACGATAATGCTTCCCTTAAGCCCATCCGCCGAGATGGCTTTGCCATCCAGATCCTGAAGCTTGATGGGCGGCAGCGCCTTGAGTTCGCTCCCGGGTACGGACGCCGGCTCAGTTGGGGTTTGACCAGCGCGCATGGAGAACGCAGGTAGCGCGAGAGCTACTGCAAAAACGATGGGCAAAATCTTTTTCATATCTGGTTCCCGGGAGCCGGGCGTTTTCGCCAGGCGAGACAATTTTTGTAGCGCGAGAATTGTAGCCCACGCGAGTCGAAACGAGCAATGCGCGCGCGCACAACGCAATGGTCGTCTTAGAGTTCCAACCTAAGCCTGCGGATGTATCGTAGACCGTCAGGTCAGCGAATGATTTGCCGTCCCTGAAGATGCGCGGGCTGGACATTCTCCGGTACAATTTGAACACCGCACACGCGGACAACGCGTAACTTGAGAATGGCCGTTCGATGTAGTAGACTGCAGTTTGAAAAAAAATGGAGGAAGCCTGTGAGCCCTGAATTGAGTCAGCTCATTGAGCTCCAGGAACTCGACCTCGAGATACAACGGGTATCGGGTCGGCTTTCGAGAATTCCGGAAGAACGCGAAAGCATAGAGAACGAATTTAAACAGCACGCCGCAGAGTTCCTGGACCTAAAGAGCAAGCACGAACAAACCCTCGAAGACCGCAAACAGCTAGAAATCGAACTGGCTACCACCCAGCAAAACCTCGACAAATTTGAGCAAGACAAGACCCGGGTCCGTAACGAGAAGGAATATACTGCGGTCCTCCGCGAGATCGACACGAGCCGCAAGCACGTCGGAACGCTGGAGACGGACATCCTCAAGCGGATGGAAGAACTCGAAAAACTGGATATCGATCTTGCCGAACGAGCCCCTGACGTCGAACGAATGCGTGCAGAAGTCGACACGACGCTCGCCGCCCTTTCCGGCGAAAGCGAAGCCGCTAATCGGCAGTTGGCCGAGTTCGTCGAGCACCGGAAGAAGCTGGCCGGCCAGATGCCAAGGGCTCTCTTCGCCTCCTACGACCGAATGTCGCGTCTTGGGAAGGGCCAGGCGCTCGCGGAAGTTCGCAGCAACGGCATCTGCGTCGCATGCCGGGTCAGGGTGCGGCCCAAGATCTTCAGCGACGTCCGCAAGGGAGACCAGCTGGTCACCTGTGAAAACTGCGGGCGTATTCTGTATTACCGTAACGAAACCTCTCAGTCTGCTGGAGCTACAACTATGGACTAGCCCAGACACCGTTCTTGGTTTCCGTCCGTGGACAAATCAACACGCGGTGGTTTTGCTGTATTAACGCGCTTTGAAACAACTTTCCACGAATCACGTTTCACCTTCTACCTTTCCGGGGTTTACATCACAGTGAGCGGACAGGCGATTGAGAGATTACGCATCGAAGGCATCGCCGAATCGTGGCTCGAGCCTGGCGCCGATCGATCGACGCAGGTCTACCGGCCGGCGGTGTTGATTGAGTGCACGCTCAATTTCCGAAGCCTGAGGGCCGGATTGAATCACTCTGAAGAACGCAACTACTCTGCGTGGCTTCCGGAAGCAGACCTGGCCATAGACTGGGACTCGCCTGCAAACCAGTTCGACGGTCTGACGCAACTTATCTCACAATCCGACCCAGCCATCGGATATCTACCGGGCAACCATAAGACAACCAAATCCGAGTTTGACCAATATGCGGCCGAGTTGATCGAAAAGTTAGTAAGAAACGAACGGCTTCGAATTTATTTCAATCCTGTATTTGGCCTGTTCTCTTCTCCTGGGGATGAACTCGATGACTTTCTTGCTCGAGTCGCGGACGCCGCGTTGGGCCGAGTCGAACCGGAACTGAGAAGTTTGCGGAATCGGTTCGAGCTGCAGCTCGAACAAGTGCGCGAGGCTCAGGCTTCCAAAGGGTCTCTCGCGGAGAACTTCAATCTCGAGAGCTTCATTTCCAACAAGCTCCATTTTTTCGAGAGCGAAAACAGGTTGGCCGGCATGTTCTCAACGCTGGCGGGCGCGGTCTTCGGTTCTTCCGAGCCTCGATCGCACGGAGAAGGTTACCGGCCCGATGAAGCCGAACTGCGGGAGGATCTCGAGCGAATCGAACAAGAGGCGAGCGACGCGTTGCGTGCGCTCTACGATGAGTACCTGACGCTGGCCAACGAATACGATACTTTTGAGATTGGACTCCAGCCGGATAACATTCAGGTCATGCGCCGCATTCTGTTATGGGTGCCGGTCGATGAATAGCGCAAGACGAAAGAACTGCGACGTGGAGATTGGGCGACCCGCCGACTCTGCGATTATGTTGTTTCGGTCACCGCGTCTCCCGTCTCCACGTCTTTGCAATTTTTCCAGCGTCTGGCGCGTGTGTCTCTGATCATGCAACAGCCTGCTCGACTCGGAATAATAACCAAACCCAACGAACCGCGAGCGGGTGAACTCGCCGCGCGCATAGCAGCATGGGCCGCCGAGCATCAGATAAACCTATTCGTGAATGATAGAGTTAAGGACTTGCCTCCCGGCACCTTCTCCGCCTCCGCCAGAGAGATAGTCGATAATTGCGACCTCCTGATTGCGCTCGGTGGCGACGGCACGATGATATCTACGGCGCGACTCGTAGCCGGGCGCGGCACTCCGGTGCTAGGCATCAATCTCGGCACCCTTGGCTACCTCACAGAGTTCGCGATCGACGAAGCGATTCCTGCGCTCGAATACGCGGTTCGCGGCGAATACGAACTCGAGAAGCGAACGATGCTCGACTGGCAAGTCCTGCGGGATGGCGATCAAGTCGGAGCGGGAACAGCCCTCAATGACGTCGTAGTAAACAAGTCAACCCTTGCGCGCATTATCGACATCGACTGCTGGGTGGGTGCGCATTACGTCACCGGCTTTCGCGCAGACGGGTTGATCATAGCGACGCCCACCGGCTCGACTGCATACAACCTCTCCGCGGGCGGGCCCATCATAGCCCCCGGCACTGACGCCATTTCTATTTGTCCAATTTGCCCGCACACGCTGACGAATCGGCCTCTTGTCCTTCCGTTCACAGCGGAGATCAGGTTGCAGATGAACACGCGAGAGCAGGAAGTGATGTTCACCGCCGACGGGCAGACAGGTATGCCGTTGATGGCGACCGATAAGGTTGTCGTCCGAAAGAGCGAAAAGACCTTCAATACAGTTTGCGCAAAAGACCGCGATTACTTTGAGATCCTGCGAAGCAAATTGAGGTGGAGCGGCAGGTAGCGATTCGTGAAGAGTGATGCGTGGTTCGTGACTCGGGACAGATTGATTCGTCCGGCTCGGAGTTTCGGGACACGCTTCACGGATCACGTTTCACGAAACTTCGTCATCGAGGTAACAAATGCTCTTACCCATAGGCGATGACAATCAAGGACGGCTTACCACGCCCTACGTGGTCTACATTATCGTAGGCATCAATGTGGCGATCTTTTTGTTGCAGCTGTCCGACGACCGGTTCACGCTGGCATATTCAGCAGTTCCCTACAAACTCACGCACAATGTGACCGTCGTTCCACCCGGCCACGGAGCGCTGGCTCCGGGCATCGAGGCGGACCCGCGAGTCGCATCCGGTCTGGTACCGGTGCGAGGCGTTCCCCAGGAGCCGGGACCCGCGTTCATCTGGCTGACTCTACTCACCTCGATGTTCATGCACGGCGGGTTCATGCACATAGGTGGAAACATGCTCTACCTCTGGATATTCGGTGACAACATAGAAGACAACTTCGGGCATGGAAAGTTTTTGATTTTCTATTTGCTGTGCGGAGTGGCGGCGTCGCTCGCTCAGATCTTTGTGGACCCCAATTCGCCGATCCCGTCGCTGGGTGCATCAGGCGCAATAGCCGGCGTGCTCGGCGCTTATCTCATAATGTTCCCTCGAAACCGTGTGCGCAATCTTGTATTCCTCGGGTTTTTCTTTACCACGCTCGAGCTTCCGGCCGTCGTCGTTCTGGGCTTCTGGATTGTGCTCCAGATATTCAGCCAATACACCGCAACCTACCAACACGCTTCAGGTGGCGTAGCTTACATGGCGCACATCGGCGGTTTTGCTACTGGTCTCGTGCTCTGCTTCCTTTTTAGAACGCGGCAGAGGCCTTCATATCCCGGATAGGCGAAAGTCCTGAAATTAAGTCAGACTTTACTCTGGGCAAACGAAAGAAAAGGAGCCATTAATGACTGCGGAATTACTAGAGCATTCAGGGCTGAACATCGAAGAAACGCCGCTTGAAGAAATGAATCTTCCGGTGCTCGACACTTTTCAATACAAGCACAAGGGCAACGAAATTAACGTTTCGTTCACCTGTCCTGAGTTCACGGCGATTTGCCCGTTCTCGGATTTTCCCGACTTCGCCACCATAAAGATCGACTACATACCCGACGAATTGTGCGTTGAATTGAAGTCGCTCAAGCTCTACATCAATGCGTTTCGATCGGTGAAGATTTTTCACGAGCATGTGATCAACCGTATCCTCGAAGACTTCGTGCGGGCGTGTGATCCGATCTCGGTAAGTATCGAAGGTGACTTCAACATCCGCGGAAATATCAAGACGGTGATCCGCGCGTCGTACCGGAAAGAATAGTTCAGGGTTCAGAGTTCGTGGTTCAGAGTTCAAGCTTTAGCTTGCACAACTTCAGAGTTAAACGCTCGGATAACGTAGGAGCCAGGCAAGCTAAAGCTTGAACTCTGAACCCTGAACTCTTGAACCCTGAACCGGGCAGTCCCTATGGAAATGGAGAAGTCATTTTACGTCGTGACGTTCAAGCCCGCTTATGTGAAGCTCATGCGGTCGCGCACTGATGTACCCGTCGAAGAGGCCGACACCACCTTACAGCCAATGATCGTCGCACTCACCCAGGGTGGGTTCGGCCAGGACGTCGTTGACGACGAGAGGCAAATAAAGGAGCGCTTTCTCGAATATCTCTTCTTCTCGAGCGACGTCGATCTCCCGAGAACGGCCGAAGTGTTCGATGAGTACTTCGAGCTCGTTCAGGCAACCGAGTTCGTAGACCTCGACGAAGAATTGTAATCATCTCCGCTTTCCCTCTCATCCACTTCAATCGCAACCCTGGAAACTTCAAACTTTGAGAAGCCGAGTCGTGTCTAATGAAAAGTGGCGCGATGTTCTTTCGCAAAGGTGTTCTCCCAAACACTGCTCTCCCGGACGGTACAAATTCAGAAATCGTCGAGGGCCTATAAACATTTGAGGAGGAGAAAATGCAGCACCGTTTAACAGGTCGGGTGAAACAGTTCAGAGTCTGGGCAATAATCGCGCTATTCGACTTGCCGGCAATCCGCAGGGTCCAGGCTCCGGCGAGCACCGGGTTATTCGAGGCGGATCGTGGCTCTGTAGCGACAACTACTGCACGGGCTATCGAGTAGCAGCACGCAATCACACCGCGCCGGATACCGGCCTCAACAATCTCGGCTTTCGCTGCGTGAGAGACAGGTAGGCCGCGGTTATTTCTTCTTGAAGATAAAAATGTATTCGTGCTTGAAAATGTAGAACCCGCCGACCAACGCACGATAGCGCCACAATTGTTTTTGATCCCGCTTCGCGCGAGTCTCTTCAAAGTTTTTTACAATGATGCTCTTGAGAGAGTAGTCGCGCTTGAGCACTTCGCTCATGCAGTAAAACCCCAACGGGATCCATTCACCCTTCGAATACTTGTCGCCAATCACCAGACCGAAGTATCTTCCGGGTTCGAGAATCGGTGTCACATTGTCGAGCGTCTCGCCAAACATCTGAATGAACTGCTCAGTGCTCTGCGCGTTCGATAAGTCCTGCTCGTCGTCCGAGAAGCTGATGATGTCGTGATACGGCGGATGCATTATCAGGAGCTGCACGTGTTTCACGCCAAGCTTATCCAGCATCCGTTGCGAGTGAATCGTTCTGGCATCGCCGGTAACAATTTCTGTTCTGGTCGCGTGCCGCGTCGTTTCATGCCCGACCAGCTTCCTGGCTTCTCCTGCAACCTCCGGATTCAGCTCGATGCCGATGCCGTTTCTTTCAAGCCTGCGACACTCAATCAAAGTAGTCCCGCTTCCGACAAAAGGATCGAGGACCCAGTCACCTTTCTTCGTGTAGCGAAGCATCAATTGATGCGGAATCTGCGGGATGAAATTACCCCAGTACCACGCGAGATGCGCGCCGGTAGTGTCGCGCTTGGGCAGGACCCACAGGCTGTCGGTGATTATGTCGCTGGCTTCCTGCCATCGATTGAGATTGATGTCGTTGATCGAAGACGTTCTGACTTTCCTGACTCCGCGCTCCAGGCGTTTGATGTAGTACTTTGCGCGTTCGAGTGTGCGGGCTTCCAGGATTTGGTCAAACTCCGACGAAAGAACGTCGCGGCGCAAGGCGACGAAATCCCCGGAGTCCGAATCTACCAACATATTCGTGCCCAGTGAACCAACACGCAGCTTCAAATCGGTAGTCTTCTCTCGAAGCACGTTGAGCTCATCCACCGAGTCCAGCTCTCCCAATGCCGTGATGAACTCGTCTCTGTTCAGATGAATGGAAAAGTAGCTCGCCGGCGCCGCCTCGATATCTTCGACCAGAGTTTGTTTCATTCTTTCTTGTACATCTTCTTAGCGAGCCTTGCGGTCCTTTGCGTCTTTGCGAGAAACGAATTAAGACACAGCGCAAAGACGCAAAGGACCGCAAAGCCCGCTAAGCAAATCCCGCCAAGAAAACCTTACTAAGAAGCTAGCGCCTCCATCACCGCGGTGACGATCATGTCGGATAGCGCCTGATACATAGCCTCGCCCTCTTCTCGCGAGGCTGCCCGCGGATCGCCGAAATAAGCTTCAGTCCCGCCGGCCTCGGTGAAATTCCGAGCGCCCACTCTAATCTTTTCAGCAATCGATATGGGGACTCGATCGAGCGTCTGACGAATATCCTCACGCACAAGCTCGGGACGCGCGGCCATAACAAGCGAAGTTTCATAGGAACCCGCGTGACAATCTCCGCGGCGAAATTCTTCCGTGAGCTTTTCAGCCCAGCGACGCCTTCGCTTGTCGGGAAACGCGACCGCGCGGCCGGTCTCCTGCTTGACCTTCTCGATGGCTTCATTGATAGACGCGACGTGCTCCGGTTCGAGGTGTGAGTTCGCAATCGCGACCAAGCGCGCGTCCTGGGCGTAGAGCGAAACGCAGATGTCGTGGATCAGCGCGGCGGCCGTTTCCTTCCTGACGGAGATCGTGCCTGAAAAGTCTGAGCTGAAATCGGTGACACTGTAAGAGATCGCGGGCAGCACAAGCGTTTCAATTCCCTGCCCCTTGAGTTTCGCTGCTGCTCGTCGAGACATCTCTTCAGAAATAATCACGTCGGTGGCCAGCGGCAGGTGCGGCCCATGAGCTTCAGTTGAGCCGATGGGAAGTATCGCGACAACCCCTTGCCTGAGGGCTTCGCGAGCTTCTTTCCAGGTGAGGTCTACCAATGCGGTCATGTGTCAGTACGCATCAGTGCTTGAAAGCCGGCTTGCTGAAAGTGTCGATCTGTAGTGGGGGCGGCACTAAGGCCCTTATCGCGCATAACGACGAACGATATGCAGTCCGTCAATCCCCACTCTTTGTCTTTTCGTTCGCGGTAGAGTTGAAAGGCGCGGTCACATAACTCATCCGAGATTGCAACAATCTCCACGTTAGGATCCTGTTCGAGAGACTCGATTAAATCCGTCGCAGCTTCTCGGAACGCCTGTTTCGCGAGAGCGGTGCCGATTTCGATTATTACAGCACGCGTGGTTACTAGACGCGTGGCCTCTGACTCGAGGTGGTCTGAAATTTGGATAGCTTGTTCATAGTGAGCGTCCCGTGGAGATGAAGGCGCGATTGCGAACGCCGTATCGAGGAAGACCTCACTCATGTGAGTCGTTGGGGTTTGCATAGAGATATGCTTCAATGCGTTCGGACCAGTCCGGAGGCCCGTCCAAATTCAGTGATCGAGCAGTTCTTAGGAAAGACCTGCGCTTGGGTTCAGGCGCAGATTCCGCCTCAACTGTTATTCGTACGCGCGTGTTCGCTTTCAACTCTAGTGGCTCTTCAGGTCGTAATACCTCGCCATCGAATATCGCCTCAAGCGTTCTGCTCATTTGCTTCCCCTTTGGGCCTAGGATATCACAGAATTGACCTCACCCTAATCCCATCCCAACCGTTCGCGTAGCGATGTAATATGAGCCACGTGGTGGCGGCCGTGCCAGGCGTAGAGACAGGTGTTCTGTGCCAGCGTAATCACTCCGATGTCCGGATGCCGAAAGGTCCTTTGGAAGTCAGCACGCTCGATCGACTCGAGCAACGTCACCCATCGCTTGTGAAGCGATTCAAGCAATGCCAGAGACACTTCGATCGGAGTCACGCGCGAGTCTTCAAGCTCGGCCCAACGAGTTTCGTCATAAGGCTTGATCACCGGTTCATCTTCGGTCAGCGCAAGTTTGAGCCGGCAGTAGCTGTTCAGATGACTGTCGGGCACGTGATGAACGACTTGCCGAACGGTCCAGCCATCGGGCCGATAAGCCGTGTCGAGTTGTTCTGGTGTTAAGCCCTCAGCTGCGGCTCGAAGCCTCGCAGGCGCTTCCGCTATTTCGTCGATCGCGCGCCGAATGTCTTCATCAGCCGGCGCGCCGTCAAACTTGAACGGACCGATTGGGTATCGAAGATCCATCGATCTTCTCCTTGATTTGATACTCGGCGATGCCAAACTGCGTTTGAGGGATTGGTGCGTCGTGAATTAGCCAAACACCTCGGCGACGCGACAATTGAATCCTGGGATAATGTCTCCACCATCGAGCACGTCATTCTCGGTAAGTATCGTAATATCGATCGACGATCGGTAGACGGTAATCGTGCGTCGCCTTGGATCTACGACCCACACCGCTCTCGCTCCCGCGTTCAAGAATTCCTGTACCTTCTCTTCGACCTCGGGGTATGAGTCGCCGGGACTGATGACTTCCACTGCGAGATCAGGAGCACCCGGCCAAAATCCTTCGAACTCACCGACTTCATCGATGCGCGCCTTGGTAACGAATGCAATGTCAGGTGCGCGCACGGTATCTGGATCAGTGGCGAGCCTGAAACCTGTCTCGGCGGCGAATACAACACCGAGGTCATTGGTTTCTACGTGGTGGGCTAGCCGCCATCCTAACCTCATCGCTCGCTTGCCGTGAATGTTGCCCGCGGGAGGCATTCTAATCAGTTCCCCCTTCACAAGCTCGTATCGATACCCATCGTGCGGCTGTCTCAAAAGGTCTTCAGCGGTTAATAGCTCTGTCGCCGTGCTCATAACCCAGGCTCCGGTCTATCGTTGTTCATCCATTTGATACCACACGTACCTAGGCCCGTTCCAGTAGATCAACATAGCTGGCTTAGCCTACGTAGTGGGCGATGTATAGACCGGGGAGATCGTAAACAGGTGTTCGGAGACATGGTAAACACATAAGCGGTATACCTAACGGCCTAAAAGGAGGTCGAAAGGATGCCCTGGAGAATTAGTTCCGCCATGTCTCAACGTC
>WNFR01000733.1_pt1 | contig 33578 bp, 28 predicted proteins | sample 5400221 | NCBI WGS metagenome assembly WNFR01 (sample SAMN13153357, study PRJNA577476) | soil metagenome | isolation source: 40 cm soil under Madrone tree | place: USA:California | collected 2016-06-14
TCGTGGAATGTTGCTTCAGCAAGCTCAAGCAGTTCCGTCGCGTCGCGACTCGCTTCGAGAAGACCGCCCGAAATTACCGAGCCGTCGTCACTCTCGCAGCCATCGTCTTATGGCTGCGGTAAATGTCCACACCGCCTAGTGAGACGCGCACGAGATCAGCAATCAACTCATCATCGGAAATATTCCGATGAAATTCTTCAAGCTCGAATGCCATTCTTTAGCTCACGGCTAGGACTGGATGTACAATACGAACCGTTCGGAATCAGCCGGTTCTCGATAAGGTAGGTTAGCATCTTTGCGCGAGCGTCGGCTTCGGTGTCGTCATTTCCTGCGTTCAAATAGACACAACCCGTAGGAGCGTCCATGTCGCCTTCGGGGTCGTTCGCGTCGATTTTGTGATGTCCGGGATATGTCCGGTTAGGGGGTACTCTCGGAAATACGATGTGGCAGGCGCAGAGCCTCGCGTGGGCCAACCGGTCTTAATCGAGCGATTCCCGGCCACCCTATTGCTTTCCTAGCATCCTACGGCCGCCTCCGACGACGTCAGGCCAATCCCGAGTTGGATCGGAGCCGGCCATTCCTTCAAGGAGCCTTCGGCCGCGGCAAGAGCGGGATTCCCCAGAGGTCGTACGTCGGCAGCAAATCCCAATCGACGGGTGCGTCCGTGAGGCGCGAGTCAGTGCGGTCACTCCAGATATTTGCGGCTAGCCGCATGAGCGCCATCACGCCCCACCGCGCGAGTGGGGGATTTTTCTCGATCAACACCCGCGCAGCGCGCGCAGTGGAGATACGATGACTTGCCTGCGCGCAACGCGCGCTCTGTTCGGATTGATGACGGGCGTTCGCCGTTTGGAATTTTTTCTCCTCGGCCTTGAGGGTGTGTCCGGACATGGTCCGGTCGCCGCGCGCCCTCACGACTGCTCGTTGCAACGTCCCAAACCTCGCCTCCAGCGCCTGCCTCTCGGGATTGTGCGAAGGCCTCAAAAGCCGATGCCAGGCTGATCGCGGTCGGTGTTCAGTGAGCTGGTGAAGCGCTTCGTCGGCCTCCGCCTCAAGCAATCGCAAGCGTGCGGCGTCTTCATCGAATTTTTGCCGCGCGGCGTGCAGCGAAGCCGGCTCTTTAAGCGACGCCGTCCGGTTCATGGCCAATGTCTCAGCTTCGATTATGTCGTTGAGATCACACAACGTGCGATCGAACGGCGGCCGCGCGGAGCGACGCGCGGCGCCCAGCAAATCCAATAACGTCGATTGATATTGGATGCAGCCAGCTGCGAACCTCAGCCACGAATGGCGTCCTGGAGCGGCTTCCTGAACATTGGTTCGTCCAGCCGGGCTTCCAGATTTTCCAGCCGGACGTGGATGTTCTCGATCCCTTGGACGGTTTCCTGTAAGAGCGCGATCATGGTGACCATCGGGTGCGGCTGGTCGGGAGCTTCTGTGTCCATCACTAGCTTCGAGATGGGCTCCATCTGCTCCGACAGCCGCTTGAGAAGAAAATACGTGGCTTCGTGGATGGTCCGTTTGCGGGGTTGATTGACCTGTTGCATTGAATTTCATCCTTTCTTTGAGTGCGGCCTTTCGAAGCCGGGTCAGCCGCGCCAACGACCCTACGAACGTGCCGTCGGTTGTCTCGACGACTAGAACATCCTTCTCGTCGCCGGCCCTGAGTCGCAGTCCGATGCTCGCCAACTTGGCGTCGAAGTCGCCGTGGCTGGTGGCGCTGGCGAGCGCGAGCGCAACCATCTCCCGCACGCGCGGGAGATCAACACCACTTCGCTTAGCGCGCTGGTGGTCTGTTTCGTCAAAGCTCGCGGGATGATCCGGTGGTACAACTCCCCGCAACGCCGCTACCGTCGTGTAGTCGCCCTCACGTTCGAGCGCGGCAACTATTGAACTCATGCGAGGAGCCGCCACGATATTGTGGCCCCACCGGACTTCAAAAACCCGCGCGAGCTTGGATTGTTTATCCCAGTCGTGCGACGATGCCATCACCCGCCCGTCGATCGGATCGACCTCGGGCACTAGAATGTGGAAATGGCGCGGGCACCCATTTTCTTCGTTTGCGCGGGGCTTAGTGTGGCGCCAGGCCAGGATGCGCTTTGGATCGAATCCAAACTCCAGCGCCAAGCGTTCGATCAACTCATCCAATTGTTGCTCAGTGATGTCTTGCGCTGGCGATACGATCCAATGCCTCGCGCAATATTGCCTACCGAACCGCAGCGCATCACTGCGCCAGTCTTCAAGGTCCGCGATATTGCCGCGAACCAGCACCAGCTCGTCATTGTCTTCGCCGTCGCAGACATGCGCGAGAGTCCTCTTTAGAGCTTGGCCGCGCGCGGCAATGCGTTTCGACTTGATGATCACCGACCAGCCTCCAGATGTCGACGGGCGATGGTGCGCAAGGTCTCCGCTGCGTCTTTGATCTCGGTTGAGATTCCGACAGCATCGTCGCCGGCGACTGCGGCAAGCACGTCGAGCCGATTGGCCATGGAACGGAGGTAGGCCAGATCGGCCAGCACCGGTCGAGAAGCGATGCGCCCGGCAACCGCGGCCTTGGCGGCCCGCCGCAACAACTCGGAAATCGTCATCCCGGCGGCCCGCGCGGCCTCCGAGAATTGTTCCTTTTGGCCCGCAGATACACGAAACTTGATGATCTCGGATGTCATTTCTTCGTCCTAACGGGGTCCACGGGGCGAAGCCCTTGGCAAGTACTGCGGGCCACGTCCCGCATGGCTTGCTGTCTCTTTGCAATCTTCGCCCGTGTTGCCACGCTTCCACGCTGAGAATGAATCGGCTCGCAGAACCTGGCAAGAGTCTGTGGCCACGAATCGACCGCGCGTGCGATATCGGATGCGAAGGAGTACGCATCTCTACTGCCGTAGAGCCCGATCAATGAGACTCGGTTGAGTCTGTTCGGGCGGCGTGTTGGGAAACTAACTCTTCTACAGAGCTATCGCACTCTGCCTGAGGTGTAACTTGGAGTGCGAGCTGCAGCGCTCGTAAATGTAATTTGACAACGAGCGAGGCCGACATCGTCAGTTCGTCACGTTGAACAAACGCCTGGAACGTACATTCCAAGAATATCCGGTTTCTGACTCTGGACGAATGGTGCCGGGGTTTATGCAGGTCAGCACCCCTCACGGGGGCTCGGACGATCATTTCATCGAGCTACGCCGAACGCGTGGAGGCGCTTCGAACAGGTCTACAAACGAGACCCCAAGTGCTCCCGCGAGCCGTTCAACCATCGCTATCGTCGGATTGGCCCGGCCTCCCTCGATCAGGCTGACCGACTGCTGTTCGATTTTGCATTCGCCAGCTAGTTGCTCCTGAGTCCAGCCGCGCTCTTGCCGCAGGTAGCGAACGTTCCATGCAAGTGCCCGAACTACGGCGGAAGAGCTCGTCTTAAATCGGTCAGCGAATTCCTTCCGCGGCTTAGGGGCGCGGTCTCTGGCGGCGGAGAGTGCCGTCCTATCTCGTTGTCCGAATCCTTTCGCCGCCATTCCGTAACGGTCGGATATCGCGTCGAATTTGGTCTATGTGATTTATCATGTATTTATCTATGTAATGTAGGTTTTGGCGGGAGGAACGAAGAAAAGCGATTAGCGAGGCAGCATGCGATATCAGGTCGAAGTCGAGGGACAGGGTCTCGACATGTGGACATACGGGGGCGACATCGACGCCATCACGATCCGATCCGAAATGAACGTTTGGACGCAGGGCGGCGGTGGGTTCGTCAGTCCTCAATACGGTGGCTACGTCAGTCCTCCGCAGGTTCAGTCTAGGACGTCCCAATACAAAGAAGTCCGCCTGCGCTCCGATGATGGTTCATGCCGGACGCTAAACGCAGCGGGTCATGTCACATGTACCCATGGAGACCGTCTTGCATTCGTTTTCGCAAAGAGGTGTGACACCACGGAGGGTCCATTGGTTGGCATCATCAACCACACCGAGCGCCGATGGTGGAGCTTCGACACCAACGATCTAATCCACGAACCCTCCGGTCGAGTGCTTAAGCGCCTACTTATCATGCTTGCGATCGGCGTGGCGCTTGTAGCGATGTCGCTGACACACAACGAGTCTTCCGTAAGATCGAGCCAGGAAGAAATAGCCAAGATAGACCGTATGATCTCCGCGCGTAGCAAGCTCTCGTACTGGGAATTTGTCGCCCAGTACGGGGCCAATAACTATTTCGATGAGCGGGGAATGCAAAATCGAAAGGCACAGATGCTTGCCAACTGGGATGCAGCTGGATGGAGCAATTTTTTCGTGGTCTTCGTCGGCGCCCCGCTGTACCTCCTCTTCATTGTGGCTACGCAAAAATGTCGCGCAGCCAACTTTCGAGCCAAAGTGAACGCAGCCTTGCAGCGAGAGATCGCAGTCCTTTGCGAGGCCGGGGATGATGCAGCAATTCCGCAAATACGGTCTCGTCATCCCACGCACCTAACGGCCGCCGGCGGCTCGATGCGTGAGGTAGCCGCCTTATAGTCGGCGGCCGCATCCACCTCAGTCAGCTATTTTTCGGTGCAATACCAGTCGGCCGCCGCCTCGGCCTCTCGGGCCGCGGTCTCGTTCGCGTTCGGGCTGTGGATGTCGATGTTGGCATATGGACACACGGTCCTGTCGTTGATCGCGAAAACCGCCAACTCCTGGATTTCGGTATCATCCTGCGGGCTCTTCCGTCGCCATATCCTGATAACCGCTGCCTTCGGTGCTCCGCCACGGACTGTCCATTGCACCTTGTCGCCGAACACCTTGCCGGAGCCCAGCCACTGCGACGTCACAGTCGCCGTTCGAATGAACCCTGACGGCCCGATCGTGAGGCCGACCAAATTGCCCTCGTCGAAGAAACGGACGCTGTAGCCTCCAGGCGCCGGGCAGGTCCAATCCCCGAACTCCGGCTTCGAGGAATCCTTGCATCCGGGCCCCTTCGTCGCAGTGAAGACGGTTTCGGCACCGGCGCCACAGGTCAACATCGTCATCAGTACGACCGTCGCAAGGACTCTCGACATGATATTCCCTTCAGTCATTCGCCGGATCATCCGGTCCATCGTGACTAACAGGGATAATTGAACGATCAGATACCCGGTCTCTTAAATTTCGATCGATGACGTTACAAGCGCCACAAAAAATGACAGTATTTCGGCCATTCAACTTCTCCGATTGGTAGGCACGGGTGAACATGAAATTAGCAAACCGCCTGCGCGTTTTAGTGTTTGGCTCTGCAATTTGCTCAATACAGATTTCTAGCGGCTGGGGTGCTTCATTCGGCGATTGGGAAGTTGGTCCTGAAATCGGCTCGGATAGCACGAAGATTGCGCAACAGTCTTTGGCTGCAAGCGATCTTCACGGGATCGAATATCTCCCTAAATTCTCTGTCCTTTGCGAGCGAGGAAGAATTGGCCCTTACGACAGTGGAAGGCTTGCTGACTTCAAAGCTCTAAAGGTCCGAATAACATGGCGTGCATCACATCTCCCTAAAGACTTTCAGTCGCTCGAAGACTTCCTTCGCATCGGCATTCATCCGGGTACCGCTAATACTGATGGAAACTCAGTGTGGGTGAACTACGGGCGTGCTTGGGATTCAAGTAACGGTTTTAGTAACCTGATCACTATCGGGGACGATAACTCGTCGCCAATTGAAACGGTGAAAATAACCGGAACGCCAAAAGGATTTCGCCTGTCAGCCGAAGTCTTGGATAGTGGCACGGCAGAAGCATTCCTTAGAGCTTGGAATCCGAAAGGCCGAATCCCGGTTGTTTTGCAAGACGCGCAAGGCCACGATGTGAAAAAGCTGGTTGAATTGAACGGCGTGAAGCCCGCAGCCGATCAAGTGCTCTCATATTGTAGTCGTTATCCTCTCTAACCGTTATGGGTAGATGATGATGCGCCGGCTGCACGCGGGACGATTTTCTGCATCTCATTTCGACGCGCCGCCGCTGCTTCGCGACGGGACCGATTCAGAGCGCGCGCTGCGTGGGCCTCGGCGATTGCCGGCCCGTAGACGCCCCAGTCGATTTTCCACTTCTTCCGATTCCGCGCGCCACTCGGCGAAGGCCTTGAGACGGTGCCGGTCGAATGACTCCTTCGATGCGCACGGTTGATCTTGTTGAAGTGCCGGATCAGCCGTCGGCCGTCAGCGGGCGTCATGATGCCGACGGCAATCAGCGCGCTGGTCCGGCCCCAATGGTTGATCGAGTGACAAATGGTGCAAATAGCGTTGACATCGACGAGCTTCGCGACGCCGCTTCGCACCCTCTCGACATATTCCCAAACCTCATGCCCGTGCAACCGCTCAGTGCCGCCGCAGATTGAACACTTGCCGAGGCGGGCGCGAACATCGCGACTGAGCTTGCGCCACCGTCCCGGACCCAGGCCGACCACATTCGAGCGCAGGTTCTGCTGCCAGAGCGCCTCGGGAATGAGTTCGATGCGCAGACGGAAGCGTGGCATGCTGATTATCTGGCTGCCGCCGCGATGCAGTCGTTGATGATGACAGGCACCGGCGCGACGGCGCCAATTACGACGGCTCCAACTTTGCTCATTTCCCCACCCCCAACCGGCCCACAATGCCATCTAAACCGGCATTGCGCACGGGGTAAGCATGAGGGAGTATCGATCGTCCTGGCTGGTCGCCGGCCTCGTATTGGCAGGTACCAAAGGCACTGCGCCAAATGATCTCTTTGCGTCTCAAAGTCCGTTTCGCTGGCGGCGAAGACTACGGTCGATCCCTCGGGCGGTTGCGTAGTCTGCTGAAGACCCAAGCGAAGCTGGCCGGCCTTGAGATACGCATGCGAGCCGATGGAGCCGAGATCGTCGGACCCATACGTCGAGTCGGCGTTGCTGCTGTTGAGCGCCCACGGCTTCGGTGTCGTCAGTCTATGTGACTATGTTGGAGCGCTGGGTAACTGTGTTCCGTTAAACAGTGGCTGAATGGTATGACGTATGTGGTTGAGTCCCAAAGGAGCTCTGCAGGTCCGCGCATGGCCAAGCCGCCACTAAATCTGAAGAATGGGCGAGAAAGGTCTGGGCGTCCGCGCGGCGGTGGCCCGGCTGCAGCGGGAGGGTACAATTATCAAGCGGCCGTGACCGGAGTTGCGATGGCGCATGCTATCAGTGGTGCGCCGCTAGGCTGGCTGCATGATCTGCTGTTTGATGCGCCCAGTGAAATCGGATCGGAGACCGGCGGCGGCGGGGATGATATCCGCTTAGGCTTCAGCACCGGCGAAGTTGCGGAAGTACAAGTTAAGAAGGGCCTGCGAGGTGGGAAGGAGTTGATGGCCGCCCTAGCGGGGCTCGCCGAAGCGGTTCACAGCCGCAAGATCGCTTTCGGTTGTCTGGTCGTCGACCCAAGTAGTAGCCGTACTGTGACCCACACGCTGGCAGCCGATCTTATGCGGCTGGCCGAAGACGACCATGCGACAGTCGGGACACTCGCTGCGAAATTTCGAGTGCATCTCTCCAGGGGCAGCATCGACGTTCGAGGGGTGTGCTCACGTCTGCGCGTGGTCACCGTGCCGGCTTTGGACGGTGACGACGCTGCCGTCCGTACATCTATCGCGCATCTTGCCCGGGTGTGCGCGGTTAGCTCTGACGCGACGCTTGCTTGGGACCGGCTGTATCGCGACGCCCATATCATCATGGCACGGCGCGGACGGCGCACGCGATCAGATATCGCGCGAGTGCTTCGCAGCGCCAACGTGAGACTCAATGCCGATCCGTGCGGCGGGCCGGCCGGAATTCTGTCGGAACTCTGTGACTGGACGCTACGAACCACTGCGGAATTTTCGATCCTCGGCGTGCGCAAACCCTTGTTGATCGACGAAGCTTGGCTGCCGTTATCCGTTCTTATTCGAGAAGAGCCACTGGAAGCAGATGGTGGTGTCGACCTCGCGGCCGCGATAGCGCGATATCATTCTGGTCCAGAAGCTAGGCCTCGGGACCAGAAGGGTTGCGACCCTATCACCTTGGGCCGTTTTCGTCGCCATGTGGTGATCGTGGGAGGAGCTGGAGCGGGAAAGACAACGCTGCTCAAGAAGATTGCTCGAATTTATGCCAAGGACAATCTTCCAGTTTTACGGGTGAGCGCGCCGGCTGTCGCGCGCCGGATGATCTCGGCCGGTGAGGGCTTCGCCACGGCGGCTTTCGCGATTGGCCTGGACGAGTCCGGGCTCGCACCGGAGCAAACCCGGGGCGCTGTTCTTGGAGACTGGGTGATTTTATGTGATGGTCTTGACGAATGTGGGCCGGATCAACAGCGCCTAGCCGAAGGCCTGGTGTACTTCGTCGCCGGTCAACCCAATGTACGTGTGGTCGTAACGACCCGCACCATCGGGTATCGGACCGCAGCTCTCGCCAGCTGGCGGCACTATGATCTAGCGGCCGTTGAGAGTTTTTCTTCGACGGCCGAAAGCATCACCAAGCTCCTTACCCATATACTTCCGGCGAACCAAAAAGTAGACGAGCTTCGGCGCGTCGTAGGCGAAGCATTGGAAGAGAGCAACGCTGGACGGACAGCTGCCCGCAGTCCGCTGTTGTTAAGCCTGTGCGCAGCGCTGATCTCTCGGGGAGTATCTCTCGGTCAGACCCGGCTGCAGTTCTATCGCGCTGTGTTCGCGCTGCTGGAGGCGGAGCCTCCACCGCGTGCAGGGGCTGCGCCTGCGAGTTCTGCCGTTCTAGGCCGGTTCCTAGATGTTTTAGGTTGGACGCTTCTCACGGATGTTCGCGCCCGAGCCGATTCTGCCTTACGCGCATGCGCGGAGGTTCTGCAACTAGAACTCGAGATGCCAGCGTTGAAGGCGCTGGATTTGGCGGAACGGTGCTTCACCTATTGGCAAGCGTTGGGCGTGGTCGAGCGTATCCATCACGCCGGCAACGAGGCTCTCACCTTTATTCACAAGACATTCGCGGAGTTCGCGTCAGGTCGCTTCATGGCGGCTCTGCCACCTAACCGGCAAGCGGAAGTTCTCGCCGCCGACATCGTGGGCCTGACTGAGGCGATCGCCTTCGCCAGCGCCTTGGGTGCGGGGCCCATCTTCGTCGACGATCTCCTCGGTCGCGGGTTCGAGGGAGCGACGGGGCAAGCGCGGCTGCTACAGGCGCTAGAAATACTTTGCGAGGCCGACCCGCCGATCGATGCACCGAGGGTTGAGGCTCTGGTTGAGGTCGCTGTAGACAGGCTCGCTGGGAACCATCGGACTTGGGCCTTGGAGGCGGGTGCCGCGCTTATGCGGGTCGCCGCCCGATATGGCAATCTCGTCGCGCCAAAGGTGCGCGCTCTGCGTTCGACGACCGAGCAAACCTGGACGCGTCTTGGCGCTTGGGCGGTGATGCTCTCTGCCGAGCCGAACGAGCTTGCCCTAGAAGACCTCCTTACGGCCATGGAGAGCTTAGCTGAAAGCCAGGGCGGCGACATCAACCCCTTACTCGGTGGAGCTGGTGGTCGTGCTGGCGGGCGGGGCCGCGCTCTACTTCTACTAGAGTCGTTCGCATATGGAATTGCGGAACGCATCCTTTCAGAACGGAGAGGCCCGGCGGCAGAAGAACTCCTGCGTCGGTTCGCGCCCCTAGTCAACCGCGGTAGCTGGGGCTTCTACCAGCGGCTGTCTGCCCTATGTCATGAGCACGGGGTCCAAAGTCCGCACCCGCGCATCGAAGGGGTGACGTCCACGCCGGATTGGGACCTTTCAAAGTTCGGACCCGCACAGCAACGTGCCTTCGCTGCCATCATGACCGCCTGTGGCGGTGCGGACGAGGCATTCGATATCACCGCCGCTCCGAACGATGGACCATTGCATAACCTAGCCGGTTTTCTGAGCGCTGTCGGACTACACGACGCTCCGATGTCCGATATCTGGGCGTGGCTGCAGCCATTCGATGTCGGAGACGTTGCCGACGTCTTTCGCCATGTCGCGTTGCTTGCCGGCGTGCCTCTAGATCGTTTGGGGGCAGAAGCCGCAGCTTTGCGGCGGGAAATCCAATCCACCGAGCCAGGCGGACTTGTTCGAATATTCGACCGAATTCCAATGACGGACATGGATGAATTCGATCCAGGGCGCATTGATGGCACGACTGTGGACTTCACGCGCGTGGAGCGCGCCTTGCGACATCCATCAAATTTGGTTGTCGTTCCCGCGCTGAACTTGGCGCTGCTCGCCGGGACGCCTGAGGTTTGGCACAAACTCGCTGCAAACCTGTTGGAAAGTGGTACGGACGACACTCTGTGGGCCGCAGTGCACCTCGCGAAGAGACTGCCCGAGTCGGAGCTCCTCTCGGCGCTCTACACTCATGTGATCGCAGCACCTCGGTCAGGCTCGCAACATGTGGTCGATCAACTCGCAAAAATCTGCCTGGTCAATGACCCTCGCCGATCAAAAGTCCTGAGATGGGCGCTGTTGAACGATCAGGTGGAGACGGCGACGGCGGCCGCCAAATGGGCACGCGACGCGCCAAACGCGGGGTCTGAAGTCGAAGCGGCGCTCTTGCTTGAAGCATTTGATCATTGGCAGCGCGTCGAGAGACCCTATCCCAAAGACGGGGGCGTGATTCCTCCGAGCCCCCGCGCACAGCTTGTTGAAGCCCTCGTTCAGGTCGGCCGAACCAACTTTGAGACGCTGGTATCTTGGTTGGGAGATACGCGATCTGATGTAGTCGAGACGGCTCGGAGGGCTCTAGTCGAGCGGATTACTCATGACACTGATGCGCGCGGGAACTTTGTCGAACTTGCTCTGTCCGGAGGACTCCCGCTCTCCACGTTGAAATCTGCAATGGCCGATTGCAGGGCTTACACTGAGTCTGAGTGCGCCAAACTGCTCGGTCTCCTGGAGAGTGAAGATGCAAATTTGCGTTTTATTGCCATGCCGCTGTTGGACCTGTCGCACGTGCCGGGCGAAAAGCGGGCAAAGGCGCTTGAAGTTTTGAGGACTGATCCGGAATCTCAAATACGCGAGACGGCGGTTCGCATGATCGGATGATTAAGGAGTACGGACACATAGCACTGTCCTCCCGGAATGTTCCGGTCCGGTTTTTGTCGACCAAATCGGACATCTGGAGATCTCGATTGCCTTAGCGAGATCGAGGCGCCTTCCCGAAGGCGCCCCTTAAATGTTCCAACTTTTCTGCCTTGGACCTTGAGAAACTTGGAACGCTCATTGTTTTCGTTGAATTTTCGAACGACCTGTCACGCCAGCGCCAATTCGCGCCCTAGATTTGGCAGCCCGCTTGAGCATGGTCGCTAAAGGGATGCTCGCCTCCAACCTATAACTATCTAGGATTCGGGTTCTAAGCTCGGGGAAGCTGTAACCGCGACCGTTTAGGGCAATCCGTTTAATCTGACCGTTCATCGCCTCGGTGAAAGCATTGGTCACGTCGTGATCCCAGTACGCTAAAATTTCGGAGCGCCAGTTCTTCACGGTCGTAAGCAGCGCCTTGAAAACCAAACGCAGCTCTGGCGTTAGTCCGGCTTCCCATTTCGCCAAAGCGCGTTCAGCAGCTTGGCGGCTTTTGAGGGCATAGATGGCGAAGAATGCCTCCTTAGCTTCGTAGGCCATTTTAAGAAGAGGCGCATCTCGGACCGCTTCACTAAGCTTCACTTGATCCCGTTCAGTGAGATTTTTTTTGCGCTTCAAAAGCACTCGCTTTTGCCGCCGACGAGTGTCGCGGCCCCGCGCCGGCTTTTCGCGTTGAGCAACCTGCTTTTGAACCATATGCATGCAGTGGTTGACCGTTCTCAGAATGTGAAACTTGTCCGAGACGATTTGCACATTTTCTCCAAAGACCTCGCGGACGGCATCGCGATATGGCGCCCAACCGTCGATACAAACGGCGACGAGGGTGTCACGGCCCTCCAAAGCGGAAAGCCATCGGACGACTTCTGACTTTGTTGACGACTCGATGACATCAAGGACGTGGCGACCTTCCAGGTCCGTGAAAATCCCCCGAAGTTTCCCGGCGACTTTCACCTCGTCGATTCCGAGAATTCGCGGTGCGAAGCTCGGAAGCTCGATGGGATCAATGCGCCGCTCGCCTGCTATTCCACGGATGGTCTTTTCATTGACCCCGGTTTCTCTGGCAACCTCTGCGAACGTTTTCCGCAGGACTTGTTGACGAATGTAATCGGTGCACCGCCTGGTCATGCGGCGGCTGGGATCAATATCGGGCAGGGGCTGCAATGGACTCGATTTGCAATTCTGGCAGCGGTACCGCTGCACTTCGACCCGGATCGTGACGGGCTGCCCCCGGACGGGAGCGTCGGCGAAGTCCATTGTCTTTTTGCCGTGCTTGTGCAGCGAGCCCGCCGTGCAATCGGGGCAGCCCTTAAACGTCGGGAGGTACCGCGCTTCAACGAGAATTGGGCCCCATTCAAATCCGACCACTCTGGTGACTTCCCACTTTGCCCAGTTCAAAAAATTGGTCATCCCACACGATATGCCGGAAGGCCGGCTGTGGTCACAGCCTCGGATTTTACTTCTCCACCTGATTCAACGGTGAATAGCGGGAGAGCTGGCCGCGTATGTATGGCGTGAGCGCATCCGCTACCATCGGCCGCCGTCCCTCGCGGCGGCGAGGCACGTGATCTGACGAAGCTACGCTTCGAATCTTTGAATAACCGAATCTCGAAACAACAGAATCTCGAAGCATCCGGTTATTTCGACTCTTTGAAGGTCAAAATCTTGAAATGTCTCCCCGCTGTTCGGCGCTTACGCCGGCACCGACGGCGGACCGTCATCCTCCCGCCGGCTCCCACCGCCGGGGGAGCAGGCCCGAGTCCCGACATCGAGCCGCTGATCGCGTGTGATTGGCCGTCCGGTCCCGTTGGCGCGCAGCGGTGGCCTGAACTCGACCATCCCGCCCTCGCGGTCGCCGTGCAGGACGAGGTATTGCGCGGGAGGCATCCGCATACGGATGTGCGCCGGCGCGCGCCAGCCGCTGCGCGATCCGGCGCGCATGTGCGTAGTCACCGAGGATCAAGGGAGCAGGCTCGGACATGCCGGGCAAGATCGTGGCCACACCGGCAAAAGTCGAATCGGGCTAGATCGCTTGCCGACCAGGCCGGCGACGGGGCCAAGGATTCGAGGTTGCCGCCGTCACTTGAATGATGGCAGATTGGGGCAGCCCGCGGGGCTACGCCGTGGGGCTACACCGTCCGAATCCGGGCGTGCAGGAAAGCCTTATTTTACAGGGGTTTCTCGAAGTCAGAAACGTCTGGCGGAGAGGGAGGGATTCGAACCCCCGATAGGCTTGCACCTATGCCGCATTTCGAGTGCGGTGCATTCGACCACTCTGCCACCTCTCCAAGGCGCCAACAGGTTCGGGCCGAGTTCTAGGCGAGGATCACGGGTGAGACAAGGCGTCGGTGGGGTGAAATTCCCCTCGCCCGAATCATCCAAAACGGGCAAAGATGGGTGGGACCGCCAGACGCGGTAAAACCCGGCGGTCCCGTGTCGCGTCATTGAAATTCTGGCCGGGAAGTGCGGCTTCGCGGACCAGCCTGAGCGACGACATGACCGTAGCGATCCGATCTGCTTCGGCAACGTGATCCGGTTTTTAACCTAACTGATCAAGGTTACCTGGTTCGTCGGCTGGGGGTGCGCAAGGACGCAGCGCCTCACTCCTTGTTCTTTTTCTCTTTCTTGTCGTCTTTTTCTTTGTCCTTATCCCGCTCCTTTTTGCGATTGGTGAAGCGCGCGTTACCCAAGCCGGTACCGATGGTGAGCACGCCCCAATGCTCGACGTCCTGCATGAACGGCACCTCGGAGAGGCCTTGCGCCACGCCGTCATTGTGCATCAATACCGCGGTGTCGTGATCGCCGATTTCAGGGATCGCCTCGACCAGGCTCGCGGGCAAATTGAATTTGCTGCTCTCCCAATTGCCGGGCAGATTTTGCGCGCCCTTTGCGATCGAGCCGTCGTCGCCGATCACGCCGGGGCAGGCGATGCCGATAAACGGCGCGAGCTTCAACCCTTCGGCTTCGGCGGCACCGATCAGGTCCTTCAACATTTTCACCAGCCGTTTCACCGCGCCTTCCCGGGTCGGTTCATCGTCGGCGTGGCGCCAGAGTTCGGATTTCCAGACGCAGGCTTTCGACAGATCGGGCGCCTTTTTCCACCGCGTCTCGACCACGCCGCAGCGGATATTGGTGCCGCCGATGTCGACCGCGACGATGCTGTCATGGGCTTCCAAAATCCACGACGGCGCCAGATGCAGACAGCCGATCAGGCCGGCTTCGTCGGGATGAAAGCCGATCGGCACCAGATCGACCTTGAAGTCTTCCGCCTTGAGAATGATATCGGCGCGCGCGATCGCAAGCTCCCCGACCCGGCTCTCGCGAAACCCGCCGCCGACCACGATGCGTTCGGTATCGGCCCAGGCCTTGGTCTTGAGAAACCGCTCCGTCACATGGGCGAGTTCCTGAGCGAATTCCTCGATCGCGCTGTGCACCAAAGCGGCGGCATGGATGTCGTCACCCACCAGCGCCTCGTCGAGTGCGCTCTTGCCGAGGGCTTCGGCAGATTTGCTGCCTAACGGATCTTCGCCGTTTTTCTTCAACGGCTTTCGCAGCGTGTCCAAGATCTTGCGGAATGCACCCTTGCTGGCGCGGTCGCCGAGGAAACCATCGTCGTCCTTGAGTTCGATATTGTAGCTGTCGATGATGACCGACGGCAGACGAGTGGCGCCATGCCCGGCGATGCCGGTTGTCGTGACGATCTCTTCGGTCATTTTCCCTTGCCCCCGTCGGAGGTTGAGAGGACAACGGCGGGGGAACCTGTTGGTTTCATGAAAGGATAAGTAGCGAATAGCGAGTAGACACTCGCCACTCCCTATTCGCCGTTTTAGCGCCAAATCCCTTATATTTGGCCGGTTTTCTGGCCGCTTTGCCTTGACTCGGGCCTCTTACAGGCTATAAGTCCCGGCACCCGGCGCGGGAATTTCTCGCGCCGTTTGTTTTTGTGCGGCCAAAGGGGATCGCTCCCCGATCGCGCAAAAATCGCATTCCATACCGACTGAAGAAAAAGCCGGCCCGGACCTGTTCCGAGGACGGGATCGAACACGAAGGAATTAAACGATGTTCGCAGTCATCAAAACCGGCGGCCGCCAATACCGCGTCGTTCCGGATGATGTGCTCGAGATAGGCAAGATCACCGGCGATGTCGGAACGATCGTGCAGCTTGGCGAAGTTTTACTGGTCGGCGGCGACCAACCCGTGCTCGGCGCGCCGACAGTGGCGGGCGCTTCCGTGGCGGCCGAAGTGCTGCAGCACAAGCGCGGCCCGAAAGTGATCGCGTTCAAGAAGCGCCGCCGCAAGAATTCGCGCCGCAAGCGCGGTTATCGCGATGAGATCACGGTACTGCGCATCACCGAGATTTTGACCGACAACAAGAAGCCGACGGTCGGACCGCGGCCGAAAAAAGAAAAACCGATCGCGGCAGTGCCCGTCGAGGGTGACGATTCCGAGGCACCGAAGGCTGCGAAGAAGGCGCCAGCCAAGAAGGCCGTTGCCAAGAAAGCCGTTGCCAAGAAAGCTGCAGCGAAACCTGCAGCGAAGAAGGCCCCGGCCAAGAAGACGGCCGCGAAGGCCAAAGGCGACAAAAAATAAGGCGTGATAAAAAGTGAATGATTCCATCAGGGAATTGATCTAAAACGACGTTAAGTTTGGAGACGGGCTATGGCTCACAAAAAAGCAGGCGGTTCATCGCGTAACGGACGTGATTCGGCAGGCAAACGCCTCGGAATCAAAGCCTATGGCGGCGAGCATGTGATTCCCGGAAATATCATCGCGCGTCAGCGCGGCACCACTTGGCACCCCGGCCTCAATGTCGGCATGGGCACCGATCACACCCTGTTCGCCAAAATCGAAGGCCGCGTCGAGTTTCGTGCAAAAGCCAATGGCCGCACTTTCGTATCGGTTGTTCCGATGACGGAAGCCACGGCCGAGTAGACGGTGGGCAATATTCGCGTCCGCCGGGCCTGTTGAACCGGCGGAGCTGCAGATGGCTCTAAAAGGGGAGACGGGACACCGGCCTCCCTTTTTTATTGCGCGTGTTTTTACCGCACGTCGCACCGACAGGAGCCTGACATGCTGCAGGATATCCCGCCCCCGACATGGCGCGAGGCAAGTCCTTGCATCCTGCAGACGGAGCGGCTGACGCTGCGCCGGCCGACGCTCGCGGACGTAAAGGCGATTGCGCGTCTCGCCAACGATCGCCGCATCGCGGAAAATACCCGGCGCCTGCCGCACCCTTATTCGGCCGACCATGCGATCGCGTTTCTGCGCGCCACCGCGAACGACGATCGCGAGACGGTGTTCCTGATCGAAAACAATCACACGCCGATCGGCGTGGTCGGCCTCGACCGAAATCAACCGGACGCGCCCGAACTCGGCTATTGGCTCGGCGTCGCCCATTGGGGCCAGGGCTTCGCCACCGAAGCGGCGCGGGCCGCGATCGATTTCGCGTTCGAGGAATATGACATCGAGCAATTGATGTCGGGCGCGCGTGTCGCCAACCCGGCCTCGCGCAACATTCTGGCGAAGTGCGGCTTCCAGTGGATCGGCGTCGAGTTGCACCGCTTCGAGGCGCTCGGATCATCGACGCCGGTCGACCGCTTCCGCCTTTCGCGCGGCGTCTGGGCGTCGCTCAAAAACTGGAACAACTCGACCCGACGCGGGCGGTGAAGGCGAAGCGGTGGAGCTTCACACCGGCGGGCTCACCACCGCTTCCTTTCGGCCTAGATCATGATGCGATTAAGTGAAATCGCATCATGATCTTATCTCTTTGTTTTGAGCATGATCTTTTCGGAAAACCGGTTTCCACTTTTCCGGATCATGCTCTAACTCCCGCTCGCGCATGAAAATATAAAACCCTGCGCCGATGATGATGGCCGCGCCCACGATCGTTGCGCGCGAAGGCACATCGCCGAACACGACGTAGCCGAACATCACCGCCCAGAGGATCATCGAATATTGATACGGCACGACGATGCTCGCCGGCGCGAGTTTGAGCGAGCGATTGACGCAAAATAGCGCGACCACCGAGACCGCGCCGGAGGCGATGAAGAAGCCGAGACTTCCCAATGTCGGCGTGATCCAACCGAACGGCGCCACCACAATGCCGAACACGAGCGTGCCCGCAAATTGCGCCGTGCTCAGCACGATATCGGGTGTTGTGCGCAGCAAGCGGGTGATCAACAGCGTGGCCGCGAACGCCATGCTGCCGGCAAGCGCGATCATCGCCGGCCAGCTCACGCTCTGCGCTGAGGGCTGCAACGCGATCACGACGCCGCAGAAGCCGATCAAGATTGCGCTCCAGCGGCGCCAGCCGACATGTTCGCGCAGCAGGACCGCCGATAATGCGGTGACGAAAATCGGCGTCGTTTGATAATAAGTGACGACATCGGCGAGCGGCAGATACGCCGCGGCGAGAAAGAACGCCGCGATTTCGAGCGTCGAGAGCAGAACGCGCAAAAGCTGCAGCCAGGGCCGCTCTATTTGCCGAAACTGGGCGCGATGCCGCCACACCGAGGGCACGAGCAGCAGCATCGAGGAAGAGGCGCGCAAGAGCATCAACTGCCCGACCGAATAGGTCGCGACGATGAATTTGCCGAGCGCATCGCCAAACGAAAACATGCAGACCGCCGCCAGCATTAAGCCGATGCCGGCCAGACGCGTGGAACGCTCGTCGGCGCTCATGGAAATTTTGGCGAAGAGATTCATTAGCGACCGCAGCGTTTCCTCATTTGTTTCCTTATAGCCGGACGGTCTGCATTTAAGCCTTAAAATATTGAATTTTCGCGATATTTACCCAGTTAAAAGGTTGCCGCTGATACCCTGCTTGCGATACGGATAGCCAATGAAATTCCTCGACGAAGCCAAGGTCTATATCCGCTCCGGCGACGGCGGCAACGGCTGCGTGGCGTTCCGCCGCGAGAAGTATGTCGAGTTCGGTGGGCCGAGCGGCGGCAATGGCGGCCGCGGCGGCGACGTCGTCGTCGAAGTGGTCGATGGATTGAACACGCTGATCGACTACCGCTATCAGCAACACTTCAAGGCGCAAAAGGGCACCAACGGCATGGGCAAGGACCGCCATGGCGCCAACGGCAAGTCGATCGTGCTCAAGGTGCCGGTCGGAACGCAAATCTTCGACGAAGATCGCGAGACCCTGATCCACGACTTCACCGCGCTCGGCGAAAAATTCGTGCTCGCCGAGGGCGGCAATGGCGGTTTCGGCAACGCGCATTTCAAATCCTCCACCAACCGCGCGCCGCGCAACGCCAATCCCGGCGAGGTCGGCGAGGAGCGCTGGATCTGGTTGCGGTTGAAATTGATTGCCGATGCCGGTCTCGTCGGCCTGCCCAACGCCGGCAAGTCAACATTTCTTTCCGTGGTCAGCGCCGCAAAACCGAAGATCGCCGACTATCCCTTCACGACGCTGCATCCGCAACTCGGCGTGGTGAATGCGGGAGGCCGCGAATTCGTGCTGGCGGATATTCCGGGATTGATCGAAGGCGCGCATGAAGGCGCCGGCCTCGGCGACAGATTTTTGGGCCATGTCGAGCGCTGCCGCGTGCTCTTGCATCTCGTCGATGCCACCAGCGAACACGCCGGCAAGGCGTACAAGACGGTGCGCACCGAGCTCGACGCCTATGAAGGGCATCTCACGGAGAAGATCGAGATCGTGGCGCTGAACAAGATCGACGCGGTCACGCCGGACGAATTGAAGAAGCAAAAGGACCGGCTCAAGCGCGCGGCGAAGAAGACGCCGCTGTTGATTTCGGGCGTGACTGGCGAAGGCGTGCAGGAAGCATTGCGGACGCTGGCCGAGGTGATCGGCGAAGCCCCGGTATCGGGAAAAGCCAAGAGCACGGCGCAAGCGGAGCCTTGGGCGCCGCAAACGACTTGACGCTAACGCCGCCGGGTTCACTTGCGTCCTCATTGCCTAACTGCAAAACTCAACCGGCCTGTTTTCACGCAACCAAGCATCACCCGACTGCATCCATGGCCGAGCCTTCTTTAAGAAAATTTCGCCGTATCGTCGTCAAGGTCGGCTCCTCGCTGCTGATCGATTCCGATGCCGGCGAGGTGCGGGCGCCGTGGCTGGCGGCGCTGGCCGCCGACCTCGCCAAGCTGCACGGCGAGGGTTGCGAACTTCTCATCGTCTCCTCAGGTTCGATTGCGTTGGGCCGCAGCCGCCTGAAACTGCCGCGCGGCGCACTGAAACTCGAGGAGAGCCAGGGCGCGGCAGCGGTGGGCCAGATCGCGCTGGCGCGAATCTGGTCGGAGGTGCTCGGACGCCACGGCATCGGCGCCGGACAAATTCTGGTGACGCTGCAGGACACCGAGGAACGCCGCCGTTATCTCAACGCGCGCTCGACCATCGCCAAGCTTTTGGAATGGCGCGCGGTGCCCGTCATCAACGAAAACGACACGGTCGCCACCAACGAAATCCGCTACGGCGACAACGACCGCCTTGCCGCCCGCGTCGCCACCATGGCGAGCGCGGACCTGTTGATTTTGCTGTCCGACATCGACGGCCTCTACGATGCCCCGCCCGCCAACAATCCGAACGCGAAACTGATTCCGGTCGTCGAATCCGTTACCTCCGAGATCGAGGCGATGGCGGGCGCCGCTGAGTCCGAACTTTCGCGCGGCGGCATGCGCACCAAGATCGAGGCGGCGAAGATCGCGACCACCGCCGGCACCCATATGCTGATCGCATCCGGCAAGATCGATCATCCGCTGCAGGCGATCGCCGATGGCGGACGCTGCACCTGGTTTCTGACGCCGGCCAATCCCGTGACCGCGCGGAAACGCTGGATCGCCGGCTCATTGGAGCCGAAGGGCACGTTGACCATCGATGCGGGCGCGGTGAAAGCGTTGCGCGCCGGCAAGAGCCTGTTGCCGGCCGGCGTGATCCGGATCGACGGGCAATTCGCCCGCGGCGACGCGGTCGTGGTCCGCGGGCCCGACACCCATGAGATCGGCCGCGGCCTTGTTGCCTACGACGCGGAAGACGCCGAAAGGATCAAGGGCCGTTCCTCACCGGACGTCATGGCGATCCTCGGCATCAGCGGACGCGCGGAAATGATCCACCGCGACGATCTGGTGGTCGGGCCGAGCGGTGCGACTGCACCCAGCTAGGCCATTGACCGAGCCATCCCACCCTGCCCGAGCCCTTCGCAAAACGGCGATTTCCGTGCTAGGACATGGCCTTATTCAAGAGCTGGAATCGAGATGAGCGCGCCGCTGAAGGCCGTCGAGGCCAATGCCGATTTACCGACCCTGATGACCGGGCTCGCCGTCCGCACGCGCGCCGCCGCGCGGGTGCTGGCGCTGGCGTCGTCGGAGCAGAAAAATCGCGCACTGGAGGCGATGGAACACGCCATCCGCGCCCATTCCTCTATTATTCTCGCCGCGAATGCCGAGGATGTCGCGGAAGTCCGCGCCTCGGGCGCAAGTTCGGCCTTCGTCGATCGGCTGACGCTCACACAAGCGCGCATCGACGCGATGGCCGACGGCATCGCGACCGTGCGCGATATCGCCGATCCGGTCGGCCGCGTGACCGAGAGCTGGCAACGCCCGAACGGCATGACGATCGAGCGCGTCCGTGTGCCGCTCGGCGTCGTCGCCGTGATCTTCGAAAGCCGCCCCAACGTCGCCGCCGACGCCGGCGTGTTGTGCCTGAAATCCGGCAACGCGGTGATCCTGCGCGGTGGCTCAGACAGTTTCCGCTCCTGCCGCGCGATCCACGATTGCCTGGTGCAAGGGTTGCGCGAATCGGGCTTGCCCGAAGCCTGCATCACGCTGGTGCCGACCCGCGACCGCGCCGCAGTCGGGCTGTTGCTGGGCGGATTGAACGGCGGCGTCGATGTGATCGTGCCGCGCGGCGGCAAGAGCCTCGTCGCACGCGTCGAGGCCGAGGCGCGCGTGCCGGTGTTTGCGCATCTCGAAGGCGTCAACCACGTCTATGTCGATCACGCCGCCAATCTCGAAATGGCGAAGTCAATCGTGCTGAACGCCAAGATGCGCCGCCCCGGCGTTTGCGGTGCCGCCGAGACCTTGCTGGTCGATCGCGCCGGCGCAGCGACGAGCCTCAAGCCGCTGGTCCAAATGCTGATCGAGGCCGGTTGCGAGGTGCGCGGCGATACCGACGTGCAACACGCTGACCCCAGGGTGAAACCGGCTTCCGACGAAGATTGGGACACCGAATATGAGGCCGCGATCATCGCCGCGAAAGTCGTCGACGGCGTCAATGAGGCGATTGCGCATATTCACAACCATGGTTCGCACCACACCGACGCGATCGTGACGGAAGACGAAGCCACGGCGCGCAAATTTCTCGACGAGGTGGATTCGGCGATCGTGCTGCACAACGCATCGACACAGTTTGCCGATGGCGGCGAGTTCGGCTTCGGCGCGGAAATCGGGATTGCTACGGGCAAATTCCACGCCCGCGGCCCGGTCGGGGCCGAACAGCTCACGAGCTTCAAATATCGCGTCCACGGCACCGGGCAGACCCGGCCGTGAATTGCAAAGCGTTTTCAAGCGACGAGGGTCAGACAGCAACCTGCACGCGGTGCCTCAGTTGAAGCCGTCGCAATCGGTCGCTCAAGCCATCCCGATCACCACCAACGGCATGCGCATCGGCCTGCTCGGCGGCTCGTTCAATCCGCCGCATCTCGCCCATCGCGCCATCAGCCTGTTCGCGCTCAAGCGTTTGAAGCTCGACCGGGTGTGGTGGCTGGTGACGCCGGGCAATCCGCTCAAGGACGCAGGCGCTTTGCGCGATCTCGACCAACGCACTGAAGCCGCGCGCCAGATGGCCGACGATCCGCGCATCGATGTCAGCTGTCTCGAATCCGTCATCGGAACGCGCTACACTGTGGACACGATCACTTATTTGCGCCGCCGTGTTTCGGGCTTGCGCTTTGTGTGGATCATGGGCGCCGACAATCTCGCGCAATTTCATCGCTGGCAAAACTGGCGGCGCATCGCCTCCGAGGTGCCGATCGCCGTGATCGACCGTCCGCCGCAAAGTTTTCGCGCGCTGGCCGCGCCTGCGGCGCAAGCGCTCGCGCGTTACCGGATTCCCGAAACCCAGGCCGGCCAGCTTGCAGACCAGCGTCCGCCGGCCTGGGTCTTTCTCACCGGCACCAAGTTGAGCCTGTCCTCGACCGGGCTTCGGAACCCGGACGGCAGTTGGAAGGTTACGAGGTAACAGAGTGAGGTTCACTGGAATATTGAAACCGTTAACCCCACATGCCTATTATAGTCTGCGGATCGCCGAGGATTCGGCGTTCGCGATACAGTGAAAGGAATGGTCCCTGGCCACATCTGTATTGTCCAAGTCTGTTTTACCCAAGGCAGATCGCAAGTCAGCCAAACCCGCGCGTAAAACATCGACCCGAGCCGAGGCCTTGAAGGCGCAACCCGACGCCGACAAGACCCTGAATATGATCCTCTCCCGCCTCGACGATATGAAGGCGGAAGAAACAGTCACCATCGACCTTCGCGGCAAATCGGCATTTTCCGACTATATGATCGTCACCTCGGGCCGGGCCAACCGGCACGTCGGCGCGATCGCGGAAAATGTCGCCAAGGGCTTGAAAGAAACCGGAATCAAAACCGTCCACATCGAGGGCTTGCCCAATTGCGATTGGGTGCTGATCGATTCCGGCGACGTGATCGTGCACGTCTTTCGACCCGAGGTGCGCGAATTCTACAATCTGGAAAGATTGTGGACGCAAGGTCCGACGGCGGCGAAGGCGATCTGACGGTTGAGCCGATGCGAATCGGCCTGAGCGCATGATAGCCTGTTCGCATGCGCCTCATTGTGATTGCCATCGGTCGGCTTAAGCAAGGCCCGGAGCGGGAACTTGCGGAGCGCTATCGCGAGCGATTCGACGACCTCGGCCGAAAGCTCGGCTTTCGCGGCGTCACAGTTCATGAAATTCCCGAAAGCCGCGCCCAAGACGCCGCGGCCCGGATGGCCGAGGAAGCGGCGGCGATTTCGGCCGCGATCCCTGCGAAATCCGTCCTGGTGACGCTCGATGAGCACGGCAACAACATCGACAGCCCCGCTTTGGCCCGCCATCTTGGCCGTTGGCGGGACGAGGCGGTTGCAAACACTATTTTCGCAATCGGCGGCGCGGACGGACTTTCGCCTGATTTGCAGCGCAAGGCAAAGCTCACGCTTGCGTTCGGCGCCGCGACCTGGCCGCATCAGATGGTTCGCATCATGCTTCTGGAACAACTTTATCGGGCCGCGACCATTTTGGCGGGCCACCCTTATCACCGCGCGTGAGCGCAGCCCCACATAAAAGGCGCCGACCGGTATCGATGCAGCTCACACGGAACATCCCTTCGTACCCCGACGCCGCCGGCCGAAGCGGGGCCTCCCCCGTTCGTCTTCCGATCTCGATCGTCCTGTGGTGCGCGGGTTTTTTGTCCGCTGGCTTGGCCGACATGCAGCTCTCGCCGGCGACCGCCCAGCTCGCAGGCGCCGCGCCGCAGGCGACCGCTTCTTCGCCCGACGCGATCAAGCAGCGCGAGCAAGAACTCGAAGCCACCCGCACGCAGCAGAGAAATGCCGCAGAGTCGCAGCAGAAGCTCAAGGCCGATATCGCCGCGATCGGTCAGGATCGCAGCAAGCTCAATGCGCAATTGATCGAGATCGCCGCCCAGGTGCGCGGGGTCGAGGCGAGGATAGGCGATGCCGAGACACGATTGCGCCCGCTCGATACCCGCGAGCAACAGATTCGCGGCTCGCTGGATTCGCGTCGTGCCGAGATCGTGGAAGTGCTGGCTGCGCTACAGCGCGCCGGGCGGCGAACGCCGCCAGCCTTGCTGGTGAGGCCTGAAGACGCGCTGCAATCGCTGCGCACCGCGATGTTGCTCGGCGCTGTCGTGCCGGAGTTGCGCGGGCGTGCCGAAAAACTGGCTGGCGACCTCGGCGAGTTGGTGACGATTCGCAACAACATCGCCACCGAGCGCGATCGGCTCGCGAGCGACCGCGACAAACTCAAGGACGACCAAACCCGGCTCGCCGCTTTGGTCGACGAGCGGCAACGCAAGCAAAGCGCGATCGAGAAAGACTTGGAGGCGGAAGGCGCGCGCGCGATCGCGCTGTCGCGGCAGGTCGACAGCCTGCAAGGCTTGATCGGCAAGATGGAGCAGGAGTTGAAGAGCGCCGCGAAAGCGGCCGCCACCGCCAACCTGCAAGGCACGCCCGCGCTCCCCAACGGCAAGCCCGGTGCAGCAACTCCCGACCCCGCCCGGCTGAGCCCGGCCATTGCCTTTACTTCCGCCAAAGGGCTGCTGGCGATGCCGGTCAATGGCGTCAAAATTCGTGAATTTGGCGGTTCCGATGGGGCCGGTGGCGTGGAAAAAGGCATTTCCTTGGCGACCCGGGCCGGGGCTCAGGTCACAACACCGTGTGATGGCTGGGTTGTTTACGCCGGACCGTTTCGAAGCTACGGACAACTCTTGATCCTGAATGCGGGTGGCGGGTATCATGTGTTGATCGCCGGGATGGAGCGCATCTCGGTAAATATCGGCCAGTTTGTACTTACGGGGGAGCCGGTCGCGACCATGGGGACAAAATCCCAAGTCGCCTCTATCCTCGCAGCCAATGCGAGCCAACCCGTGCTCTACATCGAGTTCCGTAAGGACGGCACTCCCATTGATCCAGGCCCATGGTGGGCCGCAAGTGAAGGCGAAAAGGTTCGCGGATGATGCGCAAGACTTCTGTAATTCTCCTTAGCGCCGCCACCGGCGCGGCACTGACGCTCTTCGTAACTCAACCACGCGCGGTGCTGGTGGGATCGAGTGCGCGTGCTGCAACCTCGGACACGTATCGCCAACTCAATTTGTTCGGCGATGTGTTCGAGCGCGTCCGCAGCGACTACGTCGAAAAACCCGACGATAGCAAGCTCGTCGAGTCCGCGATCAGCGGCATGCTGACGGGGTTGGATCCGCATTCGAGCTACATGGATGCCAAGAGCTTCCGCGACATGCAGGTGCAGACCCGCGGAGAATTCGGCGGGCTCGGCATCGAGGTCACGATGGAAGACGGGTTGATCAAGGTGGTCTCGCCGATCGACGATACGCCGGCATCCAAGGCCGGCATCATGGCCAATGACATCATCACCACGCTCGACGACGAAACCGTGCAAGGCCTCACGCTCAATCAGGCGGTGGACAAAATGCGCGGGCCCGTCAACACCAAGATCAAGCTGAAGATCGTTCGCAAGGGCCAGGACAATGCGATCGACGTCACGCTGGTGCGCGACAATATTCGGGTCCGCTCGGTGCGCGCCCGCCTGGAAGGCGACGATATCGCCTATATCCGCATCACCACCTTCAACGAACAGACCACCGAAGGTTTGAAGCGGGAAATCGGTAATTTGAGCACGCAGATCGGCGACAAGCTGAAGGGCTTCGTCATCGACCTGCGCAACAATCCCGGCGGCCTGCTGGAAGAAGCGGTCACGGTTTCCGACGCCTTCCTCGAGCGCGGTGAGATCGTTTCGACCCGCGGCCGCAATGCCGAGGAAACCCAACGCCGCGTCGCGCATCCGGGCGATCTGACCAAGGGCAAGCCGGTGATCGTCCTGATCAACGGCGGCTCGGCATCGGCATCGGAAATCGTCGCCGGTGCCTTGCAGGACCACAAGCGCGCGACGCTGGTCGGCACACGCTCGTTCGGCAAGGGCTCGGTGCAAACCATCATTCCACTCGGATCCGGCAACGGCGCGCTGCGTCTCACCACCGCGCGCTACTTCACCCCGTCGGGCAAATCGATCCAGGCCAAGGGCATCGTTCCCGATATCGAGGTGTTGCAGGACGTGCCCGAGGAGCTGAAGTCGCGAACCGACACCAAGGGCGAAGCCTCGCTGCGAGGCCATCTGAAGTCCGAGGGCGACGAGAAAACCGGCTCGCAATCCTACGTGCCGCCGGACGCCAAGGACGACAAGGCGTTGAAGATGGCCGCCGACCTCCTCCACGGCGTCAAGGTCAACGCCGCCGCCCCGGGCACCGGCGACAAGGCCGCGATGGAAAAGCCCGCCAACAAGGTGGCGAATTGATCGAATAAAATTAGCCACACCGGATGGTTACGGAAAGGGCGGCCTTCGGGCCGCCCTTTTTGTTGGGCGGGAAGGATGTCTCGCTTAGATGATAATGCGAATAAGCGGAATCGCATCATCATCTCATCTCTTTGTTTGAGCATGATCTTTTCGGAAAACCGGCTCCCACTTTTCCGGATCAAGCTCTAGCTCGGCGAGAGGCGGCCGCGGCCGGGTGCTCTGCCTCGGCCGTGCCCCGCCGTGGTATCGTCGGCCCGGTTGATTCGGAAAAGGTCCATGGCAGAGACGACCGACGATCTGAGCGCCCCGCTCGGACAAGACGCCGTGACGCGAAGAAAGCGCCGGTACCGGCTGCCGTTTACCGGAATTCAGGCCCTCGCCGTGTTGCTCGGCCTGTTTCTGGCGACCTTCATTGGCTTCGCGCTCTTCAACGATAATCCCTTTGGCGGCGAGCCGACGGCGCGCATCGCGCTGCATCCTTCGTCCGCCATCGACGAAAAGCCCGCGATGTCCTCTTCCTCGGCCCATTCCATGGCGCCTTCGGGCGGCGCCGGGATGAAATCCGAAGCCAAGCCGGCGGCGCCAAGCGAGCAGAAAACCGTCACCATCATCGACGGCTCAAGCGGGGCGCGCCGAGACTTCGTAATCTCGGGCGAAGAGGCAGACAAGGCCGACGCCCCACCCGCCATGGCTGCCGGGATCGATCAACGCCTGCTCGAAAAGTCGCGCTATGGGATGATTCCGGTGATGGCCGACGGCTTGAAACCCTTCAACGCCTACGCCGCCGAAACCGACCGTGCCAAAGCCGCAAAGATGCCCGTCGTCGCCATCGTCATCGGAGGCCTTGGTGTCGGGGCGGCCAAGACCACCGACGCCATCATGAAGCTGCCGCCCGCGGTGACGCTCGCTTTTACGCCCTATGGTTCGGATCCCACCAAACTGGCGATGCGGGCCCGCGCACAACGCCACGAGATTCTATTGCAGATTCCGATGGAGCCGTTCGATTATCCCGACAACGATCCCGGCCCGCAGACCTTGCTCACGACGCTTGCGCCGGAGGCCAATCTCGATCGGCTATATTGGCACCTCAGCCGTTTCCAGGGTTACGCCGGAATCGCCAATTTCATGGGCGGGCGCTTCGTGGTTTCCGACGCCGTGATGCAGCCCATTATCCGCGAAGCAGCCAAACGCGGGCTCGGCTATCTCGACGACGGCTCTTCGCCGCGCACTGTCGCCCCTTCTCTGGCGGCGAACCAGGCGATGCCCTTCGCCAAGGCCGATTTTTCCGTCGACGCAGTGCCGACCGCGATGGAAATCGACCGCTCGCTTGCCAAGCTTGAAAATCTGGCACGGGAGCGCGGGTCTGCCGTGGGCATCGCTTCGGCGCTGCCGATTTCGATCGAGCGGATCGGCGCCTGGATCAAGACGCTCGAAAGCCGTGGCATCCTGCTTGTGCCATTGACAACGGCGATGCTGAAACCAAAATCCGGCTAGTGTGGTGGCTCAGAAGTTCTCTTCGCCTTCGCTGCTAGCCCGTCAAGAGAACTTCTGAGCTAAAACCACACTAGAATCATAAGTTTCTAGTGTCCTTTCGAATCCGAAGTTCGCTAAAGGTGGTGTGGCAAAATGCGGCGAACTTCGGATTCGGGACACTAGAGCATGATCCGGAAAAGCGTGCCCTCGGACTTGATCCGAGGGTGGGAGCCGGTTTTCCACGGGACAAACGCGAAGCGTTTGCCCGGAGATCATGCTCAAAAAAACATTGGGCTGGCGCGATTCCGAATCGCCCAAATCTCATCCTGCTCGACGAGCCGCATGACCGCGAAGGGCTTTTAACGGAATGACCCGCTATGAAGACCTGCCCTATCGAACGTGCGTCGGCATGATGCTGATCAACGCAGCCGGGCTGGTTTTCATCGGCCGGCGCGCTGGGGGCATCGAACATGTCGACGAATCTCACGTCTGGCAGATGCCGCAAGGCGGGGTCGATCCCGGCGAAGACACCTGGGCCGCAGCCAAGCGCGAACTTTATGAGGAAACCAGCGTCCGCTCGGTCGAGAAACTCGGCGAAGTCGCCGATTGGCTGATCTACGACATTCCACGCACTGTCGCCGGGCGAGCCTGGAAAGGCCGCTATCGCGGCCAACGCCAAAAATGGTACGCGGTTCGTTTCACCGGCGAGGATAGCGAGATCAACGTCGCAAGCCCGGGCGATGGCCACAAGGCGGAATTCGTCAGCTGGCGTTGGGAGCCGATGCAGAACCTTCCCAAGCTGATCGTTCCGTTCAAGCGACCGGTCTACGAGCGCGTGGTGAAGGAATTTGCGAAGCTTGGTGGTGGTTAGAAATGATCCACCTAAACAGCTGCCGTTGAGTTGATGGCGAATGGAAAAGCCGTATCGCCCGAATGTGGGCATCGCTTTGTTGAACGCGTCCGGCCAGGTTCTGATCGGGCGGCGCTTTCGCGACGACGGACCGGAAATCATTCTTCCGGGATTTGAGTGGCAGATGCCGCAAGGCGGCATCGATGCCGATGAAGACCCACGCCAAGCGATGATGCGAGAGCTTTGGGAAGAAACCGGCGTCGTGAACGCCAGCTATCTCGGCGAGACCGATTGGCTGAGTTACGAATTTCCGCCCTTCGCCGGACCGTCGTCGCATCGCCTGGCAAAATTCCGCGGTCAGCGGCAGAAATGGTTCGCGCTCCGTTTCGACGGCTCCGACGAGGAAATCGATCCGTTGACGCCGCGCAACGGCCAGCCGGCGGAATTCGACCAATGGCGATGGGAACGGCTCGACCGCGTTGCCGATCTCGTGGTGCCGTTCCGCCGCGAGGTGTACCGAAGCGTGGCGCGAAGCTTTGCGCAATTTTCGTAAAGCCGCGGATGTATCCGCTTTTCCCGGCAAGAGTCCGGCGACGCGCCAGCGTTAATGCAGCGCAGTCGAACTGATCTGGTTCTGGATACTCTTGAAATGATCGAGCCGCTCGATGGCGTGGTCGAGTTCCGAGCCCTCTTTCTCGGCGAGCTTGGCTTCCATCTCGGAAATCGTGTCGGCGAACTTGGCCCGGTCGAGTTCCTGGATCGAGGTGGCAACGTCCGCCAACACGGTCAGGCCCGTGTCGGACACTTCGGCAAGACCGCCGAGCACGATGATCTTCTGATGCGTTGCGCCCGTCGTCACCGTGAGAATTCCCGGCCGGATCACGGCCACGACCGGCGCGTGTCCGGCGAGCACGCCGAAATCGCCCTCGACGCCGGGAACGTCGACCTGATCGACTTCACCGGAGAAGGCGAGCTTTTCGGGGGAGACGAGATCGAAGTGGAAGGTGGCCATGGTGTACCTGCGAGTGTACCAGCGAGTAGCGAATAGCGAATGGCGAGTAGCTAAGGAGGAGGAGGAATAACTATTCGCTACCCCCCCATTCGCCCCCTTAGGCCGCTTCGGCCGCGAGCTTCTTGCCCTTCTCGACTGCCTCTTCGATGGTGCCGACCATGTAGAAGGCGGCTTCGGGCAAATGATCGTATTTGCCTTCGCAAATAGCGCGGAAGCCCTTGATGGTATCGGCGAGTTCGACGAACTTGCCCGGCGAACCCGTGAAGACTTCAGCGACATGGAACGGCTGCGACAGGAAGCGCTCGATCTTGCGGGCACGGGCCACCGCGATCTTGTCCTCTTCGGACAATTCGTCCATGCCGAGAATGGCGATGATGTCCTGCAACGACTTGTAGCGCTGCAGCACCTGCTGAACCATGCGCGCGGTCTGGTAATGCTCCTCGCCGACGACGAGCGGGGAGAGCATGCGCGAGGTCGAGTCGAGCGGGTCCACCGCCGGATAAATGCCCTTTTCCGAAATCGCGCGGTTGAGCACGGTGGTGGCGTCCAAATGCGCGAACGAGGTCGCGGGCGCCGGGTCGGTCAGGTCGTCGGCCGGCACGTAGATCGCCTGCACCGAGGTGATCGAGCCCTTGTTGGTGGTGGTGATGCGTTCCTGCAGCGCGCCCATGTCGGTCGCGAGCGTCGGCTGATAACCCACCGCGGAAGGAATACGGCCCAAGAGCGCCGACACTTCCGAGCCGGCTTGGGTAAAGCGGAAGATGTTGTCGACGAAAAACAGCACGTCCTGGCCCTGATCGCGGAAGTGCTCGGCGACGGTCAACCCGGTGAGGCCGACGCGGGCGCGGGCGCCGGGCGGCTCGTTCATCTGGCCGAACACCAGCGCGCATTTGGATTTGACGCTCGGATCGGGATTGTTCGGGTCGGCATTGACCTTGGATTCGATGAACTCGTGATAGAGGTCGTTACCCTCGCGGGTCCGCTCGCCGACGCCGGCGAACACCGAATATCCGCCGTGGGCCTTGGCGACGTTGTTGATCAACTCCTGAATCAGCACGGTCTTGCCGACGCCGGCGCCGCCGAACAGGCCGATCTTGCCGCCCTTGGCGTAAGGCGCGAGCAGATCGACGACCTTGATTCCGGTGACGAGAATTTCCGCTTCCGTCGACTGATCGGTGTAGCTCGGCGCTTCCTGGTGAATCGCCCGCAACCCTTCCGCTTGCACCGGGCCGGCTTCGTCGATCGGCTCGCCGATCACGTTCATGATGCGGCCGAGCGTCCCGGCGCCGACCGGCACCATGATCGGCGATCCAGTGTCGCTGACTTCCTGGCCGCGAACCAGGCCTTCGGTGGTGTCCATCGCGATGGTACGCACCGTCGACTCGCCAAGATGCTGCGCGACCTCGAGCACCAGGCGATTGCCGCCGTTCTTGGTCTCGATCGCATTCAGAATGGCGGGCAGATGTCCTTCGAACTGGACGTCGACGACGGCGCCGATGACTTGCGTGATGCGTCCGGTCTGGTTGGCGGGTGTAGCCATGAAAACTCTCTCCTTCGAATTCTTGATCTCAAATCGCCTCGGCGCCGGAGATGATTTCAATCAGCTCCTTGGTGATCATCGCCTGTCGGGTACGGTTGTAGATCAGGGTCTGCTTGCGGATCATGTCGCCGGCGTTGCGGGTGGCGTTGTCCATGGCGCTCATCTGCGCGCCGTAGAACGAGGCGTTGTTTTCCAGCAGTGCCCGGAAAACCTGCACCGCAAGATTGCGCGGCAACAGGCCGGCCAGAATCTCGTCTTCCTCCGGCTCGTATTCGTAAGCCGTCGGCGGGCCGGCATTCGCGGGCTTTTCTTCCACCACCAGCGGAATGATCTGCTGCGCGGTCGGGACTTGCGAGATCACCGATTTGAACCGCGAATAGAACAGCGTGCAGACGTCGAACTCGCCGGCCTCAAAGCGCGCAATGACTTTCTGCGCGATGTCTTCGGCGTTGACGAAGCCAAGCTGGCGTACCGAGCGCAGCTCGACGCTTTCCACGATCCGGCTTTCGAAGTTACGCCGCAGTTGCTCGAAACCCTTGCGGCCGACGCAGAAGAATTTGACTTCCTTGCCCTGGGCGATCAGCGCATAAGCGCGCTCGCGGGCCAAACGCACGATCGAGGAATTGAAAGCGCCGGACAGGCCGCGTTCGCCGGTGCAAACCAGCAAGAGATGCACCTGATCCTTGCCGGTCCCCGCCAACAAAGGCGGCGCTCCGGGCGAGCCGACGGACGCGGTCGCGATGTTGGAGATCACCGCGTCCATCTTTTCCGCATAGGGCCGCGCCGCTTCGGCCGCGGTCTGGGCGCGACGCAGCTTCGAGGCCGCGACCATCTGCATGGCCTTGGTGATCTTCTGCGTCGCCTTGGTGGAGGCGATGCGGACCCGCATGTCTTTAAGTGAAGCCATTCTTAACTCGCCCCGGCGATCCGACTTTCGATCCGATCGCAACGCTCTCTTTCGTCATGCCCGGCTTGTGCCGGACATCCACGTCTTCCTCACTCCATCCACGCAAAACGTGGATGGCCGGGTCAAGCCCGGCCATGACAAACTTAAGCAAACGTCTTGGCAAAACCCTCGACCACGGCCTTCAACTTGGCGGCGGTGTCGTCGCTGAGGTCGCGGGTGTCGCGGATCGTGTTGAGAATGTCGACATGCTTGCCGCGCAACAGCGACAGCAGGCCGTCCTCGAACGCGCGCACCTTGTTGAGCGGCAGCGGGTCGAGATAGCCGTTGGTACCCGCCCAGATCACGCAGACCTGCTCTTCCATCTTCAACGGCGAGAATTGCGGCTGCTTCAAGAGTTCGGTCAGGCGCGAGCCGCGGTTGAGCAGGCGCTGCGTCGAGGCGTCGAGGTCGGAGCCGAATTGCGCGAACGCCGCCATTTCGCGGTACTGCGCGAGCTCACCCTTGATCTTGCCGGCGACCTTTTTCATCGCCTTGGTCTGCGCCGACGAGCCGACGCGCGACACCGAAAGGCCGACGTTCACCGCCGGACGAATGCCCTGGAAGAACAAATCGGTCTCGAGGAAGATCTGGCCGTCGGTGATCGAGATCACGTTGGTCGGGATATAGGCCGACACGTCGTTGGCCTGGGTTTCGATCACCGGCAGCGCGGTCAGCGAACCTGAGCCGTGATCGGCACTGAGCTTGGCGGCGCGTTCGAGCAGGCGCGAATGCAGATAGAACACGTCGCCGGGATAGGCCTCGCGACCGGGCGGACGACGCAACAGCAGCGACATCTGGCGATAGGCGACCGCCTGTTTCGAAAGATCGTCATAGATGATGACCGCGTGCATGCCGTTGTCGCGGAAATATTCGCCCATGGTGCAGCCGGTGAACGGCGCGATGTACTGCATCGGCGCCGGATCGGAAGCGGTAGCAGCGACAACGATCGAATATTCCAGCGCGCCCTGCTCTTCGAGCACCTTGACGAATTGCGCCACGGTAGAGCGCTTCTGGCCGATCGCGACGTACACGCAATACAGCTTGATCTTCTCGTCCGGCTGCGCGTTGAGCGGCTTCTGGTTGAGAATGGTGTCGAGCGCGATCGCGGTCTTGCCGGTCTGGCGGTCGCCGATGATCAACTCGCGCTGACCACGGCCGATCGGAATCAGCGCGTCGATCGCCTTGAGGCCGGTCGCCATCGGCTCGTTGACCGATTTGCGCGGAATAATGCCGGGCGCCTTGACGTCGACGCGCCGACGCTCGGCGGCCTGAATCGGGCCCTTGCCGTCGATCGGATTGCCGAGTGCATCGACCACGCGGCCGAGCAGGCCTTTACCCACCGGGGTATCGACGATGGCGCGGGTGCGCTTGACGGTCTGGCCTTCCTTGATCTCGCGGTCGGCGCCGAAGATCACGATGCCGACGTTGTCGGTTTCGAGGTTGAGCGCCATGCCGCGCGTGCCGTTCTCGAACTCGACCATCTCACCGGCCTGGACGTTGTCGAGGCCGAAGACGCGGGCAATGCCGTCGCCGACGGACAACACCTGTCCGACTTCGGAAACCTCAGCCTCCTGGCCGAAATTCTTGATCTGGTCCTTGAGGATCGCGGAAATTTCCGCGGCGCGGATGTCCATCAGCCTGCCTCTTTCATCGCGTGCTTGATCGAATTGAGTTTGGTGC
>WNFR01000948.1_pt1 | contig 33575 bp, 26 predicted proteins | sample 5400221 | NCBI WGS metagenome assembly WNFR01 (sample SAMN13153357, study PRJNA577476) | soil metagenome | isolation source: 40 cm soil under Madrone tree | place: USA:California | collected 2016-06-14
GGAGCTTTTCCACGCCCTACGCCGCCTGACGAGAGTTTCCCGTGCATGATTGGGCGCAAATGGTTCACGAGCAGCTTGCGAGTCTGGCGCTGCCGGATGAAGACGCAGCTCAGGTGTTCGACGAATTGGCAGCTCATCTCGAGGAAGCCTATCAATCTTTGCGCGACAAGGGTCTATCAGAACAGGTCGCCATTAGCCGGGTGCTGGCAGAGGTCGGGGATTGGCGAGTTTTGCAGCGGAAAATCGAATCTTCCCGCAACAAGGAGTTCAGCATGACGAAACGTGTCGGACAATTCTGGTTGCCCGCATTGGTAACGCTGTCACTCTCAATGGCTGTTCTCGCGTTGATCCAGATCTTCGGTCCCAATCCTTGGGTGACAACTGCAACCCCTCGCGGCTGGCGTTTCGTGGCTCCCGTCGCGGTAGTCTACGTTTCGTGGCTGCTCACTCTGCCCTTTATAGGTGCGTTAGGAGCCTATCTTTCGAATCGCGCAGGTGGCCACACACGCGTGGTATTCTCGTCCATCGTTTTCCCGGTATTGCCGTACTTGGCCTTTTTCTTGGTTGCCTTGCCTATCGCATTGATTCTCGATGACCACATTGCCCACAACATTATGATTCCGGCCTTTTTCGTTGGTCTTTGCGCTTGGGTTATTTTCCCGGGAGCCGCGCTCCTGGCTGGCGGCTGGCCTGTTCAACATTTCGCATCGAGTCAGTCAGGCCCTAACCGAACCGCTACGAACTGACGCCGCCTGCTTCCAATAGCGGTAAAAAGGCAATCCTGCCGCGATCAGCAGCAATCCGATCAGTGATCTCCCGGGGCGCTGCAGCAAAATACTGAGCGTCAGCGCGAGCGCGCCTGCAACAAAAATTCCCGGCACCCACGGATACCCCCAGCAGCGATATGGGCGCGGCATTTCCGGCTCTGTCTTGCGCAGACGGAACAGCGCCACTACCGCCAGTCCATAAAAAATCCATCCCGCAAAAATAAAAAGATTGGTCAATTCTTCAAACGTGCCCGTTAACGCCATCAGCCCGGCCAGAATTCCTTGAAAGATCAGGGCGCGAGACGGCGTTAGAAATTTCGGATGGATGCCATCCACAATTCTAAAAAAGATTCCGTCGCGTGCCATCGCATACGGAACTCTGGCCCCACTTAACACCGACGAGTTGAGCGATCCAATCGCTGAAATCACCATCGCCAGTGTCATCCAATAAGCCGCTCCGCGCCCGGCCACGCGCTCCACCACGTCCGACGCGATATGCGACGAATTCGCAACGGCGTCGAAAGGCAGAACGCGCAAGCACGCAGCGCTGAAGAGCAGGTAGACCAGAGTAACCAGCGCCACTCCGCCCAGCAGCGCACGTGGAAAATTCTTTTGCGGGTTCTCAACTTCAGATCCCACTAGGTTCAAATCTTCCCAGCCGTCGTACGCCCACAGAGCGGCGGCCAACGCGGCTAAAAACGCGGTCAGAATTCCGCCGTTCAGCGCAGACGGCCACACCGGGTCCGCCGGGTGCGCTGTCCCCATATCCGAAAAAAAAGCCACTCCGATGACCAGCAGCACCGAAATAATTTTGACCAGCGTCAAAACCACTTGCACCGCTCCGCCCAATCGCACTCCCAGGTAATTCACGATGGTCATGATGACCAGCCATAAGACCGCCACCGGCTGTGCCCACGTAAACACAAAAACGTACGGCTTCAGCCCAGCGAACGCCGGCATGTGCAAAGTGAAAATCGGCGCTGCAACCGCCGGAATCAAGAAACCAGCAAATCTTGCGATTCCAGCTGCGATTGATGCCATCGAAGAGGGTCGGCCGACAATCGAATGCATCCAGCCGAACAAAAATCCCCATTGTGAGCCAAAACCGCGCCGTAAATACGCATATTCCCCTCCCGCTTCGGGAATCGCCGCGCCCAACTCCGCAAACGAAAGCGCACCGAACATCGACAGCACCGCGCCAACGATCCACGCAGCGAACACGACCGAGACGAACCGTCCCTCTCGCGCCATTTCTGCCGGCTTCAGGAAAATTCCTGTTCCGATCATGGTGCCTACGACGATCGCCGCGGAAGCCCACGGGCCGAGTCCTCGGACCAGTTCCAATGGTTTGCTGTTGGCCTCCGCGCTCATCCCATCTCCCGCTTTAGCTCGGTTTGCCGGCATGGTTCGAATTGCACATATCCGTCGCCGGCGCCGATTCGGCTCACGAACGCTCCCACCAAAAACGTCACGCAGGCGCCGACGAGAACGTACCAAGTGTAGGCGACGCTCGAAAATTTCCACACGGCAATGATGCCGACGAGCCCGCAGAACATTCCCGTAAGTGCTCCGGTCGAATTTGCGCGCCGGTCAATCGTCCCCAGCAAAAACAATCCCAGCAAACTACCCAACGGAAATGACGCCACTGTCAAACCGGTTTCAAGCAATGATTGCCACCGCACAAAGCCGAACGCCATCAGCAGCACACCCCAAACCAGCGTCATCCGCCGTGACAGCTTCAAGAATTTCGCCGGGTCCTGCCGATGTCCCGCAGCCGCGGAAAAATCCAATATGCTCGACGCCGCCAGGGAATTCAGCGAACCGCTCGCGTTTGACATCGCCACCGCGATGATCGACGCGAGCAGCAATCCCGCCAAGCCCGCCGGCATCTCGCGCACCAAAAACAGCGGAAGGATGCGGTCGGCACGTTCGCCTGCCGCAAGCAACGGCGTGTGTTGGGAAAAAACGTACAGCAAGACTCCCACCAGCAGGAACAGCGCAAATTGGACCAATATCACGCCGCCGCTGGCCAGCAGCGCCTTGCGGCTGTCCTTCTCGTTCCGCGCCGCCAGCAGTCGCTGCACAATCGTCTGGTCCGTGCCGTGGCTCGCCATGGTAAGAAACGCGCCGCCAATCACGCCTGACCAAATGGTGTATTTGGTACCGAGATGCATCGAGAAATCGAGGAATTGCAGTTTATTGCCGGAGGCCGCAGCGACGTGTCTGACTTCATTCCAGCCGCCGGGAATCGAATGCAGCAGAAATCCCAGCGTCAACGCGCTGCCGGTCAGATACAAAAGCAATTGCGCGACGTCCGTCCAGATCACTGCTTTCATTCCACCTTCAAACGTATAAAGAACGGTTAACGCAATTACCAGCACCACGGCAAGTTGCTCCGACGTTCCCAACACTACGCTGACCACCAGCGCAATCGCCGAAATGCGAACGCCTTCGGCCACCGCCCGCGTCACCAGAAAAGTTGTCGCCGCGACCGCGCGCATCCTGGCCCCAAATCTCTTTTCGATCAGCGCATACGCCGTGAACATCTCTCCGCGAAAGTATCCCGGTAAAAACAACAGCACGATCAAAACTCTGCCTACCAGATATCCGAACACCAATTGAATGAAAGTCAGGTTGGTCGCATACGAAAGTGCGGGCGTTCCTATAATCGTGAGTGTTGACGTTTCCGTGGCGACAATGGAAAGTGCCAGCGCCCACCACGGCGCGCTTCGCCCTCCCAGAAAATAGTCGCGCACATCCCGCTGTCCGCGGCGGAACCACAGTCCCAGCGCTGTCACGCCCAGCAGGTAGACCGCTACGATGGTGAGATCAACAGGATGTATGCGCATTCCCGCTTATCACTTGCAAACTCGCTACGTTGTAAAGAACGTTGAGGATAGAGGCCCAGCTAACCCGCGTCAAGGAAGTTAAACAGGGTATTCGTTAATGGACGAAAGGAAGGCTCGGAAGCTGTAGCGTGCCATCATTGCTTCGCGATCCGCGCAGCTTTTTTCGAAACCTTTATACTCGAGCCCATTTCGCCCGCCGTATTTTCGCGTAAGCTTTCCCTATGAAGTGCTTTTTGGGCATCGATGGAGGCGGCACGAAAACCGAATGCGTGCTGTTAAACGAAGCTGGCGCTATTCTGGCTCACGCCAAAGGCCCGGCTTCGAATCCCACTCGAATTGGTTTTCCGGCCGCTTTTGCTGCACTCAAAGAAACTTGTGCTTCGGCACTGTACTCTACGCGCATCAAATTTAATGTTCTGGCACTGTGCGCTGGACTTGCCGGTACCGGCCGTGCGGAAAATCGCGATCAAATGCAGCAATTCTTTGCGCAACGATTTCCTGGCACTGTCGTCGACGTTCGCACGGACATTGAACTCGCTCTTGCCGCGATGCCGGCGGGTCCCGCAATTGTTTTGGTCGTCGGCACCGGCTCCGCGGCAATCGGCAGGGATATCGCAGGCTCGCAGAAGCGCGAAGGTGGCCTCGGCCCTGCGACCAGTGATGAAGGGAGCGCATTTGATGTTAGTCGCTCGGCAATTGCGGCGGCTCGCTCCGGACACTCGAACGCAGAGTCGGAGGAGCTGCGTCGGCAAATGTTTCAGCATATGACCGTATCAAATTGGGCTGAATTAGATTCGAAATCCGCCTCCAGCGCTGACTCCGTTTATCCACAGGTCTTTCCTGTCGTTGCAGCGGCTGCAGACAATGGCAACTCCGTCGCTCAGTCGGTTCTGAATGCCGCCGCCGAAAAACTCGCCGCTATTTCCCTGCGCCTGGCCGAATCCCTGAATCTGCTGCAACAGCCGTTCCACCTGGGCAAAACGGGCGGCACCATCGGACGTTCGCGTTTTTTCGATCGAGCCATTGACCGGGAATTGTGCTGCAAGCTTCCCAACGCCATCCTGACTCCGCTGCAGGTTGAGCCGGCGGAAATCGCTGCCTGGATTGCGTTGCAGCTCTTCACGAACCAGGCAGGAGCCGCGCCGTGAGGTCCGGGGATTTGCCAATCTTACAAACCGCTACCGGTGACGAACTCGTGCGCCTCATCCACGAAGTCCCGCCCGATCGGCTGTTCCCGATTCTTGAGAACCCCGCGCTCGACGAAACATCTCTCGCTCTGCTCTTGCAGCGCAAAGATCTGCCAACCGAGTTCCTTGCCGAAGTTCTCAAACGCCGCCAGTTCCTGAAGAACTATCTCGTCAGAAAGCTTCTCGCCTTTCATCCGCGCACGCCTCGCACGGACACTCTTCGCTTGATTCGCGAACTATATCTGATGGATCTAATTCAGTTTTCGATTTCGCCGGGGGCTCTGCCGGATCTGAAACGCAAAGCCGAAGATCAAGTCATGGCAAAAATGCCGCAGCTCCCGCTCGGCCAGAAGATTACACTGGCCCGGCGCTCGCCAGCACGCATTGCTGGTGCGCTCCTGGCGGACGGCCAGCCGATGATCGTGAAAGCCGCGCTTTCCAATCCAAATCTCACCGAAGCGCAAGTACTCCGCGTGCTGGCGAAAGAGAAGCTTGCGCCCATCGTCGCGCAATCCATTGCCCAACATGCGAAATGGAGTCACTTATACAACGTCCGCGTCGCGCTCCTTCGCCAGCCTTCCACCACTCTCGCCGCCGTTCTTGCGTTTCTCCCGGAACTCACTGTTTCCGACCTGCGAGCGCTGGCCGCACCCGGCATCCTTCCAGAAAATCTCGGCCGTTACCTGCAGGCAGAAATTCACAGACGCTTGCAAAAGCCCAAGCCACAATCGGACGGGCAGTAGGGAGAATCCCGGCGCTAACAGCCCTAAGTAGTACTTTATGTTAGCCTATCTGTCATTATTGGGAACAAGACACGCTTCGCCGGTGTCGTAGTCTGGTGCTTGCAGTAAGAGTACCCTTAACATGTACCATCGGCGCGAACGCCCGTGCGCCGAAGCTTGCGAACCCTGGTAGGGGGCTTCACCAGCTACATGGGCATTGCAGATACATCTGCTCGCCGGCTCGAACGCCGGTGGGCGCCACGCTATGACTTCCGCGCCACCCTCGATATCGAATGGGGTTCAGCAGTGCTGCGCGCCAGCACCCGCGACATCAGTTCGAATGGTATGTTCATCGAATCCGTCGATCCGCTCTGGATTGGCGCTGGTTTTACCGCCAGCTTGCAGTTGGACCAGCCCGTGAAGGTCGTCTGCTCGGTCAAGCGCGTGGAACCAGGCCGCGGCATGGGCGTTTCCGTTTCTTTTCCCGAGCAACAGCAGGAAAGCTACCTCCAGCTCATTTCCAGGCTTTCAGGGACGCAACCTCAGACCTGACGGTATACTCAAGCGCATGACCCGCTGTCTCGACTGTGGTTCAGCGCGCATTTCGGATCAGTGCCCCTCCTGCGGTCTCACTTCGGCGGCCGCCGAATACATGTTCCGCAAAAGACTCATCAAGCAGACCACTTTCTTCCTGGCCGGCTCGCTGCTGTTTCCCTATCTCACGCAAATCTATCCGCCACTGGATCTGGACTTGATGCTGGTCTTCTTCGGCGTTCTGTTTTTTGTTGCGCTGGGTATCGCAGTGATCCTCGATCGGCGCGCCCGTAAACATCAGGAAATCGAAATCCTCAAAAGGGTTTACGCCGGGTTTATCCCGCTGCCATGGATTCTCGCCTTTGCAATTTTCCTCAACGGCAAACTCGATTCAGCCAGCAAGCCGGTTTATGTTCCAGAGCGCGTCGAAGGTAAGTTTTTGATGAAGGGTCTGGTTCGAGGTACCCGCCGCCTGGTCGTGCAGTCCTGGCGACCCGGTCAGAAAGTTGAACGGATCCCCGTCGATCCGGACGACTTCGAACGCTTCCACGTCGGAGATCAAATTGAAGTGGCCGTTGAACCTGGTGTTCTCGGAATTCCGTGGGTCTACGGGGTCTATCGTCAAGGCAAGCCGTTTCAGTAAGCGGGCCGGCCGTTGGGCAGCACCGGAATCTGCAGCTCCATGAAATTTCCGGACTTGCCGAAACGAAATCTATGTCGCAACACCGGTCCTGCGTTTCTGGTTTTCCATTCGGAGGTTTCCAGCGAATCTTCCGGAATGTCCTGCGCCGCGAGCTCCGCTTTGTCGCCCTCCACTTTCACCTTCTCAGGATCAATCTCAAACACGCTCTGCGAATCCGTGTCAACCAACAGGTAGCGCTTCCACAAGCGAACCAGATAGATTCCTTTGCGTTCGCCGCGATAAACATTCCACGATTTCGGCGCGTCGTCGTTGTAGCGCACAATGGCGAACGGCAGCGCTTTCCATTGCTGTTTCGAGGATTGCTGCGCAACCAACCCGGGCGTCCCGGCAAGAATAACCAGCAGACTCAAAACGGCCAACCACCACGCCGCGCGCGACTCCCGTCCTTGCATTAACCACCGAACCCGCATTTTTTCCTCAGCGGCGACCTTAGCGAGGCTGAAAATTTTCCTTGTCTCATCGGCCCGACCTGAGTTTACGATGCGCGCACCCACCCGGCAAGGCAGACCGCGCCAGCTCCTGCCGTCTCGAACGCTCTTTGTTTATACTGGACACACATGATTTCAGTAGCCTTGCTTTCTAAACGCGGCCTGCGTATCCTCGCGCGCGTTTTTCCGCGTTGTGGCATGATTTCGCAAGCCATCGCTTTTAATCTCTTTCTGGCTTTCTTTCCGACTCTGCTCCTCACCGTTGCCATCGCCACCAGCCGTTGGGGGAGCCACACCAACCTCCTCGACCTCATCACCAATTTCACCAAGTACCTGCCCCCCGGCAGCCGCCAAATCGTCTCCGAGTTCCTAATCAGACGCGGTCCGCAAGCCTGGAAATGGGCGCTGGTTGGCTGGGCCGGCACCATCATCGCCGGCTCTCAAGTGATGAAGCTCATCATGGAGGGCGTCCACATCGTCTACGACGATTCAGAAAAGCCCGGCTTCCTTCATCGCCAGCTGCGCGCGCTTCTACTGCTGTTCGCGACCATTGCACCGCTCTTGATCGCGGCGATCCTCGGCGTTTTCGGGCGTCCCTTGCGTCACTGGATCGCCGACCAGCTTGGCGAAGCGCACCCTTTCCACGGATTGTGGACCTTTTTTTTTCCGATAGCGGCGTTTGTGCTTTCGCTTGCCGCCCTGATCATGATCTACCGTGTCGCGCGCCCTCAGGAAACCAGCCTTCGCGACGTCATCCCGGGCGCCGTTGTCGCCACGCTCCTCTGGTGGCTCGTTGACATTCTTTTTGGATTCTACGTCAAGCGTGTCCCTTACAGCATCGTGTATGGCGGTCTCGCCGCGGTTATCGGGCTGCTTATCTGGATGAACTTGTCTGCGATCATCATTTTTCTCGGCGCTGCCTGGAATGCCGAGGCCGCTTCCATCCGCGCCGGCCGCGCCAGCCGCGCCGCAGATTGACAGCCATTTTAGCCGCGGCGTATAGTCACTGAGTCGCAACTGACCTCAGGAATCCGTTGTTCTCTTGAACTGAACCGCGTCGAGGCCGTTCTGCCAGAGCTTTTTAGAAGGGATCATGCGCCAAACGCCTCGTTCTCTCGTGTTAACGCTTTTTAAGCGCCGCCTCTTTTTTTTGCCGTTTCTGGCATTGCCGCCTCTGCTCTTCGCCTTTTCTCTTTTCGGGCAGGCGCCTCCCGCCCAGGATAACTCCGCCCAACCCCCAGCGAAGACTCCGGGCACTTCGGCACAGCCGCCTTCGACAGCCGAAGTCGTCACTCGCGATTCCTCAACAACCTTCAAAGTCCACGTAAACGTAGTGCTGGTCCGCGTGGTTGTCCGCGATCAAAACGGCAAAGTCGTGGACAACTTGAAGAAGGAAGACTTTCAACTTTTCGATAACCGCAAACCCCAGACCATTTCCACTTTTAGCTTGGAAACACCGGCCTCCCATAGCTTTCCTGTAGTTACCGTCTCCGACCACTCGGAGGCCGACGCTGAGAAGGTCCAGCCAACCGCCGCCACATTGCCCCAGCGATTTGTGTCTTTGCTTTTCGACGATTTGCATCTCTCAATGGAAGACGCTAACTATGATCGCGTTGCGGCGTCCAAAATTTTCGACTCCATGGCGGCGTCAGATCGGGTCGCGATTTACACCACTTCCGGCCAGTTCGCTCAGGAATTTACCTCCGACCGTGAAGTGCTAAAAAAAGCTCTGAATCAGATCGTTCCTCGCCCTCTGGCTGATTCCGCGTTCCATGATTGTCCAGATCTTTCTTATTACCAGGCCGACCTCATTGCGAACAAACAGGACTCTCAGGCGTTAGGCGTCGCCACGGAGGACGCCGTTCAGTGCGCCTTTAACGGAGATGAAACCAAGTTGGCCTCGGCGCAAGCTTTGGCGTCGAGCGCAGCTCTCCGAACCGTAAACAGCGGCGATGTGACTTCGGACTACACCTATCGCCACATGGAAGATGTCTTGCGCCGTCTCGGTGGAATGCCTGGCCAGCGGAAAATGGTCTTCATCTCGCCCGGTTTCATTCTCTCTACTCTTTTGCTGGAGCGCGTGGACATCATTGACCGCTCCAACCGTGCTGGCATCGTGATCGACACGTTGGACGCGCGCGGCCTCTATACTCCAGACCTTGGCGGCGACATCGCCAGCCCTTCTGTAGACACCTACAAGACCGCAGGCTTCAAGACCAGCTATCGCGTTCAAGCGCAGTTCGCGCAGGAAGAAATCCTCAATGATCTCGCTTCCGGAACCGGTGGCACCTTTTATCACAATCGCAACGACATTGACGTGGCGTTGCGCGAAGCAGTGGCCGCTCCGGTGGCTTCCTACCTCCTGGGATTTTCTCCGCAGAACTTGAAGCTCAACGGCAGTTTTCACACCCTGAAGGTAGCTCTCACAAGTAAGCAGAAGTTCAATATTCAGGCTCGCCGCGGCTATTACGCGCCGCGCACCGCAAAGGATCCGGCCCAGACCGCCAAGGAAGAAATTCAGGAAGCGGTTTTTTCCCAGGAAGAAATCCGGGATTTGCCGGTTGACTTACAAACGCAATTTTTCCGGAAAGACCAGGCCCAGGCGCGCCTTTCCGTGCTCGCGCATGTCGATCTCAAGTCAGTCAAATTTCGCAAAGTCGAAGGCCGCAATCATGATGACCTTACTCTGGCCACTGTAATTTTTGACGAGAACGGCAATTATGTCACTGGCGGCGAAAAAATCCTGGAAATGAAGCTGCTGGATTCGACGCTCGACAGACTGGACCGATCGGGTATCACCGTAAAATCCAGTTTCGACGTTAAACCCGGCAGTTATCTGGTGAGGCTTGTCGTCCGCGACAAAGAAGGCGAAATGATGGCCGCGCGCAATGGTGCAGTCGTTATCCCTAATTGATTGAGGCTATCTCCTTCTGAATTCCGTCTTAACGGAGGAAAGAATATGATCTTTTGCAAATTATTTCATCCGCTCCAGCGTTTCGCGATTGTTCTTGTTTCTTCGCTTGTCGCGCTGCCTTGCCTCGCCCAGAATTCTCCGGCTCCAGCTGCGGTGCCTCCGGCCGCTACAGAACAGCAGCCAATGCAGGTCGGCCCCACCATCAAAAAGGAGTCGCGCCTGGTTCTTGTCGACACCGTCGTTACCGACAAAAAAGGGAAGTATCTTCACGATTTGACGAAAAGCGATTTTCGCGTTTTTGAAGACAACAAAGAGCAGACTGTCGTCAGCTTCTCTTCCGGAGCAGAAGCTGCCACTCCTCAGAATCCCCAAAAACACTATCTCGTTCTTTTCTTTGACAACTCCTCAATGGCCTTGCCCGACCAAATTTCCGCCCGTGCCGCGGCCACAAAGTTCATTGAGTCCAATGTTGCGCCGGACCACTTGATGGCCGTCGTCGAATTTACCGGGGCCCTTCGCATTGTCCAGAACTTTACCGCCAACGCAGAACTTCTTCAGGCCGCCGCCAAGGGCGTAAAGTCCTCTTACGTTGCTTCCAATTCCGATCCCAGCGGCCCTGGAGCGTCCGCCATTGATACTTCCGGCATCGCCAGCTTTTCCAGCGCCGAAACCGATTATGGCGCGCGCTCCATGCTCCTCTCGGTTCGAACCCTGGCCAAGAATTTGCGCTCCATTCCAGGCCGCAAAATGCTGGTTCTTTTCTCGTCTGGTTTTCCCTTTACCGCCGAGCGCCAATCCGAACTCACCGCAACGATTGACGCCTGCAACAAATCCAACGTCGCCGTTTATTCGCTGGATACGCGTGGCTTGCAGGCTCCGGTTCCCGGCGGCTCTTCCTTGAACCGCGGCGTGGATCGCAGCACTTCGAAATCCGTCGTCGCCAAGCGTGGTCAATCGAACCAGGTTCAACACGCTCGCCTGATTCTTGCCGCGTTTCCACAGCGTCCTGGTGGTGGTGGCGCAGGCGGAGGAACCGGTGGCGGTGGCCGCGGTGGGACTGGTGGAACGGGTGGCACCGGAGGTGGCCGCGGTGGAACTGGAGGAACAGGCGGCAAAGGTGGGAGTGGCGGAACTGGAGGAACAGGCGGCAAAGGTGGGACCGGCGGAACAGGCAGCACCGGCGGAACTGGCCGCGGCGGCACTGGTACCGGAGGCGGCACCGGGAGTCGCGGAGGCTACCCGAGCAGCGCCATCAACAATCCGATGAATCAACCCCGCTCCATTGTTCCGCAATTTCCCGAATCCACTTCTACCAACCAACAGATTCTTGCCGCCCTCGCGGAGGGCACTGGCGGGTTCACCATATTCAACACCAACGATCTTTTCGGCGGCTTGCAACGCATTGCCAGCGAACAGAACGAATTCTATCTTCTCGGCTATGTTCCCGCCGAATCGGCCGAAGGCAGCTGCCATACGCTCAAGGTAAAGATGAACCGCGGCGGCGCAAACGTCCGCGCTCGCAGCGGTTATTGTAACGCCCGCCAGCCGAACATCCTCGACGGAACTCCTGCGGAGAAGCAACTCGAAATGCGCGCACAGGAGACCCAGTCCGGCGGTCTGCATCCTTCTTTTCAGGCTCCATACTTTTACACCGGACCGAATGTCGCCCGCGTGAGTCTCGCCATGGCTATCCCCCAGGAGATGTTCAAATTCGATAAGGACAAAGGCAAGTATCATTCCAGCCTGAATGTTCTGGGAATCGCCTATCGCGAAGATGGCACTGTGGGGGCAAAATTCAGCGATCAAGTGAAACTGGATCTCGAAAAGGATGACTGGAAAGAATTCACCAAAAACCCCTACTACTATCAGAATCAATTCGACGCCGTTCCCGGTCACTACAAAATGACCGTTGTTCTCAGCGCCGGCGCGGACACTTATGGAAAATCCAGTTGGCCGTTGGATATTGATACCTACGATGGAAAGCAGTTCGCCATCGGCGGGATTGTCATGACCAACAACGCTCAACGCGTGGAGCAACTTGCCAGCAGTGCCGACTTCGATTCCGTTTTGCTGGAAGACCGGACCCCTCTTGTCGTTAAGGGACTGCAAATTGTCCCGACCGCTGTTAATCGCTTTAAACGCTCTGACAAGGTCGTCTTGTACTCCGAGGTTTATGACTCGTTGCTGACCAGCGACAAACCTCCGCGCGTCGCCATTGGATACAAGATTCATGATCGCGCCACCGACAAAGAAGTCTTTTTCACTGGCACCGTTGCTGCCGATGATTTCCTCCAGAAAGGCAACCCGGTTGTGCCCATCGGTATGCTCGTGGCCGTCAAGGATCTTGCCCCGGGCAGCTATCGGCTGATTTTTATGGCGCTGGATGCCGCGGGAGGTAAGGCGCCTTCTCGCGTTTTGGACTTCGATCTCACGGACTAGTCCTTCCCTGGAGTGCGGCAGCCCGGCTGCCGCTTTTCCATCCAGTACCGCCCAGCGAGTTGACTTCGTGGCTGGATCCTTTTCCCCGCCACCATCTCTCCGCGTTTCCTCAGTGTCCTGCGCGTGTCAGCGTTACCTTTTTCCGTCATTCGAACGTTCTGTGGCCCTGTCCGTCCGAATGGGCCTTTCTGCCCTCTTTCTTTCGACACCCGTACTTCGTTTGTACTTCGTCGCCACAACTTATTTCCTCTCCGAGGGTTATTCTATATAGCCATGGCGGGGGCGTGACGCCGTTTCGCTCCCAAGAATCCGATCTGTAGAACGAGGCCCCGCGATCGAGGAACTTTTCATGGAATACTTGCCAGACGACTTTCGATCGGGGCCGCTTCTTCATCCGTTTCATCTGCGCTCGGCTCTGGCTTCGCTGCTTGCTTCCGCCTTATTTTTTGCGCCTTGCCTTGACGCCGTAGACCATGCCTTTCCTGCTGTTGCGCCCGCAAAACACAAAAAGCAAAAACAAGATCCGGTTCTCAAAGGTCTGCCGGTCACCGACCTCAGCGCGGATGAAGCTGTTCTCCATGCGTTGAATCGTCTTGCTTATGGACCGCGCCCGGGGGACATGGCGCGCATTAAACAGCTCGGTCTGGCAAGGTGGATTGATCAGCAATTAGATCCAAATTCCCTTGATGACCGGGCAGTTGAGCCGCGCCTCGAGGCTCTCCCTACGCTGCGCCTCGCCACGGCAAAACTCATAGAGGAATATCCGCAACCCAAGCAAGCGGCCAAGCAAGCTGGCGTCACGCCGCAAGATTTCAAGAAGGACCAGGCGCAGTCCAGATCCGACGTCGCGGCAACAATGATTGCACGCGATTCTCAGGCGGACTCAGATTCGCCTGGCAGTTGGTCGAAATCGAACACCAACGCCGATACTTCTTCGCCTATGAAGCAGGCCGCCGCCAACGTCACCACGCCCGGCGCCGCACAACGCGGCGCACTCAGCGTTGATCCCAACGCCGTTCCGCGCGCCGTCGCCGATGACAGTAAACGGCCACAACGCGTCATCGAAGAATTGGCCATGGCCAAAATGACCCGCGCCATTTACAGCGATCGCCAGTTGCAGCAGGTCATGGACGATTTCTGGTTCAATCACTTCAACGTGTTTGCCGGTAAGGGCGAAGACCGCTATTACCTCACGTCTTACGAACGCGACGTAATCGCTCCTCACTCCCTTGGCAAGTTCAAGGATCTCGTTGCCGACACGGCGAAAAGCCCGGCCATGCTTTTCTACCTCGATAATTACTTGAGCGCTGACCCCCGTACGGCCCAGCGCCTCGGCCAGGAACGCGCCATGCGCCAGCGGACGCGCGGCGGCTTCAATCGCGTACCGCAAAACACCCAGACCCGGAACAAGAAGAAGCAGGAACGGGGTTTGAACGAGAATTATGGGCGCGAACTGATGGAGCTTCACACCCTCGGCGTTGACGGCGGCTACACCCAGAAGGACGTAACCGAAGTGGCCCGCTGCTTCACCGGATGGACCATCGAAAAACCGCGCGAAAATCCGCAGTTCAAATTTGACGAACGTATCCATGATCCCGATCCCAAAATCGTTCTCGGGAAAAAGATTCATGCCGGTGGGATGAAAGACGGCGAGCAGGTCATCGAATTACTCGCGAAGAATCCTAACACCGCAAAATTTATTTCTACCAAGCTCGCGCGGCGCTTTGTTTCTGACAATCCGCCGTCGGCACTGGTCAGTCGCATGGCGGAAACTTTCAAAAGTTCCGATGGCGACATCCGCGCTGTTATGCGCAGCATGATTTATTCCCCGGAGTTTTGGACCCGCGACGCCTATCGCGCCAAGATCAAGACCCCATTCGAGTTTGTAGTTTCTACCGTGCGCGCCCTCGGCACCGACGTGGACACTCCCATGCCCCTGGTGCAATGGGTCGGCCGCATCGGTGAGCCGCTTTACCAATGCCAGCCTCCCACCGGCTATTCCGACAAGGCGGAAACCTGGGTCAATACCGGGGCCCTTTTGAACCGACTGAATTTTTCGCTGGCCCTTGCCGGAAATAAAGTGCGCGGCTCCCGTGCCGACGTTACTGCGCTGCTTGGAACCGACTCGGCCACAGATTCAAAACAGGTTCTTGATCGCGCGGTCCAACTTTTCCTGGGCGGCCAGGCGGCCCCAACCACGGTCGAAACGCTGCAAAAGCGCCTCGACGATCCACAGGTGGTACAAGCGAAGCTGGATGACCCGGTTAGGCAGGTTGACTTGGCGATGGTTACCGGCCTAGTGCTAGGCGCACCAGAGTTTCAGCGAAGATAGCCAAGGGGTAGGGGCTTCGCCACAAATAGGAACTACAGGTACCATCTTCTGGGCTAAGTTATTTAGAATCAGTGAGGCAAAATGAGTCACGGCGGCTTTACAGGCTATTGTTGCGAAGGGAAAAGACCTCTTACTTTTTCTCGCCGCTACTTCCTGAAGCAGGGCGGAATCGCCATGGTTGGCCTCAGCACCATGCCCGCATTTCTGCAACGGGCCATCGCCGCCACTCCCTCGTCGGGGAAAAAACAACTTGTTGTCTTGTTTCAACGCGGCGCCGCTGACGGTCTAAACATTGTCGTTCCATTTGGCGAACAGAATTACTACCGCATGCGTCCTTCGATTGCGATTCCAGAGCCTCGCCGGGGAGCCGCCGATTGCGCCGTGGATCTCGATGGATTCTTTGGTTTGCATCCCAGTCTTGCGCGTCTCGAACCGCTGTTTCGCAAGAACGAATTGGCCTTCGTTCACGCCGCCGGCTCGCCCGATCCTACTCGTTCGCATTTCGATGCACAGGATTTTATGGAGTCCGGCACTCCGGGACGGAAGGCCACCGAAGACGGCTGGTTGAATCGCGCGCTGGAAACAATTCCAGAAGAAAGCGCTTCGCCATTTCGTGCCGTTGCTATGGGCGCGAGTCTTCCGCGTATGTTGCGCGGCGCGGCGCCCGCCATCGCGCTTCCTGACGTGCTGCAATTCAAAGTGATGGCGCAGAATTCCAGCATGGGCCAGGTTGCGGAAGGCGGATTTGAGGCCATGTACGCGCAAACCGTCGATCACGCGTTGCGCGGCACGGGAGCGGAGACTTTTGAAGCCATAGACCTGCTGCGCAAAGTCGATCTGGGAAAATATCAGCCGGAAAATGGCGCGGACTACGGAAAGAATCGGCTCGGGCAGAGTCTGCAGCAGATTGGTCAGTTATTAAAAGCAAATATCGGAGCCGAAGTGCTGTTTGTTGATTGTGGGGGTTGGGACAATCACGTTAACGAAGGCGGCGTTCAAGGGCAGCTCTCGAACCTGCTGAAAGACCTGGGTCAGGGCATGGCGGCGTTTCGCCAGGACATGGGCGATCGCCTGGAAAATATTGTGTTGGTCACCATGAGCGAATTTGGCCGCACCGCAAAAGAAAACGGCAATCGCGGCACGGACCATGGCCACGCCAACTGTATGTTCGTGATGGGTGGCGACGTGAAAGGCGGAAAAGTTTACGGCCGCTGGCCGGGACTCAGCGAAGGTCAGCTAAACGAAGGCCGCGATTTGGCGCTCACCACGGATTTCCGCTCCGTCCTCGGCGAAATCCTGCGTAAACACAGCGGCGTGAAAGATCTCGCTCCGGTATTCCCCGGCTTCGACAACGACCCACGAAAATTCACCGAACTCATCCGCAGTTAAATTGATTGTGTAATGACCGATGGCTGAAGCTGAGGCACACTTCTCACTCCGGGATTTTGAAATGTAAGCGGTACCGAAGGTCAGACTAGGACCCTGCTCGCCTTAAGAAAGTCTACAGATTGCGAATCCAAATGTTGCGGTAGCGTACCGGATGATTGTGGTCCTGGAGGGCCAGCGGCAATTTGTCCGGCGTGGGCGTATACGGCGGCCGAACATGATGCCCTGTGGGCCCGGTCAGTTCCACATTGTCCTGCACCAGCACCCCATTGTGAAGAACGGTCACGCGGGCCGGACGAGTCAATTTTCCGGCCGCATCGAATCGCGGACCGTGGAAAATAATGTCGTAGGTTTGCCATTGCCCCGGGGGACGTGCCGCGTTCACCAGCGGCGGATACTGTCCGTAGACCGCTGCAGCCTGGCCGTCCGCGTAGGTCTTGCTTTGGTAGGAATCGAGCACCTGAATTTCGTATAGCCCCATCAAAAATACACCACTGTTTCCGCGGTCCTGATCTTCGCCTTTCGCCGGATTTGGTTCGGAAAATTCCACGTGCAACTGGCAATCGCCGAAGGCTTCCCTAGTGTGAAGCTCTCCCGTCTTGGGAACGACCTCAAAATATCCGTTTTCGACCTTCCATTTCGCCGCACCGCCGTCTTTCTGCGTCCAGAGCGAAAGATCCTTTCCGTCAAACAGAACCATCGCATCAGAGGGCGCGCGTCCCGCCGCGTCTTGCGTGCTGGCCGTACCCGGAGTAATCACGGCTGGAGCTGGCCGGTCCCGATCGTGGATTTTCCATTTCGGATCCACCTGGGCGCGACAAATTGTCGCGCTTGAGAGCAGGACAATCGAAAACGCGAGCTGCCAGATTGTTTTCATGGTCTGATGACCTCACACATTCGACGCTGGATTCTACACTGAAACCATTGATGTAACCACGCAGCCTGGATGGGACGAGATGAAAAGCGGCAGCTGGGCTGCCGCACCTCAAGCACATGCAAAATTGCTTGACCGGCGTTTTTGGCCGAAGAAGTTTGGAATGCTAGTGCGCGGCGTCGCTCCTAATGCGCATGCTGTAGAAGGAGCGGTAGACGAAGGTGAACGAGACCACAAAAAAGACAGCGGCCAGAATGTGCGTTAGCGTACTGCCTTGTGTGGCGGTTAGTTGTACGGCTAGTTCTACGGCTAAGAGGCCGAACAGTGTCGTGAACTTGATCACCGGGTTGAGGGCTACGGAGGAAGTGTCCTTGAAAGGATCGCCTACCGTGTCGCCGATGACCGTGGCGTCATGAAGCGGCGTGCCTTTTTGCTTGAGTTCTACTTCCACGATTTTCTTGGCGTTGTCCCACGCGCCGCCGGCGTTGGCCATGAAAATTGCCTGGTACAAACCGAAGATGGCGATGGAGATTAGATAACCGATGAAGAAGAAAGGTTCGAGAAATGCGAACGCAAGAGTTGCGAAAAATACGGCGATGAAAATATTGATCATGCCTTTTTGCGCATACTTGGTGCAGATCTCGACCACTTTTTTGCTGTCGGCTACCGAGGCTTTCTCAACCCCTTCGAGTTTGATGTTGGCTTTGATGAACTCCACCGCGCGATATGCGCCAGTAGTGACTGCTTGCGTGGATGCACCGGTGAACCAGTAAATCATCGCGCCGCCGGTGATCAATCCGAGCATGAACGGAGCGTGCAGCAGAGAAAGTTTGTCCACGTTCGCGGTCAGGCCGCCGGTGAGCGCCATAATGATGGAAAAAATCATGGTGGTGGCGCCGACTACCGCGGTGCCAATCAACACGGGTTTCGCGGTCGCCTTGAAGGTATTACCGGCGCCGTCGTTGGCTTCCAGCATTTCCTTGGCTTTTTCAAAATTGGCGTCGATGTTGAAGTCTTTTTTCAACTCGGATTTGATGTTGGGAACGGATTCGATGAGCGATAGTTCGTAGACGGACTGCGCGTTGTCAGTCACCGGGCCATACGAATCGACAGCGATTGTGACCGGGCCCATGCCGAGAAATCCGAATGCAACCAGGCCAAATGCAAACACTGGCGCGGCAATCATCAAATTAGAGAGGCTGACTCCGGCGGCGTTCGGAACGCCAGTGATGAGATAGCCCACGGCCATCAGAACCACCATGGCCATTCCGAGGTAGTAGGCGGAAAAATTTCCGGCCACGAAACCTGACAAAATTCCCAGCGATGCGCCGCCTTCTTCCGCGGAAGTAACTACTTCTTTCACGTGGCGCGATTCGGTGGAGGTGAAAACTTTCACCAGTTCAGGAATGATGGCTCCGGCAAGTGTGCCGCAGGAAATAATCGATGCCAGCTTCCACCACTGCGAAGAATCGCCGCCGATGTTGGGGATAATCTGCAAAGAAATCAAGAAAGTGAAGGCAATCGAAACGGCTGAGGTGATCCAAACCAGCGAAGTGAGCGGCGCTTCATAATTCATCTCGTCCACGTTGCCATACCTGGCTTTGGCGATGACGCCATTGAGAAAATAGGCCGCAGCGCTGGCGATAAGCATGACGATGCGCATCACGAAAATCCATACGAGCAGCTGCACTTGCACGGTAGGATCTTTTACCGCTAGCAGGATGAAAGTGATGAGCGCGACGCCCGTGACGCCGTAGGTTTCGAATCCGTCAGCACTGGGGCCTACAGAGTCACCTGCGTTGTCGCCGGTGCAGTCCGCGATGACACCGGGATTGCGTGCGTCGTCTTCTTTAATTTTGAAAACGATTTTCATCAGGTCGGAGCCGATGTCGGCGATTTTCGTGAAAATGCCGCCGGCAATACGCAATGCCGCCGCGCCGAGCGATTCACCAATGGCGAATCCGATAAAGCACGGACCCGCGTAATCGCCGGGGATGAACAAAAGAATGAACAGCATCATCAACAGCTCGACGCTGATGAGCATCATGCCAATGCTCATGCCTGCCTGCAGCGGAGTGTGATAGATGGGGTAGGGTTTGCCGCGCAATCCTGCGAATGCGGTGCGCGAATTGGCGAAGGTGTTTACGCGAATTCCAAACCACGCGACGCCATAGCTGCCGCCGATGCCGACCAGGCTGAAGAGCAAAATAATTGCCACGCGAACGAAATCAAACTTGAGGAGCACGCCGAAATACAGAACAATCACCACGGCGATGAAAATTTCCAGGATCAGGATGAATTTTCCCTGGGTGATGAGATAAGTTTTGCAGGTTTCATAAATCAACTCGGAAACTTCGCGCATGGAGCGGTGCACCGGCATATTTTTCAAGCGCGAAAAAATCGTTAATCCAAAAATCAAGCCGAGAATACAAATCAAAATGCCCCAGAGAAGCAGCTTGTGGCCGTCGATGGCGCCGCCGAGGAAGCGCACGGAGGTAAGGTCGGGCAGCTTGAGATTTGCTTCGCCCCCCGCTTCGCTCTCGGGGCGGCCCATGGCTCCTGCGGCCGCGCCGAGTGCCAGGGCTCCTGCCGCGGCAAATTTCGCGGATCGTTGCAAGACTGCAGAACTACAGGTGGACCAGGCATTTTGTAGCCAGGTTCGCATGAACGCTTCCTCCAGAATAAAAGTCGCTGATGAAAAACGCGCAGGGGCCGGACTGCCTGCGTTGCTGCACACGAATCACGGGCGAACATCTGCCTGTATTCGCCTTTTTTGCGGGAGCATCAGCTTAGCGGCGGGAGTACTATTTCAGTACGGCAAAGGCACTCTCCATGCCGACGCCAGGCGCGCTAGATGATGGCTCCTGATCCTGTACGGAAAAGAAACCCGTGCCACGTCCGGGAACCCCTTCCCGGCACACCCGCGGTTTCGCCAGATACCAGCAAAATTCAGGGCGTGGCGAAGGTCTGATTTATAACATTCCGAGCGCTTATTTTCAAATAAGGTAGAAAAAGGACGTTCGCATTCAAGACCCTACGGCAAAACGCGTCGTTACCAAAGCGCGAAGCTCTGGTAACATGCGTGACGATACCTTAGGGAGAATTTAGACTGATGAAGCCGAGTGTCCTGGCTCAAGAAGCTCTCGCATCGCCGCTGCGGCACGACTGGCAGCGCAGCGAAGTGGAAGCGATTTATCGCACGCCTTTGCCGTCGCTGGTGTATCGAGCGCAGACTGTTCATCGTCAATTCCATCCCGAAGATCGCGTACAAACCTGCCAATTGCTTTCGATAAAGACCGGGGGTTGTCCGGAAGATTGCGGGTATTGTCCGCAAAGCGCCCACTATGATGCGGGAGTTGGACGCGAAGGCTTACTCGATCCTGAGCATGTGATTTCGGTTGCGCGGGAAGCGGCCGGACGCGGCGTGACGCGATTTTGTATGGGAGCGGCGTGGCGGCAAGCGCCGGAAGGCAGGGAATTCCAGAAAGTTCTGGAAATGGTGCGTGGAGTTTCCGAGTTGGGATTGGAGGTTTGCTGTACGCTTGGGATGTTGAACGAACGGCAAGCGGAACAATTGAAGGATGCGGGACTGTCTGCGTACAATCACAATCTAGATACATCTCCCGAGTTTTACGGTTCGATAATCACGACGCGGGTTTATGAAGATCGCTTGAAGACGCTGGCGGCGGTGCGGAAGGCGGGAATCACCGTTTGTTGCGGCGGGATTTTGGGAATGGGCGAGCGGGAAGAGGATCGGATCGGGCTGCTGTTGCAATTGGCGTTGCTCGATCCGCATCCAGAGAGCGTACCGATTAACATGCTGGTGAGAGTAGAGGGCACGCCCTTGGCAAAAATGCCGGCGCTCAATCCGCTGGAAATGGTGCGAGCGATTGCGACGGCGCGGATTCTAATGCCAGCCGCGCGGGTACGACTGGCGGCCGGGCGCAAACAGCTTTCGCAGGAAGCGGTGACGTTATGCTTCTTGGCGGGCGCAAACTCGATATTTGTGGGCGAGAAGCTTTTAACTACTCCGAATCCCGGGCGCAACGAGGACGAAGAACTTTTGCAAACTTTGGGAATGAAGCCGTTGGAACCGCATGCCGTCTGAACAGCAAAATAAAATCGTGCGAGAAATGGAAGCTGCGCTGGCGAATTTGCGCGAGCGCAGCCAGTTGCGCGAATTTAAGCAGTTACAGGGCGTTAATTTCTGTTCGAATGATTATCTCGGTCTCGCGGAGGATTTGCGGCTGAAGCGAGCGGTTGTGGAAGCGGTTGAAAAAAGCGCGCGTGTTGGAGGAACGGGATCGAGGCTGCTCTCCGGGCATGATCCGGTCTGGAACGAGCTGGAAGAAGAATTCACGGCTTTCGCGGGAACCGAGGCGGCGCTTTATTTTTCCAGCGGATATGCGGCCAATATAGGGCTGTTAACGGCGGTGCTGGGGAAAGATGATGTGGTTTTTTCCGATGCGCTCAATCATGCCAGCTTGATTGATGGCATTCGGTTGAGCGGCGCGCGGCGGGTAATTTATCCGCACCGCGATTTGAACGTGCTGGAAAACGAGTTGCGCGCGCACGAACATGAAATGTGCCGCAAGATTATTGTGACGGAATCGGTGTTCAGCATGGATGGCGACATTGCTGACTTGCGGGCAATGCAGAATTTGGCCGCGCGTTGCGGTGCGAATCTTATTGTCGATGAGGCGCATGCAACGGCAGTTCACGGACCGGGCGGGGCGGGGATTGTTGCACAAGCCGGGCTGACGGAAGAAGTTCTGGCAGTCGTCCATACGTGCGGGAAAGCGCTGGCAAGCGCTGGCGGGTTTGTGTGCGGATCGAAAGTGCTGCGCGACCATCTGGTGAATCACGCGCGAACGCTGATTTTCAGTACCGCGCTGCCGACGTATATGGCAGGCCAGATTCTTGCTGCGTTGCGATTTGCAAATGGCATGGACCCAGAAAGGAAGCTGCTTCTAGATCGATCAAATTTGTTGGCGACTGGACTGAACGCTGCGGGATGCCGCACTCCGGGAGGGCATTCACAGATTATTCCCGTGATTCTGGGCTCGAGCGAAGACGCTGTTTCGGCAGCGAAATCTCTGCAAGAGCAAGGATTTGCCGTGCGGGCCATTCGTCCGCCGACGGTGCCAGTCGGCAGCGCACGCCTACGACTCTCGCTGACCACGCGGATCACCAATGACGATGCAATGGCGGTGCTCGCCGCTTTGAAGTCGCGGCGAGAGTCGCAGATGTCAGTGGCGTTGGCGGGACACCTATGAGGCACCACTTTTTTGTGACGGGAACCGACACCGGCGTCGGGAAGACGACTTTGTCGGCGTTGTTGTGTGCCGCGCTGGATGCGATGTATTGGAAACCGATTCAGACGGGCACGCTCGAAGGATCGGATCGCGCGACGGTGATGCGGCTTGCGGGAATCGGAACGGATCGCACGATCGATGAAGTCTATAAATTTGTGCCGCCGGTTTCACCGGACCTGGCAGCGCGCTGGGCGGGGGTAGAAATTGATCTGGCGCGAATCAATTTGCCAAATCATTTATCGAACGACTGGCTGGTAGTGGAAGGCGCTGGCGGCGTGCTGGTACCGATCAATCAAAAACAATTTGTATTGGACTTGATGGTGAAGCTGAAATTGCCGGTGATTCTTGCGGCGCGCAGTACGCTGGGAACAATCAATCACACGCTGCTTACGTTGGCCGCGCTGCATGCGGCGGAATTGCCAGTGCACGGCGTAGTGCTGATTGGCGATCAAAATCGCGAAAACCGTGAGACCATTGAGCGCTTTGGGCATGTGCGAGTGATCGGCGAAGTGCCGCGACTGCCAAACCTGCATCGCACCGCGCTGATGCAAGTTTTCCTCAATCATTTCGACCGGGCGGCATTCTCGCAATAAACTATCCTGCGATGTCATCTCCCCTTAAGATCTGGCACCCGTTCACGAACTCTGCGCTCGATCCTGCGCCGACTGAAATCGAGCGCGCCGAAGGGGTGTGGTTGTACGCGAAAGGCGGCCGAAAAATTCTCGATGCGGTTTCTTCGTGGTGGGTGAATCTTCACGGGCACTCGAATCCAAAAATTGCCGCGGCGATTGCGGAGCAGGCGCGGAAAATGGAACACGTGATTCTTGCGGGGTTTACGCATGAGCCTGCGGAAGAATTAGCAGCGCGATTGCGCACATGGGTTTCATCGGAACTTACGCATTTATTTTTTTCCGACGACGGGTCGACCGCGGTCGAGGTGGCACTGAAACTGTCGGTACAGCATTTCAGCAATACGGGCCGGAGCGAGAAGCGCGAAATTGTCGCTCTTCAGCATGGATATCACGGTGACACGGCCGGGGCGATGTCGGTCAGTGATGATTCGCCGTTTACGGACCCGTTTCGCTCGATGCGATACCCGGTGCATCGGGTGCACTCGGCGTATTGTTATCGCTGTCCGGTAGGATTGCGCCGCGAATCTTGCCACATCGAGTGTGCCGGGCAATTGGAAACGCTTCTTGAAGAACGCGGAGACAAGATCGCGGCGGTCATCGTCGAGCCGCTGCTGCAGGCCGCGGGCGGGATGATCGTGCACCCGGTGGAATTCTTGCAAAGAGTGCGTGAGGCGTGCTTGAAGCATGATGTTTTGTTGATCGCTGACGAGGTACTGACCGGATTTGGACGCACGGGAAAAATGTTTGCGTGCGATCTGGCAGGAATTGCGCCGGATCTGATGTGTTTGTCGAAGGGAATTACCGGCGGATTCCTGCCGATGGGCGTAACGCTGTCGAGCGACCGCGTGGAAGCGGCGTTTCGAAGTGAGGACCGGCTACACACCTTTTATCATGGGCATTCTTATACGGGAAACGCGCTGGCTTGCGCGGCGGCTAATGCAAGTTTGCGGATTTTTGATGAGGAACCAGTGTTCGAACGAATTGCCGTGATTGCGGAAATTAATTCCGAACGACTGGCGCAAGTGAGGACATTTTCGCAGGTTGGAGAAGTACGGCAGATCGGAACGATCGGCGCGATCGAATTGCGCACAGATGACGCAGGGTACCTTTCGGCGATGCGACCGAAGCTGTATCAATTCTTCCTGGAACGCGGGGTACTGCTGCGGCCGCTGGGCAATGTAGTTTATGTTTTGCCGCCCTACGTGATTTCGCCAGAAGAACTGCACCGCGTGTACGACGTGATTGTTGAAGCGATTGAGACGATTTTCTGAGCTGTGTGAGGCGTTTGCTACACTTTAGCGATAGGACTGACGGAGAAAATGCTTGGACGTCAAGTTGAGCGGGTGGAAGCAGAAAATTGTGGTGTTCGCGGGGGCACTCGGTGCGCCGGGACTGTTCTTGATTTCGTTTTTGGATTCCTCGGTTCTCACTTTTCCTGTAATCAATGATTTGTTGCTGATTGAGCTTTCGATTCAGCATCCGGCACGTATGCCTTTGTATGCCTTGATGGCTGCGCTAGGATCGGTGCTGGGTTGCGTGCTGCTGTATTTTATTGCGCGCAAAGGCGGCGAAGCGTATTTCCGGCGGAAAGCGGGAGCGCGAGCGGAAGCGATTAAGCATTGGGTGGAACGAAATGGATTTGGCGGAATGTTGGTTGCGGCGATGTTGCCGCCGCCAACCCCGTTCAAGTTTTTTGTGTTTGCTGCGGGGGTGTTTGAGGTGCCGCTGGCGAGTTACGTTTCGGCGATCTCGCTGGCCCGATTGATTCGCTATTTTGGCGTTGGGTATCTGGCAGTGAAGTATGGGAATGATGCGCTGCCTTTTCTGGCGCGCCATAAAGTGGAAGTGGGAATCTTTCTGGTCGTGTTTGTCGCAGTGAGTTATTTGGCGTCGCGGTGGATTTTGCCGGAGCGGCCGGCGGATTCTACTATCAAGTAAGCCGTTTCACTATGACGGCGGTTTTAGGGTTGTTGGTTTTTTCTGCCACTGCAATTCGTATGAGATTACTTTCGGGGTGCGGTCGAGATTGATGTCGGCGAAGATTGCGTGGTTTGATCTTTGCATGGCTTGATCTTTCAGGTCCTTTATTTCCACGGAAAAACCTTCGGTTTGTTGTTCCACAATTGCTTTAGGGAAGCGCGCTGTTTTGAGAAATGTGACGGCGGCGGGCGAGGATTGCGCGGCGGTAAGGACGGGCGATGGTTCCGGTTTGCGCAATATAGTGACGCCAGTGGCGTAGCTGACTTCGCCACCCATGCTGCGCAGGGTGTAGAGATGCAGCGCCGATTCGGTTTCTACCACGCTGTGCCAGAGAAATGGCGAAACGGAATCGGGGAATGCGGCGACGCGACGGGGAATTTCACCGCTGACGGTGCGGGCTTCGAGTGAAGCAGTGACGTTGCCGTGAAACTGCGCGCGCATAGCACAATAAATTACCGCGAAGGCCAGGCCGGCGATGGCGCCGTTGCGTCCGCGTGGACGTTTGGTTCGTGAGCCGATTTCGTCGCTGACCAAGCGGAACAGTTCAGGAAGAAGAATCGCAACGGCCAGTATGACCAGGAGCCAGGGATCAACGACTGGTGAAATGTCGAGCGAAGAACGCTTCGCGGGAAACGGCCAAAAGGGCGCGACGGGATCGGCTTGCAGCGAGTCCATGAGAATGTGCAGTGCAGCCGCGGCAGTGATGGCGGCCCACGAAAAGCCGGTCCAGGACGCGCGCGGGTTGTGGCGGAGTTTTAGGGAAAATAGAAATGCCGTCAGCGCCAGAACCAGAATGAACGCGATCGAATGGGTGGCGGTGCGGTTCCAGCGTAAATAAGCTGAAGGGCCAAAGTTGGCGCTGAGAAAATCCATATCAGCGACGAGGCCGGCGCAAAGCATCGCGATGATAGCGCGCCAGGAAGCTTTTGGAAAAAATCCACGCTGCAATGCGAGAGTCGCGAGGCCGTGGGTAAGGGGATCCACGGTAATTTATTTTGCAGCAGTGGCCACGGTTCCGGGCCCTGGGACCAGCAATCGCAATGCGCGCGGCACGATGCGGAATTCCACCGGCAGGCGAGCGAGCGGTTCGCCGTCCACTTGCACATAAATTGGATTCTCGTCGATAGACTCGCAGACCAGACGATCGGATTTCCAGAAATAGACGCCTTCCTCCTTGCGCAAATCGCCCATCCATAGAGTCGGCAAGTAGCTGAGATATTTCAGGCCACTCTGTGTGGTAAGGCCGAGAAATTCAAATTGATCTTCGAAGAGATCGGCCTCGGTAGTGATTTTGAATGGGCCGCCGTAATGTTTGGTACGGCCGACGATGACCAGCGACACTTCGCGGGATTGCTCTTCGCCGGTCACGCGGAAGCGATGAAATTTATAGTTGAAGACTTCGCGTGCGCCCTGCCACCAGTAAGCGAGAATTCCAAAACGCGCTTTGAGCTCGAGGTCGACCGCGTAGGTGATGCGGCCATCGGGGCCTGCGCCAGCGACGCTAAGAAAGTAACGGGCCTTTTCTGGCTGTTCAAGAGGGGTGGCCAAGCCGAGAGCGATTTCGCGTACTTTGCCGCTGGCAAGTTGTTCGGCGGCTTTGGGAATGTCCCAGGAAAGTTCCAGTTCCTTGGCTAAGACGTTTGCTGTGCCGGCAGGTAGCAGCGCGAGAGGTACGCGGTGGCCATTTTGCGAGCCGGCGAGGCCGTTGACGACCTCGTTGATGGTGCCGTCGCCGCCACAAGCGATGACGAGTTGGCGGCCGTCGGTGGTGGCGCGCTTTGCGATTTCAGTGGCTTCGCCAGGGCCGGTGGTTTCTTGTAAATCGGCCCGAATGCCGCGCGATTCGAGGATGCGGCGGGCTTCGTCGAGTTTAGTACGGCGCGCGTTGCCCCCGCCGCCGGCATTCGGATTGTGAATCAGGAGAGCGTTATGAAGTTCGTTCATTGATAAGTAAGAGAGCCCTATCGGAAGCTTAGCAGTCTTTTCGAACGGCATCATTCTATATAATACGGTTTGCAATTGGATGAATGTGACGCGGAGTCGCGATATGGCGAAGGCAGCCCCTGCATCGGTGAAAAAGGAAGTGGAGGAGCTGCGTGCAAAGCTCCGGCACCACGAATACCGGTATCACGTTTTGGATGATCCGGAAATTTCTGACGCTGCCTACGATCGCCTGCTGGAGAAACTGAAGGAGCTTGAAGCGGCTTACCCGGAAATTGTCACTTCCGATTCGCCGACGGCACGCGTTGGCGCGCCACCACGGGAGGGGTTCCAGACCGTGCGGCATACGCGGCCGATGCTCAGCCTAGACAATGCATTTTCGTTCGATGCGCTGCGCGATTTTGATCGCCGGGTGCGCGAGGGCATCGGCAGGGAGTCCATCGAATATATCGCGGAACACAAGTTTGACGGCTTGAGCATTGCGCTGTGGTACGAGGATGGAGTGCTGGTTCGTGGAATCACGCGCGGCGATGGAACCACGGGCGAGGACGTGACGCCGAATGTGCGGACGATCCGCTCAATTCCGCTGCGCATCGACAAAGAGCTGCTGAAGAAAGCGAAGGTGCCCGCTTCGTTCGAAGTGCGCGGCGAAGTGATGATGACGCGCAAGGCGTTTGAGGCGCTGAATCGTGGCCAGGAGCAGAACGGCGGAAAAGTCTTCGCGAACGCCCGCAATGCAGCTGCCGGAGCGGTGCGCATGCTCGATTCTTCGATCACCGCGCAGCGGCGATTGGATTTCTTTGCGTATTACTTGATGACGGAAGGGAAAGCCGCCTTTCCGAAACATTCGGAATCGCTTCAGGCGTTGCAGGGCCTGCGCTTTCGAGCTTCGAGCGACTGGAAACTGTGTGAAGGGATCGAAGAGGTGATTTCCTACTGCGAGGCGTGGGATACAAAACGCGAAAAACTGGCATATGAAATTGATGGCGTTGTCGTGAAGGTGAACTCAGTAGGAATTCAGAATGAACTGGGATTCACTTCGAAGTCGCCACGGTGGGCAATTGCTTACAAGTATCCCGCGCGGCAGGAAGCGACCGTTGTAAACGACATTATTGTGCAGGTGGGGCGGACTGGCGCGCTGACCCCCGTGGCAGTGTTGGAACCGGTGCAGATCGGCGGAGTCACGGTAAGCCGTTCGACGCTGCACAACATGGACGAGGTGGAGCGATTAGGCGTGCAGATCGGCGACACGGTTTTGGTCGAAAGAGCGGGCGAAGTGATTCCGCATGTGCTGAAAGTTGTGAAGGAAGGCAAGAATCGCAAGCCTTTTCGGGTGCCGAAGGAATGTCCGGTCTGCCACAGCAAGATTCACAAAGTGGAAGGGGAGGTGGCGTACCGCTGCCTGAATACGGCTTGTCCCGCGAAACGACGAGAATCGCTGATTCACTTCGCCAGCCGTCACGCGATGAACATCGACGGAATGGGAGAGAAGATCGTCGATCAGCTGGTAGACAAAGAGGTGGTCAAGGACATTGCGGGCTTGTATGCGTTGAAGCTTGACGATCTCAGCGAACTCGAACGCATGGGTGAAAAATCCGCCCAGAACCTGTTGGACGAAATCGAGGCGAGCAAGAAAAACAGTTTGCCGCGCCTGATTTATGCTTTGGGAATTCCGTTCGTTGGGGAGCGCACGGCGCAGTTGCTCGCGAATCGCTTCTCCTCGGTGGAAGAGTTGGCGTCTGCCAAGGAAGAGGAACTTTTCGAAGTAGAGGAAGTCGGACCGAAGGTCGCGTCGGGAATATTGGAGTTTTTTTCGGAGCCTGTGAATCGTCAGCTGATCAAGAAGTTGGAGAAGGCTGGAGTGCGGCCTACGGCTGAAAAACGAACGCTGAAGAGTAACAAGTTGGCCGGGAAGTCGTTTGTTTTTACGGGTGGACTCGCGAACCGTACTCGCGAGGAGGCCGGCGAAATCGTGCAGCAACATGGCGGTAAGGTCGTAAATTCGGTGAGCAAAAAGACGGACTATGTTGTAGTTGGGACCGACCCTGGATCGAAGTTCGACAAGGCGAAGGAGTTGGGAGTGTCGATACTCTCCGAAGCCGAATTCGAAAAGCTCGTCGGTGTTAAGTAACGCTGGCGCAGGATTTTTTCTAGGGGGCTCTCGGGCGAATCGCTAGCTTTCAGTGCCTTATCTAAGACACGGTCACGCGGCCACATCCATGAATCGAATCGCGACGTTCCTGCGTTCCATCATGCCGGCTGATCCGTTCCCATGGGTTGTCGTAGCTGCAATTATACGCACCTGCATTTCACCACGACTTTCGTGGCGTCGAAGGGCCGTTCAGCCCGCCGCAGCTTGATGCGTTGACTCTGAATCTGCGTGTCTTCTCCTCCATTGGGGACGGAGATCAGAGTCCTTGCACTAGCGGTACGGAACCTTTTGTTTTGACTCCTAAACGCACCATAGGGCAGGGCAGTAACGTAGAACAAGAGAAGCGGTATAATGAAAATGGCGGGTGAGCTGGACGATCACTGGTCCTGAGCAATCGGGACGGGAGGAAAGTCCGGACACCGACCTGCTTTAAGCAGGAAATGGGCAACGCGCCTGGTAACGCCAGGGGAGCGGTAGCGCAGATGTTTTGCACTACCGGCTTACGGAAAGTGCCACAGAAAATAAACCGCCGCTAAAGGTAGCTGCTGTGACGGGCGGCAGGGAAACCTGCTCATCGTCTTTCAAAAGCGCTTTTGCTGGTAAGGGTGAAACGGTGGGGTAAGAGCCCACCGCTCGTCTGGCAACAGGCGAGGCAAGGAAAACCCCGCGTGGTGCAAGGCCAAATAGGCTGCTGGAGCTGCAATGTGAATTGCAGCCTAGAGGAATGATCGTCAGGATACGCTTTGGCGTGTTCTACAGAATCCGGCTTATAGGCTCATCCGCCATAAAGTATCTGAAAGAAAGCACTTACGTTTTTCCAGTGCGTAAATGTGACAAAACTGTGACAGTTTCCGAACTGAAGTGATTTCGCTTTCGTATTGAATCAGGCCGCTGTCTCGTCGAGTAATCCGCGAAGCTTCTTGTCCTACCCGTAACAGCAGTCCAGCTTCAACGTACCCGGGACCGACAACCGTAATCCAGTTGTCCGGTAAGCCCTAAGATTTATCAGGAGTTGAGCGTTCGTGCAAAGGGCCGAAGGCAGCCTGAAGAAATGGCATGCCAAATTGAACAAAGTTGGAAAAGATTCGTCGGAAATAGAACTCGTGAGACAGTGTTCGGGAAGTGGCGACAGCGACGGCACTTGGATGACCGTTGACAGCCGGTCCGATGCTTCGATGGAGGACAAGCGGGTCTACGTCGGGGTGGCGAAAAAGAACAACATTTTTTTCGTAAACAACATTCAGGAAGGCCTTCCTGCCGGATGCTCGGGGAAAACTCTCCCCGCGCTAAGAGACGGACGAGAGTTACCTAGCTGGTAGTGCTGCTGTTCGCACAGTCGTAAAAACATTGGCTACATCAGCTGTTTTCGGGTAATTTCGCGTGTAAGAGGGAACATGCCTGGAATCATTCCCGGAACGATTGGCGGCCGAAGGGTTGATATTGTAACGAAGTCTGGAATGCTGTTGGCAACAGTTCATCCCAGTGCTCACTGGCTGGCAGGATTGGTAACTTTGGTTGGAGATGCTATTTTCGCTGCGATTCTTTATTAATTCTGGTCGATTACACCGCTTTCCATTCGTGTCTTCTGGATAGCAATCCTTCTTTCTACAATGTTGAATCTGCCTTATGAATTTTTGGGGCAGGAGACCATAGAATTTGATTCCCAGAAGCTTACTATTCGCAAAGGAATCCATGGATGGGCGAGAAAGCGCGTATACAAGATCGAAGAATGCTCCAATTTAGAATGGAAAAGAGGTCAGAAAGGCCGCTCATATCGGGCTTGCAAAGTACGTAGGTGGCCGATAACGTTTGCAAACAGAGTGTCAGAAAATGGCGCGGTTGAAATCCTGTCTGCTTTGCAACGAACTCTCCCCATCGTGGCTAACAAGATTTGCTCATCTCCGCAAGACAGAGAGCATTTCATCACGCTCGGCCTCAACAAGCAGTAGCAGGTCCGTAAGCAAGGTCCCGGTAACGCCGAAACCGTACAAGTGGATTTTTACTTTCCCGATAAGGCTGGTCGGGAGTTGGCAACGAACGCACACAAGTTCTAGTGTCACGCAGGAGCCCAGGCGGGCTCTGCCATGATGTGGATGATGAAGAAACAAACGGTCGTCGCGCTTGTGCTGCTGTTGCTGATTCCGGTGGTGTCGATGCTGGGGGGATTGCTGTTCAGCATGATTAATCCCGAAATTGCGGCAGGTCATGCGAACTATGTGCGGAACTACCATCTCCTCAACCTCGTGAAGATCATGACGATGTGGGGATCGGGCGCGCTTGTAGCGATGTTGTGGCTGCTAGCGTGCTTTCTGGTGATTCGGTCCAAGGAGCGATCCTCGTTGTGGCTGTTTTTCGCGGCATTGGGGCCATTCGGATTCGCCATCCTGGCGATGCTGAACGAGAGAGCGGTGGCGGAAACGGACCGGCATGCACGGTTTGTGCGCAGCCTGAACAGGTTTGCGCGCGTCGGCTACGAAGTGTGCGCCTTCGTAGTCATATGGCTGCTTGCCTATCAGGCGATGGTTCTCAAGCGCAACCTTATGATCATATATCAGTCTGCCACCACTGGAATTTCGACCTCGCAGATCGTCGCTACCCAGAATGCTTCGTCTGGAATGTGGGCGTTCGCCGAGGGAATCGAAGTGATGTTTATGGTGGTTCTTTTCTATCTGCTTAGGCCTATCGTATTTAATATCGTGGGTCGTGTGGCGGCAACTATGGCATCACCCAAGCCACGCTGAGTCTCGAACCGCTCCGTACGTACGGGCCATAACTCCTGGTAAACGCTTACCGGACAACTAGATTTTGCGGAGTTCCCATCAGTTCGGTCTGGTACCGGTCGCACTCGCGTTCGCTGAAAGTTCTTCGAGCCCCGTACCGCTTTCAAGAATATTCCGGACACGTTCCCGCAGTTCTTTGACAAATGGAGTGTAGTGCCGCTCGACGGTCTCTATCGTGTCTCCCAGCATCTTCGCCACATCGTAGGGGCTCGCCCCGCGACACAACATATCTACCGCGAGGGTGTCCCTGAACCGATGCGGGTGACAATGGGGAACTCCAGCCCGCTTTCCGAGCGCCATCATCCGTCGATAAAGCCCCGGACGGGTGAGCCTCTCACCTGTCGCTGGATTCACCAATACAACCTGTGTCGGCGCCGGCTTCCTTCGGTGGAACTCAGCCTCAAGCGCAAACAGCAGTTCTGTTGTAATAGGCAGAATCACTTTCTTCTTCCGTTTCTGCGTTACCCGCTCAATCTCTTTCCTGTCCAGGTAGATTTCGCCCCAAGTGATGTTCACCGCATCGCTGCCCCTGAAACCCGTCCAGCGAAGGAGGAGAAGTGTAAGTAGGTCTGTACTGGCGCTTGCGCGCATCTTCCCGAGCTGTTCTGCCAAGAAGGGTTCAGCCCCTCCAGTCGGGTTTTCTCCCGGCCTCCCCTCCATCCGCACTGGATTCTTCACGACCATATCGTTCGCGACAGCAAAATTGAAAATTCTGTGCAAAATGGCGGCATCAAGAATTAGTCCGGTGGCGCCGCGCGCGAATTTCTTCGCTTTGATTCGGGCTACACGCCAAACCTTGCATCTTTCCACCAGGGGTTTGTCTATCTGCCGCAGTTCGGAGATTCCCGCTGCATTTAGAAACTCCCCAAACTCACGGATAGTTACGCCGTAACGTTGGGATGTGGACGCGGCCATTGCTCCGAGCGCGATTCGTTGGCCAGTTTCGTTGCGAAAAGCTGCCACGAGGTCATCCCATGTGGGAACGTGCTGTGCCGTAACCCCAACGAACTCTGAAAAGCGATGGAGCGTATCCGCCGGGACTCTACCGTGCAGTTCATCCCAAATCGCTGAGCTCGGCCCTTCGCTAATTGCTTCTTCGAGCAGTTTTACGAGCCGCTCTGCTTCGCTGAGCCGCCGGACTCCGAGCGGGCCTCGAATCCGCTGGTTATCGACGAAGAGGTCGGCGCAGTATCTGGAGCCTCGCTTGCGTAATTTAATCATTGAGTCTCTTCGTCCGCTTTGCCTCAATCCCCAGAACCTCTGAACTTGCTATAGCTTTTTTCCCTTTTCTTCCGCGAGCCGAAAAATCCAGAACTCTCGCGCCCTCCGCGCGGATCCGGTTGTACACAGTACCGCGAGAGCAGCGCCACCGGTCCGCTAACTCCTGAATTGAGAAATAATCTTGTTTCCGGATTGAACTGCCAACTTTGCCGCGCAGAACTTCTTCCGGCAATCCTGTTAGTGCTGCGAACTCCGATATGGAAAAAAGCCCGTCTGCATTACTCATCCCAAATCACTTGCGGTATGCTCCAGGCGGCTAAGACCCGCTTCCATCTGGCCGCTGCGTCGCCTAGGTTGACGCGTCCGCTCTTACCACTCGCGGAACTCTTCTCCCACACGTGACTCGCCGCACGCGCACG
>WNFR01000840.1_pt1 | contig 33564 bp, 34 predicted proteins | sample 5400221 | NCBI WGS metagenome assembly WNFR01 (sample SAMN13153357, study PRJNA577476) | soil metagenome | isolation source: 40 cm soil under Madrone tree | place: USA:California | collected 2016-06-14
GAGGTGGAAAAGCTGCTCGAATTGCCGGATCAGACCACGCCATTGGGTTTGCGCGACCGGGCCATGCTGGAAGTGCTATATTCCACGGGTTTGCGTGTGAGCGAACTGACCAGTTTGCGGGTGATGGACCTGGATACCAAGGTCGGGTGTGTACGCTGTATCGGCAAGGGCGACAAAGAACGGATTGTGCCGGTGGGACGCAAAGCGCTGGCCATTGTTGAGAGATACCTGCGCGATGGGCGTACGGCGTTGATTACGCCCGTGCGCGGGACGGCTGGCGCGTTTTTATTCGTGAACCGGCGGGGCGGTCGGATCAGCCGGGTCGGGGTATGGAAGATTTTCTCGTCGTATGGGAGAAAAGCGGGATTGCGTGTGCCGCTGACACCGCATATGTTGCGGCACAGCTTCGCGACGCACCTGCTGGAGCGCGGGGCGGATTTGCGGTCGGTACAACTGATGCTGGGACATTCGGACATTTCCACGACGCAAATTTATACCCATGTGGTGGAAGAACGGCTAAAGCAGATTTATAAGGCGCATCATCCGCGCGCATAACGCGGGCGGACGCGAGTCGTAAACAGGGGTATGGCTCAGAGGAATCTGGGAGAGAGCCGGCCTGAAGTCGATTTCATTCAGGGTTTGTAAGTACAAACCCTGAAGTCTATTTCGCTCAGGGTCTGTAAGTACAGACCCTGAAACCCGAGGAGAGCAATGCCTGATTATATGTTTTTGCTGGAGAGCCGGCTGCTGCCAGAGCAGCGCGCGGCGATGATGCGGGTGCAGGAACTTTCCGCGGCGCTGGGCTTCAATGTGTATTTGACGGGCGGCACGGTGCGCGACCTAATCACGGGAGCGTCATTGCGCGACCTGGATTTTACGGTGGAAGGCAATCCCACAAAAATTGCGCGCGAACTGGAAAAGGGCGGCGCGAAAGTGCTGCACGAAGACGAAAAGCTGCGGCAGATCGATTTATTGTTTGCGGGCGAATGCGAGGGAAGCATTGCCGCGGCGCGCGATGACCATTATGTACGGCCGGGAACCCGGCCGGATATTCGTTGGTCCACCATCATGGAGGATTTGCGGCGGCGCGATTTTTCGCTGAACGCGATTGCCATTTCGCTGAATCCGGCTTCGCGCGGACTGCTGTTGGACCCAACGAACGGGCTTTCGGATATTGAACGCGGCGAGATTCGCGCGCTGACGATTCACAGCTTCACCAACCAGCCGGCGAGATTGCTGCGGGTGCTGCGATACGCGGCGCGGATGGGCTTTAAGCTGGAGCAACGCACGCAAGAGTGGCTGGAATTGGCGATGGAGCGCGATCTGCATCACAGCATCACGCCGGAAGACGCGGGCGAGGAGTTGCGCGCGCTGGCAAAGGAAGAACAACCGACCGGCACGCTGAAGTCGTGGGAAGAGCACAAATTGCTGGAGGTGGTGCACCCGCTGCTGGCGAAGAAAAAACCGGACTATGAAGCGATCAACCGGTTGAGCAAGGTGCGGGACGACTTGATGATGGCGGGTTTGCGGCCGCGGCTGGCGACTCCGATGCTGCTGGCGATATTGGGACGGCTGAAAGATCGTGAGCAATCGAACCTGCTGGGGAAGTGGGGATTCCGGGCCGCTGAGACCGAGGCGATCTTGAGTTTTGCCGAAGAGGCAGAGGCGTCAGCCAAGGAATTATCGGGCAAGAAACTGAATGCGCCGATTGACGCCTTCAAATTTATGGAAAAGATGCCGGCGGACCGGATCGGCTACTTGCTGGCGGAATCGCGAAATTCTGGCGCGCTTTCGAAGATCAAGGCGTATCTGAATAAATGGCGGCCGTTGCGAGCTGGAATCGCCACGGTTCGCGACGAGTTGAAACGAATTGGAATGCCGGAAGGACCGAAGTTTGATGCGGTGATCGAGCAGATGTTCGCGCTGCAATTGACGGGAAGAGGAAAGACGCCCGAAGAGAGAGAAAAAACGTTGCGGAAGCTTTCTGGAATCAAGGAGCCACCGAAGCAGAAAGAGCCTAAGAGCAAAGAGAAGAAAGGCGGCAAAGGTTCTGAGAAGGCGCATGACGCGCTGATGAAGATGCAAGGCAAGCATAAAGGTAAGGTGGCGGAAGCCAAGGCGGCGCACAAATCTGCGGCGAAACCGGCGAAGGCTGCGGCGAAAGGGAAGAAAAAGTAATTTCGCGAATTGTCTTGAAACAAAGAAAGCAAAGAAAGCAAAGAAAGAGCAGCGGCATAAAGCCGCTGTTACATAAGTTCGGCAAAAATATTTCTGTTGAAAACGCGCTAAAGAGCGTCGCAATTTTTTCTGCGGCGATTTAGAATCAAGGTTCATGGGGCAGCCAGAGTTCGTTCACCTGCACGTTCACACTGATTTCAGTTTGCTTGACGGAGCCTGCGAGACCAAAGCCGATCATCGGCTGCGAAGTGTACGTTGCCAAGGGCAGCCGGCACGATCGCGGCGACAAGACAGCGAATGGAAACGATCGTTCGCCGAATGGCGATCGCGATGAAATGGAGCCGGGCTCACGCGGCAGCAATCACCTGGTATTGCTTTGCGAAAACCTCGAGGGATATCACAACCTGATCAAGCTCGTATCTGCGGGTTTCCTGGAAGGTTTTTACTACAAGCCGAGAATCGACTACGAACTCCTGCAAAAACACAGTCGTGGGCTGATCGCGCTGTCCGCTTGCCTGAAAGGTCCTGTGACCGAGGCTGTCGTCAATGAAAAATACGATCAGGCGCGGGAAAATGCATACCGACTGAGAGACATTTTCGGCAAACAGAATTTCTTTCTGGAAATTCAGGACCAGGGACTGGAAATCGAGAAGAACATCAATCCGCATCTGGTCCGACTCTCGAAAGAAAGCGGAATTCCGCTGGTAGCGACGAACGATTGCCATTACCTGCATCACGAAGACGCCCACGCGCAGGAAGTTCTGCTGTGCATTCAGACCGGCAAGACCATGGGCGACACCAATCGCATGAAGTTCGCCACGGACCAGTTTTATTTCAAAAGCGCGGCGGAAATGGCGAAGGTGTTTGGCGAAATTCCGGAAGCGTTGCGGCGCACGGTGGATATCGCAGCTCGTTGCAACGTGAAGATTGAGCGGATCAAGAATCCTTTCCCGGAATTTAAGGTTCCGAGCGGACACACACCGGGAAGTTATTTCGAAAAAGTAGTACGGGAAGGATTTGCGTCGCGCGTACCGTACCTGGAGCGCATGGCGAAGGCCGGCACGCTGGCAAATCCTTTGCCCGAGTATGAGCGGCGCTTGACCAGCGAAATCCAGATGATCCAGAAAATGCGCTACGAAGGATATTTTCTGATCGTGTGGGATTTTATTCACTACGCGCGGACACAGGATGTGCCAGTAGGGCCGGGAAGAGGATCGGCGGCGGGTAGCCTGGTTAGCTACGCGATGCGAATTACGGACGTGGACCCTCTGCAATATAACCTGCTGTTCGAACGGTTTTTGAATCCAGAACGTGTTTCGATGCCGGATATTGATATCGATTTCTGCATGCGGCGGCGCGGCGAACTGATCGAATATGTGACGCAGAAGTATGGGCGCGACAACGTCGCGCAAATTATCACCTTTGGAACGATGGCGGCGAAGGCGGCGATCAAAGATGTGGGCCGCGCGATGGAAATTCCTTACGTGGAAGTGGATCGGCTGGCGAAAATGGTGCCCACCACGCTGGGAATCGAACTGAAAAACGCCCTGGAAGACGCACCGCAGTTGAAGTCAGCGGTAAACAGCGACGCAAAGTTGAAGGACTTGATGGCGGTGGCGCTGCGCCTGGAGGGACTGGCGCGACACGCCTCCACGCACGCGGCCGGAGTGGTCATTTCGCCGGAGCCGCTGACGGACCTGGTGCCGGTCTACAAGACCAACCGCGACGAAATCACTACGCAGTTTGACATGAATGCCCTGGAACGCATCGGCCTGCTGAAGATGGACTTCCTGGGACTGACGACGCTGACCGTGCTGCACGACGCTGTAAAGATGGTGGAGCAGAACCGCGGCGTAAAAATCGACATCGATAACCTGGCCCTGGACGATGCGGACACTTACAAACTTTTCGCGCGTGGAGACACTACGGCGATTTTCCAGTTCGAATCGCACGGCATGCGCGACATTTTGCGGCGCTACCAGGCGACGCGAATTGAGGATTTGACGGCGCTGAATGCGCTGTATCGGCCCGGGCCGATTCAGGGCGGCATGGTGGACGATTTCATCAATCGCAAGCACGGAAAAACGAAGGTCAGCTACGAATTGCCGCAACTGCAGGATATTTTGCAGGAGACCTACGGCGTAATTCTGTATCAGGAGCAGGTGATGCAGATCGCCAATCGTCTGGCGAGTTTTTCGCTGGGCGAAGCGGACATTTTGCGCCGCGCCATGGGCAAGAAGAAAAAAGAAGAAATGGCGGCGCAGCGCGTGAAGTTTTTGCACGGATGCGCAAACAACAAGATTCCAGAGAAGAAGGCCGAGCGCATTTTCAATTTGATGGAAGAGTTCGCGGGGTACGGCTTCAACAAGTCGCATTCCTGCGCGTACGCGCTGCTCGCGTACCAGACGGCTTACATGAAGACGCACTACCCGGTGGAATTCATTGCTGCACTGTTGACCTCTGAAACCGGGAACGCGGAAAAGGCGGTGAAGTACATTAACGAAGCGCGCGGGATGGGTATCTCGATTTTGCCGCCAGACGTAAATGAGAGCGACCTGTATTTCACGCCGATCGGAGAAGCAATTCGTTTCGGGCTTGCGGCGATCAAGAACGTTGGTGAGAACACGGCCAAAGCGATTCGCGATTCGCGGCTGTCGGGCGGAGAATTCAAGGCGCTTTACGACTTTTGCGAACGGATTGAAGCACGGTTCTTGAATAAGCGGGTGTTTGAAAGTTTGATCAAGTCCGGCGCGGTGGATTCGCTGGGACCGCGCGAGGCTATGGCGGCCTCAATCGACGATGCATTGGCTTCGCTGCAACGAGCTTCACGGCTGCGCGAGTCTGGACAACACGGGTTATTTGGCGGTGGTGGCGGCGCGGCGGAAACTGCGGCGCCATTTTTGCTACGAGATGCGCCGCTATGGAGCGAAGAAGAGCGACTGGCCAGCGAATACGCGATGCTGGGATTTTATGTTTCGGGTCATCCGCTGGAACGGTACAGTTCGCGTTTGGCGGAATGGAGTGTGGTGCGCCTCGAAGAAGTGGAAGGGCAGCGCAACGGCAAAGAGATCGCGGTGGCGGCGCTGATTGTGGGCGTACGGCCGATGCGTTCAAAGAAGGGCGCGCGCTGGGCAATTTTCACGATTCAGGATATGACCGGTGTGCAGGAGTTGCTGGCATTTCCGGAGAGTTTTTCAAAACACGAGCAGACACTTAAGCCCGGCACGCCGTTGTTGCTAAAGGTTCGAGTGCAGATTGAGGAAGCAGGAACTCGGCTGTCGCTGCAGGAAGCGCGAAAAATTGCGGACATTGCGGAGAAGGCTGCGGCGCAGCGGGAGTTCCGTGTGCGGATTGAAATGCCGTTGATGACCGAGGACACGCTGGATCGCCTGGAGAAATTGTTCGCTGAGGCACCCGGAACGAGCCAAGTTGTGTTTGAATTGGAGTCGGCTGACGGGACCATTGCAGTGTTACCATCGCAGCAGCGCGTGAAGGCTTCACCGGAGCTGATGGAAGCAGTGCGAGGAATCCGCGAGAAGGCGGCTGCGGCTTAGGGGAGTGCATGTCAGTTAGAGAGAAGAAAAAATCCACGGAGACCGTGGGAGTCGCTCGTCAGCGGGAGCTGGAGAAGCTGGAAAAAGAGGTTGACGACCTGAAGCTGCTGGCGGGCAACGAAGATGCCGATGCGGAGCTGGAACGTCTGCGCCAACAGGTTGCGGAATTGCGGCGCGAGTTTTACAACCATCTCGGCCCGTGGCAGAGAGCGCAGATTGCGCGGCATCCGCAGCGGCCTTATCTGACGGACTACATCCCGCTGCTGTTTACGGATTTTGTGGAGTTGCACGGCGACCGGGCGTTTGGGGACGACCGCGCATTGATTGCAGGTCTGGCAAAGTTTAAGGGTCGCGCGGTGGCCGTGATTGGCCAGCAAAAGGGGCGCGACACCAAGCAGCGAGTGGTCCGAAATTTTGGTCAGCCCAAGCCGGAAGGGTACCGCAAGGCGCTGCGCGTGATGCAGTTGGCGGCAAAATTTGGCCGGCCGATTCTGACGTTTGTGGATACGCCGGGCGCGTACCCGGGGATCGATGCGGAAGAACGCGGCCAGGGCGAAGCGATTGCGAGGAATTTGCGGGAGATGGCGCGGCTGCCGGTGCCGGTGATTGTGACCGTTACGGGAGAAGGCGGGTCCGGCGGCGCACTGGCGATTGCAGTCGGTGATCGCGTGAATATTCTTGAGAATGGATTTTATTCGGTGATTTCGCCGGAAGGTTGCGCGAGCATCATCTGGCGCGACGCGGCGAAAGCGGAAACGGCCGCGGAAGCCATGAAAATTACGGCGACAGACCTGAAAGAGTTGGGCATTGTCGATGAAATTGTGAAGGAGCCCGAGGGCGGAGCGCATACCGACCTTGAGGCAGCGGCGCAATTCCTGGACGAAGTGCTGGACCGGCAACTGATCGAACTAACGAACGAGCCGGTAAAGGCTCTGGTTGAGGCGCGGTACAAAAAGTTTCGCCAGATGGGGCAATTCTTCGACATTCAGGCGTAACCCGTGGCGTGCCGATTTGCATAGGTCGGTTTGCCATTTCGCTTTGTTGATTTTGTTTCTCACATCCAATCAATCAACGCCAAGTCCGAGTACCTCCCAGTGGCAGATAGGGAACGCCAGGGCAGGAAACTGTGCCCACCCGCAACGCTGCGCGCTAGCCTAATTGAGTAAAAGAGCATGCGGGTAGTGCCCCCTCAACTCAGGGTTTGTAGAACAAACCCTGAAACCCTGGGAGTTGCGCCCAGCAACGGCTACAAAGCCCGCGGAAACTGGATTGCGTCATGTCGGAACCTTTCCGTCCTTACGAAAAACTCGTCGAGATCACACTGCTGGGCAAGAAGTTTCAAGTACCGGAGCGCAATTCGCTGCTGCGTTGCTTCCAATTCATCAGCCCGGAAACCATCCCGTACGGCCGCTTCTGCTGGAATCAGGATTGTCAGTATTGCCGCGTCACTTGCCAACTCCCGGACGATGATGATTCGCGCGAAATGCTGGCGTGCAAATTCATCGTGATGCCGGGAATGGAAGTTACCGAGCTGAGCCAGGAACTGAAGTGGTGTCTGCGGACGAAGTTGCCGCAGGACGAGACGGTAGTTCCTTAAGGTTGTCGGAAGGTCGTAATCGTGTTTTTCGCGCGATGCTCCGTGCGAATCCTCATCGCAACCCGATCCTCTCACTTGCGGCGTGCGGTCGTATCAGCTGCAAGACCGTCGCAAATTGCGTTCGTGTGACGACTGCACTACGATTTCTCAATGAACGAATCACCTAGAGTCATTTTGTGTGACGGGTGCGGGCAACCAGCCAGCGCGGAGCATATCGCTCGGCGGCTCAAGCGTTTGGAAGACATGACGCGGTACCGGCCAATTCATGTGCAGGCATTGTTTCTGGGCGCGGCGAGTCCGGCGAACGCCGAGGACTATTTATATTCGGCGCGAGACGCCTTTCGAGGAGAAGGCGCAATCCTGTTGCAGGCTTTGCACATCGAAGATACGGGACGCTCGCTCGAAGCGACGCTGGCAGATTTTCAACGTCGCGGATACCTGCTGGCGCATCTATTAGATTGTAGCGACACGCTCAGCGCGGAAGAGGTGGGCAGGGAAGCGCTGGCACGGCGAATTCCAGCGACGTTGACGCGAATTCGGCGATCGTTCAAGCCAAAGCGTTTGCTGCTGTTGGGCCAAGAGTTGGCCGAGTTTATCCCGCACTTTATGGCGGCAAATCTGGACGCGGCGCTGATTTTGCGTAACGGCAAGCCGTTCGAATGGAATGAACTGGGCGACAATGTGTTGACCAAAGAACTGGCCGCCACGGTGCCAGCCTTATGATACGATGAGGAAAATGCGAAGCTTTGGGAGCATTTAGGAATGCAGAAGCGAGCCAAGTTTGGAATCGGCATAGGGGTCATCGTAATTTCGATGGCATGCCTGGCGTGGCTCGGCTACGGCGAAAGCAAGACTTACTACCATACGCTGGCTGAACTCGACGGTTTGAAGGGTTCAGCGCGCAATCAACATATGCGGGTTGGTGGTACGGTCGAAGCCGGCAGCATTCACCGCATGACCGGTCGGGTGGATTTTGTCTTGGAAGGCGAAGGCAAAGCGCTTCCTGTGAGCTACGTGGGGAGCGACCCGTTGCCGGACACCTTTGTGGACAAATCGCAGGCGCTGATTGAAGGCAAGCCCACCGCCGAAGGACGATTCGTCGCCGACCACGTACAGGCGAAGTGCGCGTCCAAGTACGAAGCAGCGCCCGGGGGCCCAAACACGACACCATCAGACCAGCCCAAAACCGCGCCGACAGGCACGACCCAACGCAGCTCGATGTAGATTTCAGGGGTAGACTTCTGAGAAGCCGCTGCGCTGCTGACCGTGGAAATTTCTAAAGGAGAGGCGGGAACTGCATGGATGTATTCGGCTCGTTCGCGCTGCTTCTCGCGTTTGTGTGCGCGGTGTACGCGTTTGTCGGCGGGATAGCAGCGATCATTACGCGGCATCCTTTGCTCATCAAGAGCGCTCGGCAGGCGGGCATTGCGGTTTGCGGGTTGATTTTCACCGCCACGCTGAGCCTGGTCTATCTTTTCTTCACTGACAACTACTCGGTCGCATACGTGGTTTCGCACAGCAACCGCGATCTTTCTACGTTTTTTAAGGTTGCCGCGTTGTGGTCCGGCCAGGAAGGCTCGCTGCTTTTCTGGAGCTTCTTGCTGGCGATCTACGTTGTTTCCGTCCTGCTGACCTACCGCAACAAAAATGGTGAGTTGATGCCGTACGTCGGCGTGATTCTTGCCGGCGTGCAATTGTTTTTTCTGACCATCAGCAACTTCGTGGCGAGCCCGTTCAGAGCGCTGGGAGTGGCGAATGCAGCGGGCGGATTTGATCTTGTCGCGCGCGCCGATGGCAACGGACTGAATCCGGTGCTGCAGTATCCGGAGATGGTGATTCATCCGCCAAATCTTTATTCCGGCTATACCGGATTTACGATTCCGTTTGCGTTTGCACTTGCAGCGCTGTTGGCGCGATACCCCGGCGAAAAATGGATTCACCTGACGCGCAAGTGGACCATGATCGCGTGGTGCTTCCAGACCATGGGAATTTTGCTCGGCGCGCACTGGGCGTACGCAGTGCTGGGCTGGGGCGGCTACTGGGGCTGGGATCCAGTGGAAAATGCTTCGTTGCTGCCGTGGCTCACGGGCACGGCCTTTCTGCACTCCGTGATGATGCAGGAAAAGCGCGGCATGATGAAGGTGTGGAACGTCTGGTTGGTATTCATCACGTTCATGCTGTGCATTCTGGGGACGCTGCTGACGCGCAGCGGCGTAGTGAGCTCGGTGCATGCCTTCGCGCAGTCGAGTATAGGAAATTGGTTCGTCGGATTTTTGTGCATCGTGATGGGCGTTTGCCTGGCGGCGTATTTCAAAAATAAAGATTATTTGAAAAGTGAAAACCAACTGGATTCGTTGGTGTCGCGCGAGTCGAGTTTTCTGTTCAACAATTTAGTTTTGCTTGTTGCCTGTGTTGCCGTGCTTTCCGGCACGCTTTTTCCAGTGTTTTCGGAGTGGTTCACCGGCTCGCGCATCAGCGTAGGCGCGCCGTTCTTCAACAAGGTGAACATCCCGCTCGGCTTGATGTTGATGTTCCTGACGGGCGTCGGCCCGTTGCTGGCGTGGCGCAAGACTTCCACTGACAGCATGAGGCGCAATTTCCAGGGACCGGTAACAGCAGCCATCTTCGGCGGCGTTTTGCTTTTTATTTTTGGAGTGCGCGAGATGTTTTCGCTGATCTGTTTCACGCTGTGCATTTTTGTGACCGCCACGATCGCGCAGGAGTTTTATCGTGGCGCGCGCGTCGTTCGAATCCGCTCGGGTGCTTCGTGGCTGGCTTCGTGCGTAGATCTGACATTGCGCAACACCCGCCGCTATGGCGGCTACATCGTGCACATCGGCATGGTGATGATTTTCATCGGTCTTGCCGGACAGGCTTTTAACAAGGAAGTGGAGAAAGAGCTGCCCATCGGATCGACGATCAGCATTGGCAATTACGACCTGCTCTTGCAGAGCATGGACCGGAAGCAGGAGAAAAACTACGTCGCGGACCGCATGATCGTGGAAGTGATGAAAAATCAGAAGCCGGTGATGATGCTGTATCCGGAGCGCAGAAATTTTCCAACCAATCAAGAATCCGGCACCATGGTGGCGATTTATTCCACGCTGAAAGAAGATTTGTATGTCGTGTACGCGGGTATGAATCCACAAACTAATTTGCCCACGGTTCATGCGTTCATCAATCCACTGGTGAAGTGGGTATGGTGGGGCGGAATGGTCGTCGTGATGGGAACCATCGTTGCGCTTGTGCCGAACCGCGCGGCGGTAGTGGTGCTTGCGCGTGCCGAGGCGCCGTCGGGAGCCAGGGAACTGAGCGGAATGCAGCCTGCGCAAGTGACGCTGCGGGAAGGCCACGATTAATCCATGAAGAATCGCGCACGACTCGCGGCCGGAATTCTATTTGCGTGCGCGGCGTTGCTGCCGCCCGGCGCCTCACGACTGTTGGCCGATCAAACCGACCGCACGCACCAGATCGGGTCCAAGCTCAAGTGCATGTGTAACGGCTGCGACCAGGCAGCGGGAAAGTGCTATCACGTGGGCGGCGCCTATTCCGGCCCGTGCGACACCGCGAAAACCATGTTGAAAGAAATTGATACGCACATCGCCGCTGGCATGGACGATCAGCAGGTTCTCGATGCGATGATTAAACAATACGGCCCGTTGGCATATGTCGAGCCTCCCAAAACTGGTTTTGGGCTGGTTGCGTGGCTGATGCCGATTCTGTATTTGCTGGGTGGCCTCGCGTTGGTGGTCGTGGTAATGAAGCGGTGGAGAAAGCGGCCGGTAGCAATCGCCTCAGGCGCAAACGGTGTTCACGTTTCGCCGGAGCTTCTGGCTCGAGCGCGCAAACAGGCGCAACGCGAGACGGAGGAGTAAGTTGACCGCAGTGCCGCTTGCCGTGATTTTCCTGATGATGTCCCTGCTGATATCCACGACGGGAGCTGTCCTGGGCGCTTGTTTTGCGCTCGCCGCCGCAACCGTACTTTTTATTTTCTACATTCAACCTGACATTTCTGACTTGGCGCCGCACCGTTCGAAGCTGGACCAACTAATGGAACGCCGTGACGCGATTTACGACAACCTGCGCGATCTGCGATTTGAATACCGCGCTGGAAAATATTCTGAGGCCGACTTCGAGGCGATGAAGAACGCGATGGAGACGGAGGCCGCGCTGCTGCTGGCGGAAATCGATCAAGTAACCGAAGCGGGAGTGAAGCGACCGAGAGGGCCGCGTACGGCGCCGGATCGAGGCCCGCGATGAAACGTCTCGCGCTTTATTTCGCGGCGGCGCTGGCAATTCTGGCGTTTGCGCACGCAGATCCAGCGGCAACCGTTCACGGCACGGTGAATAACGGCACAACCGGGAAGCCCGGGGCGGGCGTGGAAGTCGTCCTGATTCAGCTAAAGGGTGGCATGCAGCCGGTCGCCAATACCAAAGCCGATTCCTCGGGAAATTTTACCTTCGACAATCCGAATATCGGAGGGCAGCCGATGCTGATTCGCGCCGTATACAAAGGCGTGAATTTTCACCAGGCGCTGCCACCGGGAAAAGACTCGATCAGCGTGGAAGTGTTCGAACCGACCGGCGATGCCAAAACGATATCCGTCCCATCGCACGTGGTCATTTTTCAGCCCAACGGCTCGTCGCTGATCGTTGGAGAAGAATACGGCGTAAAGAACGATTCCAAGCCGCCGCAAGCGTTCTTCAAGGTTGACGGAAATTTTGAGGCGGCTTTGCCCGACAACGCGGAACTGAAACAGATTGCCGCATCTGGTCCCTCGGGAATGCCGGTAGTGCAAGCGCCAATCGATAAAGGGAAAAACAAATACGCGATTTCCTTTGCGTTCCGGCCGGGCGAGAGCGAAGTTCGGCTATCGTACGAACTGCCGTATCCGAACAACAAAATAGCGGTCAAGTTGCCTACGTTGTATGGCGGCGGGCGATTGATCGTGGTGGCGCCGCCATCGGTGCAGCTTAGCGGAGACGGTTTGCAGATGGCCGGGCAAGAGCAGGGAATGAATATTTATGAACGCGCCAGCGTTGCGACGGGAACGACGATCACTGTCAACCTTTCCGGGACTGCGCCTCCTCCTTCAGCTGCAAATGCGCCGGATGCTGGTGGCGCGCCGGGACGCGCGGAAAATGTACAAGGCGGCGATGCGCCGTCAGCCGCGATTCAGTCGATTCCCGGGCGCCTTGACGAATACAAATGGTGGCTGGTGGGCGGCTTTTGCGTGTTGTTCGTGTTCGCGGCTGTATTGTTGTGGAAGAAACCGATTTCCGTCACGGTTGCTGGACCCGATCTTCCCGCCCGGCAGTCGGTTGAAAAACCGCAAGCCGCGCGTGGCAACGTTGCGAAATCGGCCGACGCTGCAGCTTCGGCCAACGGAAATTCACTGGCTGCGCTTGATCGCGATACCACCAACAGCCTGGACCAATTGAAAGATCAACTGTTTCGCCTGGAGTTGCGCCGCCAGGCCGGAACCATCAGCGACGACGAATATTCGAGCGAGCGCGCCAAGGCCGAACAAGTCCTGCGAGATTTGGTTCGGGGCTGAGCGGTGGCTTCGGCTGCGGAACCTTCCATTGGCGTGCGATTCGAAAAAGTGGACAAGCGCTATGGCGCAGTGTATGCGCTGCGCAATCTGACGCTGGCGATTGCTCCCGGCGAATGTGTCGCGCTGGCTGGCCGCAACGGCTCGGGCAAAACTACGTTATTGCGAATTGCTTCCTGCCTGACTCGGCCTACGCGCGGCAGCCTTTCGTTTTCCGGTGTCAGTGAAAATCAAAACCCAAGAGCCGGTTTTGTCGCGCATGCTTCGATGGTGTATGACGAATTGACGGCCGAGGAAAATCTTTTGTTCTTCGCGAAGCTGCTCGGTGTAGCCAATCGCCGGCAGCGCGTGGACGAACTACTGCGGGAAGTAGGACTCAGCGAGCGCAAGGATTCTCTGGTGCGGACATTTTCGCGCGGCATGCGTCAACGCGCGGCGATCGCACGCGCATTGCTGGCGAATCCCATGCTGCTACTTTTTGACGAACCGGGGACGGGACTTGATCCTGAGGCGACGGCGTGGCTAACCGGGCATTTGGCAAAGCTGCGCGACTCCGGTTGCACCATCCTGCTGAGTCTGCACGGCGAATCGGAAGTGGCGCGGCTGACCACACGCGCGGTGCGGCTGGATGCTGGAAGCGTAGTCGCGGACACCCGTAGCGGCGCGACATTTCAATCCGTGTTTTCGTTCGCGGGCGGCTGAATGGGACTGCTTTCCAACGCGGCAGTGCTGCTTGGCAAGGAAGTGCGCACGGAATTCCGTTCGCGCGAATTACTGAGTACTACTATCGTTTTTGTGTTGATCGTGGTAGTGCTGTTCAGTTTTACGTTTGATCCAACGACGAACGAATCGCACCGCTTTGGACCGGGACTGTTGTGGCTGGCGTTTCTGTTTGCGGCTTCGTTGATGCTACAAACGTGCTTTTTGCGGGAGCAGGTGAACGACACTCTTAGCGCGCTGCGACTGGCGGTCAGCGATCCGTTTGCGATCTTTCTAGCGAAAATCGGCGCGAACACGCTTTTTCTGCTTCTGACTGAGCTGCTGATGCTGCCGGTTTTCGCTGCGCTCTTCAATATCAGCTTTCGCGGCCAATTGCCGGGAATTTTGCTGACGTTTTTTCTCGGCAGCCTGGGAATTTCGGTTGCCGGCACGGCACTGGCGGCCATTTCCGCGCAAGCTAGGATGCGCGAGTTGCTGTTGCCGCTTTTACTGTTGCCGTTGCTCGCGCCAATTCTGGTGGCGAGCACCGAAGTTACGGTTAGCCTGATGGCTCCCGAGCCATTCATGCAGTGGAAGGGAATCGGTTTTCTTGCCGTGTTTGATGTGGTGTTTTTGACGGCGCTGTGGCTTTTCGGCGAATATCTTCTGGAGGAATAAGCGGGAATGGCCAAACGCGTGTTATTGGGCGCTGCGGCGGTGCTGCTGGTGATTGCGGCCGCGTATGCGTCCTTTTTTGTGGCGCCAGAAGAACGCACCATGGGCGTGCTGCAGCGGATTTTTTATTTTCATGTGAGCTGCGCATGGGCTGGACTGACCGCGTTTTCCATGGGCTTCCTGGCTAATCTACTTTACGTCTGGAAGCGCAAGGACAAATATGATTGGCTCGGCGTTTCTTGTGCGGAAGTTGGCCTTGCGTTTACCACCGTGGTGCTGATCTCCGGGCCGATCTGGGCCAAGCCGGCGTGGGGCATTTATTGGACTTGGGATGCGCGGCTGACTTCGACATTTGTCTTATGGCTGCTTTATATTTCATATCTTTTGTTGCGCACATTGCTCGAAGAGCCGCACCGCCGTGCTTTGCTGAGTGCGCTGTTTGGAATTTTTGCCTTCATTGACGTGCCCATCGTTTTCGGCGCGATTCGCTGGTGGCGGACGCAGCATCCCGCACCGGTCATCATGGGCGGACCAAATTCGGGCCTTGCGCCTGGAATGCGTGGAACGTTTTTCTTCGCCGTGTTTGCTATGCATATATTGATGTGGTTCCTGATCGCGGAACGCTATTCTCTGGAAAAAATGCGAAACGAAGTGGAGTTGGTGCGCCAGGAGGCGGAAGCAATATGAAGAATCTGGACAGCGTTTTCTGGGCGTACATCCTGGGTTGGGCGATTTTTTTTGGTTTTTATTTGAGCATTGCCAAACGTTCGAGCGATTTGCGAGCTGAAGTCGAGCGCCTGAAGAAGTCGGCGCTGGGAAATTCCCGGGAGAAATAGCGTGGCGGAAGGGAAGAAACGCGTTGGCGTGGTGCTGTTTCAGCTTGGCGGGCCGGACTCGCTGGACGCGGTCGAGCCTTTTTTAAAGAACCTTTTCCTCGATCCGGACATCATTCCTATGGGGCCGCTGGGGTTCCTGCGCGGGCCGCTTGCACGCTACATTGCGAAAAAGCGCGCGGTGCCAGTAGCCGGGCGGTACGCGATGATCGGGCGGCGTTCGCCGATTGCCATTCTTACCGAGCGGCAACGCGTAAAGCTGACTGCGGCATTGGTGCCGTACGTGGATCCTGTGGTGGTCATAGCGATGCGGTATTGGAGGCCGTTCACCGAGAATGCGGTAAAGGCATTAAAGGCTGGGAGATCACTGGACGAACTGGTTTTGCTGCCGCTCTATCCGCACTATTCTTACGCGACGACGCTGAGCAGTATGAAAGAGTGGAGGCGTTTATACGGCAATCCCTCGGGTGGGCCGCCGGAGCACGTCATCGAGTCGTTCTATTCGCATCCTTCCTACATTGAAGCTGTCGTGAAGAAAATTGGCGTGTGCCTGCGGCAATTCCCGGATAGTTCGCGGATCTATTTGCTATTCAGCGCGCACGGCCTGCCGATGAGCCTGGTCGAAAAAGGCGACCCGTACCCGAAACAGATTGCAGAAACGGTGCGCCTGGTTTGCGAGAGCGGCGCGAAGCAGTACGCCGGGTGGCCGAAGACGCATTTACTTTGCTACCAGAGCCGCGTCGGGCCATCGAGATGGCTCGAGCCGCCGTTTTTGGGGACGATGGAACGGCTGGGCCACGAAGGCGCGAAGGAAATGTTGGTGGTGCCGATTTCGTTTGTGACCGAACACATCGAAACGCTTCATGAAATCAACATTGACGGCCGCATCGATGCGAAAAAGTGGGGAATCGAGCGATTCAGAATGATGCCCGCGGTCGGCGATTCGGCACTGTTTATTGCGGCGCTGCAGGATGTGGTGCTGACAGCGCTCGGGATTAAGCAAGAACAAGAGCACTTGCGTGCGGCGGGCTGAGAACGTCACGCAATAACAGTTGGAGTATAATTTCGCTTGGAAAATTATTGATGAAAACGGCTTACCATCCTGGCGTGCACCGGTTCGCAGTGTTCGTGTTTGTTTGGACCGTACTGCTGCTGTTCGCAGGGGCGCTGGTAACCTCGAAGGATGCGGCACTCTCCGTGGCCGACTGGCCCACGTCCTTTGGAACCTATTTCCCGTCGCTAAAGCTGCTGACCGGCGGGGCTTTCTTTGAGCATGCCCATCGCGTGATCGCTTTTATTCTTGGCTTGCTGCTGCTCGCTGAAGCCATTCTCATCTGGTTTGTTGAAGAGCGCCGCTGGCTGCGCTGGTTTGCGGTGGCGGCAGTCGGGGGAGTGGTGGCCCAGGCAGTCTTAGGCGGCGAAGTAGTGCGGCGGTTACTGCATTACTGGTTGCCGGTGCTGCATGCGTGTTTTGCGCAGATTATGTTCGGCGCGATCCTGAGCCTGGCGGTCTTTACCAGCAAGTGGTGGATTGCGCGGCGAGAACCGCTTGAGGATCAAGGCGGCGTCTCGATTCATACGCTGGCAGTGGTAAATGCAGCGATGATGTTCGTCCAGGTATTTTTGGGTGCCGGATTTCGACACCAGTACACTCCTATTTGGCCGCACATTGTTGGCGCCGTGATCGCGGTCGAAACGATGATGCGCACCGCCTCTGCTTTGCGAAAACGTTTCCCGGCCTCACGCGAACTGGGTTTTGGCCGGAAATTGTTGCACGCTACAGTCGGCACACAGTTATTCCTGGGCGTTCTTGCGTACTGGACGAGGCTGGCGACCCGCGGCGCTCCGCAACCGATGCCGTCGATGGTTTTCTTTACGGTCATCCATACCGTATTTGGCGCGCTGGTGTTTGCATCGTCGATTCTGGTTGTACTGATGTGCTATCGTCTTGTGCTACGGCGGGGAACCGTCCCGGTAGCATCCCGGCCGCAGATCGCCACCGAATGAGTACAGTTCGATCAACGGAATTCACGCTTCTAAGTCGCGCCGGTGCTTACGTCGCGCTGACCAAGCCCGACGTTTCTTTCCTGGTGCTGATGACCACTGCCGCCGGATTTTATATGGGCGTGCGCGGGCCGGTGGACTGGCTGAAATTGGTGCACACCGTGTTCGGGACCATGCTAATCGCGGCGGGCACGGCTGCGTTGAACCAGTACATTGAACGCGAATCCGACCGGCACATGCGGCGTACCGCTTCGCGGCCACTGCCGAGTGGCTTGCTGCAGCCGGCCGAAGCGTTGTGGTTCGGCGTGGCGTTGGCAATTGCGGGCGCGGCAGATCTGTGGCTCGTTGGTGGATGGATGACTTCGCTGCTTGGCGCAGTGACCTGCCTGAGCTATTTGCTGGCCTACACGCCGCTGAAGAAGCGGACTGTTTGGGCGACCTTTGTCGGAGCGTTTCCCGGGGCCATTCCTCCGATGATCGGCTGGGTCGCCGCGAGCGGACGGCTCGACAAGGGCGCATGGCTGCTGTTTTTGATTTTATTTTTCTGGCAGTTCCCGCACTTTCACGCAATTTCGTGGATGTACCGCGAAGACTACGCGCGCGCCGGCATTCAAATGTTGCCGGTGGTGGATCGCGATGGAACGCGAACTTTTCGGCAAATCATCATCACCGCTGGCATGCTGGTCGGCGTTAGCGTGTTGCCTTCGGTGTTAGGGCTTGCCGGCGTGTTGTACTTTTTTGGTGCATTGGTGCTGAGCATGGCGCTAGTTCAGGTTTGTTTGTGGGCCGCGGCGGAGAAGACCAACGTTCGCGCAAAGTGGCTGATGCATGCCACCATCGTTCATATACCGATCCTGCTTGGCCTGATGATATATGACAAAATCGCACGCTAATTCCTTCGGGCATCGCTCTCGCCCAACTTACCAATGTTCTCTTCTCACGCCGCGTTAAACGCCACGCTCAACGGGACGAGCGCAATCCTGCTGGCGGGCGGCTACATCGCGATACGTCAAAGCAAAATCTCGTTACACAAACGCTTCATGATATCCGCGTTTGTAGTGTCCTGCGCGTTCCTGATTTCCTATTTGATTTTCCACTATCGCGTCGGCCACGTCCCGTTCCAAGGCCAGGGATGGATTCGCCCGGTCTATTTCGTGCTACTGGCTTCACACACAATTTTGGCAATTGTGATTGTGCCGATGATTCTGATTACCTTGCGCCGCGCATTCACAGAGCGCTTCGACAAACATCGCGCGATCGCCAGATGGACGCTGCCGCTGTGGTTCTACGTCTGCGTAACCGGCGTGATCGTCTACTGGATGGTGTACCAGATGTACCCGCCCGTTCCGGGCTAAAGAAAGTATCTTTAAGCTATCTTTAGAGGCAAGGCAGCGATCAGAGCGTCGGTGAATTCGTCGGTGCCGGCCTTGCCACCGACATCCTTCGTGGTGTGTTTGCCTTCAGTGTAAACCTTTTCCAAGGCTGTCTCGATGCGGCGCGCGGCGGAACGTTCTCCCAAGTAATCGAGCATCAGAATGCTGCTCATCAGCAGGGCAGTGGGATTTGCCAGGCCTTTGCCTTCGATGTCCGGCGCCGTGCCGTGAACCGCTTCGAAAAGTGCCCCGTTATCGCCGATGTTGCCGCTGGGAACCACGCCGAGGCCGCCGACAAGTCCAGCGGCCAGATCGCTCATTACGTCACCATAGAGATTGGGCAAAAGCAGCACATCGAATTGCTGCGGATTCATGACAATCTGCATGCAGGCGTTGTCCACAATCATTTCTTTGTATTCGATTTCGGGAAATTCTGCGGCGACGGTTCGGATAGACTTCAAAAACAGGCCGTCGGAAAGTTTCATGATATTGGCTTTGTGGATGGCGTGAATTTTCTTGCGGCCTTCTTTTTTGGCGTAAGCGAAGGCGAAATGGGCGATGCGTGTGGAAGCCTTTTCCGTAATAATTTTCAGGCTCTCGACGACGCCAGGTACTACTTCGTGCTCCAAGCCGGAGTACAGGTCTTCGGTATTTTCGCGGACAATTACGACGTCTACATTTCCAAAGCGAGATTTCAGGCCTGGCAGATTTTTCACCGGGCGAAGATTGGCGTAGAAATCCAGGGTCTTGCGCAAAGCGACGTTAACGCTGCGCGCTCCACCGGCAACGGCTGTGGCCATCGGGCCTTTGAGGCCGACTCCATTGCGGCGCACGGATTCGATGGCTTTTTCGTTGACGACTTGACCGTTGTCGGCCGAACCGGCCGCGGCGCGCGCGTCAATTACTTCCCAGTCGATTTGCACGCCAGCGGCTTCCAGAATACGGCGAACGGCGCTGGAGACTTCCGGGCCGATGCCTTCGCCGGGCAACAGTGTTACTTTGTGTCTCATAGGTGCATCTAATTGTATGGGAACAGGTTAGGGTTGTCGAAGCGGCAGGTAATAGCGAGTTTCCTGGAAACAACGCGAAGGCCTGGCCGCAAAAGATGCACTATAGTTCCTAATCTGATAAACTTTAGTTGGTGAGAGTTCCGCGGATTTGCCGCGGCGGAGGCCAGAAAATGATCAGTCTTACTCCTACAGCAAGCACCAAGGTGAAGGAAATCATGGGAATGCAGAACCCTGTGCCTACGGCGCTGCGCGTAGCGGTAGTCGGCGGCGGTTGTTCGGGATTTCAGTATCACATGGCATTCGAGAACCAGACCAACGACAGCGACGAAGTAGTGGATTTCAACGGCTTGAAAGTTGCCGTGGACCAGATGAGTTCGATGTACCTGGAAGGCGTGGAAATCGACTACATCGAAACGATTGAAGGCGCAGGCTTCAAGTTCAATAACCCGAACGTGAAGAGCACCTGCGGCTGCGGCAGTTCGTTCAGCGTGTAAGAGTTTAAGGATAGTTCACAGTCGACAGTTGAAAGCTCACAGTTTAGTCCGAACTGAGTTGGCTGGGACCAAAAGTTTAAGGCTCCTGAAAAGGGATTAGAGTCCATTTCGGGAGCCTTTTTGTATTTGGAGCCTTGGAATAGGAACTATAGTGCCGATTTTGTGGCGAAGGGCTTGGCAGAGTGTGCCGTTGCGGCACGGCGCCATATGGTCTTGGTTGTGGTCGTGCTGACATCGCTGCACAGCCAGGAGTGGCTGTGCTGCGGGAAGCGAGCAGCAAGGACGGCGGCGTAAAGCCGCTGCCACAGCAAATCAAGACAGTGCAGGTTTACGGATATTTGCAAACCGGATGGCACAAACGTATTCTAGAGTGCAAACATGAAAATTGCGCTGGCGCAGTTCAATCCCACCGTCGGCGATTTCGCGGGCAATACTGCAAGCATCCTGGCTTTGGCGGAACGCGCTAAGCAGCGGGGAGCCGACCTCGCTGTTTTCTCCGAGCTTTGTATTTGCGGCTACCTTCCTCAGGATTTGCTGGAACGTCCTGCCTTTATCGATCGAAACCAAAAAGAATTGAAACAGTTGGCGGCGAAGATCGCCTTGCCCGCTATCGTGGGTTACGTTGGCAAAAACAAGAATGGCATTGGCAGCGGCATTTCGAACAAGGCAGCGCTCATTTGCGGCGGCAAAATCGTGTTTGAGCAAAGCAAGATGTTGCTGCCGACCTACGACGTGTTTGACGAGTCGCGCTATTTTCAGCCAGCGGCGGAACAAAAGATTTTCGGCTTCGCGGACGAGAAGCTGGGCATCACCATTTGTGAAGACGTGTGGAACGACAAGAACTTCTGGGCGGTGCGACGCTACGATCGCGATCCGGTAACCGAACTGGCCGCGCAGGGAACCAGCGTAATCATCAATATCTCGGCCTCACCTTACACCATAGACAAGCGCGCGTTGCGGGTGGATATGCTGCGTTCGATTGCGCTCGGCCACCAGTTGCCTATCGTTTATGTGAACCAAGTGGGTGGCAACGACAGCCTGATTTTTGATGGTGCCAGTATGGCGCTTACAGTAGACGGCAAGGTCGCTGCGCAGGCCTCCGCGTTTGAGGAAGACCTGGTGTTGTTCGATACCGCAGCCGGGCGCGGCGAAATTCATGAGCAGCCGCCGGAAGAGATTGCCTACGCATTTCATGCGCTGGTGATGGGAACGCGCGACTATGTGCAGAAGTGCCGTTTCGAGAAGGCTTTAGTTGGTTTGAGCGGCGGAATCGACTCCGCGGTTGTGGCGGCGATAGCGGTCGAGGCGTTGGGAGCGAAAAACGTGCTGGGCGTTTCCATGCCCGGACCATTTTCTTCCGAAGGCAGCGTCGCTGATGCCAAGACTGTAGCCCAGAATCTGGGGATTGAACTGAAGACGATACCGATTTCACCTGTGTTCGACGCTTATCGCGCGGCATTGAAGCCGGTGTTTGGCGCGCGGAAAGCGGATGTGACGGAAGAAAACATCCAGGCGCGCATTCGTGGAAATTATCTGATGGCGCTATCGAACAAATTTGGCTCGATGGTGTTGAGCACCGGAAATAAATCGGAACTTGCGGTAGGGTATTGCACGCTATACGGCGACATGGCCGGAGGACTTGCGGTGATTTCCGATGTGCCCAAGCTGATGGTGTATGAGCTGGCGAAATTCATCAACCTGAAGGGCGCCCGCGAAGCAGGTACGCGGCAAAGGGAAATCATTCCGCACTCGACGATTGAGAAACCGCCGTCAGCGGAGTTGCGTGCCGACCAGAAGGACGAGGATAGCTTGCCGCCGTATCACATATTGGACCGCATTTTGAAGGCATACATCGAGGATCTGCGCAGTCCCCAGGAGATTGCGGACAAATATGGATTCGATCTGAAGCTGGTACGAGAGATCGCCATGCTGGTGGACCGCAGCGAGTACAAACGCAAGCAAGCCGCGCCTGGACTGAAAATTACTTCGCGGGCATTTGGTTTTGGACGGCCGTTCCCGATCGCACAGCGATTTACTCCATGAAACGCGAGGTTCCCTTGAAGAAACGCTGGTTACGACAACTCTGCGCGGTGCTGATCTTGGGTATGGCGACGAGCTTTTGCGCGCCGGTTGTTTTGGCGCAGAATCCTTCGCCAGAGGACTTGAAGCATAAGGTGGAGCTGTACCTGCGGAACATGTTCGCGTTTGGTCCGGAGACCACCTTGGTGGTCGGCGACTTCAAGGAGACTGGGTTGCCGGGACTGCTTGAGACGACAATCGCCGTGACCATCGAAGGCAACAAGGAAAACGCCAAGATGTGGGTCAGCAAGGACGGGAAATTCCTCCTTCGCGGCGAGTTGAATGACATGAACAAGGACAGCTTCGCGGAAACTCGCGCCAAGCTGGACTTGAAGGGTGCTCCGTCCGCCGGCAACCCCGAGCCGGCCATTACCGTGGTGGAGTTCGCCGATTTCGAGTGTCCGGTATGCCGGAATCTGCACGAAGCGCTGCGAGGGTTGCTGCCGAAGTATCCGCAGGTGCGGCTGGTGTTCAAGGACTTTCCGCTGGAGCAGGTTCACCCGTGGGCGCGTACCGGCGCCCTGGCGGGACGCTGTGCCTACCAGCAGGACCCAAAGGCCTTCTGGAAGATGTACGACTCTCTTTATGACAACCAGGACCTGATATCGGCGGCGAATGCCTGGGAGAAGATGACGGACTATGCCAGCCGTGCCGGCTTGGATACCGATGCGTTTAAGGCCTGCATGACCAGCCCGGAAGCAGCTTCGGCTGTGGACGCAAGCATGGCCAACGCAAAATTGCTGGACGTGACCAGCACGCCGACGCTGTTTGTAAATGGGCGGCGAATTGTCGGAGCTGATCCGCACCAGCTCGAATTGCTGCTGCAGTACGAAATGCAACATCCTGCCGCGAAGAAGAACTGACGCTCAGAGTTAAGAGGGAAGGCCCGACTTAGAAAAGGCTTTGCGGATTGCACAGACAATCCACAGGTGCAGAGTCGAGACCGATTTCGTAGTTAACATAATATAACTTATAAGACGCTGTGTCAAGGGAAATCTTTGCTGTAAAGCCTTGGCTGTGGATATTGGCTTGGATGCCTGGTGTGTGGATCTTCAGCCTGTGCTCTTGGCAGACTTGTGCATGTTTGCTCTGGCAGAAACAGACTGAAGTCTGTGCCACTTGCCACCGTGCGAGCAAAAAATCAGTGATCCGGTACAAAGACTTGCATGCAATAAAGCGTGATCGGTTCGCGGACGCGGTTCCCTTCGATGCGGTTTCCTACAAAACTTTCAACTTCGCCGGAGGCACAGTGCCGCAGCAGGCCTTCGTTTTCGAAGCGTGTAAGAGAATTGGCAAACTCTGGGGGATAGTCCGGCGACTTGAGCACCCAGCGGATCTGGCGCTTGGCGAAGAAACTAGTCCAGTCTGCCGAAGAACTCAGCAGCGGCGGATTCATTTCCCAGCTGTCTTCCGGGTCGCCATTAAAAAAGGGGACACGGACGTAATACAGATGGTGAACAAAAATCAACGCGCGGCCGGGGCGGCCGAATCGCTCGATTTCGCGATTTACAAATTCAGAGCGCTGGTAATCCGGCGAATTTGCGCGCAAATAGTCTTCGGCTGTGGTGCGTCCTGCAACCACGGACCACGCTGAGTGCGAATACAAAACCATCGCGCCGAAACCGGCGGCAATGAAAGCGCTGACGGCAAGCAGCGACAATGCTCGCAGAATACGCCAGCGTTCTTGTGTGGCTAACGCGACTCCTGCAACGCTCGCGGCGAGCGCCACCGGCAGCAGCGGCAGTAAGAATCGCGACATGGCAGAACTGGCGCCGATTCCCAGCGCTCCCAATATCCAGACCAGCAGCACGATTCGACCTTGCGCGTTTTTGCGGAATTGCCAGATCGCGAACGGGCCGAACATCAGCACCAGCGGGCCCAGCAGCTGCCATGCTCCGAGGTGGGTCTGATCTACCCAGGCAAGCAGTGGAAATTTCAACAGCGACCACAAGCTGAAGGTGTGCGACGCTCCGGTGTCCAGCAAAATACTCGTCAGAGCCGTTCCGTTTACCAGCGCGCCGACGTGATGTACGCGTGAAAACAAGAAAGGAAATACCGGGTCGCCGGTCCAGAGCCAGTTGCGCAGGTACGGCCAGATTCCTACCGCAACCGCGCAGCTTGCAAATAACCAGCTCTTCCCTGCCCAGCTTTTTCCGGCAGAAAGAATCGCCAGCAGCAATCCCGCGAACAACGCAACTGCAAAAATAATTCCCGTGTATTTTGTTCCGGCGATCGCGCCCGCGAGCAGGCCCGCCAGAACCACGAAACCTGGAGATGAGTCCTTGCGCGCGTGCAACATTGCCAGCAGGCACAACGGAAGGAAGGCGCACATCCAGATGTCCGGAGCGCCCGCCGCGGTGGTTTGCCAGACTGTTACCGGCGTCAGCGCGAACGCCAGAGACGCAAGCCACGGCCACACACCTCCAATCCACAACCGCGTGAGCCGCAGCGTGGCCAGCGAGCCGAGCGCGCCGCCAAGAAAAAGCCATCCTTGCGCGAGCTGGCCGCTGCCGAGCGCGAGACCGGCAAGAATCAACTGATGGCTCAGGCCGCAGAAAAATCCGTGTAGCAGAGACCACGGCGCGTGAAAACCCTCGGCCAGATACAGTGCCTGCATCGTGAAGTGATAGTGCAGCGCGTCGGAGCCGGTGAGCGGCGCAATTGATGCAATGCCCTGCAGCGCCAGGACCAGAAACAAAATGGCGGCTAAACATCTCTCGGTCGCGCCTAAAGCCAAAAGTTTTTGAAAAACCTGGCGCAGCCAAGTGAAAGCCGCAGACAAGCCCGCAAGGCCAAAAAACGCGGTGATCGCTACGGCGATTCGTACACCGGTACGAATATTAGGCGCGAGTTCGCCCGCAGTGACGGCAAGCTCGAGCACAACTGCTCCGGTGGCAGCGGAGAAAAGTAAAGAGTCGAAGGCGCTTGCAGTGAAAATGCGGAGCAGCACCGCGCCGGCGCCGGTCAGGAGCAGTGCGGAGAGGAGCAACGCCGCGCACAAGCCAAGCGTGTGCCAAGGCGTCATTGCTTGTGAAGAAATCTCCCTGCGAAAAATGCCACCAACGGCCTGAATTGAAACAGATACCAGACTGGCGCGGCGATCACCCAGAGGCACAGCAGCAGTTCGACGATCGATGTTTTCGCGCGCGGTTCGTTCATAGCCGCGCCAGTATAACAAGGCCCGACGGCGCGTTCGCCGTTATTGTATTTTGTACTGGATAACGGCTTTGGCGTCGGCTGGCAACGTAGTGCATCCGACTGCTGCCGTCTGCACACTCAACGTCAGCATGGCGCCCGCGGCGTAACTTTGCGTGATCGCGCCGGAGTCGTTGGCAGCCGCGGTGATGGTCAAGTTTACTGGTGTGGTGCCGTCGGTAAGGCGCATGACGGCGTTGGTGGTGCAGCCGGCGGGAGCGGTCTTGGCTTGTACTGCGAGCAACTGCGGCCACGATGTGAATCCTTTAGCGCATTCTCATGATGAGGCTCTGGACTTTCACCGCTTGCAGCCAATAAAATCGCTTGCATCACAGACTGCAATCACGGGTTGCAGTTGATTGGTTCGTTTCAAATGAAGGGCTTATGGGAAATCTGCACTGGAGGCGTGTTGCCTCCGGCATCGCTCTCGTCATTGCTACGCTGGCACTGGTGCTGCTACACAAATTGAATTACAGCCGGGAGCACCAGTTCTTCGGCATTGCACTCGTCGGCGTATTTGGATTTTTGTTCCTCAGCAGTAGCGAACCGGCACAGGCTGAACCCTGGTGGTAGACAATGCGCCTAGCTTCGTCCTAAGTCTCTGATTGCAGGAACGCAAGTAAGTCTCTGTGATGCGGACACGGCTGCGCAGCCAGGAGTGGCTGTGCTACCAGGCGCTAAGAGATTGCAGCTTGCAGAACGATGCTCACCGCCGTCGGTACTGTCCCGAAAATCGTTTGCCAGCGCACCGACGTTCCGCCATCGGGCAATCCGGTGTAGCTCGGCAATGCGAATTGCGTTCCCGAAGTCGCCGAGCCCGGGAAAGCTTCATTGTTAAAGCTGAATCCCACGTCACCCGAAGAAAGTGCGATGGGCGGAGTCGTATTTTGATAAACCGGCATCTCCCTGAATGAGAAAGAATAAGAATCGCGGCAAGAGAAAAATGCAAATCGGCAAAAGATTTTTTCATAACAGATTCTCTTTTTGACTAAACCCTTCGTTTTCAATGCCCGGCGCATCCGCAATTTCTTGCGTGCTACACTCCGCTTCCAGGAGCGATCCGATGAACTTCCTTTTTCGCCGCTTTTCCGCTCGAACCCTCCTCACAATTATCTTCCTCTCGATGGGGTTTGCACTCCCGTCCTCAACCCAGCAGACTCAGCAGCCTACTGCCATCGAGTTAAGCAAGAAAGAAACCGTGGCCTCCGCCTTCCTGCGCAGCATGGCTTTTCAGGAATACCAGGTACGCTCGGCCGCCGAGGCCATGCCGGAAGAGTTGTACACCTACCGCCCGGCAGAAGGAAAATTCAAGGATCAGAAGCCGGAATTCGGACCCGCCGAAATGCGCACCTTTGCCGAACAGATCAAGCATGTCGCCTGTGCGAATTTTGGATTTGCCTCGGAGCTTAATGGCGACAAGCCGCCCGAGGGCTGCGACAAGGGCGGTCCGGACCCAGCCAAAACAAAACGCGAACTGCTGATCTATCTTCGCAACTCGTTTGCGGTGATCCGCAAATCGTTCACTGCGATCAACGCGAAGAATCAATTCGATCCGATCGAAGGTCCCTACGCCGGGCCGAACACGCGCATGGGCCTCGCGCTCGTGGTTATCTGGCACAACGCCGACCACTACGGTCAGATGATCATTTACTTGCGTCTGAACGGAATCGTGCCGCCAGCAAGCCGGCCGAGTCCGCCGCCGGTCAAGGACACGTACTAAGCGGTCCGGGAGAGTTATGCACTCCCGGAGAATTGAGCTGGGACAAGAACCGAGCAGGGCGCGAGAATTTCTGGGACGCGTCATTCCGAGCGAAGCGAGGAATCTCTCTTGGTGCGGCAATCGAAGAAGCAGAGAGATTCCTCCTCGCTTCGCGCCTCGGAACGACTGCCGACGTTATTTCGCCGCCCGGCAAACATTCGTGATTTCCAATATTTTCAACAATTATTTTTCACTTCCCTCTTGACTCTCCCAAGGCACAGGAGCATCTTCGTTATTCTCCGGAGTGCCCACCCCCGCTCGAAAGGAGTTCAGACCATGCCGCGTTTTTTGCACCAAATCAGCTATACCCCCGAAGCAATGGCGCAGCTTATCGCGCATCCGCAGGATCGCTTTGAAGCAGTGCGCGCCCCGATTGAAAAACTGGGCGGCAGAGTAGAGCACGGCTATTTTGCGTTTGGCGAGCATGACGCTGTGCTCATCACCGAAATGCCGGACAACGTGTCCGCTGCAGCAATCGCTCTGGCGTTTGCCGGTGGCGGCACGGTAAGGAATTGCGCTACCACCGCCCTGCTGACCGCCGCTGAAGCTCAGGACGCAATGCGTAAAGCCGCGACGTGCGGCTACAAACCAATAACGAAGGCGGCGACCGCCGCGAATCGTTAAGCGTCCTTCTGGGGCGCGGACATTCGCCCGCGCCCCCTTCTCTTTTCTTCGCACCGATCTGTGATCAAAATAAAAACAAATCAACGTAGGGGCGCCCGCTGCGGCGGCTTGCGCCCCAGCTTGCCTCGCCGGACGATGTGTGGTTTGCAACTGGACGCGACTAGTCCCCCAGATCCAACACGCCGGCCGCTACGCAAACGCACGGTCCAGTGTTGCTCGGTGTAGCCCGATTGAAAAAATTGGTGCTTGCGTTCAGTTTTGCCGCAGCGCCGGCATCGGGAACGGAATACTGTACGTCTTCGAGCCCACGCCTACGCCGCCCTGGCAAGTGTTCGGGGGAGTGGTGCAAATGGAATGTGCGCCCTGGCATTCCGCGGCCCAGAACATCAATCCTAACATTCCCGGCGTGCTACCCGCACCGGCTGGAGCGACTGTTTCCACGTACGTTCCGGTCGAGTTTTCGAGCGAACTGCTGAAGGTCGTGCACTCCGGAGCAGGATTTTTCCCGGTGACGATGTACAGGCTGCCCGCCATTTTTGCTGGAGCCAGCGGCGGCACTGGCGGCGTGATTCGCGGATAGCCGCTGATATGCTGCTGCCAATTTGATTCCGCGCTGGATGCGCTGTTCGGCTGCTTGTTGGGGACCATTGCGTTCGCATAATCCAGCACCGGCGCGCTGGTATTCAGCCACTCGGTCGTCGCTTTTGCAGCCAGCGGCACCAGATATTGATCGCCGGCGGCCAGATCAATCGTCAACCGCGCCGCGGGATTGGCTCCGCTGGCGTCGTAAGGAAGAATCGCGCGGTACGCATTGATGAACGACTGCAGAGCGCTGAGGTTCGGGCTGGTGTTGTTCTCGTAGTCGATTTCAATTCCAACGCCGAGCTGCTTCGCCAGATTCGCGGCGTTGCTTCCCAGTTGCGCTCCGTTGGTGCTCAGCGCGGTGTCCCAATCGCTGGTGTAGGTGATGCCGCCGATCGAGAGCATCACGCGAATGTTATGGCTGGTGAAGTAGCTGACGACCGCGGCGTTCATTCCGATTGGCGCGCCGTTCACGGTTTGCGAATCGTTGGTTTGATTCAGCAGCTTCAGCGGATTCACGAAGCTCAGCACCACCAGGTTCACACTCGGGGTGCCGTCGCCACGATCAATCATCCAATGATTCGCGGTGTCGAAGTTGGTCATGTTTCGTACCGTGGCCCAGGTACAGAAATCATTGCTGCAATGCCATGCGCCGTAGATTTCCATTTGCGTAGCTCGTGCGACCGTGCCGGAAAACAACAGACATATCGCCATCACCGCTGGCAACCAGAGCTTTCTGAGCATCGAGGCCTCCATCCCGCTGAATTGCTGGGCTTAGGCCCCCTCTCTATATTCTGTACGGGTACGTTGTCAATCACGAAAATACCGGAGAGGTTGCGGTCGGGTCTGGCTTAGTAGCATCGCGCTTAAAGCTTGCTTGGAGCCGTCGTTGACAAACTGTAGACTGGCCGCCTCGGAAACCGCCGTGCCCTGTTAAAATCCACTAATGTGCAGTGAACCGCGTACTGCGTGGCTGGCGAACATTCGCCTCCACCCCATCAAAGGTCTCGATCCTGTCAGCGTGCCTGGGGCGCGCATCGGGCCGAATGGCGGGCTGGAACTGGATCGTGTGTGGGCGCTCTATTCGGTGGACGGCCAGTGGATCAACGGAAAACGCACCACCGCGATTCATCACATTCGCGCGGAGTATGACCCGCTAGTCTCGATGGTTATGCTTTCGGTTTCTGACAATGGAAAAAAATCCAAGGGTTTGAGGCCGGCACGCTTCGCGTTTCCGGCGGACTACGAACGAGCTGCCGCGTGGTTCTCGGAATATTTTGATCAAACGGTCGTGGTGCGCCATGTGCCGGAAGGCGTTCCCGATGATGGCCTGGCTACCGGACCGACGATTGTTTCGACCGGCTCGTTGCAGGCGGTCTGCGAACTTTTTCCCAGTATCGACTTGCACCAAGCGCGTGAACGGTTCCGCACCACGCTGGAAGTCGATGGCGTGCCGGCATTCTGGGAAGACCAGCTTTTCGGCGAGCGCGAAAACTATCCGGTACGTTTTAAAATCGGCGAAGTCGCGTTCGAGGGCAGCAATCCTTGCGCGCGCTGTCCCGTTCCTCCGCGCAACCCGCGCACCGGCGAAGAACTAGTCGGCTTCCAGAAAAAGTTCAGCAAGATGCGCCGCGCTTCCCTGCCCGCGACATCGCCCGCCGCCCGGTTCGACCATTTCTATCGCTTATCCACCAACACCCGCGTCCCATCCACCGAGCAGGGCAAACTCTTACGCGTCGGCGACGCGCTGGTGCTCTAGCCCGACGGGCGGGAACTCATCCAGGAATTTTGGTGTCTGAATGTCTTGGAGGCGTGCGGCATGACAATCTTGTTTGTTGGCCGGGAGCTTAAGAGCTTATGGGGAATTATTAAATTTACCGCGCATGTGTAAGCTGCTCGCAACCCTCTGATCCTTGCGTAGCCATCCCCGCACAGCCGCCGGCATAACCCCCGACTTCTGTCATGGCTGCTTTATATATGTTCTAAAAATCAGGAATATAGTATGTAGTTACATAACTGGAAGCCGCTCACGCCATGTTTTGACCAGCACTCAGCGGGCGGCGGGCGCTTGCGGCAGGATGTCTTTTTCGAGCATCTGCTCTTTGCGGTACACCAGGGCGTTTATATCGTAGGGAGCAAGTTCGAAGTCATGGCCGTGCGTGATAGCATCCGTCGGACACGCTTCCACGCAATAACCACAAAAAATGCATCGCGAATAGTCGATGTTGTAAACCGAAGCGTAGCGTTCGCCGGCAGAGATGCGGTTGGCGTCGGTATTTTCCGCGGCTTCGATGTAAATGCAATTCGCCGGGCACGCCGCCGCGCAGAGAAAGCACCCAACACATTTTTCCAGTCCATTTTCGTCGCGATGCAGGACGTGGATTCCGCGGTAGCGCGGCTGGAAATTTACCGGCTCCTCCGGATAACTTTCCGTAACACCCTTGCGAAACATCGTGCGGAACGTCACGCTGAAACCGTTGAACATGGTCCTGAAGACGTCGAACACTTCACGAATCGGGGATGCCATGAAACGAGTTTATCAAACCGCAGGAATGCGGGCAAACAACCGTGCGCTACGCAGATTGCAGGCGCCGTCCGGTAAGCGCCAGAGCGATCTGTTTCCCGTGAAATCGGCCGTTTTCTATGAAAATTTCGCTGGTATGTCTCCCGCCAATCACCACGCCCGCCAGATATACACCTGGAATATTGCTTTCGTGGGTCTCCGGGTCCATTTGCGGTTTTTTGGTCAGCGGATCAAGCCTCACTCCAAGACTCTCGATGAATTCAAAGTCCGGATGGTATCCCGTCAAAAGAAAAACCTGTTTCGCAGGAAAGGTCTTCCTCCACTGGGAATTTTCGATGATCACCGCGTCGGGCTTAATTTCTTTCACAACGGAGTTAAAGTGCATCGGAATCTGCCCAGCTTTAACGCGATTCTCGATGTCCGGCCTGACCCAGTATTTAATGGTCGATCCCAGTTGTCCGTCGCGGTGCACCATCGTTACTCGTGCGCCGTTGCGCCATAAATCGAGCGCAGCCTCCGCTGCGGAATTCTTTCCTCCAACCACGAGCACATCCTGCTTCCAAAAAGCGTGCGGTTCCGTGTAATAGTGCGAAACGTGTGGAAGCTGTTCACCCGGCACGCCAAGCTCATTCGGCAAATCGTAATAGCCGGTCGCTACCGCGATTTTCGCACCGTGATACGCAACTTCCGATCCGTTTTCTGCTTTCGTAGACACGACAAAATTGCCATCTTTCCCCTCGAGTTTCGTTACCTGTTCATAAAGCCGCAGCTCCAGCCCGAAGTGCTCCGCAGCCTTGCGATAATATTTAAGCGCCTCCATGCGCGTGGGCTTTTCCGCGGCGCACACCAGCGGCAAATCTCCGATTTCGAGCAATTCGGGCGTCGTGAAGAACACCATGTTGACTGGGTAGTGGTAAAGCGAATTGCAAATCGCGCCTTTGTCGATCACCAGCGCCGTTAACCCGGCGCGCACGGCTTCAATCGCGCACGCCAGCCCAGTGGGACCCGCTCCAATACAGATAAGGTCGTATTTCTTCATAGATTTTTAGTTTGCCGAGGGACTGCCGGAAATGCAAATCGGGTACGAAGCCGAAGCCTCGCACCCGATTGCACTGCGGAAACAGTTCGCTGGATGTACTATGCCGCCGTGTAGTCCGCGTTGGACGATTCGGAGGCAGTCCCTTCCAACTGCGAGAGAATCTCGCGCAACGTTGAAATCAACTCGTCGCGCGAGACGTGGCTTTTCTTGAACTGAATGCGAAACTTGAAAGCGTCATTCTGTGGTTCGAAGTGAAAAATGAACGGCTGCGGTCTCTGCGGACCGTTCTGCTCTTCCCGCCGTTCGCGGCGCGCCTCGTCGCGCGTCAAACCGCCTTGCAGAATGCGTTGAAACATCTCGACCATTTTCTTTTCGGTCGGCTGCCGCGCGATCTGTAGCAGCAGCGACTTGGACGTCACGCCATTCTCGAGACATTTCTTGCGCAGCGGTTCGGGAATATTGAGCAGCGACAGCGTTTCCGTCACCGACGAACGCGCCCGGCCGATCTTCTTGGCCATATCCTCGTGCGTGTATTCGAATTGTGATGCCAACCGTTGCAAGCCGTCAGCCTCTTCGAAAGCGGTCAGATCCTTGCGCTGAATGTTTTCGATCAGCGCGATTTCCAGAGTCTCCGCGTCGTCAACCGTCTTCTCGATGCACGGCACTTCGCGCAATCCCGCGGCGCGCGCCGCGTGATATCGCCGCTCGCCTGAAATAATATAGAAGCAGCCTTCGCTGGAGATAAAACGGACCAACAGCGGCTCCAGCACGCCCTTTTCGCGGACAGACTCCGTGAGTTCGCGAAGATCTCCTAAGGCCTTCCGCGGCTGCTCCGGATTCGGGCGGATTTCGTCCACACGAATCATGCGGCCCACTGCGGCGCCGCTGTAACTGGTCAGTTGCTCGATGTAGTGCGCGTCATGCCGCATCTTCAGCGTGACGGGCAACCCTGCTTTCTTCAACACGTTGGATGACCTCCGCCGCAAGTTTCTTGTACTCGATCGCGCCCGGTGATTTTGGCGCAAACGTGAGAATCGTTTCTTTGTAAGCCGGACTCTCTTCGAGCCGCACATTTTTGCTGATCTTTGTCTTGAACAAAACCTCGCCAAACACGGTACGGATTTGTCCGTGCGTGTCGCGCGAAATGTTTGTCCGCTTGTCAAACAGCGTGATGACCACGCCCACAACCTTTAATCCAGGATTCGGCCGCGCGCGAATCCGCTCGTACGTCTCCAGCAGATCGTCAGTTCCTTCAATCGCAAAATAAGCCGCCTGAATCGGCACCAACAGGTGAGTGGAGCTAACCAGCGCATTCACGGTCAAAATTCCCAATGACGGCGGCGTGTCCAGTACGACGTAGTCAAAATCTTTCAACACCGGCGTCAGCGCGTCCTTCAGCCGGTACGGTGCGTCGAACTGTCCGGCCAGCACTTGTTCCAACTTCGCCAGCGCCAATCGGCCCGGACCCACAAAAAGATTCGGGTCCTTCGTGGGTTTGATAACGTTGGCCATTGGCGTACGCGATTCGCTTAACACGTCAAACATCGACGACGAAACTTCGCCGGAAGCGAAAAATGCAATTGTCGAATTGGCTTGTGGATCGAGATCGATGAGGAGTGTTCGTTTGCCGCGATTTGCGATAGCTGCCGAAAGATTGATCGCCGTAGTAGTTTTTCCGACTCCGCCTTTTTGGTTGGCAATCGTGATGATGGCGGTCATTCCGATGCGCCTCCGTTCGCGCGGCACGCAATTTGTCTTGCGCTCCGGCAACCGGCTTCCCAGATGTAGGT
>WNFR01001494.1_pt1 | contig 33563 bp, 38 predicted proteins | sample 5400221 | NCBI WGS metagenome assembly WNFR01 (sample SAMN13153357, study PRJNA577476) | soil metagenome | isolation source: 40 cm soil under Madrone tree | place: USA:California | collected 2016-06-14
GTCCACGAGCCTGGGCTCGACCGTGAGTTCCCTCATGCGGGAAGTGAGCCGTTCGGCCTGCGTTTTCCGAGCCTCTTCGATCTTCGCGAGAATTAATTCGCGGTGGATGTAAGGACGAAAGACTTCGCGGAAGTCCGCATAGTCCGGTTCCCTGGGACCAAATCCTGTTTTTTGGTAACGGTCGGACATCTTGATCGCCAGCGATCTCGCAACAGCGGCCAGTCGCCCCTCCGGTGTTTGATCCTCGTGAACCCGTCCGTTCATTTCTTTCCCCTGTGATCGTCACCAACCGCCCTCTACGCCGTCACCGCCAGATCATTCGAATACACTCTCCATGCTGCGTTCGAGAAATACACCGGCACTCCCGTGCCGGCACCAGCGCCTTCACCGCCCTTTCTTCCGTTCGACGCGTAGGCAATCATGCCGGCGGCGCCGGTTGGAAGATTCGCCACGGTGTAGACCGGGAGCGCTCCGCTGACTGCCGGGACCCATGCCGTCCCGTTCCATTCAAGGAACTGGGAATCAGCGACGCTGAAGACGTGGAAGCCAGCATTGGGCGGATAGAAGTTCCACTCGCCCAACGGAGTCCCCGGATCGTCGGTGGTCCAGACGGCGATGTTATTGTCCGAGCCGGACCATGCGCCCGTTGCGGCGACGCCGACGATGTAGCGCGCCCCGTTGGTAGGGGAGCCAGGAGGAGCGGTCAGCGTCCGCGAAAGGACTGCCGACTGCACGAGGGCATCGATCATCCGCAGGAACTTGCGGAAGTCGAGGTCGAAGGAATCGCCTGTCGCCGCGTTGATCATCACGTGAAGGTTGGGACCGTTGCTTACGCTCATGAATTTAGCCCTCCGAAATATTGCCCAAAAAGAATTCCGAACCCCGTGAACGTCACATCGACCTGCTGCCATTGAAGTGATTCGAGGAGCACAGGGGGAGGACCGGGCAGGTTCTGCGCTCCGAATATTTTCACCGTAGCGATTCCCGGCAGACCGGAGTCAACGATGCGTTGCGCCGCGGTATAGGTGAAACTGGCTCCCGGAGGAACCGTGGTGCTTTGGTTGCCAGGGGGAGCGAACCCACCCACAAATCTGTAGATGGTGAAGAGAAACGCTTCGGAGAACGGGATCGAGTCGTCTCCCGCAGTCTGCAGCGTCAGCGGCGTCAGTCCAGCTTCGGTGTCCCTGTTCCTGGCGGAGAACGTCAGAACGAGATTCCCCGTGATCGTTTTGTAACGGCTCCCGTATGGCAGGCCCTGCATTCGCAGATTCCCCGGCGGGTAGGGCCTGCCAACGCGAGAATTCGTCGTGACGCTCTCTGCCGTCGCCGAGCCTATCGGCAGCGTGCCGGAGGAGTTCGTCGGGAGGAGCTTTGCATTTATCGTACGGTCCGAGGGAAAGCTGCCCGAATTCAGTAATCCGCTGCCGATGGAAAAAAACCAAACCTTTGCTCCGGCCGTGTGGAGGGCAGGGACCGTATCCATCAGCCCACGGAGAACGGGAGAGATGGTGTAGGTGCCGTCGGCATTCAACGTCGGCGTCTGCCAAGCCATGATCTCGCCGTCGATCATGCAGAGGTTCACACCCTGCAGAAAGTCTGCGGCTGTGCATGCTGCGAGCAGAATCAGGTCGATGCCACCGCTGGCGGAGAGCGTAAAGCCAGTCGGATCGTTCGCAAGCGTCGCCACCGGGTAGTCCGCGGAAAGAATTCCGACCGGGCAGAAATTTCCGAAAAGGTTCGTGTCGAAGTATCCGGTCCCATCGTCGCGCCAAATTGCGTAACCCGTTGCGCCGGTCAAGGGGTTCTTGGCGGCCATGCTCATCACGTTTCTCCCTGAGAGACCAGAGAGCGCCAGGAGATGGTTGGGGACCTCCACCAATTGTTCGTATGTATTCGCGAGCGGCGTGCCTATCGGATTCACCCATCCCGAGGAAGGCGGAGAAACGAACGCCACGCTGTTGATCCCGAAGATGTCCTCGACCGCGTCGATGCTGATTTTCCCGTCGGTGAGTTCGCCGTAGCCGATGCGCGTGATGCGGAAAACCTCGTTGATGATCCCGAGCGGAACCCATGTGAAGCGGAAGACTCCTCCTGGCCGGAACTGCCACGCCGAACGGTTTGCTTTGAGCTTGAGCTTCGACAGCGGGTAAGTGAGCGTCTTCAGAACGCGCATCGCCACGAGCGCGGACGACGTCGCGTTGCTGAGTCCCTTAAAGTCGATGGTCTGCGGACGGACCTCATTCGTGACGGCGATGTTCGCGGGATCGTAGGCGCGGATCGAACGGTCGGCGAAATTGGCTGCGCGTGAGGAGTAGCGAATGTTCACGAGGTTGGTGGTCTCGCGCCATGAGCCGCGCGAGAAGTCCGGCGTCTCGAGGACGGAATCGACCGTTAGAGTTGGCAGCGTCGTTGGGTCGTAGCCGCCGCGTGCGAGCGTGATCGACCAGAGACCGGTCTGCGGGTCGGTGTAGAGCACGCCATCGACGTGGCGTAATACTTCCCCGATGAGCTGGTCGGCGCTCGCCTGGGTATCGAACTGCATCGAAATCCCGAGGCCCTCTGAGGATAGGGTCACCGCGGCGGCCGAGAAGCTGACGGGGTCGATGCGAGCGGTTGGGATTCCCAAACCGTAGTCCACATTCGACAGAATGTCGTAAATCGCGAGCGCGCCGTTCGCGTCGCCTGAAATGTTCGCGACGCCGGCGCCCTGCGAGAGCGGATCCGGGCAGCGGCGCACCACGAATGCCATCGGCTTCAGGTAATTGGACGTTCCCCAATAGAGCTGCTCCATCACGGCGTAGCACAGATTCCGGTAGGACGGAGCGACGTGCGAGTGCAGCGTCTTGATCGTGAAGACGTCTCCCGGCCCATATTGCGTCGAGCCGGTGTGAATCGTCAGATTGATTCGAGGATTCGAGAACGCCTGGTCGGACCAGAGATCGTGCGAACCTTCTGCGTTCGCCACGGCGTTGCTGAGACCGCCTGACACGGAGCCAACGATGCTCCATTTTGCTTTTCCGAAGGTCGAGTGCAGGTTGTTCGTATCGATGGCGACGAACGTGATCGTGAAGATTTCCTCGAGCGAGGAAGAGCCGGCCGCGAGTGAAGTGATTCCCCCGTTTCCGACGCCGAAGAACGTGGAACCTATGCCGCTTTGGTCGGTGGCGATCCGTCCCTGCTTCGCGCCCAGGTACGCGTTCGGCTGCGATGTGGGGAGTCCGCGATAGAAGTCGATGATGCCAGTGATCCCGCCCCCACCCCCGGGGCCTGTCCCTCCGAAAAGTTTCGGGGCGTTGCAGGTCACCTGAATGTAATCCTCGGTCCCGCTGCCATTCAGGATCGTGGCCGTCGTTCGCGGCTGAATGCTCTTGTCGTCGGTCTGGATATCCACGAGGTCTACGGGACCGTGGCAGAGCATCGACTGCACGCCGAGGAAATATTGGTATCCCGTGGTTTGAGTCCTGCCCAGAGACAGGATCCCGCCGCCGACTTTGATGGCCTTCGATTTCAGGTCTCCCCACCAGGTCGTGTTGCTTCCCTTGATGATGCAGGTGCCGATGACAACGGTGATCGCGCGGCCTTCCTCCGCCGTCGGGACGGAGAAGTCCCCGAGCGCGGATGGCTGCGGCCCGCGCGGATGCGGGGCGAGCAGGGCGCCCACCACGGTCGTTGCGACGAAGAGAAGTAACAGTAGCCAGAAGAAGACAGCACCTCACTTTCTAAACGCTTCTATCCAATCGAAGCGCTTCCATCGAATGGGTTTACCGTGGGAATCAGATCGAACCCGAGAAAACTGCTCGTGCGCCCGTAGTGCTGGCACGAGCCAAAATCCAGATTGCATCCGGCCGTCGCGTCGACCGCAATGGAAGCGGCGAGTCCGGGGATGGGCGAGATGAGCGTTACCGTCGACCCGGAGTGCCCGACAATCATCCGGTAATCGTTCCCGTGTTTCAGATAGCCGGCCTGCAGCGAATCCGGGATGGAGGCGAATGCGGGGATCGTTAGGATGGTCCCGGTTGAATCGACCGCGCTGATCGTGCCGTGGTAGGTGTGCTGCGTGAGGTCCGCTCCACATCCGAGGTCGCCGAAAATGTGAGAGCACGGAGCCTGGTAGAGCTGCTGCGGGATCTTCCGCTGGAGGAGATACTGCGCGGAATTGCAGGTGATCTCGCACTGGTCCGTGTAGCGCGCGGAAGCGATTTCACCCGTGAACAGGACCGCGGTCTCCGAATCTCCGTAGTGCGAGCCAAACACGGTCACGGCGATTGGCGCGCTCGGCAGGTAAGGGATGAGGAGTTCCGAGAGCGGATGGTCGATGGGCAGATAGATTTTCATTTGCCCGGAGACGACCTCGTTCGAGAGCTCGGTCTCGGTCCGCGTGACCGTCGTAGGCACGTACTGCTGACCCAAATAGGTGATCGGGTTCTCGGAGTTGGTGACCGCAAACGAGAGGCCCGTCGCCTGGAAGAGGAAGAGTTCGTAGGGCTCCGATGCCGCGCCGGATTTTTCAATCGCGTCATAACTCACGGAATTTCCCTCGGCACTTCCTGAAGCGAGACCATCGATTCGGCGTGCTCCGTGCTATCCCACTTGATCGAAACGGAGTCAGAGGCGAGCCGCGTGAACGTGAGAAAAGAGACCATCGTGCTCGTCTTCGGGAAGGTTTTCCCCGTGGGGTTATCCAGCGTGAGCGTCTCCGTGCCATCGCCGTTGTCGACCGCCGCGGTTATTTTCCGGTAGACGTTCCCGGAGCCATCTTGCGGGATGAAGGCGATGTAGCGGCGCGAGGGCGTGGGGAAAAAGAAGCGCGTGTAAAACTCCGAGTTGACCCTGATCGCGGCGTCAGTCGAGATCACATCCTGAAATAGCACGAGGTCCTGATCCCACGTCGGAATCCAGAATGCGCTGAACTGTCCGAGGCGACGCAGCATGAAGGCTCGAAACGCGGTGATGTTCGAATGCCCGTCCACCCACCAGGGGAACTCCTGGCCGACGATGGCGGTCCCGCCTTTGTCGATGACCTCGATCGGTCCAATTTTCGGGTCGATGCTCACGAGCGAGCGTTTGTAGTTGCGCCTCAGCGGAGCCTCGGCCCAGTTCGGCATGACCTCGAGAACATCGAATCCCTTGTACTGCGTGGGCGAAGTCGTGGGCGCCGGCGACGGTTGTCCGACCTCGGGGATAAACGAAAGGTCGACCTGATCGATTTCGCTGCTGTGCCGTGAGACGTCAACAGAATTCGGGAGCCTGCAGAGAAAGAGCGGAATCACCCTCGTCCCCGGTCCACCCTTCCATGCGAACTGCGTCGGAGAAGTCGTGGTGACGGACGTCGGTCCCACGCTCTGGATCGAAAGCGCTTCGAAGGTGAACTCGTTGACCCAGATCGCGAGCAATCCGCCAGCGGCGAATTGGCGGTCCGCCGTGGCCACAGGGATCACGAACGTGCCGGCGGAGATGTCAGAGGCCAGCGGCTGCGAATCCGGCCACCAGGGGACGCCGTAAGGCTGATTCTGCCATCCCCACACCAACGACTCCATCCCCGCGGCGTCTCGCGCGTTGAGGGTCAGAGCGCGGTACCGCATGGCTCGGCGGGGAATCTGACGCAAGGCTCGGCGCTGCTCGGCGTCGCTGTAGGCCTTGAGCACGTCCGTGAGAAACTCGAAGGTTTCCTCCATGCCTTCGCCCCAATCAGGAGCCACGGAAAAGAGCGTGATCCGGGATCCGGTGACTTGCATGTCCGTGCCGCCGATTCCCGAATCGAAGCTGAACACAACGTCCTGGGCGATTTGCGCCGGTCCCACGCTCGGAACCGTCGCCTGGTAAATAAACGAATCGAGCGCGGGAAAGATGAGCGGCAGGCCGTAGGGATTTGGAAGAATGAGGCCTCCGGTCCCGTTTATCGCGATGGCGACCAGAGTCTGATCCGAGTCGCGGAAAGCGTTCCAGACCTCGACCGCGAACTGTGTGGCGGTGAGAACGAACCCGAGCTTCTTCACGCGCGGGATGACGATGACCTTCTCGAAGAGTTGACCGCCGAACGTTTCGACCCGCTGGCCAGCGAGATTCTGCTTCGCGATGGAGATGGCCGGCTGCGGGACGCCGCGATTTGCGGCCTTCGGATTCGACGTTAAGCTGAGGGACAGTCCAACCTGATACGTCATCGCCACGATGTCCGTCGAGCGATTCGACGGGTCGATCCTGACGGGGAACGCATTCAATTGGCCAGCGAAGTTCGTCGGCATCTCTCTCCTACTGCTTCACAACCGCGAAGTTCGGAAACATCTTGTACGTCGTCGAACCGATGACGTATTCGTCAGCGTTCGAAAAGCCGTTCCCGACGCCATTCGAGAAGAAAATATTCGGGACGGTGCCGAGCATGGAAAACCCGGTGGTGGTGCTGTCACGATTCGCCCACAAAATGATCGGGAGAAGATTAGCCCTGCCGTCCTGCTGGCTCGTTTGCTCGTATTGAAAGGTGGTGGTGGCAGCACCTTTTGCGAAGACGGGGAAGTTGGTACTCATGGTCTGGCCTGTCCCGCGAACCGAAGTATCGCCAAACTTTCCGGTGTAACCCTGATCCGGGGTGGCCAGTGGGATGATGCCGAGCCATTTTCCTGTGAAGGTGTCAACGTCTGCCCTCACGAATCCTGTTCCCCCGCCATTCTGATCGCCTCTAACAAACGGGCAATCGGAAGTAGAGGTATAACCGGGAACGTTGGCTCCGGCATTCTGGCCAACGTAATAGCCGGCCGATGGGCCGAAGAAGTAGGGACCGCCCGTATAGCTTCCGGCTTTCTGAAGGGAGGAACCCCATCCGAGGAAAACGTAGAGGCCGGGGGTCTTCTCGCAAACCACGATGATGTTGTCGGCCGTGGCGTCCGCGAAAAAAAAGTAATTCGAGAAAGGACCGGCGGCGAGCTTCATTCCCACGCCGATGGGAAACGACGACGAACTCCCGAATGGAGCGCCGGTGATCTGGTTCTTGAACGGCTGGCCGGAAACGAACCCGGTGCCCATGCCCATGTGAATGCCATAGTGCGCGGTAGCCGGGATTGCATTCCAGATTGCCGATTCGTTCTCGGCCGCGCGGAAGTGGACATAATTCCCGCTCTTGTGGAGCGTCGCGGTCCAACCCGATCCCTCTACCGCTGACCTATCCTGCGTCCATCCGAGGCTCACGAGCCACGTCACGAGGGTTTGCAGGAGATTTGTCGAACTGGTCGGCGTGCCCGTCTGATAAGACATCTCTCCCCCTTAGCTCAAGCGCACTGCGAAAAAATCCGCCTTCGTGTTTCGGAAGACGTTCTGCACCACGAGGTACTTCACGCCGTTGACGGTGATCGTGTTCTCCGATCCTTGCGAAAATCCGGTAGTAGCATGCACTCCCTCAAGTTCGCCGTAGATGTTCGGCGTGCTATCGGCGAGCACGACGGGAAGCAACGGATATCCGCCGTCGAGATTCGGTCGCCAATCGTAAGTGACGCCCTGATCGACATACGCATAAGGCCAGACCTGGCCGAACAACGCCTCGCTCGAGCTGACGTCAAAACCGCGCCAGTTCCCCGAGGATTGCCGCATGCGCAGCGAGCTTTGGTAGTCAAAACTCATCGCAGTGAGGAAGGGGATCGCGAAGTTCCGCATCTCTTGTCCTGCGTAGCTCCAGCGCCAATTCGTGCTATTCGAAGCGGGCTCGTTCTGAAAGGCGAGGCATCCTCCCACCACGAGAGGATAGGAGAACGATCCCGGAGCCATGTAGGTCGACATGAACCCGAGGTATGCGCAGACGTAGACCGTCGAGACCTTTGCAACCACGATCACGCGGCGTCCGTTGGCAATGAACCAATACGGGATCGTCGAATTCCAGAGTGTCAAAACAGGCGAGGAGTTCGCCTGCGCGCTGCCACCGACGTAACCTGCCTGCGCGTTGAAGGCCAGCCCGGAGTTGAAGGCGGTGAATCCTCCGAGCCGCCAGTTGTAATAGTCCGTCGGGACGTCCGAAAAGGTTTTCGCGCCGACGATGATCTGATCGAGGCCGCCGTTTCCGGGAGCCTGCCAGATCATCTCGGACCCGGCTACACGCCGGAGCGAGGCCCAGGGCGGAGTGACGGCGAAGGTGAAAGCGTCCGTGGCGACGAAGGCGATTGTGCCGGCCGTGATGGTCAGATTTGCCTTCGTGGAAGTGAATAGCGTGCCCACCACGCCACTTCCAAGGGAACCGGACATCGACCCCGCCACGTTGAACGCTGTTGCGCTCGTGAAGGTCACGGTGATGGTTTCCGCGACACCGGCGGAACCGCCATGCGCGTCAATAGTGCCGTTCCCTGCGCCGACAAAAGACGGCGTCAGCGCCATGCCGGTCCCGGTGAGAAACGTGTCGAGGAGGTTCAGCAGATTGGCGAAGTCGGTAGCGCTTCCAATTTGGACGCTCATCAGTCGCTCCTCGAAAGCGCCTTCTGCGCCGCCTTCGGATTGTTCGAGAGGTGCTGCAGGATGATGTTCCCCGCGGTCTTCGAACTGAGGTGCTTCAGAATCAGCCCCTCGTCGAGACCGATCCCAAGATTGATGTGCGAGTCCGAGCCGCCTCCCCCGCCCACCAGACCTCCCTCGGAGAACTTCGGAAGGGAGAGCCGATCCAGAGAGGGGATTTTCAGACCGCGGTTGATCGCTTCGAGGTTGTGAACGCCGAATGCTGAGACCGCGTCCGCTTTGACCACGTATTCGCCGGCGGATAGCCGAGCGGGTATCGCGTCGGCCCTGGGACCGCCGGGACCACGAATCAAACCACCTTCCGCGTGCCCTGCACCCAGCAGACCGCTGAGTAAACCGAATAATCCACCACCACCACCGCCGCCCCCTCCATCGCTGTTGTCGCTGTTATCGCCTCCAAGCGCCTTCAGCAGGATTTTTTTTAGGATGATTTGCTCAAGCGATTGCACGATGCTGGCTGCGAGCTGACGGAACTGGTCTGCGGCTGATGCTGTGCTCCTCCCGAGACCCATAAAGAAATTATTGAAATCGTTGGTGAGCGAACCGCGAATCTGCTGCTGCAATTGGTTCGTTTGAACGCCGAGGTTCTGCACTCCCTGCGTCGCGGTTTGCGCCGCGCTGACGTTATCTTGATTGCCCGTCTTTTGGGCCGCGGCAAGTTCAGCAGCGGCATCGGCCCGGAGCAACGGCAGACGGTCGCGAATGAGATCGTTGATTTCCTTTTCCTTCTCGGCCGAAGATAGCTGCCCTGCCCTGTTCCTGATTTCGATGGCCTGCTTCTCCACCTCGAACGCTTTCCGGTCCTGCTGCAGCTTCTGTTCCGCGTCTTTGAACTCGGCCTGCGCCGTTTTCAGTTCGGCGTAATGCGCGATCTCTTGTTCGCTCGCGACCTGATCGCGGCGTAGCTTTTCGGACTCCTGCGCGATTTCGGCCTTTGTCTCCGCTTCCTGGTTACCCTGGAGAGCTGCGACCTCCTTCTGGAACGCGAGCACCTTCTGCTGGTGCTCTTCGGTCTTCCTGAATTCCTCGTCCTCAAGCGTTTTGAGCTTCAGGACCTGCGCCTCTCGCGCCTCGGCGATTTTCGCGTCGATTGCCTGAATCTTGGCCCTGTTCTGGATTTGCTCGGCCGCATTCCTTACTGGCTCCTGTTGCTGCTTCGCGCGCTGCGACTGGAGGATCTGAATTTCCTCTTCGTGCTCTGCGATGGTTTCGGCGCGCCGGCGTGCGAAATATTCTGTCAACGAAAGCTTTCCCTGGTCGTAGAGCTGTCGATCGCCGGCCAGGCGAACCTTCTCGTATTCCCGGTATAACGCGAGCTCCTGATCGAGCTGCTGTTTCAGAAAGGCGAGGTTTGCTTTCGTGACTGAATCGTCGGGAACCGAGGAACCGGCAGTCTGATTATCGGGACGTAGCCGAGAAGCGCGCTCTCTTGCCCGACGCTTCTCTTCCGCATCGGAGGGGAAGAGGTCCTCGAGCGACTTGCGGATGTTGATGGCCGCCGTATCCCAAATCGCCCGTTCTTTGGTGGCGAGTTCGGTTTGCGCCTTTTCGATGTCGCGCGAGCCGGCGTCGTACGTCGCCTTTGCTTCCGCAAAATGGCCCTTCACCGCGAGACTCAGCGCCTCGTATACGCTCACCCCTTTGGTTTTGATTTCCCCAAATTTCTCGCTGAACAATATTTCCGCGTCCGCAATTTCGGCCCCGATGACGGTGCCCATCCAGACGAAGCCGGCCGCAATGCCGCGGACGACGTTGCCTGCTATTTTTCCGATCTCCTGCAGGCCAGAGACGGACCCGTTCTTGCCGCCGATATCGAATGAGTCTAGAAGAGCCTCGCCGACATCGGAGATGGCGGGGAGCACTCCCGCTTCGAACTGGGTAGCGATCCCTTTTCCGGCATCCTCGAGTTCCTGCATCGACGCCTTCGCCGCGCGAAACGCATCGGTGGTTTGCTGGTCCAGGAGCAGACCGAGCTTCGAAACTGACGCGGTGATTTTGTCGAAGCCCTCGCCGGCTATCGCATTCGCGACCGGGATGAACTCCGCTCCGCCCTTCGAAAAAATCAATTGGGCTGCGGTAGCCTTCTGGAATCCTGCGGTCATTCCACCGAGGCGCGATGTCACCAGCGCGATTTTCTCGTCGGGCTTCAGTCCGGCGAAATCCTTTTGGGTGATCCCGAGTAACTGGAAACCCTTCGCCGCCTTCGTGCTGCCCTGCTCGAATTCGGTGATGGACTTGGCCGCTTTGGTGAGGGCCTTATCGACGGCGCCGGTCTCCACTCCCACTTCCTCGGCAACATGATGGAAAACGCTGAGGCTCTGAGTGGTCAGCCCTGTCTTGTCCGCCATTTTCCCGATGTTGATCGCGGAGTCGAATGCCTGCTTTCCGAACTCGGTGAGCTTGAGCAGCGCTCCCGCTGCGGCGATTCCTTCGAATGCCTTCTTCAGCGAGAGACCAGACTGCGCCGTCTCGTCCTGCTGCTTTTTCAGATTTTTAAGCTGGCTCGTAAGTTCCTTGATCGCCGCGGAGACACCCGTGTCCTCTGCAGTCAGCTTTACTTTGATCTCGGGAGCGTCAGCCATCGTTTAACTCCTCAGAACCCTCGGGATCGCCGGGGGCTCCTTCTTGCTTTTCTGGTGCGGAGCGAGAGCGCTCCACACCAGAAGTTCGATCTCGTAGTTCCTTCGCGCCGCCACTTTCATGCACTCGATGTATGCGAGAAACGTCTCCCGCAGCGGCCAATCCATCACTCCGCGAATCCTCTCAAGGTCGTAGCCGGCGACCTCGCGAATCAGTGGTGCGAAGTTCCCGAGGTCGACGGAGCCGCGTTCTTTGTAGGGGGGACCTTTGCGCTCCGGCTCGAAGATTTCCGGGAAGTCTCCGACGATGGTTCCCCTAACGAAAAAAAACCGATTACGAACCTGACGATGGAAGTCCGCATGTAGGTTTTTTCCCCGACGTCGGTTATCCCGGCGAACCGTGCTGCGTTCGCATCCGCCTCCGCGCGATTCCACGTCTTGCCGACTTCGGTCAGACATCCAGCGAGAATGTGGTGAGTGCGGCCGGAGAGAAGAATCTGCGTGAGCAGGTCCTCGGCTCTCTGCTCATTCGTTCGCTTTTTGCCGTCGAGATCGTTGAGGACCTCGATGGCGCCGGCGAGCCTGAGATGCGCGTGGATGTAGTCGTCCTGGTTTGCGGTGAGAGATTGCGAGATGCCTGCGAAGTGCCGACCGTCGAGCTTGGTGCTTTCGTCGTTCATTGATTCCTCCGGGACGGGATCGCCGCCCGCTTACTTCTAAAATTCAGGAGGGTCCTCCCAGTCCACGGACCCTCCCTTGTTCTACCGAGGCTCCCACGCCGGAACTTCGCGCCAGCGTGCCTCTCGGCCTCAGTAGAAGGTGTATTGGAAGAACGGAGACAACGGATGGTTCGCCGTATCGTCGAGGATCTGTCCGTCGAGCGTCCAGTTTCCGTAATCGTCGGCGATGAGTCCGACCTGGCCATTGGGGTTCAGGTTCACGCGCCAGATATCGACGCCGATTTTTTGACCGTCGACCGGATCCGGCACGAACACAAGGTGACCCTGCTGATGCGGAACCGTGGCGCCGGCGACCTGGTCGAAGCTGCCCACAAGCGTGTGGTAGGTGATCGTCACCGCGAAGCCGTTGGTGATGGAGGAACCCAGGGGGATGTAAATCAGCCCTGTGATCGGATCGGTCAGGACGTAGTCGGTCCCCGCTACGAGCGCGACGGAATTCTGCGTGAGCACCGGAGCCGTGCCCGTTGGATCGAAGTTCGGGTTGATAGTGCGAAAGAACCGCCCCTTCGCGTTCGCCGCTTGCGCGACGGTAATGAGCACTTCAGCCGTGAACGTTGCGACGGCCGTCGTGAGCGTCGTCTTCCCCGCTGCCATTGAAGCGATAGCCATGTGGTTCGACGAAAAATCCGTTCCGGTTAGCGCGACCTTTGGCTGGCGCTTCGCGACTGCCGTCGCGATGAGCGTCACGTTTTTGTTCAGCGACTGATAGAGCTCCTTGATGTCGTCTTTCAAGTCGAGCTCGAATTTGGTGCAGTTCCCGAGATGCTGCAGGCCCGTGGGGAGTCCGGTGACCGGATCGAAAATATCGAACAGGATCGAACCCTTGCCGAGCATGGGGACATGCGGGACGGGATACTTGATTCCTGGCATTGTGTCCTCCTAAGACTTTGAAGTCGGATCGAGCCTGCTCGTCCGGTACCTGACGGTGAAGCTGATTTTTGCCGATGCGACCGGAACATCTCCCTCGCGGGAATTCCACACCGTCCTGCCTTCTTCCACTCCGCTGGCCAGACCGCCGAAGCGTTCATTCGCCAGCACAGTCTGTGTTGCCCATACGAGCACCGGGTCCAGCGCCTCGTCCGGTGAGACGCTATTTGTTCCCTGCGCCCTGCACTCGAGCGCCAGCGTGAGATGCCTCTCCGTGAGAGGAGAGGCATAGACCTGCTGGCCGAGAGTTTTGGGAACGTCATCATCCGCGTAGACCATAATCGCGGGGAGCGAATCGACCTCGAGCGACCGCGTTCTCTCCCGATGAACGGTCAGCCCGGAAGGACTGCCGGCCCCTCCGGCGCCGAGAGCCGCCACGAGAGCGACAACGATCTGCTCGCGAATCGAAGACAACGAAGCCTTCCTTTCCCTATTGCGACCAACTTCCTGTCGGTAGCTGCGCCGGCTGAACCGGCGCAGGAGGAGAATTGATCCCCGCCTGTGCGAGCATCAGCGGCGAAACCAAATTCTTAACGGCCGCCAGTCCTCCCGCCGTATTGGCCGCCGTGACGGCGCTGAGCCAGGTCTGGACGGTCACCGGTATGCCATCCACCGTTCCCACAATCGTCACCTGCGGATCGGGAGCGGATCCGGGAATGTACGTCGCGCTCGAGACAACGTATGCGTGTGCCACGCCCTATTCCTCCGTCCCGAAAACGAATCCGCTGATGGAACCCGTCGCGCTGACGTCCGCGTTGAGCGCGTTGTTCGCGGCGGTGGAAAGAATCCCGTTCCCCATGCCCGCAGGACAGTGCTGGCCTATTCCAGCGGCCATGAGGCAGGTGCGAAGGATTTCGGTCGTCGCATCTTTCAGGATCACCGCTCCTGCGACGGTGAGACTCAACATGAAACCCATCACGCGGAATTTCTTCCCTGCGGTTGGCGTCCAGATAGCCACTGGAGTCCCTGCGGTCACTGCCACTGCAGCGATGGACTTGAAGACGACGGGAGTTCGCGGTCTATCCCACGTCGCCCCGTTGAATAACAGGGCGAGCACTTGCTGCTGAGTTGGTCCGAAAGATGACCCACCGGAGACTAACCAGGGCAGAGTTAGAAGGTTGCTCATGCCATCCGCGCCATTTTGTTGCTGCAAATTTGGCTGGACGATGAGAGCTGAGGTCGCTACCAAAGCAGAGCCGGCCGAGGTTAGGAACGGGAACTGCGAAATAGAACTGCAAACCACTTCTAAGCTGCCCTGGAGGGTAGCTCCGTTCACCATCCGAACTCGCCAGTATCGTTTCTGGATGACGGCTTGGACGAATGCCGTTTGATTTGCAAAAACCTGAGATGATGCCGCGATGGATTGAAAAGTGGCGCTGGTAGTGTCGTCTGACTGATCAATTAAGAGGCCTGGGTTCGCGCCATTCTGATCCTGCCTGCATCCGGCCTGAACATACGTGTCCCCTGTTTGATTCGTGTCGAACCACGCTGACGTAAAAGTGGCGTTCGCGGCAAGGGGAGTTGTCGTCAGAATTTGACCAAAGCGTCTCGGAATCGCGCGAACGATAGGGTTCGCACCGGTGCCGTCTCCGAAAGCCGTCTGCGCTGGTTGTACCGCCGTACCTCCCCAATTCTTTGTGTTCTCCTGCGAGACTCCAGCGGAGATCGCGCTGGCGAGGGTATCCAGGTCCGTCTTCGCCGCGGCGAGATTTCCTCCCGTTTCAACGGCAAGCGCTGACGTGTTCAGATTCGTCCCGGCGTTCGCCGTCACAGTTCCGCTCACAGGCTGCGTGGCGGGGAAGTTTGAGACGCTGACGGTCAGCGTGGCCTTCAGCGCATCGTAAATCGAACGGAGCCATCCGCGAATCCCCGTGCCAGGAATCGCCGGCGGAGCCGCGCCGTCCGTACCGAGGCTCGCCTCCGTCGCTGCGCCGGCCGGAAGCGGGAGAGCTGCCGCGCTGACCGGCTGCGTGTCGCTCGGCTTCGTGCGCGTCGAGAGCGCCACGTCGAGGTTGTCGGTCTTCGCCCTGATCGCTGCAAGCGTTGCCTCCGTCGAGGCACCTGCAGGAAGTGGCAAAGCCGCTGCGCTCACCGGTTGCGTGGCAGGGAAGTTCGAAACGCTGACGCCGGCATTTCCTGCGCCATCACCTTTCAGGCGCTGGACATTCGTGCCATCGAAGACGCCAACCTGAACGGGAGGACGCGTCGGTGGAGTTCCGGGCGCATCAGGCCCGCTGACAATCGGATCGCCTGGGACATACTTTCCCGAAGGGCCATCGAAAATCAGGATTTCCCCATTGACCGGGGCTTGCGCTAGGACCGGCGTCCCTCTGATCGAAGTTGCGTCGCCGCTGCCCGACCCGGCGATCTCCTGTATTCCCGTGCCGGTGCCCACGAACAGTTCGTGAGTGTCCGTCGTCAGAAATGCTTCACCCTCCGGCGCACTTGCCGGAAGATTGGCCTTCAGCCCTCTGCGAAGCAGGATGACGTAGGACATTTAGAAAGTTCCACCATCGACGATATTGTTTGCTGCCTGACCGCTCTGAGGAACGACAGGCCCGGAACCCAAAAGCAATTTCGTGAGGCCTCCGTCTCCTTCGCGAAGCCGCTCGCGCACCGTGAAATTCGTGGTTCCGACGATCACCGGGTCGCCAATCTTCGCCGCGGGGAATGCCGACGTCTGAACGGTGAGAGTCGTCGCGAGCATCACCACTCCGGCACGTTCTGAATCCTGTACGACGATCTGATCCGCCTCGTCGAGTAAACCAATGCCGGCCACTCCTCCAACCGTCACGGCGATGCCCATATCCGCCAGCAGAGCGGGGATATCGGCATCGCGGAACGCAGGAGAAGTGGACGGGACCGGCACTTATTCTTTGCCCTTAGGCTTCGGACCGAAGATGCGCCGCGGCGGTGGATCTCCGTGGCCCGGATGCTCCATGCGGTTGACGGTCGTGGGACCGGTCTCCGGCTCGTCGCCTTCCTCGAGGTGATGCTCGGCGGAGCCTTCCCCGATAAGACGATGCGCGAGAGAGCTGCCGACTTCGTGGACCGAGCCTTCTTCCGCGTGCTGGCCGGCCAGGATGATGGAGCGCGTGAGCCTGATCTTCTTCGTTTCTGACATGAGCGCCTTTTCCTTTCTGTGGCATTGAGTGAGCGGAAACGATTCCGCTCACTCGCCACAACTGCCTCGACAAAATCGAGGGAAGAAATTACGGGGTGACGGCGGTGGCGACGACGAACGCCACGGGATACTTGATCGTGACGTCGGTGAGCATGAACGTGGTGAGTTCGATCATGCCCTGCTTCTTCAGGCGGTAGGGATCGACAACGAGCTCGAAGCCGCTGCCCCACATGCCGATGACCATCGTCTCGAAGACGCCGCGAATCAGCGTGTGGAGGTTCGTCCCCGTGCCCTTCGTGCCAGTCTTCGCCACCAGGTTCGAGGAACGTGCTTCATAGCCGTCCACTGTGTTGTCATCCGCCCAGATCGGAATCGCCAACGTGTTGCCGAGTTTCGCCGTACGCTTCATGCGGGACTTCAGTCCGGGAGTGGTGAGCCACGCACCATCGCCGAGTTGATCGGCGTTCGCGTCCTCGAGCTTTTGGGTCATCAGCACGACGTCATCCCATGTGAGCGCGCCGCCGTTGCCGACGTCCGCGATCACGACATAGGACTGCACGCCAGCCGTGGCGCCGATGCCGACGGGCTGGTTCGCGCCGCCGCCGAGGATGGCGACGGAGTCGATGGCCAGCGCCAGGTCGCGACCGAGGTCTTCACGCACGAGCGTGTCGACGTCGATCACCGCCTGCGCCAGCAATTGACGGGAATAGCTCGACGAAGACTGGTAAGTCTTCGGTGAGCTGGCGATGGAGCCGAGCGTCAGCGCGGAATCCGCAACGTCGACGCCGGGATTTTCACCTACCCACGCGCCGGTCGCTTTCCCGGTCTGCTTCGGATAGGCGACATTGTCGCGGAGACCCGCGATGGTGCGAGCTCCGAGTTCCTTGACGCGCGTGCGGTTGTAAAGGAACTGGATGAATTCACCAGGCTCGGTGAACTTCAATTCCTGACCGATCGTCGCGTGCGAGGAATCGAGACCCGCGCGCTTTTTGAGTTGGTCGCCATACTTCGTCTGCAGTTCGGGAGTCCATGCATGGCGCAGGCTCCACGGCACAAACAAGCCGCCATGCCGAGCGCCCTTCCAGTCCTTCTCGATGGTTTCGGAAAGTTCCATCTCGAAGGAGTTTTCACGCTTCGTCGCGGCGCCGCTGGATGCGGCCTCGATGTTCCTGACGGCGGTCATGATCCCGCGCGCCAGGTTGTATTCCTTCTGCTCTTTCTCGGTGAGGTCCAGGCGTACCTCTTTTTCGGGGGGAGGCTGCGTGAGCGGCTTCCCTCCGCGCTTGGCGACCTCGTCGAGAACGAAGCGCGAAAATGCGTCGAGGGACTCTCCGTCGCCGACAGCTTTCGCTACCCGTTCTTGGTCGATCTGATGGACCTTGCCGAGCCGAATGATTTCAGCGGCGGCGGTCCGTGATTCTGCTACTGTGGGTTCTGCCACGGTGACCTCCTTGAGATTCGGCTCGGAAGCCGGATTTGCACTACGAACTAAAACTGGGTACTGCCTGTCCCCTACCTTGCGGTCGTTGCCCACGGTCGGGTCGGCAGGGACGCCAACCGAACTCGCCTCCATCGGCGTCCATTTGGACGCACGGTACGTCTCGCCTTCCTCTTTCGAGGATTTATCCAGCGTGTACTCGTTGACCATGTAGCCGACAGAGATGAACCGCCGGATCCCGTCCTGAATGTCCGTCTTGATTTGCTGCGCCGGAGCACTCCGGGAGAACCGGACCTGACCGCGAAGTTTTTTGTCGTCGCCTACTTTGACCTTCTCGACGATCCCGATCACCGACTTGGCATCGTGCGAATCGAGAAAAGAGAGTCCGCGCTTGGCGCGGGAGAGATCGATGGCTTCGGGCGAATGGTCCAGGATTTCCTTCCCGAACCAGCGCGCCACGGGATATTCCGAAGAAATGGAGATATCAAAGCGGTCTTCGTCCCGCTTGCCAGCCGCGGAGTTTTCCTCCGGCTCATCGTCGTCAACGTCATCTGGGTCAGGCTCCTCGCCAGCATCCTTCTTCGCCTTGCGCCGCAAGAGGCGAGCTTCGCGCTCCGCCGGCGTCAATCTCTTGACCGGGACCATTTCGAGGATCTCGAAGTCCCGACTCAGCATCGGTAGTTCTTTAAGAGAATCGCGCACTGCCGTGACCTTCCCTTTGTCGTCGATGTCGACAAGAACGTTTCGCGTCGTCATTTGCCCCTCCCGAGTGAAATGAGGCGGCCGCCGGCCGCTGATTTCTTCTCTTCGCTGGCACCGCCCTGGTCCTCGTCCTCTTCGGTGACCTGGTCCTTTGGACCTTTGTCGACCGTCGGCGCCTTCGCCGCGATGACGAGATCGAGGCCGTACTCCTCGGCGAGTTCTTTCTCTTCCTTCAGGGCCTCGAAGATTTCCTCGACGTCGCCACCCTGCTCCGCGATAGCCGCATCGCGCGACGTGAGACCCGCTCCGATCCCGAGAATCGTGGCCTGCACGTCCTTCAGGGGATCGACCCACATCCATCCGCGCGGCTCCCACTTGCCTGCACAGAAGCGCGCCGGATCGCGGGAGTCGAGAACCAGGGCGCCGGAGAGGAGCGCCATCGACATCCAGTTCTCGAAAATTGGTTGGTGCATTTGCTCCTTGAAAAGAGACTGGAGCATCTTCCATTGATCGCGCTCGATGAGCAGGCCAGAGCGCATCGACGAATAGTTCACACCCTCGAGGTCCGAGGCGAGCGCGTTGTAGGAAACGCCCATCGACGATGCAACGAAACGGAGCATCGCCTTCACAAACATTGGGAAAGCGGAAGAGGGATGGTCTGGACTCCATGCCGTGAATTTCATACCGGGCGGAATCGACTCGATCACTCCCGGCTCGGCCTCAATTCGATATTTCGCATCCGGATTCGGCTCCACGAACGAGGAAGCATCGGTGTGCTCGAAGAACCCCATCTTCGCGGCGCCGGCGCGCGCGGCGACAAGTTCCGCCTCCACATATCCGCCGAGCATGCGGAGCTCGACCATGCATGGGTGAAACCAGGTGATCCCGCGGGTTTGACTGATGCGCTCGGGATCGTAGAGGTGGAGGATCTGGTCCGCGGGGATTCGCTCGCGGAGCAGGGAGCCGCCTAGATCGGAAGGGTGCTTCAGGTTGACGTGGTACGCGACTGGGCGACCCCACTCGTCGACCTCGATGCCCATGCGGATCTCGTTCTCGGTCTTAGAAGCGAAGCGCGAGAAGAGATGGTCGACCTGGTCGGCGTCGATGAGCTGCAGGGCGAAGCGGTGCTTATTGTTGAACCCGCGAATCATCCGAACGAAGACTTCGCCGTCGGTCGCGATGTTCTTCAGCACCAAATTCTGGACACCGCGGAAAGAGAGCTTCCCGTCGGCGGTGCAATTTCCTACCTTGCCCCAGTCGGTCCACGCGTCCTCGATCTTCGTGTTGAAGGCGGAGTTCAAAGTCTTGTCATTGTTCCGAACGAGCGCTTTGTAGCCGATGCCCTTCTCGCCGAGGACGTTCGACGTGAGGATTTTCAGATAGGACTTTGCAACGGGATTGTTGCGGGACAGTTCACGCGCGCGCGCGCGGAGCAGCCGCATATTCCCTTTGATTTCCTGATCGGCAGACAGGATCGAAGCGACCCAGTCCATCGTCAGGCGACCGCCCATCGCGCCGTTGTATACCGTCAGTGCGCGCTTGGCGATTCCGAACGCGTAGCGGAGCCGCCGGAAAAAGGACGGAGCGCTCATCGATCGAGGCCCGTGACGTCCTGCCATGTCGGAGGGTAGTCAGGCGATTCGTTCTCGAGTGCGAATGCGACGCGGTATGGGACCCCGAGCTGGCCTGGATTGTTCTGACGCCAGATCGACGCCTTCAATTCGCCGCGGATCGTGCGGAGCTCGGCGATGGGAATTTTCGAGACGGAGCGTCCCGCGATTTGGTACGCCTGAATGTCGGAAGTGAGCCGGCCAGAAATTGCGGCCTCGACGACGGCGAGCGTGCGCTCCTCCCATGTGTTGAACACGCCGACCGCAGCGCTCGCCACGTTCGGCTCGATATTGATCACGAGCTCATCGCCCGTGATGTCGTACACCTCTCCTGTTCCAGTGTTCGTGAGTCGCTCGGCGTAGCGGAAGGGACCGGGGTTTAAGATGGCGGTGTCAGCGGGGAGGAACTGGATCTGGAAAATATTGTTGAGGACCGTGGCGGCTTTGTTGAACTTCTGGGTGAGACCATTCAAGTAGATCGCGTAAGTCCATCCATCCGACGGCAGAAAATCATCCAGTGAACGCGTGAACTTTACTGTCGTCCCCGCAGGGAAGTGGTCGGGAACCACATCGGGGATGATGGGTGGCATTGACTATGAAAATACGGGGTTTGCCGGATTGCATCTTCTAGAGAGTTACTCAGTAGGCGGATTTGCTAACGGGGAACGGCTCCCGGAGTCGGGGGGACGCGGGAGCCGTTCGGATGGAAGGATGGCTGGAGACGAGGAAATTCTAGCGCGAAGTTTGCATCGAACGCAAGGTACCGTTCTGAACATAGAGGTAGTCCCTGCCGTACACCCATTGCTCGTGATCGGCACGCGCGGTCGAGGTGGTGTTGATCCTGTCAGGCTTTCCCCACGAGAGCTGCACCTGCTCCGCCGTCATCCCAATCGACACTTTTTTCTGATCCATCGTCTGACAGGTCTCCATATCCCAATCCGCATGCGTCGTGCAGGCCGCGCGGACCGCGGGGCGCTTGAGGAGCTGCAGATCGTGAGGTCGCGTTTCCGCGGCGGCCTGGGCCTGCTGTCCTTGCGTGGCCATCTCAGCCTGCGAGCTTTTATACATCGCCGAGATCGCAAGGATCACGAGTAGAAGAAAGAAGCCACCGACGATGAGTTTGAGTGCTTTCATGACAATCCTCCTAGTTCGATTTTAGAGTGGCCACTCCGAAAAGCGAGATAACCGTCGTATTACTATTCCGAAGGAGCAACAGCGGCCTCCTTGATCGTGAGCCGGACTTCGGTGATGCGCTTCCCGATGGCGATCATGGGGGCCTCGATAGTGTGGTACAAGACCACCGGGATAGAAACGAGAAGGGCTATGAACAACGTCACTTGAGCCGGGAAAGGAAGTCGAGCTCCGACTTCGAAGGCAAAATAAATGCATACGAAGTGGGCAAGGTATATTCCGTAGGAATACTTCGCGACGTAGTGACTAGCCAGGACCAAGGGTTTGAAGGTGATTTCAGAGAACCAGGAGATCGACAACCCCAGCAATGCACAGAACGCGTAGACCAGATACTCGCTCGCCAGACTGTAAATCAAAACTATGACGATGACGAAGACAGGCCAGCAGAACGCCGGCAGCTTCGGTTCTTTCGTCTTCAGCAGATGGTACGCGGCGACACCCGGCAAGAAGCACGGAGCAAAATAAATGAAGTTGGCTAGGGCGATGTTCTGCTCAAACACATGTGAATGATTCAACGCAATCGACGTCAGAAGCACGACGAAATAAATCGCCAAAGCTCGGTTCACTGACCGGGACACGGAAAACAAAAATGGGAGAAACAGATACATTAATAATTCGTAAGTCAAACTCCACGTCGGTCCCAGGATTGGGGACCGCATCGAGAAGGCTTCTACCAGGAATAGATTGGAGAACACGTCCAGGGAATCGTACGGAAATGCGGTGAACCGGTGATAACTTACGAGGCCCTGTGGAAGACGGAAGATCACAACGGTTCCGATTGCGATGGCTGCCAGCGGATAAATCCGAAAGACGCGTCTAACCATAAAGGACCGCGCTCCCGGAGACCGCTCCAGAGATTGCATGAGCACCAAGGAAGTGTGGACGAAGAAAATGTAGACGCCCAGCTTCCCAAAGCTGCCGACAAATACGTGCCCCCATGAATTGGTGATACCGAAGAACGCAAGCGCATGACCTCCGGCAACTAAAAGCACAGCGACGGCTCTGAGAAAGTCCAGATTCTTGTTCATCGGGGTCTCCATTCGATTTTAGAGTGGGCACTCCGAAAAGCGAGATTACTTCCGTACTACTGTTCCGTATTGATAACGGCTCATCGGCGTGCCGACTTCCGGCGCCGACGCTGTTCGCGGAGCTTCTCCATATCTCGTTTGAATTCGGGGGTCCGAGCCGCCCTGATGGCCTCGCGCAGAAAGTAGACGGAGCCGCAGAACCCTAGAACGAATACGATGCAGGACCAGGTCTCGCGGCTCATGAGATCACCAGGCCGAATTCTTTGCGCTTCGCCGTGAGTTTCGCCAGAACACAGGAAACGGTCAGGCCGTGCTCCGGGAGAGAGCAGGAACTCCCAGTGACCGGATCGCGGAAGAGAATGTGGCCTTCCCACCTACCTAGCCACTGTCCGTCCGTCAGTTCGATGATTCTTTCTGCGTTGGAATTCATCGGCTCCCCGCTCCCAGATCAGCTATTGCGCGGCCTTCGCTAATCGTAGTGAATACTACGAAATCGTAGTGGTCACTACTATAGTACTTTCGTCCTATCATCGCCAGCCTTGAACCCAGGAAGACCCGCCTCCGGGGCGCTCTGAACCCCCGGATGACCCACCCGTGCCGCCCTGCGGCCCACCGGAAGGCTGTGTTGGCGGGAGCCGAAGCGCAGCCGCCAGTTCGCCGAGCTTTCGAATCAACGCCTGCCCGAGGACATAGAGCGCCGCTAGGGCGTATACCTCGAGATCGAGGGCTTCGTTTCGAGCGCGAGTCTTGATGTATTCGCGGATTGTGCCCTTGCCGCGGCGGTAACGCCTGACCGCCTTCTCAGACGTGAGCTGCGCGAGATATTCGTCTTCCGCGAAATCGCCGATGTGCATGTAGCCGGGGCCTGGAGCCGGAATTTTCATCCGTGCGAAGATTCTGTCCTTCGCCGTGTCCGTGCCGATCATCCAGAGCTTCACGCGGTACTGATTGTTCACGCTGAATTTTCCGAGTATCTCCTTCCCTGATTCACTGGACCCTTTCAACGCAAAAATCTTCCGATGCTGACGCGCGCGAACGAAGCGATAGACCGAGTCCGTGTGGAGACCGCCAGAATCGATCATCGTGCAGGAGATTTTCACCTTCTGGCCTGACGGGTGCTCCCATGTCGACAGCAGAAATGCATCGAGTTCGTTCCAGACTTCCTCCTGGCCCGGATCGCCAAAGACCTGCTGGTAGGCGATGAGCCAGGATTCTTCTTTGTCGCCCCATCCCTTCACCACGCATTCAAGCCGGTCGCTCTGGACGTCCACCGCCGCGGTGAGTATCCCCACGCCATCGGGAACTTCCGCCTCGTATTGTTCCTGCCGGCTTTTCAGCGCGGAGACCTCGATCGCATCGCCCTGCTCCTCCCACGTTTCGCCGAGCTGTAGATTGATGAAGGCCTTTAGCTTCTCCGGGTTGTTTTCCTTGTTCGCCTCATGCCATTCCTGCGCGAGCTCGGGCCAGTTCTCGCGCCACGGAGAATACAGGGCGTTGATGTGAAAACCGACGACGGGACGGTCGGGAAATTCCGCGACCCAGACGCCGGCGTTTAGCATCTGTTGCTTGAAGCGTTCCGGGATCTGTTTCCTGCATCCGGCGCACACATACGCCACGCTTGCAGGATCAACCTGGCCGTCCGAATTTGTGGAATAGAAAAGGCGGTATCTCCCATCGCCATTCGGTGGAACCGGATCCCGCCATCGTAGAGGCTGAGAGAAAGAGCAGAATGGGCAGGGCACATGGAAGCGCCGCATGTCGGACCGCTGGTAGTCCCTCTCGATCGGCGAAATGCCTTTCGGCTTCGCCGGCGTCGAGCCTTTATAGACTTTGTGGTCCGCGTAGGTCCCGGTCCGCTTCGTGCCGATAGCGATCGGATCGCCCTCGCCCTCGACATCGATCGGATACCCGTCGACTTCATCGAAGAGCACAATGGGGACCGGATCGCTGCGGAGGCCGGCGCCGGAATTGGCTCCCGTGAGCTTCAGGAATCCGCCGGGAAATTCTTTGAGCGCGAGAGTGTTGCCAGCGTGGCGAGAAGTAGGTGGTTTTATCTTCACCCTCAGGGCCCGGCACGATTCGATCATCGGCGTGATTCTTTTCTTGCCGTAATCCCGCGCGTTGTCGATGGTTGGCTGCACCAGCATGATCGGCTTCGGATCGGCGTCGATGAAATAGCCGACGATGTTATTCAGGATCGCGTCGCTGTAGCCAACCTGAGTGCTTTTCATCACGACGACTTCGTGGACGTTTGGGTCCAGCATCACGTCCATCATTTCGATCTGGAAGCGCTCCGGCTTGAACGGGCCTGGGCGCGCGGTCGTCCCTTTCGGGAGCACGCGATTCCTGATGGCCCACTCGCTCACTGACAAATCTGGTGGTGGTTCAAATAACCCGTAGACTCGGTCGAGCATTGCGAGAAAGTTCACCCGCGCCGATGGATGCGTTTCAATCTGCACTCTGAGCCTCGCGAGTCGCGCGCCAAACGAAATTGAAAGAGGCTGGACCGACTTGCACGAGCGAGAATTCTTCCTTCGGCAGCCTGCGCTCGAGATCGTCTGCTACTTTCTCCAGAAGATCGTCGATGTCGGCCTCGGTGTATGCCTTCCCCGGAGCCGCGCGAAACTTCCTTATGGTCTTGCCATCGTTGCCGACGTTGAACACTTCAACGCTTTTTCGATGCGCGCCTGAATCATGACCCGCGAATTTTCCCCGACCAGGTCAGGCGCCACGCGCGGAGCCACGGCCAGCACTCTCGCCTTTGTCGTCAGGACCAGATCCGACATTTCCTTTTCGACTTCGTCCACTCGAACGAGCTGGCCACGTTCGCGAGCGAGCTTTATTTCCGTGAGATCGGCATCAGCAGTAATCTGGCGGAGCCGCTCCGCTTTTTCTGTCGCGAATATCTTGCCGCCCTCATCGATGATGGCGTTCCGTTCGACGAGCGCCTGCAAATAGCGGACGTACCAGCCGGCGCATTCGTCCTTGTCATATTTGCCGCGCTTTTTTTTCGGCAGTCCTTCGTGAACGAGTTGCTGGATTCGAGTAGGCGTCAGATTCAGGAACGCGGCGATCTCTTTGATCGACACGATTCTCGGTTTCTCTTTTTTTTGCTTCTCCTTCTTCATTTCGCCCCGAATTCATGAAAACAAAACGAAGTGCCAACTTTTTCTTCGGTCGCTAGTCCGCGTTCGCAGTCGCCGTCACCCGCGGCGGCCACACCCATGGGGGAGGACCCTGCGCGAACTGAGGCGTTAAGCCACCCTCCGTGGAAGCATCGGTCACCACCATCCACGAGCCATGCCCCATGCCAGAACGGTGGCCACGCACGCAGCGAGCAGCATTGTTCCCAAGACCCAATACATCGACCGCTTCATGCCGCATCCCAATCAGGCAGGGCGACGGTCTTACCCGCCAGCGCGTGCGTGCAGTCACCCAAGAACTGGATGAGGCCTTCCTTCACAAACGAATGGCACACCGGGACGGTTGGGTTCGTGCTGCCGCGGTTCACGAGGATCGATGGCATCAGCGTCGGCGATTGCAGTGAGCCATTCCACTGCCAAGCGCGCGGCCCTGTAACCGGGATCGCGTGACCGCCTTCGCAGCCGGGACAGTGGAACGCAATCCATCGTTCGCCTTCCTGGACTCCCATGTCGTGGAACTTGGCGCTCACGCTCATAAAGATGCCGCCTTTTTGAGAATTTCCTTCGTGAACTCCTCAGTGAAGATCGGACTGAACCGTTCGCCGATCACCTTCAACATGGCGTTGCGAACGTGGATGTGCTGCGGCAGTTTGGCCGAAGGCTGAAACGAGTAGATGAGAACGGTCGCATCCGGCGAATTGCCTGCAGCGACGCGCTGGAAGATGCCGACGTTCGGAATCAGGAAAGTCTTTTTGCGACCTTTCCGGTTGTCGAATCGGAGATTGGTGTAGCGCAGCGCACTCGTCACTGGATCGGGAAACGACGGCCGCGCCGCTTCTCCGGTGAGCGGAATCGCGATATCTGGACCTGCAGTGGGCTCCTTCGTGCCGCCTTCCTCGAGGAAAGAGAGAATCAGCGGCGCGCCCTGCACTTTGTTGTCGATGCCGATAATCGCCGTCAGATTTCCGACTTTCGAGTACTGCAGAATTTTGATGCGATTCAGAATGAACTTTTTGCGGATCTGCAGGTCAGCAGCGACTTCCTTCTGGCCGGCGTCGACCGCTTCCTTCGCCGTGCGAGTGATCGCGTTGTTTGCGGCGTATGGAAGCTGCCGGAGCACGGCTGCGGTGAGCCTTATTACCTGCTCGGTGTCGATATCGACGCTGATTTTCATACTGTCCTCCCTCCATCGTGGTAGTCGCGAACTCTCCACTCGCCCGACAATCCGAGCCTCAGGCTCTCGTGGCGCGCATCTTCGGCGCATGTGAATCGCTCTGCGAGGCCGAATCGAAATGTCACGTTGAACGCCGCTCCAGGAGACGCCTCACCGATCCAGCAAAACGGCGGCGCGCCTTCGTATTGAATGACCCAGTACACTGATCCCTCCACGATTTCTGAACTGGCAAAGCCAGTACGATCACGACAAACGACAGCGCGAGCCAGAGATTCATCATTTCGGGAACTCCTTCCACTCGATGCCATCGAGGACCGCGCGCGTTTGGTGCTTTCCTACGCGATACATGACCTGCCATGATCTGCCGGCGTTCCATTTGGGGAATTCGTCGAGAACGACTGGCTCTACGACTCTGCCGTCGTCGCTCACAGCGCATTGGCGGGAATTTACTGGTCCCTCTGGTCCCCATTCCCCGTACTGCTTAAAGAAAAAAGGAACGCCTGCAGCGTTGCATTCATCGCGGACGCCGCGCGCCCAGTCCGTATTCATCGGACGCGCGTGCTGGCCGGATTCGCCTCCGCAGATCACCCAGTCGAGATGTCTCGGAACCACGCATTTCAGAGAGTTAATGGGAATGTCGGGGTGATCGGGGTAACGAATGGTCGTGAAGTCGACCGGGCCGAGCGCCGGCTCGTAGCTTACAAAGCGAACTGCCCCCGCAGTCTTCAAAAGTAGCGGGATGCGTTCGTTCGCCGTCTTTTGGTCCTCGACGCTTACGCCGAGCCACACATTGGGAAGTGGCCAGTGCTCGCCTTCGTGCGCGTGGCACCAACCGTGCTCCGCAGCAATTTCTTCGCCGGCCGGATTCATGTGTTCATCGGCGAATTCGAACGTAAGCAATTCGCGCATCCTCTCCGGCCTCTTGGTGAGCACCTGAAATTTGTGCTGCGGACAAGCCTGCATGACGGCAAATATCCGTGCGAGCGAGTCGATGCTGACGCGCTCGTGGAACAGATCGCTCATCGAGTTAACGAAGATTTTCCGCGGCGCTTTCCAGCGGATAGGGTCTTCGAGATGCGACTCAATGATCCTGACCTCGCCCGTCCAGCGCGACTCGACGTGCTCTTCCGGCGTGCCTTTGCCGATAACGCGGAACTCAGCGAGGCCTTCGTAGGCTTGGCCTGGACCGCTGAAGCGCGCTGCGACGGACTCGGCGTAACAGTTTCGACAGCCTTCGCTGACGCGAGAGCAGCCGCGGATTGGATTCCAGGTGGAGTCGGTCCATTCGATGCCTGTGGTTTTTCCCATGCGTTCCTCCGAATTGCGAAAACTCTTTTCGAGTCGTTCCATCGCGCGCCGAATTCGATTCGAAACCTGAGCGCGTCCTCCGGCGTTGTGATCGCGGCGAGCCTTTGTTCTCTCGCGTCTTCCATCCAGCGCCTCTCCTGCTCCCGGTTGGCAATCCAGTCCACGGTTTGAGCCTTTGCCTTTCCCTAGCCAGCGCTTTTGTATTTCTTCTGAAGCATCTCGGCTTGATCCAAGAGAACGCGACGCCGAGCGTCGAGTTCCTTTCCGGTTTTCCTCAGATTCGGCATGGCGTGAGCGCTGGCAACCGCCCTGATTGTTTCTTCAGGTAGGTTCTTAACTTCTTTACGGGGACACATCTGTCCCCCGTTGGGGGACAAGTCTGTCCCCATGTGAATCTGGGACACAGCCGATTTCCGCCGCTTTTTCACAGAGTCCTCCACAGCCTTTCCACCACGGATCGGCGCGACTCGTGGCAAGAGAAGTGGTAGCTGCTCTGCCGGAGTCGGCCGTTGCTCCTGCCATTTCGCGGACCGGAGCATCCTCACCACCATGCCGCCGCCAAAACCCACGACTCGGATCTCCACCAGGCCGGCGCGTTTGAGCTTCGCCATGTGGTACTTCAGCGTGCGGATGCACGGTCGGTCGTCGGGATTTCCAGGCCAGTGCGCGAGGAGCCATGCGTAGCCGAACGGACGGCCGTAGTTCACGCGACCGCTGGCGTCGCATTGCAGATCGGTGAGGACGTCCTCAAGATGAGCTGCGGTCTTGATCGTGTTCCACTCTCCCGCGCGTTCAGGCCGTCCAGCCACATACCGGAATTTGCTCACCGGAGCGACCTCCGGTTCAGATGGAGCTGCGCGGCGACGTAATCCTCGACGTCCTTCGAACTCCACGCCACGAGAACGCATGCGCCGCGCTGGTGTTTCGACAGCAGGAAGTCGAGCTGCTCGGTCGTCGGCTGGCCGGCGCGCCGAATCACTTTCTTATCCGCATTGATCCAAGCCGGAGCCTTCACTTCGATGTAAAGCGAGCGGCCTTCCGGCGCGAGCGTCGCCTCGAGGTCCGAGAATCCCGCGGGAATCGAATACCAGGTCTTGACCGTCGAGATGGCTGCCAGATCGACGCCGGCCTTTTTCGCGGCACCCATCATTCGGCCGCGCTGCCGGCGTCCGCCAGCGTCGATGGGGATCGCGTCGACCTCGTAGAGCGCGAGCAGTTCCAGAATTTGTTTCTGCACCTGCTCCTCGGTGACCTGCTGCATCAGGTAGAGGTCGCCGTAGCGGTAGCCTTCGAACTTCCACGGAAATGGGTAACTGTCGGTCATCGATCAGTCGCCTTCTTCAGAGCATTGCGGCTCGTCACCGCTCGAAATCCGTCCAGAAATTCCACTAGCGCCGAGTTCATCGAACCCCGCACCAAGACTCTGCAGAGCGTCCCCTTCCGACCAGGCAGGCCAGGGCGATTCCATCGGTAGACATAGAGCTGCGTCACCTGTCACCTCGCGCACAAAGAGCGTTTCGCCGCCTTGCCAGCGGCCCACCATCAGGCGCGGCCTCACTTCGCCGTCTCTGATTTGTTCGGCCCGAGCGTGAACTCGCGGAGATCGGAGAGGGATTCCGTCATGCCCTCGAGAGAATTCGTGGCCATGTACGTTTCAGCGAAGCGCAGGGCGGCCTGCGCCTCGCTTCGGCGGACCGGATCGAGACGGGGAATCAGCGCGTGAACCCGCGCCATTTCCTGAGTGAGTGACACGATGATGTTCGGCATCAGGAGCACCATTACGCGCTGGCACGAGAAACCCTTTGCGTGACACGGTCACGCCGTGTGGCAGATTTCTTTTTTGCTGACATCCGCTGCGAGGCGCGGTCCATCGCAACGAACACGCCCATGAGTCCTCTAAGCGATTTGTACTTTTCTTGGAAAAACTTCATTTCTTCGAGCGCGTCGGTGATCAATTGCTTTCGCATGCTGGCGCTGTTCAGCACTTTCACGAGCTGCCTATAACCGCCTTCCTGCCGGTCGCTGCGGAGAGAAACAAAAACACGCTGCTCCTTCGCTTCCGCGCCCTGGCCGATGTATTCCACGCAAACACTGAGAAGCATCCGCGCTTCGTGCAATCGATATTTTGCCGCGGCTTCGCCGTCGTTCCATCTGAAGTAAGAATGCAAAGGCGAAGATTCCGATTCCGCTGCTGCGATCACTTGCTCCGGCTTCAAGATGCCGTGGTGGTCGGCGGAAAGTTGTTTCAACGCCGAGATCACTTCCGGTTTTCGCACGCTCTCCATAATTCCTCCGAATGTAGTGCGCGGATTCCACGCTCCGCGCTGCGTTCCAGTCTGGTCCTGCCCGGCCTTGCCAAACCATGCCGAACCCTACCCCATCCCGCCATGCCTCGCCCTGCCTGCCGAGCCCTGCCATGCATAGGCATTCCTTGTCCGACCACGCTCCGCCTGCCTTGCCGCACTTTGCCCGACCTCGCCGGACCGTTGCATGCCAATCCATTCCTGTCCTCGCCTGCCTCGCCTTGATCGAACCTGACCTAGCCCGGCCTTGCCACACCGTGCCGATCCCCGCCTTGCCAGACCTGCCTCGCCTAAGCTGCCTTTTCTTTTTCTGCAACCTGCAGCGAAAAAGTTCCCCAACCCATGCCGCAACTGTTTTTAGAATCCGGGCGCCCTTCGCCGATTCCGACTTGTGCGCCTACTCGACTTAAGAGATTGGTCACGTCCTCAAGGGAAAACTGGTCGTGATCGAATCGGATTCTCACGTGTGCAGACCACGGAAAATACCGCGCGCGGTAGGTGATGTACGGAGAACCGGTTTCAACGCGCGCCATATCGCTTTGCTTTTCAGGTTTGCCGAGGATTCGAATCAGGGGGATCTGCGGCTCCGCCTTGTCGTAGCCGTCAGCAAGGACAAAAATGGACATCTTCGCCAGCGTCATTTTGAAAGCCACGAGGCGGCACGCGGAGATCATCGCGTTGCGGACTGCTGCAGCATGGAAACCGTCCCAACCTTCTGCTGAGATGTAGCGCGATTCGTTGAATGTATCGTCCGAGTTTTTCGCCTCGCGGTTTTTCTTGGACCCGGAGGATTTGCCTTGCTCCATTTTTTGCGCCATCTGCTGCTTAGTCTTTGAGCCGAAGCGATGAATCACCAGTGGCGCGTCGCCTGTGATCTTGAAAACCGCAGTGCGAAGGTCTGGTGCTTTGATCTGCACCTGCGTCTGAGGAATTGCGCCTTCCGTTTTTTGTTCTGCTGCTTTTGTCATAGAGATTCCTTCCGCCGGTTAGCGAGACGGCACTCGAATTGAAAAAAAGTCGTACAACGCCCTCATCGTTCCCCCGCTGCGGCGTCCTGAACGTCGTCGTGATTCGAGGGCGAAGCGTGTTCCTTCGCCTTCGCGATGCACTCGGAGATTTGTTCGGAGAGCGTCATGCCGGCGCCGTCGGGCAAATATTCAAAGCGCTCCCCTCCGCAGACCTCGACCCATGCCGAGCCACGCTCGACGCAGATCGAAATGACGTAGTCGTCGGGGAGATCGCGAGCGGCGGCTTGGACGGCGGCGTTGAGCGAACCCTCCAGCGTCACGTCGGCCGCTTGTCCGTCTACGGGCGTCTTGCGAAGTTCCCAACGCCGTTCGATGAAGGGATTCTTCGCGGGATTTCGAGAGGCGGAAGTTAGGAGTTCGTTCGGTCCGCGTTTGAGATCGTCGGCGCCCGGAGCCGCTTCCCGCGCCGCATGGAGCGCAAGCAAACGCTCGTGGTTATCCACGTACTCCGTCGCCAAAGTTGCGAGAGGATCGTTCGCAGAGGATTCATTAATCCGAGTCGATAGCTTCCTGATGAGGAGCACGAGATTCTCAACGACCCACTCTTTTTCTTTCTTCAGTTCGGGTAGACCGGCGACTTCCCGCGCCCTCCAGAGAGCGAGAATCTCGTCGACCCTGTCGCACGGGATCGAGACGTGGTGCAAACCGCCATCGCGCGAATGTTTGAGCCATTCCGCCAGCTTGGCGATAACAGTGGGCTCGGCCGTCATGACGCCTCGCCTTCAGGCGTCGCGATGCCCGGACGCATATCGCATTTGCCGAGGACCTGGGCGTGCCAGTTCGCGCACGCCGCAGCGGTCGTGATGATGTGGTGGAGAAGTTTTTTCTGGTCCCCGACTTTGTCAGAGTTCAGCGCCTTCCCCGCGAGGTAGCCGAGCAGCCAGAACCAATCAGCGGCGGTCTTGCCTTCGTCCTGCTCCGTGCCCCACCTCTCGCGCTGGTGGACCGCCTCGATCTGGACCGCCTTCACGAAGTCGATGATCTCCGGCGTGTTGATGAGTTCACGGAGGCGGATCGCCTCGTCAACATGGAGCTTAACGCCGCGACGGATCGCGGCGCATACCTCGGCGTCGGCGCACATCACTTCCCGCGTCCGAGCTTCGCCCTCGGATGTAACCTGCGAGAGCGAATCGGCTAGATGAGGGAGAGGTCCTACCTCGACCGGCGGGAGCGAGACCGCCGCTGATGGGCAGGTGAGATGTCCCGGTTTGCCGTCCTTCCAATATTCGCGAGTCCGGATCGGCTCCCACTTGTGCAGAGTGAGCGGTTCGCCGCATCCCGGACAGATCTCGCCAGGCGCCACATCCCGCGCCGGCCATGTAGCATCGACGATCCGGCCGGCGAGTTCTTCTGCGGTCTTCGCAGGTCGCTCCACGAGAGCGCGGACCCGCGCCGCTATCTCACGATGATCTGCCCAAGCCGTCATCGCCTGGTCATGCGATAGCAGCGAGCCAGCCTTCCAGCCGCAAGAGCAGTCTCCACTCGCCAGCAGCCGATGGCCCTCTGTTGCCCCATCCTTCGCGCCAGGAGCCGCCGTGGGAGCTTTTGATTCGGCGAATGCTTCCGGGTAGAGCCTTCGAAGTTCATCGCCCTTGCCGCTGAACGTGGCCTCATGTTTTCCGTCCATTTCGCCCTCTCTTCCACAGGACAACTAGTCCTGCGCGTTTGTCCCTCGTCGCTACAAACCCCGTCCCTTTAACCGCATACCGACAGCAAAGGAATCGGAAAAACCAAGTGCCACTGCTGGTGCCGAGCTTTTTTCGCCGCCATCGCGCGCCAAGACACCCCGCCGTACGTTCACCCCATGAGGCACTTCCTCGATGTGATCGGGGTTGACGCAGCATTTCAGCAAACACAGATGGTCGGGGTCCCAGAGCAGCCGGATGCGCCCACGGACCAGGCGGACGGCGATGCGGTGAGCCATGAAGCGCTGGCCCCGGAACTTGAACGACCCGTAGCCATCGCAAGGTTCGCCCCGCTTCAGCATCCAAAGCCAGCAGGGACCGAGATCGGGACGGTGAGCGGGGACAGGACCGTTCTTGTTGACGCGCTTCCAGAAACGAATCTTCTCCGCCCTGGTCATCGTCGGGATCACACGGTTTTTCACGGCCGACTCCACAGACCGAGAAGCCAGAGCGCCCAGACAATCGCCGCCAGACGGAATAGGACGATGGCGACGTCGGTGGATCTGTACTGCGTCTCATCCACGCGTGGATATTTCGCGTCCGCTATCCGAAAGAAGCCAAAAATCACACGGACGCTCATCAGCGCAGTAACAGCCCATACGAAGCCCTTCACGCCGGCACCTTCGCCTTCCGCCGCGGCGAGGGAGCCGGCTTGCACGCCGTGCAGAGCCGGTGATTGCAGCGCGGACAGACGAACTTTGTGGTGTGCTTCCTGCAGTTGCAGCACACGAGTCGAGCGCTCATGTCAGCACCGCCTGACAGAGCGCCTGGGCGAGCCGGACCGGGACAGCGTTCCCGATCTGCTTCACCTGCTCCTCGCGATTGCCGGAAAATTTGTAGTCGCCCCTGAATGACATCGCCTGCGCCAGTTCGTGTGGGCGAAGCATTCGGAATCGAATGTCGAGCCGCATGGGACCGTGCTCGGTCTCGACGAGTCCAAACCGGTCCTTCGTCGTCACGGTGTCGAGCGGCTCGCAGATCGGCCGCGCTTTTGCCGTGCCGTTGTATTTCACGAGGAAGGGTTCAACGAACCCCCACGCGTCGACCGTTGTGAGCGCAGGCATAGGACGGTCGAGAGAGTACGAACGATGGTCCG
>WNFR01001384.1_pt1 | contig 33493 bp, 34 predicted proteins | sample 5400221 | NCBI WGS metagenome assembly WNFR01 (sample SAMN13153357, study PRJNA577476) | soil metagenome | isolation source: 40 cm soil under Madrone tree | place: USA:California | collected 2016-06-14
CGGTGGATGAAGGCGGTTCGCAATGGAACTCTGGCAGAGACAACAAGTTCGCGCCGTGCGCGGCCCGTGGAACATCGTGAGCTTGAGCGCTGCCGCAATGACGGCATGGCTCGCCGCGCCGCTTTCGGTGCTGGCGCAGGACAACGTCGTTGCCACCGCCACGCTGCCGCGCGATCTCAGCGTGCGGGGCATGTTTCTCAACGCCGATCCGGTGGTGAAGGCGGTGATGATCGGCCTTGTCTTCGCCTCGGTCGTGACGTGGACGGTGTGGCTCGCCAAATCGATTGAGATCTTTTTGGCCAAGCGACGCCTGCGGCTGGCCTCGAACAAGCTCGCCGGCGTGCGCTCCACCATCGAGGGCGTGGAGCAGCTTGCGGATATTCAGGGCGAAGTGGGCCAGTTTCTCGACGCCGCCGCCACCGAACTGAAGGCATCCTCAGGCTTCCCCGATATAGAAGGCATCAAGGAACGGGTTGCCTCGCGGCTGGATCGCATCGAAGCCGGCTACGCGCGCCGGATTTTGCGCGGGACCGGCGTGCTTGCCACGATCGGCGCGACCGCTCCCTTCGTCGGCTTGTTCGGCACGGTGTGGGGCATCATGGACAGCTTCATCGGCATCTCGAAGTCGCATACGACCAATCTCGCGGTGGTGGCGCCGGGCATCGCCGAGGCGCTGCTGGCGACCGCGCTCGGGCTTGCGGCCGCCATTCCGGCGGTGGTGATCTACAACATGTTTGCGCGCTGGATCGCCGGCTATCGCGCCGGGCTCGGTGATGCCGCGGCAGAGGTGCTGCGGCTCGTCAGCCGCGATGTCGAGCGCGCCGGCGCCGCACCGCTCGAACGCACGGCGGGCGAGCCCGCTAGCGGCCGTCGCGTGCGACTCGCGGACGCGGGCGCCGGAGCACGAGGATCATCATGAGCGTGCGGCTTGATCACGGCGAGGACACGCTCGACGAGATGCACGAGATCAACGTCACGCCGTTCATCGACGTGATGCTCGTGCTGCTGATCATCTTCATGGTCGCGGCGCCGCTTGCCACCGTGGACATCGCCGTCAACCTGCCGGCCTCGACCGCCGAGGCGCAGCCGCGCCCGGACCAGCCGCTCTATCTGACGGTAAAGGCTGATCTCACGCTCGCGCTCGGCGACGATCCCGTCAGCCGCGATGGCTTGGGCGGCACGCTCGATGCCGCCGCAAAGGGCGACAAGGACACACGCATCTTCCTGCGCGCGGACAAGGCGGTGCCCTATGGCGAAGTGATGGAGGTCATGAACCTCTTGCGCGCGGCCGGGTACCTCAAGGTCGCCCTGGTGGGGCTCGAGAAAGCGCAATGATGAGTGCGGACGACCTCGCCGACCTGCGCCGCTGGGCGATCTGCGGCGCGATCATCGTCATCGCGCACGGCGCCGTTGCCGCGCGGATGGTCACTTGGCGAGAGCAGATCGAGCCGGCGGAACCTGCCGCTGCCATCGTCGTCGAATTTGCGCCGCTGCCCGTCGGACCGGCGGTGCCGCAGACGGAGATCGCCCCCGGACCCGAGCAGGTGATGTCGGAAGCCTCGCCCAGCACGCCGGCCGAAACGGAGGAGCAAAAGCGCAGGGTCGAAGAAAAAGTCGTCTCGCGGCCGGTCGAGGAGCCCCCGCCCGAGATCAAGCCCGCGCCCAACCCCGACGTCGCGCTCGAGCCGCCGCACCAAGAGGTCGCGACGGTGCCGCGGCAAGAGCCGCGCACGCCGGCGCCGGCGACCACCGCGCCGCAGGCCATTCCAGAGCGAGAGGCCGCGATTCCGGCCGCACCCACGCAGGGCCGGCTCACGCCGCGCATTTCGGATGCGGTGCCGACGTGGAAGAGCCACATCCTGGCGCTGCTCGAGCGCCACAAGCGCTATCCGGAGAGCGCGCAATCGCGCCACCAGCAAGGCATCGCGCAGGTCCTCTTCAGCCTCGACCGGCTTGGCCGGGTGATCCGCAGCCGCATCGTGCACTCATCGGGCGCAAGCGCGCTCGACGAAGAGGCGCTGGCGCTGTTGCAGCGCGCGCAACCGTTTCCGCCGCCGCCGCCGGACGTGCCGGGCGAGCACGTGGAGCTCAGCGTGCCGATCCATTTCAATCTGAAGTGATTCTCGGCGCGAGAGAACTAAGCCTTTCAGTTCATCATTCCGGCCGAGCCGCGAAAGCGGCGAGGGCCGGAATCCATACTCACTGGCTGTGGTTATAGATTCCGGGCGCTCGCGCTTCGCGCGCGCCCCGGAATGACCGCTGAGTCAAGCTGACAGGCCGGATGCAGTTCTGCCAGCGGAGGGCGCTTCCTCGGCCAGAAACGACCCAATGGGTTCCGCAGTCGCGTTGGAGAATTCCTCGTGCACCGCGAGCTTGCCCTGCGGAAGCCGCACGGTGCGAATGCCCGGGACGGCGGCAAGCGCCTCCATTTCCGCGCGCGACTTCGGCGGGGTATCGGCGCCGTAGAGCAACAGGATGGGAGACGCCGCGCGCCGCGCCAGGTCGAGAAATGCCTCGCGGCTTGCGAGCGGATCGAGCCGTCCGGTAACGAAGCGAACGGAGGCGAAGCGCGCGCCCGGTGCGCGCACGACCTCAAGCTTCTCGCGCAGCCGCTCGCCGCGGAGAAAGGCGGAATCGGCGTAGACGTGGCCCGCTCCCATGTAACGCACGGCAAATCGGTTGACGTTCAAGCGATAGACGAGCGGCCCGAGGACGGGGCGATCGACAAAGCGGCAGAGCCGATCGAAAAACGACCGATGCCCGCCCAGCATTGTGGGCAGCGGTCCGCGCCACGTCGGGGCGATCAAAACGAGCCGCGGTTTGGGCGGCGAGGCGTCTGCGGCGTGCGCGAGGACGTAAGTTGCGGCGTGTCCAGCGGCGATGATGGCGTGGGGATGCGCCACGACGGATGACAGGATGAATGCCAGAAAGGCGGCGTAGGCCTCGGGCGCCCAATCGAACGGGGGGCGCGCGTTTTCGCCAAATCCGGGCCAGTCCACGGCAAGCGTCGAATAGCGCGGCGCCAAACGCTCCTGCAGCGGCCGCATTTCGCGCCGGCTCGAGATCGAGCTCAGCGCCGGCAGCAGCAGCACGTCCGGCCCGCTCCCGCACGCATCGGCGCCCAAGCGAATCGTTTTCCCGCGCCAATTCCATTCAATTGTCTGCGTGTCCATGGCGCTCACTGGGCCGGCGATGGGGTTTCACTCGTATACGAGCGGGTGATAGTTTGCACGACAAGTGCTCCTTGGTCGGAGTTCGTTCCACATGGCCCATTATCGCAAGCCGCTCGCCGCAGCCGCCGCGCTCAACACGGCGATTTTCGTCGTCGAAGGCGTCGCCGGATTTCAGGCGGACAGCCTAAGCCTGCTCATGGACAGCGTGCACAATTTCTCCGACGAGATGGCGCTGGTCTTGCTCTATTTGGCGTTCGTCCTGCCGCATGGGGTTTCGCGGCACCTCTTGCGCTCGGCCAATGTCTTCAACTCGGTCGGCCTGGTGCTCATCAGCGCCCTGTTGTTGTGGCAGGCGGTCGAGCGAATGCTCCACCCGGCGCCGGTCGCCGGCACGGTCGCCATCGCGGTCGGCCTGCTTGCTGCGGCCGCCAATTGGGGGGTCGCGCGGCTCTTACTCGCGCCGAGCCGCAACAATGCGGCGGTTCGGTTGGCTTATATCCACAATATCGGCGACGTCTTCGTGTCGCTGGCGCCGGTCGCTGCCGGCCTCCTGGTCATTGTGACCGGCTACTCGATTTTCGATCCCCTGATCGCCGCGGGCATCGCCGTCTGGATTGTCGTCTCCACCGTGCAGGAGGTTTTTGCCTCCAGCGAGGAGCTTCTTTGGCCGGAGAAAATCGTCTGCGGCCATTCCGAGCATCAGACGACCACCTGATCGAATTGACGAATTCTGCCATAGCTCAACATGATTTTTGGCATTCATTTGCTGCGCGCTGGTGACCGAGGTCGAGGTTCGCTTGTCCCGGCACCACCGGACTTCAGACAGATGGACGACTACGGCCGGAAGGGGCCGCTCATCCGGGTTTCGGGTCTGCGAAGCGTCTTGCTTGCCTCGCTCGATTTGTCCGATACACCTTCAGTCAGATCCGTTCCTATGATCATCTTCGCCATCAGCCGATCGGAGCCAGGCGTCAGACCATATCCGACGCCCGCATTCACGTCGAAGCGCCCGATCTTGAAATCGACCACAGCATAGATGTCGTGTTGCTGCTCATTGAAGGGCAGCCAGCTCTGCAGCGGTCCGAGATCGGTGTAGTACTCGACCCCGACCGCCAGATTTTCGCCGAGGTTGCGTGCGAAGCGCGCCGCCGGCGCGAACACCGCCCCGCCATTTTGTCCAAACCCGATATCGACGATTGGATTGAGGATGAACTCGTAATCGTTCTTGCGCCAACCGACGATCGGGCGGATCTCCATGTTCCACTGCGTGTCCGAGAACTGCGGCATCTCGTAGCTGAACTCGAAATTGACGCCGTAGAAGAACTCCCGCTCCGCCGCGTTGGGAATGACGAAGAGCTGCCGGATCTTGGCGGCATTGGAATAGGGCGTCAGGTTCTGATCGACCGCAAACGGCGTGTAAAAGCCCATCTCCCACCAGTCCGTGATGCCGTAGGCCCATTCCCCGGTGCCTTGAAGCGCATGATCGGGGATGAGGCCGCCGGGGAAATCCGGCTCCTTGCGGCCGATGAAGGCGTAGTTCGAATGCAATTGAAACGTCCACTGCCCAACCTTCGCGATCTCGGCGTTGTAGACCTGGATCTCGTCGGTCGCGCGCGCGGATACGGCCGAGGCCGCGAGCAAGAGCGCCGCAAATGAAAAACATCGCGGGGAGAGCATGCTGGAAATCCTAGCCAGCAAGACGGGGACGACATTTTGCCCCCTGAAATTGCATCCTTGGTTGCGGCCAAGTCACACTGACTTAGAAGCGGTCGGCGCTATCCCGCCTCGGTCGTAGAAGCCGATCGGCTCAATCGTGCCGCGTACGATGCTCACTTAAATGTCACACCTTACAACGAAATGAATTTCTGGCCGTTGACAAAAATGGCTCGCGCTCATTCCATCACGAGCGTTCAGGTGCGCCGGTCGCGTTGACCGGCCAAAAGGGAATCCGGTGCGATTCGCCATTCCGGTGGCGAGACAAATCCGGAGCTGCCCCCGCAACTGTCGGCGGCGAGTCCTTCTTCAAGTTGCCACTGGGCTTTGTACATCAGAGCTTGGGAAGGCGAAGAAGGGTTACGACCCGCGAGCCAGGAGACCTGCCTGAACACGTCATCCTTCCGGCGTGCGGGGCGCGCGCACGGGGCGGTCTTCCGCTGTGATGACAGGTGAACTGTCGAGCGGATGGGGGCGGCCGCCATGTATTTGCCGATAGCGACGAGCGATGAAAGGTCCCGCGCGCGGACGCGGCGGGCCCGGACGATCGCCGCATTGGCTATGTCCGCCTTCGGATTTTCAGCGCTGTTCAGCGCCGACGCGCGAGCGGCCGAGGTTTCCCAGCCGCGGGACCAGTTTCCCTTGAAGGCTCCCGCAAGAGGAGCATCTCAGTTCGATTGGACCGGGTTCTACGTCGGCGGCCATGTCGGCTACGCCCGCGGCACCGCGCGGGCGAGCCTCGTCGACGACGATACAGCCAACTTCACGCATTCATTCGGAAGCCTTATCGGCGGCCTGCACGGCGGATACAATTACGTGTTGCCCTCGCGCCTTCTGCTCGGCGTCGAGGCTGATATGTCGTTCCTGAATTGGCTCGCTGCGGACGACGTCGTCTGGCTCCGCACCACGCCCGACACCGACGTCACCGAAAAGATCGACTACATGGGGACGCTGCGCGGCCGGCTCGGCTACGCGTTCGACCATTGGATGGTCTATGCCACGGGCGGCTTCGCCTGGTCGCTCGGGCGCTTCCTGCAGACCCCCGGCGCCGTCGACGATGTCGACAAGCTTCTGCACCTGCACACGGGCTGGGCGGCCGGCGCCGGCGCCGAGGTCGCGATCGCAGCGAACTGGACCGCGCGGCTCGAATATCTCTACAGGGATTTCGCCCACGCCGAGGTCACCTTCCCCTCGGGCACGACGGCCGGCTCCTCCTACGACGTGCATACGATCCGCGCCGGCCTCAACTACAAGATCGGATCGCCGGCGGCATATGCGGGCAACTTCGCCAATTCATCGCCGACCCAGTTCGACAATTGGGAGATCCACGGGCAGACCACCTACATCCAGCAGGGCTATCCGGCATTTCGCTCGCCCTATGTCGGCGTAAATAGCTTTACGCCTTGGCCGCAGACGCGGGAAACCTGGACCACCAGCGCCTTTCTCGGCCTGAAGCTGTGGGACGGCGGCGAGCTCTATTACAATCCCGAGCTGCTGCAGGGCTTCGGGCTGCACAACACGACCGGCGCCGCCGGCTTTCCCAACGGCGAGGCGCAGAAATCGAATTTCCCGTATCCCCACTACAGCACGTCACGGCTTTTTCTGCGACAGACGTTCGGACTGGGCGGCGAGCAGGAGAGCGTCGAGAGCAGCTACGGCCAAATGGCCGGCAAGCGCGACGTCTCGCGGGTGACCGTCCAGGTCGGCAGATTCGCGGTGCACGACGTCTTCGACAACAATGCCTACGCCATGGACTCGCGCGCCGATTTCATGAATTGGTCGATCTGGGCTGCCGGCGCCTTCGATTATCCCGCCGACCGGATCGGGCTCACCTACGGCGCGGTCGCCGAGCTCAATGAGAAATATTGGGCGGTACGCGTGGGCTATTTCCTCACCGGGAACGAGCCGAACTCGAATGAGTTCGACACCCGCCTGTTCGCGCGCGGCGGCTATGTCGCCGAGCTCGAGACGCGCTACTCGTTGTTCTCGCGCGAGGGAAAATTTCGCGTCGGTATCTGGGCGGATACCTATTTTTCCGGCAGCTACAGCGAGGCCATCGACCTCACGCTGCTAAATCCGGGTCTCGACCCGACCGAGGCGATCATGCTCACCCGCAAAGCGCGCACCAAATACGGCTACTACTTGAATGTCGAGCAGGCGGTCACGGACGAGATCGGCGTCTTCAGCCGCTGGAGCTGGAACGACGGCAAGAACGAGATTTCCGCCTTCACCGATATCGACGCCAGCTTTTCGTTGGGCACTTCGATCAAAGGCACGCGTTGGGGACGCCCCGACGACAGGATCGGCCTGGCCGGAGTGATCAACACGCTATCGCGGGATCACCGCGATTATCTCGCGGCGGGGGGCCTCGGAATTCTGATCGGCGACGGAAGGCTCAACTACCGTCCCGAGCAAATTCTCGAGACCTTCTATGCCATGAACGTGATCAACAGGGTAACCCTGACGTTCGATTATCAGTTCTTCAAGAACCTGGCGGATAATGCGGACCGCGGGCCGGTATCGGTCTTCTCCGCCCGCCTGCACGGCGAGTTCTAGAGCGCGTCATGATTGAGCCGCCAACAACGCGTCGGCTTGCAGCGTGGCTCCTCGGGCTTTGTCTGATCCTGGCGACGATCGCGCCTCGTTCCGCCGATGCGCATGGCATCGCGGGCAATCGATTGTTTCCCGGCACGCTCGCGATTGATGATCCCGCCGTCAATGATGAGTCGAGATTGCCGCTCTTCCTCAGCGCCAAGCACCCGGGCCAAGGCGGCGACGTCGACGACAACAGGTTCAGCTGGTCGTTCTTTCGCCTGCTCACTCCAACGCTTGCGGCCGGCGTCGACAGCGGGTGGGCTCACCGGAATTGGGGGAGCTCCCAGCGGTCCGGTTTCGATCGGACCAGCCTTTCGATCAAGGGCGAGGTGTACCGGAACGACCTGCACGAGACCCTGGTAGCGGCGGCATTATCATGGGGCATCGGGCACTCGGGCGCGCAAGGAGTTGCCGCCAACGGCCCCGACGCGATCCTTCCAGGTATCTTCTTCGGCAAGGGGTTCGGTGATCTGCCGGATAGTCTTGCCTGGCTGCGGCCGTTCGGCATTACCGGCGCGGTTACGCTCGAACACCCGATGACCGGCAATTCGATCAATTTCGGCGTCGATCCGCTGACCGGCCAACTGGCCCCGATGCTCACCCGCAATGTCGACATATTGCATTGGGGCTTTGCCGTCGAATTCAGCACGCTTTACCTGACCAATCGCTTCACGCCGGGCAAACTTCCGAAGAAAGAGCCGCTGAACCAACTCGTGCCTCTGGTCGAATTTTCGTTCGACTCGCCCCGCGGGCAAAAGACCGTCGCGACGATGAACCCGGGCCTAGCCTACGTGGCCGAGAGCTGGCAGGTGGCGGCGGAAGCCATCGTTCCGCTCAACAGCGAGGCCGGACGTTCCATCGGCGGGAGGGCGCAACTGCTGTTGTTTCTTCAGGACCTCATACCGTCGGTATTCGGAAAGCCGCTCCTGAGCGATCGATGACGGAACTCTTTTGGAAAGGTGAATCCAGCACCATATCCGCTCGTCCCCGCGCGGGGCCATCCAGGGACGCTCGCGTCGCGGGGCTCTGTTGCGGGGATCCAGAGCCACAGACCCAGGGCTCGAACTAAATCGCCCCAGGGATTCCCGCTTGCGCGGGAATGAGCGGACGAGTGTATGGGTCTAGTGTCGCGACGAAAACATGAAGCCCGCCGCTGTCCTTGCTGCGCTCGCCTCAGCCGCCTTGTTCGGCGTATCCACGCCGGCGGCCAAGGCGTTGCTTGGTGTCGTGCACCCCGTGGTGCTGGCCGGCCTCTTCTACTGCGGCGCGGGTATTGGCGCCGCCCTTCTTCGCACCTTGGCAGGACCAATCCTGAATGCGCCAGCCGCTCGGCAGCAGCCGCTCGGGCGCCAGGACTATCGCTGGCTCGCCGGCGCCATTGCCTTGGGCGGCGTCGCCGGTCCGGTGTTGCTGCTGCTCGGGCTTTCGCGCACCCCGGCTGCCACCGCATCGCTCCTCTTGACCGCCGAGGGCGCGGCCACCGCGCTGTTGGCGTGGTTCGTCTTTCACGAGAATTTTGATCGGCGCATCGCACTCGGCATGGCCTGTCTCGTCGCCGGAGCCGTGACGGCCTCCTGGTCAGGAATGCCAACGGTCGAAAGTTTCGCCGGCCCGCTCGCGATCATCGGCGCCTGCATCGCTTGGGGGATCGACAACAACCTGACCCGCAAGGTCTCGCTCGCCGATCCGCTCGAGATCGCGCAGCTGAAAGGCTTGATCGCGGGACCGATCAACCTCCTGTTGGGGCTGTGGGCGGGAGGATCGCTGCCCGGCCCGGTTGAAACGGTGCTGGCCGGATTGGTCGGCTTTCTCTGTTACGGGGTGAGCCTTGCGCTATTCGTGACCGCGCTGCGCCAACTCGGTGCCGCCCGCACCAGCGCGTACTTCTCGACCGCGCCATTCATCGGCGCGGCAGCCGCGGTCGTCGCCTTGCAGCAACCGCTGACCTTCCAACTGCTCGCGACCGGCGCGCTGATGGCCATCGGGGTTTGGCTGCACGTCACTGAGCGGCACGCGCACGCGCACACCCATGCTCGAACCGTGCACGCGCATTCCCACAGCCACGACGAGCATCACCGGCACAGGCACGGCCCGCACGATCCGCCAGCAGAGCCGCACACGCATGTGCACGAGCACGAACCCTTGCACCACTCACACCCGCACGTGCCCGATATGCACCACGAGCACCGGCATTGACCGCGGCGGCCGATTCAGAGCACAGGAGCAATGCCTCTGTGCGACTCCAGGTGACCGATGTAGCGCGCAAGCTTCGCGGTAAGCGTATAGCCTTCGCTGTACTTGTCCGAGTTGCAGAGCGCAGTGGCCTCCTTGGTCTTGGCCGCAACCGCATCGCTTTCCGTCGCCGTCATTCCCGGTTTTATCGGCTCGATCAGTGTCAGCGCGGAGGTGATGGCGTCCCGGCACTGCGCGCGAAGCTCGTTGATCATCTCCTCCGGGTCGCAGGCGGCGCTCGGTCCGGCGGAGAGAAACAGGATCAGCGCGGCTTTCAGCACCAGTTGTCTGCTCATGTGGGTCATCCTCTGTGAGCTTTACTTGTGTTCGAGCGTGGCCGGTCCCGCCGGCTTCGATGCCCCGATGCCCTCGGAGAAGGTGACGACACGGAACGGCTTGGCCACCGTGCGTATCGTGCGCGCGACCTGCCGCGACGCGATGTCGATGATCGAAACCGAATCGTCCAGGCTGTTGGGGACGAGAAGCAGCTTGCCGTCACCCGTCAACGCGTGCTCGCGCGTATCGTTGCCGGCGCCGACCGCGATCGAGGGCAGCTGCACCGGCCGATACGGATCGGACAGATCAAAGACGGCAACGAAGCGGGATTCGGCAACGACGTTGGGCGGACCGTACAGCGTTCCGACTTCCACGAAGACGATTTTGCCGTCAGGCGCGGGCATTGCGTATTGCAGCGCGGCGCGCTCGTGCGCCGTACCCGCAATCGAGGTTCGGCAGGTCGGCTCGCCATAGAACACCGGCAGCTGTGCGGCCACTTTTTCCACAACAGCGTCGATGACGGCCAGCTGCCCGACCTGGCACAGCGATCCGTCGGCGCGTTGATACACTTCGCGCGGACCGCGCTGCGGCACCACCATGAAGCGGCCGCCGGGCAGGTCCTTGACCGAGGCCCCGCCAGTTCCGGCGGTCGGGATCAGTTTGACCGTCGGAACGTCGGCGTCGATATCAAAGACGGCGATCTGGCCGGTTCCGGTGAGGAAGTGATAGACCCGCCCCGTCGCTGCAGATGTGCCGGTGCCGTGCGGGGAGAGCATCAGACCGGCTTTTCCGGTCTCATCACAGGTCTTGAGCGGCGTTGAGCCGTCGTAGCCGAGGTCCGCTGCCGAGAACGTCTTAATCAGCTTGATCTCGGAAGCATTTTGATAATCGTAGACCGAGACGACGTCCGAGCAGTCGGAAATGCTGGAGACTGCCACGCGCGGCCGCTGCATCGAGAAGCCCGCCTTGTGATGGCCGATGCCGAGCCGTGTCTCCCCGACCGGCTTCAAATAGGTTGGGCTCGATGGCATCGCGTCGATCAGCAGCAGCGTGGAATCCTTAGGGCGCTCACCCTTGGGCGTGCCCCGTTCGTTGCCGTCGTTGAGCACGATGACGTACTGCCGCCCCCCGGTTGCAGGGCTCAGATACATGTGAACAGGCCGGGTGCCTCCGAGCGACGAGGAGGGCAGCCGGCCAAGTTCATTGCGGCCTTTGAGATCGATGAGGACGACTGCATTGCCGGCGGTATGGTTCGAGAGCGCAACTCCGCTGCCCAGCGCCATGAGATCGCTCGAGCCGCCCGGAGCATCGAATCGGGCGAGTTCTGCGCCCGTCGCGAGGTCGTATAACGCCAGTTGATCACGGCCCGAGACGGCGACAATCGAGGCCGGCTCTGCCAAGGCATAAGGAGTTGAGAGGGCTATGGCGGCAGTCGCCGCGAGCACGCGAGCGGTGAGCATGAGAACCTCCAAAAACCGATCCATCTCGATCAGTGCCCCGGCATGTTCATGCCGGGCATGCTGCCGGAGGGCTGTGAACCCAGCGCGAGCACGTCATAGTCGACGCTCACCGGGCCGGCCTTTTCGAACACCAATGTCGCCTTGAAATGCTCGCCTGCGCTGAGCGGTTTTTTCAGGCCGGCAAACATGACGTGGAACGAGCCCGGCTTGAGCTCCACCGTCTCGCCCGGCTTGATCTCCAATCCCCCTTTCACCGGCCGCATCTTCGCCACGCCATTCTCCATGCTCATCTCATGGACCTCGAATTTAGATGCAACGTCCGACGATCCGCTGACGAGCCGATCGGGTGTCGACCCGTTGTTCGTGATCTTCATGTAGCCGGCCGCAACGCTCGATCCCTTCGGGGTCGCGCGCGACCATGGATTGGAAACGTCGAGGGGCCCGGCCTTGTAGTCGCCGGCATGCGCAGGGATGAGGGCGAAGGCGAAGGCCGCGGCAAAGACGAAAGCAATGGGGCGCATTTTATCCTCCTGAGAATGTGAACGAGCGGCCGCGGGCTTTGCGGCCGACTTAACCATGCGCCGATAGGCGCCGGGTCAGGAGGGGATCGGAGGTGCGCGCGATTCCTGCGGCTGATGCCGCGGCTGCAGCGGCGGCGCGGCGAGCAGAAAGGTCAGATGCGCCGATGGCTCGGAAAACCATACCGGCGAGAACGCTACATTCGCCGGAAGGATGCCCGGTGCACTGCCGCATGCGGCGAGACAAGCACCGCAGTCGCTCCGGTGTTGTGCCGGTGCGTCCTGATGGTCGCCCGAGGAGTCGGCCGTGCAGATGACGGCGGATGGGTCGAAGCCGAACGGACCCGCTGGCGCAAATCCCCAAACCATAGCTTGCAGCGCGATCGCGTAGGCCGCAATCAGCGCCGCGGATTTGCGGATCAACCTCGCCATGGCGCTATCCTACCGCCGGCTCCTGGAACGCGTCTAGATCAAGCAAACATCGTCGACTTGTGTCGGATGGCGATCACAACGGCTAGGCAGGAAGCTCCGATCGTTCCTTCTCTAGACAAATGTCAGCACTACCGCCGGAATGAGCGCACAGGCCGTGACTGCGGCCGCATAGGGCAGCGCCTTGTCGTCGGGCACCTTCAGCAACATGGGCAAGCCGATCCACAGCAGGTAGAAGCCGTAAAGGCCGAGGATCAAGAGGAAGCTCAGGCCCGGCACGAGCAGAAAAATGCCGGCGAGCCACAGCGGCGTGTGGGAATAGGCCGACAGCTTGACGGCATTTGCGAAATTCTTCTCGGCGCCGAATCGCGGCGCGAGCAGATCGATCACTCCGGCGATGATGTAAACCATCGCGAAGGCGACCAGATAGACGACGAGCGCGCGCACGAGGTTTGGAACGATCGGCGTGTAGCCGCCGATGAAGGACTGGCCGATGAAATGAGCCAGCTCCGGAATGACGGCGAGGATCGCGACGTAGCTGATCAACAGATCGAAGAGCGTGTCGTGCTCCCCTTCGATCACCTTCCATTCTGTCTGGGGCGTCAGCAGGATCGCCTTGATCCGAGCGACGAGCTTGCGCAGGTAAGCAAGGACCTTGCGCAGGTAAATTGCCCACATGGTGACCCTCCCGCGCGGCGGCGTTTGCACGCATTCGCCTTTTGATCGGGCGCGAGTGGGACAGGCCCGATTCGCGTTGTCAACCCGGGGAATGATGCCGGATACAGCTCCGCCGTTATAGGAGAGACTCTCGCCACGCACTCGGTCGACTCCCCTCCCCCTTGTGGGGAGGGGTTGGGGGTGGGGGTCGTTGTTGTCTGCGCCAGGCGCGTGCCTCACAACGACCCCCACCCGGCTCGCTTCGCTCGCCACCCTCCCCACAAGGGGGAGGGTAGGACCGAGTTCTCGGCTCGCGCTAACTCCAATGACGCGGTGCAACACTACCCCCGTCGATCCGCGATGATCATCGCCGCGCCTTTCTCCGCGATCATCATGGTGGGCGCGTTGGTATTGCCCGAGGTGATCGTCGGCATGACGGAAGCATCGACCACGCGCAGCCGCTCGAGCCCGATCACGCGCAGGCGCTCGTCGACGACCGCCATGGCATCGCTGCCTCGACCCATCTTGGCAGTGCCGACGGGATGAAAGATCGTGGTGCCGATGTCGCCGGCCGCCTTGATGAGCGCCGTGTCGTCGTCGCCGACGCCCGCCCCGGGCAGATATTCAGTCGGCTCGTACTTGGCGAGCGCGGGCTGCGCCACGATCCTGCGCGTGAGGCGGATGCAATCGGCTGCCACGCGGCGATCTTCCTCGGTCGAGAGATAGTTCGGCTTGATCACCGGCTTGTCGCCGGCGTCCGCCGAACGCAGCCGCACGAAGCCGCGGCTCGTCGGCTGCACGTTGCACACGCTCGCTGTGAGCGCGGGAAATTCGTGCAGGGGGTCGCCGAACTTGTCGAGGGAGAGCGGCTGCACGTGATACTGGATATTGGCGCGCTCGCGCGTCGCGTCCGAGCGCGTGAACAGCCCGAGCTGTGAAGGTGCCATGGTGAGCGGCCCGCGCCGGAATAGCGCATAGTCGAGCCCCATGCGGGCACGCCCCATTAGCGAGCGATAGGTCTCGTTGAGGGTCTTGGCGCCTAAAATCTTGAAGATGAGCCGCAGCTGCAGGTGATCCTGCAGGTTCTCGCCGACGCCCGGCTTGTCGAGCACGACGGGAATGCCGAGCCGCTTGAGCTCGTCCGCTCCACCGACGCCGGAGAGTTTTAAAATCTGTACCGAGCCGATCGCGCCGGCCGCAAGGATGACCTCGCCGCGAGCGCGCGCGGACCTGATCGCGCCGTTCTGCCGCCAGCGCACGGCGACCGCGCGCGTGCCGTCGAACTCGATCCGTTCGACCAGGCAGTTGAGCTCGAGCCGCAGATTGGCGCGCTTGAGCACGGGCTTGAGAAAGGCGCGCGCCGCCGACCAGCGCCGCCCGCGCTTCTGGTTGACATGGAAGACGCAACTCCCTTCGTTGTCGCCGGTGTTGAAATCGCCGATGCGCTTGATGCCGGCCTCCTCCGCCGCCGCGCAGAACGCGTCCAGGATGTCCCAGCGCACGCGCGGCGCCTCGATGCGCAACTCGCCGCCGACCGCGTGCGCGTCGCTCGCGCCCAGAAAATGGTCCTCGTGCCGGCGGAAGAACGGCAGCACGTCGTCGGATCCCCAGCCGGCAAGCCCAAGCTGGCGCCAATGGTCGTAGTCGGCGGCTTGCCCGCGCATATAGATCATGGCGTTGATGGCCGAGGAGCCGCCGATCACCTTGCCGCGTGGATAGTTGAGGCTGCGGCCGTTGAGCCCCTCCTCCGGTTCGGTCTTGAACATCCAGTCCGCGCGCGGATTGCCGATGGCGAAGAGATAGCCGACGGGGATGTGGAACCAGATCCAGTTGTCGTTGCGGCCGGCTTCGAGCAGTAGCACGCGCGTTGCCGGATCGGCGGAGAGCCGGTTCGCCAGCAGGCAGCCGGCCGAGCCCGCGCCCACGATGATGTAATCGTACTCGCCTTCGAGCGGCGCCGTGTTGGAAATGGGGTTATTCGACATCACTTTGCATCTCTAAACTGCACTCTAGCATGGGCGGCTGTGGGCGAATTCGAGCGGCACCAATCGCGCTCGGCGCACCGAACTCTTCCGCTCGTTCCCACGCAAGCGGCAATCCAACGCCAAGGGCTGGATCCCGCTTTGGTAGCACGACCGGACATTGAGACGACCTTTGCGTCCAACTCCGATGCTGCTAGTCTTGTGCTACGGCCCATGGCGCGCCGTAAGCGCGCCTTTTGTCCCGGAACGGCGCTTCCGGGTTGGCCGCTTTCCCGATAACGAGTCCTGCCGAAGGGCATCACGGCGTCCGCGCGCTCGTGAGGGCGCCGCAAAGGAGCGCAGAATGCTTTGTCGCGTCGTTGCGTGTCTCATTGCGCTCGCCATGGCGAGTCTGCCGTCGACAGCGCAGCAGCAGGCGATCACCGTCTTTGCCGCTGCCTCGCTGAAGAATGCGCTCGATGACGTCAATGCCGCCTTCACCAAGAATACCGGTATCAAGGTGGTGGCGAGCTATGCGGCGACCCCCGCGCTGATGAAGCAGGTCGAGAACGGAGCGCCCGCCGATGTCTTCGCGTCGGCCGATGTCGATTGGATAGAGTATGGGGGGCGCAACAAGCTCATCAAGGATGACACCCGCATCGACCTTCTCGGCAACCGGCTGGTGCTGATCGCACCCAAGGATTCCAAGCTCGACAATGTCGCCATCGCGCCCGGGTTCGATTTGGCCAAGCTCGCCGGCGACGGCCGCATCGTCACCGGCGACGTTCGGGCGGTCCCGGTTGGACGATACGCCAAGGCCGCATTGGAAAAGCTCGGCGCATGGGGCGCGGCGGAGCCAAAATTCGCCATGACCGAGAACGTGCGCGCGGCGCTCACCCTGGTCGCGCGCGGAGAGGCTCAACTCGGCATTGTCTACGCGACCGATGCGAAGGCCGAACCCAACGTGAAGATCGTCGGCGTTTTTCCTGAAACCTCGCACCCGCCGATCGTCTATCCGGTGGCGCTGACCATGAACGCGAAGGCCGATGCCGCCCGGTACCTTGCCTTCCTGCAGTCGCAGGCGGCAAAGGCAGTATTCGAGGCTTACGGCTTTACCTTCCTGCCGAGGCCGGCGCCGTGATCGCCGCGAATCGTTTGCTCCTGTGTCCCGGATGCGGTGCAGCGCGAGCCGCGCCAGCGCCGAGCGGTGCTCCGCTGATCCGGGACCGCCACAGACCGAAACGGTCCCGGGTCTGCAGCGCACCGCTACGCTTCGCGTCGCGCTGCGCCGCGCCCGGGACACAGCAGCGCCCCACCTGATGCTCGACCTCTCGCCCGATGAATGGATTGCGATCCGCTTGTCGCTCAAGATCGCGCTCGTGGCGAGCGCAGTCGCGCTGCCGTTCGGGATTGCGCTCGCTTGGTTGCTCGCGCGCAAGAATTTCTGGGGCAAGACGCTGCTCGACGGGCTGGTCCATATGCCGCTGGTGCTGCCGCCGGTCGTCACCGGCTACTTGCTCTTGATCTCGTTTGGCCGCCGCGGGCCGATCGGCGCGTTTCTGGCCGACCATTTCGGCATCGTGTTCTCGTTCCGCTGGACCGGAGCGGCGCTCTCCTGCGGCGTGATGGGATTTCCGCTGCTGGTGCGTCCGATCCGCCTTGCCATCGAAGCAATCGACCGCAAACTCGAGGACGCCGCCGCGACCCTCGGCGCCGACCGCCTCTGGGTGTTCCTCACCGTCACGCTGCCGCTGGCGATGCCGGGGCTCATCGCAGGCCTGGTGCTTTGCTTCGCCAAGGCCCTGGGCGAATTCGGCGCGACCATCACCTTCGTCTCCAACATTCCGGGCGAGACGCAAACAATTTCCGCGGCGATCTACACCTTGACCCAGGTCCCCGGCGGCGATGCGGCGGCGGGCCGCCTGGTGCTGGTCGCAATCGCGATCTCGCTTGCGGCGCTTGTCGTGGCCGAATGGCTCGCGCGCCGAGCCGGCACGCGCTTTCACGGGGAATGAGCATGCTCGCGCTCGACGTGGAGAAACGGCTGGGCGAGTTTTCGCTTGCGGCGCGGTTCGAGACCGCGGGCGGAGTGACCGCTCTGTTCGGCGCGTCGGGGGCGGGAAAGACGACGCTCGTTAACATGATTGCCGGGCTGATCGCGCCGGACCGCGGACACATTCGCCTCAACGACACGGTGCTGTTCGACTCCGCCAATCGCATCAACGTGCCTGCGCATCGCCGCCGCATCGGCTATGTGTTCCAGGAGGGACGCCTGTTCCCGCATCTGAGCGTCGCGGGCAACCTCGACTACGGCCGCCGCATGTGCCGCCTTGCGCGCGACCGCGCGGAAACGGCGCGAATCGTCGACCTGCTCGACATCGGTCATTTGCTTGATCGGCGGCCGGGAAAACTCTCGGGCGGCGAGCGCCAGCGCGTCGCCTTCGGCCGCGCGCTCTTGATGCGCCCGCGCCTGCTTTTGCTCGACGAGCCGCTCGCCTCGCTCGACGCGGCGCGCAAGCGCGAAATTTTGCCCTATCTGCAAAAGCTCCGCGACGAAGTACCCATGGTCTATGTCAGCCACCATGCGCCGGAGTTGAAGCGCGTCGCGACATCGGTGGTGCTGCTCGAGGCGGGACGCGTCGTGGCCACAGGCGGCATCGACGTGCTCGACGCGGCGACGGCGGAGCTGGTGGCGTAAGGAGGGCCCCCAGCCCGGCGGCCTCGCTTTAGCTCGGGGACATGCCCTTGTCCTTGAGCTCCTTGATCGCGTTTGCGTTCTTCGAGAGATGGGCAAGCCCCATTCCGCGCAGCACATTCGGCGCCTTCGTGAACTGAATGTTGTCGTAGCCGACGATCTCGATCCGATTGCCCCAGGGATCGAGGAAATCGAGGAAACGGCCGGGCAGCGGCTTGACGCCCGCCGCCGCGAGTGCGCGGCGAACCGCGTCCTTGTCGTCGACCACGAGGCCAAAATGGCGGCCATCGTCGGGCGGTTGGGTGCGGCCCTTCTGCAGGGCGAGGAACTGATCGCCCAAATCGATGAAAGCCGAGGTCTTGCTCTTGCCGCGCAGCTTGAAATCGAACAGGCGACCATAGAAGGCGAGCGCCTCCTCGATATCGCCGACCTCGAGCGCGACATGGTTGAAACCGATGGCGCGCGGTTTCCTTGCTTCCGGCATGGCGGTCTCCGACAATCGGGGTAGTCGTCATGTGGTGATCTCACGGCGGCCGGCCAATAGGGCCTCGCCGATGCGAGAGCGAGATGTTTCCCCCCGAGCGCATCATCTGCCTCACCGAAGAGACCGTGGAGACGCTTTATCTCCTGGGCGAGGAGCGGCGCATCGTGGGCGTGTCGGGTTACGCCGTGCGGCCGGTGCGGGTGCGGCGGGAGAAGCCGCGGGTCTCGGCCTTCGTCTCGGCCGATTTCGAAAAAATCCTGGCGCTTAAGCCCGACCTTGTTCTCGCCTTCTCCGACCTGCAGGCCGACATCGCCGCCGAGCTGATCCGCCGCAACGTCGCGGTACATGCCTTCAACCAGCGCGACATCGCCGGCATTTTCGACATGATCCGCACGCTGGGCGCGCTGGTCGGCGCGGCCGCCAAGGCCGAAGCGCTCGTGGCAAGCCTCGAGCGACGGCTGGCGCAAACGCGCGGGCGCGCCGCCGCGCTCAAGCGCCGTCCCCGCGTCTATTTCGAGGAGTGGGACGAGCCGATGATTTCCGGCATCGGCTGGGTCGCCGAGCTCGTCGAGATTGCCGGCGGCATCGATGTCTTCCCCGCGCTGTCCCGCAGCAAGACCGCGAAGGAGCGCATCGTATCCTCCGAAGATGTGATCGCGGCTAATCCCGACATCATCATCGGCTCCTGGTGCGGCAAGAAGTTCGTGCCGACAAAAGTCGCGGCGCGGCCGGGCTTCGCTGAGATTGCCGCCGTGCGCGACGGCTTCCTGCGCGAGATCAAGTCGCCGCTCATTCTGCAGCCGGGGCCGGCCGCGTTGACCGATGGGCTCGACGCGCTCGCCGCCATCATCGAGGAGTGGGCGGCGGGCCGATCCGGCTACCCTGTGCGGATCGCATGATGGAGAACCGATCATGGTCCGGAGTCGCCTCACCCGCCGCTCGGCCGCAATTCTGCTGGGGACCATGCTGCTGGTGCCCGCGCTGGCCGATCGGGCGCAAGCGCAAAGCGCAATCGTCCGCCTGGTGATCGATTACGGAGACGGAGTGACCAAGACGATCACCGCTCTTGCCTGGGTGAAGGGCAGCACGGTGCTCGATGTGATGAACGCGGCCAAGAGCCGGCCGCATGGAATCAGCTTCAGCTATAGCGGCAGCGGCGGTGCTTCGTTTCTCACGCGAATCGACGATGTTGCCAACGAGGGCGCCGGCAAGAAAAACTGGCAGTTGTGGATCAATACCAGCTATGCTGACAAAAGCTTCGCTGTCTTAGAGGTGCAGCCGTCGGACGTGGTGTTCTGGCGCTTCACTACGCAGGAAGGGAAATGATGGCTCCGATCGCAAATGTCCGCCGCGCACTGTGCGCTCTTAGGATGGATCTGTCGCCCGCTGAATTCTGGCTGGCGATGGGGCTCGTGGGGCTTGATATTGTTGCACGCTTGGCGCCGCACGCGCCGAATTTCACGCCCGTGGCGGCCAGCGCGCTGTTTGCCGGTACGGTATTGCGTGGCCGAGCCTTGGCCTTGTCCGTGCCGCTTGCGGCGATGCTCATCAGTGATCTCGTCCTCGGTTGCCCAGACGCGCGCGTCATGGGCGTCGTCTATGCCGCGCTTGCGCTTCCTGCGCTTCTCGGCAGGTGGGGACGCGCGCGAGGGGCGATCGTGCTCGCCCTGCTCGCAGTGTCGTCGTCGTTGATCTTCTTCGCGACCACGAACTTTGCGGTGTGGGCGTTCAGCGGCATGTACACGTACGATCTCGCCGGACTCGTCCACTGCTACATCGCGGCGCTGCCGTTTTTGCACAATACACTCCTCGGCGACATGTTCTGGACTACGCTTTTATTCGCAGGCTGGTGGAGCGCGCGAGCCTTGCTCGCGCCGCGGCTGGCCGCAGGCGGCGTGCATAGCCTCGCGTGGCGAGGCTAAGAGCCGTCCGAATTGATCACCCCCAGCGCGACCAAAGATCGCGCGCGGTCTTTTTGAGCTTGGCCGCGAGCGTTGCGGGCGGCTCGTCCTCTTGCGCGAGCCGCAGGCCGACGCTGGCGAGGCGTCCGCCCGTCACGCGGTGCGCCACCAGCGCGATCGGGCCGAGCGGCACGACATCGCCCGGTTTCGGGCGGCGCTTGAGTTCGCCGGCGAAGTGATTGGCCAACGTGACCTCCGTGTCTTCCGGCGCGATCGACAGCCCATAGATGTCAGCCAGCGCGCCGAGCGTGACGTCGCCGGACACGAAGAAATCGCCGAGCAGCCGCGGATCCGGCGCGGCCGGCGGCGGCATATCGACGAAGAAACGGTCGAGCGCTTGCGCCTTCTCCGGCGGCGCCAGCACGTAGACGTAATCCCCGGCTCGCACCGGCTGCGATTCCAGCGGGCTAAGAATCTTCTGCTCGCGCACCACCAGCATCGGTCGCGCCCAGGGCGGCAGCAGCCCGCGCTTGAGATAGGGACTGTTGGCGGCGACCGGATAACCCACGATCTCCTGCTCGAGCTGCCCCGGCAGATCGAGCTCGACCCGGCGCGGCAACGGATCGTGCCGCGGCAGTGCGATGTGCAGCTCCCGCGCGGCCGCGGCAATGGTCCAACCTTGGACGAGGAGCGAGGTCAACACCACCACGAAAGCGACGTCGAAATAGAGGTGCGCGTTCGGCAATCCGATGAGCAGCGGGATCGAGGCGAGAAAGATGCCCACCGCTCCGCGCAAGCCGACCCAGGAGATGAAAGCCTTCTCCCGCCACGCAAAGCGAAACGGCGTGAGACATGCGAAGACGGCGGCGGGGCGCGCGATGAACATGAGCACGACCGCCACCGCCAGCGCCGGGAAAATACTGTCGACGAGACGCATCGGCCATACCAGCAGGCCGAGCAGCACGAACATCACGATTTGCGCGAGCCAGGTGACGGCGTCCAGAAATACCACCACGGTGTTGTGCGCGCGTGTCGGCCGGTTGCCGACGACGAGACCGGCGAGATAGACGGCGAGAAAGCCCGAGGCATGCAGCACCGCGGCAAGGGCGAAAATGACCAGCGCGCTCGTGGTCACAAACGGCGCGTGCAGGCCCTGCGCCAAGCCCAGCCGGTTGAGCACGACGACGATCGCCCGCCCGCCGAGAATGCCGATGACGGTGCCGAGCGCGGCCTGCTCGGCGAGCATCGCGAGCACGTGCTGCCAGGAGCGATCGCCGACGGTGAGAAACTCGACCAGGATGACCGTCAGCAACACCGCGAACGGATCGTTGCTGCCGGACTCGACCTCGAGGATCGCGCCGACGCGCGGGCGCAGGCGTAGCCCGCGGGCATGGATCAGAAAGAACACCGCGGCCGCGTCGGTCGAGGCGACGACCGCGCCGACCAGGAGCGCCTCGGTCCAGCTCATGCCGAGCAGAAATTTCGCGACCGGAGCCGTCAACGCCGCCGTCACCAGGACGCCGACCGTCGCCAGCGTGACCGCCGGCGCCAGCACGCTGCGGAAGGTGGCGAAGCGGGTGCGCAAGCCGCCGTCGAACAGAATGAGCGCCAGGGCGATGGAGCCGACCACATAGGTGGTGCGCACGTCGTCGAACTGAATACCGCCCGGGCCGCCCTCGCCCGCGAGCATGCCCACGATCAGGAACACGAGCAGCAGCGGCGCTCCGAAGCGCAAGGCGACCAAGCTCGACATGATGCCGGCTAGGACCAGGAGCGCGCCCAATAGAATGCCGATGCTGATTGCGTCGAGAGCGGCCATATGCGCGAATCCTCAGCTCCATTGGTAATGCGCACGTGCCGCGCGGCAACTGCTAATTATCGGTCCGCGGGTGCAGGCTTGCCCTCGTTAAGGAACGTCTTGACGTCCGGTCGCTCTCCTCCTGCCATTCCGGCGACCGCCGCCGGCATCGCCTGCGGCGCCGGCGCCGCCCCGTTCTGGGCGGCCGGATTCGTCGCCGCGCGCCACGGCATCGCGGTCGGATTTTCCCCTGCGGATATCGTGTCGCGCGCTAGACGCCGCTGAGCGCGCGCGGCGGCAAATAATGCAGCACGCGCTGCTCCACGACGATGACGGCCAGATAGGCGATGCCTCCGACCACCGTCAGCATGAGGATCGCGACGAATACCATCGCGGTATTGGCTTGGCCCTCGCCGAAGGCGAGCAGATAGCCGAGCCCGAGATTGCCTCCGACCAGCTCCCCCACCACCACGCCGACAACGGCCAGTGTCGAGGCGATGCGCAAGCCGGCGAATAACGGCGGCAGCGAAGCGGGGAACTCGATCTTCCAGAAAATCTGCGCGCGGGTTGCCGTGAAGGCCCGCGCGAGGTTGATCAGATCCGGATCGACGTTGCGGATCGCGGTCATCACATTGACCATGACAGGAAAGAACACGATCAAAATGGCGACGAGGATTTTTGGATAGACGGTGAATCCCATCCACAGAATGAACAGGGGGGCGAATGCCACCTTGGGCGCGATCTGCAGCGCAAGGATGTAGGGCGAGAGTGCAAACTCGGCGGTAGGCGACATGCCCAGCACGTAGCCGAAGAACGCGCCGAGCAAACTTCCGAGCAGGAAACCCGCAATCACCTCGGCCGCCGTGACGCCGGTGTGCGTCATGAGCCCGCTCACCGCCAGCATGCGCAGAAACTCTTCGAACACGGCGGACAGCGGCGGGATGATGAAGACCGGAATGCCGAGCACGCCCGGCCCCCATTGCCATCCTGCAAGCACGACGAGCAGCAAGGCCAAGCTGGCCGCCGTTCCCCTGCGCACCAGCCAGGAATTGCGGTTCACGCGGAGGCTCCAGCCGCGTATTCATCGGCCTGACGGATGTCGAGCCGATCCATCAGCCGCGCCACATAGCCGTTTACTCTGGGTGCGTGGCGGCGCGCGATCGGATCCTCGCGCTGCGGCAGTTCGACGCGGATCTCATCGATGATGCGGCCCGGCCGGCGGCTCATCACCAGCACGCGGTCTGACAGCGTCACAGCCTCGAGGAGGTCGTGCGTGATCAGCAGTGCAGTCTTGCCCGCACGTTTGAGCGTTTGCGCGAGTTCGCGCTGCAGCACCATGCGGGTCTGCGCGTCCACGGCCGAGAACGGCTCGTCGAGCAGCAGCACCGATGGATCGACCGCGAGCGTGCGCGCGAGCGCCACGCGTTGCCGCATGCCGCCGGACAATTGGTGCGGATAGTGGCCGGCGAACTCGGCAAGGTTGAAGTTTTCCAGCAACGCCTGCGCGCGCCGCTTGCGCTCCAGCAAGCCGAGGCGCTGGATTTCCACTCCGAACATCACGTTTTCGAGCACGGTGCGCCAGGGCAGCAGCAGATCCTTCTGGAGCATGAAAGCGACGTGCGCGTTCGGACCTTGCACGCGCTCGCCGTCGACGAAGGCCGCGCCGTCGCTCGGCGTGTAGAGACCCGAACCGATGTTGAGCAGAGTTGATTTCCCGCAGCCGCTCGGGCCGATGAGGGAAACGACTTCACCATCACGAACGGCCAAGCTCACGCGCTCCACCGCCACGAGCGCTTTCCCGGAACCTGCCGCAAAGCGCATGGTCACGTTGCGATATTCGAGTCGTACGAGGTCCGACATCACCCAAAACTCGTCCAGGCAAACGATGCCTTGCCCGCGCATTCGTATTGCAGAACGATACCATGGCGTATAGTGGCAGACGGCGAAACATGGCCGGCAAGCCTCATGCGCCGAGGGAGAGGGTGAGATGTCCGCACGTGAGATGAAAATATCCCGCCGCCTGCTGATGGCCGGGGGCAGCGCGTTTGGTCTGGGACTGGTGAACGCGCCGGCATTCTCGCAGACGCCGGAAAAGGTCACGTATCTGTTCCCGGCGCCGCCGATTCTGCCCGCCTTCGGGCCGATCCAACTCGCGCAAGGCAAGGGCTACTTCACGGCTGCGGGGCTGGACGTGAGCTTCGCGGTCGGTCGCGGCGGGGTCGACGTGGCGAAGCAAGTGGGCGCCGGCAACGCTCCGCTGGGCGGCATCGTCGCGGACGGGCCGATCGTGGTGCGCGGCAACGGCGTGCCGGTGAAGATCGTGGCGGTGTTCGGCGGCAAGGGATTCATGCAGCTGGTCGTGCGCGAGGATTCCGGCATCGAGAAGCCGGCCGACCTCAAGGGCAAGACCATCACCGTCATGTCGTATCAGGACACGACGTTCTATGCCTTGCTCGGGCTGCTCGCGAGCGCGGGATTGACGCAGAACGACGTCGATATTCAGTCGGTGGGTCCCACCGGCGTGTGGGAATTCGTCGCCACCGGCAAATCCGTGGGGATGGCGGGCGTGCCGGACTGGATCCCGCCGGTGCAAGCGGCCGGGGTGAAAGTCAAGGTGATCCCGACCGACGAATACTTCCCGCACATGGCGCAAGGGATCGCGGCATCCGATCAGATCATCAAAGAGAAGCCGGAGATGGTGCGCAAGTTCGTGCACGCGGCGCTGCACGGCATGAAAGACATCATGGACGATCCCGACAAGGAGGCGGACAATTTCGTGCGCTTCGTGCCGGACTGGAAGGGAAAGGAAGGGGCAGTCAAATTCGCGTTCAACATGTATGCGAAGCTCGTCTATCCGGGGCAAAAACAGCTGGGCGAGGTCAATGCCGAGCGGCTCGCCACGCTGCAGGATTTCTATCTCGCAAAGGGCTTCATCCAGAAAGCGACGCCGGTCGAGGAGCTCTACAGCAACGCATTCATCAAGTAGGCGCGCAATCGCGCTGATGTGAGGAGGTTACCGGCGGTACCAAGGAGCCGATCCCCCCTCACCTCGATGTTGGGAGAGTCGAGCAGCCCGCTCCCCGCTGGGGAGAGGGCGCGAGCAGCGAGCGTGCGCATGCGGCGTTTGATGCCGTCGGCCTACTTCTTATAACCATCGGTTCCCTGCCAACCGTGTTTTGAAATATCGAAAATCACTCCGTCGGGATCCTTGAACTTGCGCTCGAAATTGCCGTGGCGCTCGTCGCCGAGATCGAAGAAAAACTTCCCGCCGTTGGCCTCGATGCGCTTTTCCGTTTCGGCGAGATCCTCGACCTGGAAACCGAAATGGTGGGCGCCGACGAAGGCCGTGCCTTCCTTGATGTCGGACGCCTTACTCCCTGCTTTTCCGCTGAAATTGAGCAGCGCGAGATTGATGACGCCGTCGGTCATCGTGCCATGGCTATCCTCCTGCCGGGCGCAGCTCTCGTCGGCCATCATAGCGCCAGCCTGTTTACGAGTGCTACCCTCGCTCGCGAACTGCCTTAGGGCCGCTCGATGCAACGACACGCCGAAATCGCCGGCGCGGGATTTGCTGGCCTGACCGCGGCTTGCGCCCTTGCGCAGCACGGCTGGAGCGTGCGCGTGCACGAGCGCGGGGAACGCCTGCGCACCACCGGCGCGGGCATCTATATTTACGAGAACGGGCTGCGCGTGCTCGCGGCGGTCGGCGCCTACGAGCAGGCGGTCAGGGGTGCGGCTGTCGTCATCGCAACCGTCTAATCTCGGTGCACCACTGGGACGGCAACCGCGTCTTCAGCATCGTGCGCCAGACCGTCATCGACGCGCTCGCGGCGGCGGCAACGCGCGCTGGCGCCGAGATCGTCACCGGCTCCACCGCGGCCGGCGCGAGTGCCGAGGGCGAACTCGTGCTGGCCAATGGCCGCAAGCTCAAGGCGGACCTGATCGTCGGCGCCGACGGCAGCAATTCGGCCGTGCGCGACGCGGTCGGTCTCTTGTCGAAGCGCAAGTATCTGGTCGATGGCGCCACGCGCTTGCTCATCGCAAAGACGCAAGAGGAGCGTCTGCCGGCGCGCGGAGTTACCACCGTTGAATATTGGTCAGGCACGCGGCGCGTGCTCTACACGCCCTGCAGCGAGACCGACATCTATATTGCGCTCACGATGCTCGACCGCGACGAGGTCGCCAAGACAACGCCGGTTCGAAAGGATGCATGGAAAGCCTGGTTTCCCCACCTCGCGCCGTTGATCGACCGCTTCGGTGCGCAGGGCCGCTACGATCGCTTCGATCTGATCAAGCTGCGCCGCTGGTCGGCGGGGCGGGTGACGATCATCGGCGACGCGGCGCACGCGCTGCCGCCGAACATCGGCCAGGGCGCCGGATGCGCCATGATGAACGCGCTGTCGCTGGCGGTCTATCTCGAGCGCAATGCGGACGTGCCGGCGGCGCTCGAGACCTGGGAGCGCAATGAGCGGCCAATGACCGAACATACCCAACGCATGTCGTACTTGCTCGGCCTTCCGACAACGTGGCCCCCCTTCCTGCGGAGACTGGCGCTGGGCTGGACGGGACGCTCGAAGTGGCTGGTCGCGCAGCGCACGAAAACGGCCTTACACCGGCCGGTCGGTACAACACCGTAGCGCGGTCCTGGGAGAATTCTTTGGAGTAGCCTCCCCGCCAGGATGCGGTATCATTTGGAAATTCATGCGGCGGCAATGGACAAGACGATGAGCAATATTGACGCCGAGCTTGCTTCATTGATTGCACCCGGTCGCGTGCACCGGCGCATCTACACCGATCCCGCCATCTTCGAGCTGGAGATGGAGCGCATCTTCGGCGCGGCTTGGCTCTATGTCGGGCACGAGAGTCAGATCAAAAACCCGGGCGACTATTTCGCGACCCGCATGGGGCGCAAACCCGTCGTTCTGGTGCGCGATGCGGAGGAAAGGGTGCATGTGATCCATAACCAGTGCGCCCATCGCGGCGCCCTGGTGGTGGCGACCGACAAGGGCAACGCAGGCGAATTCATCTGCTGTTATCACGGTTGGACCTATCACCTCGACGGCCGGATCAAGGCGGTGCCGCTCAATCACGGCTACCCGCAAGGCTTCGACACGAAAGATCCAAAAATGGCCATGCTGCCGATGCCGCGCGTAAAGAGCTACCGCGGCTTCGTCTTCGCCAGCGAGGCGAACGACGGACCGAGCCTCGAGGAATGGCTCGGCCCGATGAGAACGTCGCTCGACGACATGATCGATCGCGCGCCCGACGGCGAGATCGAGGTGGCCGGCGGCGTATTCAAGCACGCCTATGACGGCAACTGGAAAGTCTATTTCGAAAACCTCTGCGACGCGGCGCATCCCCTGTTCACGCACCGCTCCTCGATCGACGCGGCGCTTGAGCAGTCCGACGACGTCTACAGCGACGGGGCCGGCGAGATCGCCATTCGCCAGATGCGCCAGAACGGCGCACCTTACAGCTTCTGGGAATCGCAAGTCGGGATCTGGACCTATCCAAACGGTCACAGCTATCTCGGCGACTACCACGACGACGCCAAGCTCGTTGCCGCGCTGAACGATCCCGTGTTCCGCCAATACATCGCCGCACTGGAACGCAAGAAAGGAAAGGCGCAGGCGAGGCGGATTCTCGAGGTGCGTCGCTGGAATTCGAACATCTACCCAAACGTCTCGCTGATGAGCCAGTTCCAGCAAATGCGGGTGGTGCACCCGATCGCGGTGAACCGCACGGTCGTGCACGCCTACACCTTCCGACTCAAGGGCGCGCGGGAACAGCTGTTTCGCAATGCCATCAGCTTCGCCAATGTCGTCAACGGCACCGGCTCCCTCGTCCTCACGGATGATCTCGAAATCTACAACCGGCTCGACATGGGAATGTCGAGCGAAGGAGCCGAGTGGCTACAAATCGGTCGCGGCTACCAGAGCGACGTGCCCGATGCGCACGGCGGCCGCCGCGGCAAGAATTCCACGAGCGAGGTCTATATCCGCAACATGCTCGACGCCTGGCTCGGTCTCATGACCAACGGGCATGCGGCGCCGGTGCGCGCCGCCTCCTGACCCACTCGAGCGCGGCCATGGCAAAACGAGCCAAGAAAGCCAGGCCCGCAGTCCCGAGCCGGCGGCCGGTTCTGGTGCCGCGCCATCGCGCGACGCATCGCCCCGCCGAAGCGCTCGACCTCAATCGCTGCGAGCGCTTCCTGCAGCACGAGGCGCGGCTCCTCGATGAGGGCAAATTCGACGACTGGCTCGCGCTGTTCACCCCCGACGGATGGTATTGGGTGCCGAGCCAGCCGGATCAGGACAATCCGCACGACACGGTGTCGCTGATCTACGACGACCGGCGCCTGCTCGAGACGCGCGTGCGACGGTTGGCGAGCCCAAGAATCTATTCACAGGAGCCGCGTTCGCGCAGCAGCCGCATCGTCAGCAACGTCTCGATCGAGAACGGCGACAATAATGGCTGCACGGTCCGCTCGAAATTCCTCATGGTGGAATACCGCCGCGAGACGCAACGGCTGTTCGCCGGCACCGCCTTCCATCGCTTGGTGCAGACCGATGGGCTGATCCTGATCGCGTCGAAACGCGTGGACCTGCTCAATTGCGACGCGCCGCTCGACGGCATCGTCGTGCCGTTTTGATCGCGGCTTTTCCTCGCCCCCGCGCAGCGGGGAGTGGGTGCCGAGCCGCCATAAGCACGTTCACGCGCGTCTTCGACGCGCTATGGCGGCGAGGCGGGTGAGGGGCAAGAGCGGGCATCATCTACAAGCTTGGGGAAATTCGCGTCGCGATATAGTTGCCCCTCACCCGGCCCTCGCTGCGCTCAGGCCACCCTCTCCCCGCTTTCGCGGGGCGAGGGTTCCGCTGCACCGCGTCCGGAGCACGAGCCGATAAGCCGGCTCGTTATCACTCCGGCCCTGCATATGCCCCTGCCGTCGCCGGAAACATCGACTTGACGATCTTGAGCTTCGAGATGTCGACCGTCGCGTCCATGTGCAGGAATATCGCGGCGTCACGGAAGATTTTCTCGACGCCGAAGTCGAGCATCACGCCGTTGCCGCCGTGCAACTCGAGACAATGCTGCGCGACCTTCAAGATCTCCTCCGACGCGAACAACTTGACCATGTTGCAGAGCGTCTCCGCGTCGGCCGCGTTGTCGTCGACCGCCTGCGCAGCGCGCTCGAGCAGCGCGCGCACGGCCTCGATCCGCGTCGCCATGTCGGCAAGGCGCAGCGCGACCGCTTGATGCTTGATCAGAACGCGCCCGCCCTGCACGTAATTTTGCACGTACTCGGCGGCGGCCTCGAACGCATGTACGCCGACGCCCAGATTCTTCGCGGCCTGGATGATCTTGCCGGGCCGGAAATAGACGCCGGCCTTGCCGAGCGCGTCGTTCTCGGCGAGCAGGTGATCTTCCGGCACGCGCATGTCCTCGAACACCAATTCGCCGTTGTTCATAAAGCGGCATCCCATCGTCTCGTTGCAGCGCGCAACCGTCAGACCCGGTGTATCGCGCGGCACCAGGAACGAGGAAGTGCCCTGCATCATGCCGACCTTGGGATTCGTATTGGCATAGACGACGTAGAGGCCGGCGTCATAGCCGTTGGAAATGAACTGCTTGCGGCCATTGATCACCCACTCGCCGTTTTTCTTCACCGCCCGCGTCTGCATCGCGGCTTCCGGCACGTTGTACGGAAGCCAGCGGTCGGAGGCGCCGCGCGGCTCGGTCAGGCAATGCGCCAGTAGGAATTGCGGATCACTGACCAGCCGCGCGAACCATTTCTCCTGCAGGTGGCGCGGCGCGAGATTGCGCAACAACACCGATACCTTCCAGTTCTGCACCAACTTGTCCGCAAGTCCGGAGTCACCGCGCGCGATCTCTTCGGAAATGAGGGCGAAGGTACGCACCTCGCTGTCGGGTTCGAGCTCGACGCCGCCGAACTCCTCGGGCACCGCGAGCGTGCGGATGCCGATCTCGTCCGCACTTTTAAGGATTTCCGGCGGCAGGCGCGCCTGCGGATTCATGTCCCATTCGCGCTGCCAGTTGGAGCGGATGAAGGGAGTGACGACCTCGTCGACGAAATCACGGCAGCTCTGTCGCATCAGGCGCTGTTCTTCGGAGAGGCCGCTTTTTGGGGTGATATCGAGCATGATGATCGTTCCGATCCCGGTTACGCCGCCTTGCGGCTCGTCAAGAATTCGCCCATGCGGCCGAGCGCGCGCAGGATGTTCTGCGTCGAGTTGGCATAGGACAGCCGCACGTAGCCTTCGCCGAGAACGCCGAAATCTGGCCCGCCGATGATGGCGACGCCGGCATCCTCCAACAATGCGTTCGCGAGCGCCTTCGCCTTCCAGCCCGTGCGCTTGATGTTCGGGAAGGCATAGAATGCCCCCTTGGGCGTGGCGCAGGAGACGCCGGGCAGCCGATTCAATCCTTCCACCACGACCTTCCGCCGGCGGTCGAACTCGGCCACCATCTTCCCCACCTCGTCCTGCGGACCTTTCAGCGCGGCGAGCCCCGCGTATTGCGCCGAGGCGTTGACGCAGGAGTGCAGGTTGACGGCGAGCTTGCGCGCATAATCGTAGAGCTTGCCCGGCCAGATTGCGTAGCCGAGCCGCCAGCCGGTCATGGCGTAGGTCTTTGACCAGCCGTTGAGCAGGATCAACCGGTCACGAATCGAGGGATAGGTGAGCAGGCACACATGCATCTCGCCGTCGTAGACCATATGATCGTAGATCTCGTCGGACATGACCGCGACGTCGGGAAATTTTTCGAGCCCCGCGACGAGCTTGTCGACCTCGCGCCTTCCGGTGACGCCGCCCGTCGGATTGGCCGGCGAATTCACGATCAGGAGCCGCGTTTGCGGCGTGATCAGCCTGAGCGTCTCCTCGGCGGAGAAGGCGAAATCGTTCTCTTCGCGGATCGGCACCGGGATCGGCCGCGCACCCGTGTATTCGATCATGGAGCGGTAGATCGGAAAGCCCGGATCGGGATAGAGGATGTCGACGCCAGGTTCCCCGAACATAAGAATCGACATGAACATCGTTGGCTTGCCGCCCGGCAGAATCATCACCTCGTCGGGCGACACGCTCACCTTGAAGCGCTTGCCGAGATCGGCGGCCACCGCTTCGCGTAGCGGCGTGATGCCGACCGCCGGGGTATAGCCGTGATGGCCGTCGCGCAGCGCCTTGATCGCGGCTTCGACGATGAAATCGGGCGTGCGGAAATCGGGCTGGCCGATGCCGAGATTGATGATGTCGCGGCCCTGCGCCGCGAGCGCATTGGCGCGGGCCAGCACGGCAAAGGCATTCTCCTCCCCGATGCGGTCGAAAGCGGGAACGGTTTTCAGCATGGCACGACCTTCAGCTGCGAATAGCCAATGGCGAACAGCCAATCGCGAAATAGCCCGGCGCTCGCCACTTCCCAAGTCGCTCCTCGCTACTCGCGTTATGATGCCGTACGCACCATCGCCGGCACTAATTGTTTGATCGACGGCGCGCCCACCTGCTGCATCATGGCATAGGTTTCCGTGCGCAGAAGCTCGAGCACGCGCTCGACGCCGCTTTGGCCGAAGGCGCCGAGGCCCCAGATATAGGGCCGCCCGATGCACACCGCATTGGCGCCGATGCATAGTGCCTTGACGACATCGGAGCCGCGGCGGAAGCCGCTGTCGACGATGATTGGGATGCGGCCCTTTACGGCCTCGACGATTTCCGGCAGCGCGTCGATGGTCGAGCGGCCGGAATCCTCGCTGCGCGCGCCGTGGTTGGAGACGATGATCGCGTCGATGCCGTTGTCAGCGGCAATCACGGCGTCCTCCCAGGCAAGGACGCCCTTGATCACGATCTTCATCTTGGTGGTGTCGCGCAGCCGCTTGAGGAAATCCCACTTGGTACATAGCTCTGCGCGTGAGGCTCGCCTGCAAGCTCGAACGGTCGTGGCAGCCGCTGCAGTCGCGCGTGTCGGTGCGGCGCAGCCGGAAGAGCGTCTCCTGATTGCGGCCGCCGGAGCGGTCGACGGTCACCGCCACCGCCGCACACCCCGCCTTCTCGGCGCGTGTGACGAACGCCTTGGCCACCTCCCACTTGTTGGTGGCGTAGAGCTGGTACCACACCGGCGCGCCGCGCGCGGCAATCACGTCTTCGACGCCGGTATTCGTCTGCGTCGAAAGAATCTGGAGGTGGTTGCCGGCCTTTGCGGCCTTTGCAGTGCCGAGTTCGCCGTCTTGGTGGAAGGCCTGTTGCCCGCCGATCGGTGCGACAATGATCGGGGTGTCATATCTCACGCCCAGAATCTCGGTCGACATGTCGACCTTGCTGACGTCGACCAGCCGACGCGGCCGAAGCTGGAATTTCAAGAACCCCTCGCGATTGGCGCGCAGCGTGACCTCGTCGTCGATCCCGGAGGCCATGTAGCCGAAATGCGCGGGCGGAACATTCTCGCGGCACACCGGCTCGAAATCGAACACGTTGATCGCCTCCTTGGGCGATTTGATGAGCTCGTCGGCGCGCATGGGCGCCCACGTCAACGGATCGGGAAGTTTGCTTCTTGGCGCGAGACCTTCGCCGGCGAAGGCTCCGCTCGCCGCGAGCAGCGGACTTGCGGCCAGGAATTCGAGAAACTTACGCCGGCTGGCGGCGTGATCGGCGAACGACGGCACGGCGGACTCTCCCTTCGAGCGACTGTTCGCGCTGGCCAACTCTTTCGGCTGGCATCGACGCGGCAGGCGGTCCATCCTACACATCGCCGAAGTCCAGAGACAATCGCCCAGCCATCGCCCAGAGGCTCCCCATGCCCACCGCGGCCGAAAAACGCGCAACGTTCCGCAAGCTCCATTCAGAAGGATGTTTCGTCATCCCCAATCCCTGGGACGTGGGTTCGGCGCGCTATCTGCAAGGGCTGGGATTTAAAGCGCTCGCCACGACCAGCGCGGGGTTCGCCTTCACGCAAGGGTTTCCCGACGGCGCCGTGTCCCGCGCCACGATGCTTGCGCATTTCCGCGAGATGGCGGCGGCAACCGACGTTCCCCTGAACGCCGACTTCGAGGGCGGCTATGCCGACGCGCCCGAGGGCGTGGCCGAGAGCGTGAAGCTGTGCATCGAAACGGGGGTGGCGGGACTTTCGATCGAGGATTCGACCTCAGACCCTGCGATCCCACTTTACGATTTCGACCTTACGCTCTCGCGCGTGCGCGCTGCGCGCGCCGCAATCGATGCGGCAGGCGGCGACGTGGTCTTCACCGCCCGCAGCGAAGGCTTCATCCGCGGGCGCCCCGATCTCGACGAAACCGTCCGCCGCCTGAAAGCGTTCGCCGCGGCCGGCGCCGATTGCCTCTATGCGCCCGGCATCAAGACGCGCGAAGAGATCGCGGCGGTGGTGAAGGCGGTAGCGCCGAAGCCGGTGAATTTCCTGATGTCGACCGCCACCGATCTGACGGTGAAGGATCTTGCAGGACTTGGCGTGCGTCGCATCAGTCTGGGCGGCACGCTCGCGCGGGTCGCCTGGACCGCGGTCATCCGCGCGGCGCGCGACATCGCCACAAACGGCAAATTCGACAGTTTGGCCAGCACCATCGCCAATGCCGAGCTC
>WNFR01001932.1_pt1 | contig 33489 bp, 27 predicted proteins | sample 5400221 | NCBI WGS metagenome assembly WNFR01 (sample SAMN13153357, study PRJNA577476) | soil metagenome | isolation source: 40 cm soil under Madrone tree | place: USA:California | collected 2016-06-14
ATTAACGGTGCGGCAAATTGAACGCCTGGCCTCGCGGCATGCGCGTGGCCGAAAAGAAAAATCTGAAATTCACGTTGACCCGAACGTGCGCGAAGCGCTGGACGAATTACAACGCCATCTGGGCACAAAGATTCTGTTGCGCCAGCGCACCAAACTGCGGCCAGGGCAACTGGTGCTGGAATATTACGAAGACGCGCAACTGATGGGACTCTACGATCGCTTGATGAAGTAGCCGGTCGCCGGAAATACTTTCGCAGAGAAACGCGCACTGCCCATTCGTTCAGTGGTTGAATTCGACAACTCGCCACAGCAGACGCGTTGACTTGCTCGCGCATCCGGCTAGAGTGACAGTATCGGCTGGGGTGACGCCGACGCGATTTTTGGGGAGTGTGGGAATTTTATGGCGTGGAAATGGCCCGGCAGTTCAACCAACGGCAGCGGCGAAGAGTGGACCGGCTTTATTGATCAGGGCGTGACGATGGAAGGCACGCTACAGGTCACAGGAACATTTCGCGTTGACGGAAATGTTAAAGGAAACATTATTTCCGAACAGACTTTGATTCTTGGCGAGAACGCCAAAGTCGAAGGCCAGATCGAAGGCAACCGCGTGGTGATTGCCGGCCGCTACGACGGAGTGATTTTTGCGAAAGGCCGCGTAGAAATTCAGGCCAAGGGCGTAGTGACGGGCGAAGTTCATTCTCCTTGCCTGGTTATCGACCCGGGCGGAATCTTCGATGGCCGCTGCCACATGCTGGCATCCTCCGACACTTCTACCAGTGCAAGTGTCACTATTCCGATTCGCGCCTTGAGCCAAGCCTTATAAGCATTCCATTCCTCAGAGTTGCTGCATGTTTAGCCTTTAATTAAATTGAATATATAATAATAACTGGCCCAAGCGTTTCTTGTCCGCCCTAATGGCGCAAACGCGAAGCATTGACACCCGATAACGCCACGTCTATCGTCAAAGTTGGGAATTCCGGAAGGGGCACGACCAGAAACTGTGAAAGTCCTGGTGATCGGCGGCGGTGGACGCGAGCATGGTCTGGTGTGGAAGCTTCGCGAGAGTCCACGCGTAAAAAAAATCTGGTGCGCTCCTGGAAATGGCGGTATCGCTGAAGACGCGATTTGCCTTCCGGTTGAGACGAACGATATTGCAGGACTGGTGGCCCTGGCGGAAAAGCTGCGCCCAGATCTGACGGTCATAGGGCCTGAGTTGCCGCTGGTAAGCGGCTTAAGCGACGCTTTGCGCGCGCGTAATCTTGCGGTAGTCGGCCCGTCGCAGATCGCGGCGCAGCTTGAAGGAAGTAAGATTTTCTCAAAGCAATTTCTTGCGCGGCATTCGATTCCCACGGCCAAACTTTATGGCGAATTTGCAACTCCGGACGACGCTTACGCAGCGCTGGCTGACGTTCCCTATCCGGTCGTTGTGAAAGCAGACGGCCTGTGCGCGGGCAAAGGCGTCCTGATGGCGCAATCGGAGAGTGAAGCCCGAGACTTTGTCACGCGAGCGATGCTCATCCAGGAGTTCGGCGCGGCTGGCAAGCGAGTGGTGCTGGAAGAGACGCTTGAGGGGAATGAGCTCTCGTTTATTATAGTCACAGACGGCGACAAGTATGCGGTGCTAGCGCCCACGCGCGACCACAAGCGGGCTTTCGACGGCAATCGCGGTCCCAACACCGGCGGTATGGGCGCTTATTCCGCGGACGATTTGATGTCACCGGAACTTCAGGCAACGATCCAAAAGACGATTGTGGCGCCTGCGCTGAATGGCCTGGCTGCGGATGGCATCCGCTATCAGGGATTTCTCTATATCGGCCTGATGCTGACCAACGAAGGGCCGAAGGTGTTGGAGTTCAATTGCCGGTTAGGTGACCCGGAAACACAGGCGATCATGGCGAGGGTGGATTTTGATCTTGCGGAAGCGCTGGTAAATCTGGCTACGCGACGGTTCAATCCCGACGAATGGAAATGGAGGCCGGGCGCAAGCGCCTGCATTGTCATAGCCTCAGGGGGATATCCGGGAAGATTTGAGACGCGAAGAGTCATTCGCGGCCTAACCAGTATCAGAGACAATTCCGGTGTAAAGATCCTGCATGCCGGAACTCGCCTGCAGGGAGAGGTACTCGTCACGAGCGGCGGCAGAGTGCTCGGTGTGACCTCATTCGGGCCTACGCTCGAGACCGCGCTCTCCAGCGCATACGCAGCAGCTTCGAAAATTCACTTCGACGGGATGCACTACCGAACCGACATCGGCGATGGCGTGGGCAAAGCCCGCTCGGCCAGGGATTGAAATAATGGCATCGGTGGTCCATTTATTTTGTGCACCAAAGCGAAGGCTGCCCATGCAAGAAGTCGAAATGGTGGAAGTAGTCGCAGACCTGGGTTTTACGGGTTGCGCGCACGCTCGAAAGAGTAGCAAACGCCAAGTGCTGCTGGTGGACAGGGAAACTTTGGACGCGATGGAACTTCGCCCGGGCATCATCCGCGAAAACATCACCACCGCAGGATTGCATGTCAATGGCCTGGCTCTGGGACAGCGGTTGCGCATCGGACTCGTTCTGCTGCAAGTAAGTGCTGTTTGTACGCCGTGCGATCAGCTGGAAAAGGCACGTCCCGGCCTGCGCCGAGAGATGTACGGCAGGCGCGGCATGCTATGCCGCGTTCTCGAAGGTGGAACCATTCGCGCGGGTGACGCGATCCAGCGCGTCGCCGCGGCTTCCTCTTAACTCAGCAAGAAATTTCGCAAGAAAACTACTCCGGCGGGTCGGCCCTGCGTCGTAGGGATGGCGCTTCAGCCGGACGATTCTTATCGTCTTTCGCTCTTTCGATCGGCTCATCCGGCGGCACCGTCCATTGGAACCCGTGCTCTCCTTCATAGGTTCCCATAACGAAATGGCGGTTTGGATAGATTAAAGGCACCGCCGCGCGCAGAAAAGTGTTGGCGTCCTCCCTGGCAGCCTTTTGCGCTTGTCCGTTGCTGATAAGCCCCACCGCCTTTGAAAGTTTTATATCGGACTTGGCGAGTTTTTCGAGCGTCGGCTCATTGCCTTCGAGCAGTTGCTGCAGTGAAGGCCCTTTGCATACTCCCGGATAACACGTTTCGACCAGCTTGCGCGGTTGGTGCTTTTCCGGCGGATAAATCTGCTCGAAACGCGGACGCAGCACGCGGGTCTGCCAAAAATCTCCGCGCGAAGCTATGTTTGTCTGCGTCATGCGATATTCCACTGTCCACACTTCGGGCCCGTAGTCGCGCGGACCGAATCCAATCACCAGCAATTCGAAAAGCGGCTGGTCGGGCGGGAAATCGAGTTTGTGGTGCAGCCGGGCTGCCAGCGGCGTCAACTTCTCAAGAAACGCGACTCCCATCTGTTCCAAGTCGGCTTCCGCTTCGCCGTAGCTGCCCTGGTAGCGCGGATCCGGCGCTCCGGTGCGCGTGTAACCGTGGTCCAGCCGAATAGGATTGGGATCGGCGGGGATGCGCCATTCCGACGAGCCGAGAAGCACGGCGACGTGGCGGCCGTCGACCGACATCACGCGCGGCGGCGCGGAGCCTGCTTCGATGGGTTCGTCCAGCGCGACGAAGGTGATGCTTTCCTGCGTAGCGTGAATGATGACGCGGCCGCCGGTTAGCGTCGCAACGATCTCGTCATCTTTGTCTTGCGCGGATGCCGGCGCAGAAACAGCCGTAATGAAGACGGAACATAGGAACAGAGCAAAGGTATAACTACAGAATTTGCGATTGACGACGCCCTCGTGTGTTTTTTGCCTCATCGCTTACAGTCTACTCCTGCTCATCTGTGCTGGAAGGAGAATCGGCTTGGGTCAGAGGTATCAGAGGTATTTCAGAGGTATCCCTGCAGAGACGCTTCCGGTAAATTCCGGTAAAATAGAGTCGCAATTGTAGCGAGGGAAATAGGCATTTATGTCACTCAAGAAGGCAAAAAGCATCATTCATGGCGGCAAACGCGTCAGCGAGATTCTGGAAGCGCACCAGCTGTTTTTCTCCGGCAAAGACGGCGGCGTACGCGCGGATTTGAGCGGAGCGAATTTAAGCGGCGCGGATCTGAGCGGAGCGAATTTAAGCGGCGCGCTGCTACCGAACGCAAATCTGGAAGAGGCGGACCTTCGCAAAGCTCGACTTGCTCATGCTGACCTTACCGGCGCCAATCTGCGCCGAGCCGATCTGCGCAACACCGACTTGACTGAAGCAAACTTGCCTGGAGCCGACTTGGAAGAAGCGCAGGCGAGCGGCGTGGAGTTTTTCCGCTGCGATCTCTCCAACACGAATTTTCAGCGCGCACTTCTTCGCAACGCGAATTTCCGGCTTGCCAATGTCAACGGCGCGAAATTCTCAGGCGCGGATATGGGCGTCGCTATCTTGCGCGAAACGGATCTGACCGGCGCGGACCTGTCTGGCGTGGACCTCTCGACGACGCTGATGCCGCGCAACTATGCCTCGGCGAAGGCTGGAACTAAGTCCGCCTGAGATTCTGCCACATTTTCAACACGTAGAAATTGCCGTGAACGCGTGGTAGCCTCTCGCTAAGCTCGTCATCTGGAGTTCCGTGGCTATAGCCAGCGCACAACTCGATCGCCCGGCCGTGCGCGAACGCGTTCTGGAGGTTCTGCGCTCACTCTTGACCGAACTCGGCAGCGAAGGTGCCCTGCCAATGCTCGGGCCATCGTCGCATTTCGATCGCGAATTAGGTTTGGGCAGTCTGGAGCGTGTGGAACTGCTTGCCCGACTGGAAGCGGAGTTTGGCATTCGCCTGCCCGATCGCGTAGCAGCGCAGATCAATACCCCGGAAGAACTCACCGAGTCGGTGCTTGCAGCGCCTGGAAGGGATGCGCAATTTGACGAAGCGCCATCGCCTCTGCGTGCTTCGATTACCAGCGGTCAACTGCAGCGCACTGCTCCGGGCGAAGACATCTTTGCTGCGCAAACATTAATCGACGTTTTGCGCTACCGCGCCCTGCATGACGCCGACCGCACCCACCTGCACATTACGGAAGATTCCGACACCGATGACAAAACCCTGACGCTCACATTTGCAGAACTTTACTCCGCTGCGCAACGCTGCGCCGCAGAGCTGGCACGGCGGGGCGTTTCTCCTGGCGGACGTGTGTCGTTGATGTTGCCTACCTCGCGCGCGTTTTTTGTATGCTACGGCGGTATTTTGCTGGCCGGCGCAATTCCCGTTCCAATTTATCCGCCATTTCGCGCCGATCGAATTGAAGAATACGCGGAACGCCAATCAGCCATTCTCAACAACGCGGGAATTTGCCTGTTACTGACTTTCCGGCGCGCGGAAGCCGTGGCGAAATTATTGAAGCCGCGCGTTCGTTCACTCGAATCGGTCGCCGACGCGGAAAAACTTCTGGCAGCCGCGGACAAGGCTCCGCCTCCCGCCCCTGGCGCTTTGCCCACTTATCTTTCCGGCAGCCGCGTACGCAAAGCCAGCGATGTCGCGCTCCTGCAATACACTTCCGGCTCGACCGGTGATCCCAAGGGCGTTGTACTGACGCACGCCAATCTGCTGGCGAACATTCGTGCGATCGGCGAAGCAGTGCAGTTGACTTCGCAAGACGTCGGCGTCAGCTGGCTGCCGCTCTATCACGATATGGGTTTGATTGGCTCCTGGCTTACGCTGCTGCATTACGGTACTCCGTTGTGCGTGATCTCGCCGCTCGCGTTCCTTACGCGACCGGAACGCTGGCTTCGCGCGTTTCACAAGCATCGCGGAACTATTTCCGCTGCGCCCAATTTTGCGTACGAATTGGCCGTTCGTAAAATCGCGGACAAAGATATCGAAGGACTGGACCTGAGCTCGTGGCGCGCCGCGTTGAACGGCGCGGAGCCCGTAAATCCGGAAACGCTCGAGCGCTTCGAACAGCGCTTCGCAAAGTACGGATTTCGCCGCGAGGCGCAACTCCCGGTGTACGGCCTCGCCGAAGCTTCGCTTGCGGTAACGTTTCCGCCGCTGGGCCGCGGCCCGCGCGTCGATCTTGTTGACCGCCAAATTTTCAGCGCGCAAGGACGCGCTGTGGCCGCTCCCGGAAGTGCCTCCGCAATCGCTTTCGTTTCCTCCGGCCAAGCCGTGCCAAATCATGAAGTGCGCGTTGTGGATGACACTGGCCGCGAAGTCGCCGATCGCACCGAAGGTTCCCTGTGGTTCCGCGGTCCGTCTGCGACCTGCGGCTATTACGATAATCCGGAGGCAACGGCAAAGCTGTTTCCTCTTGGCCCGGCGACTGATGGCGAGTTCGCGTGGGTGGATACCGGCGACCGTGCCTATCGCGCCGATGGCGAAATTTTCGTCACCGGCCGCTTGAAGGACATCATCATCAAGGGCGGCCGCAATCTTTATCCGCACGAAGTCGAGGAACTCGCGGGACGCGCCATAGGAATACGCAAAGGCTGTATCGTGGCGTTCGGTCTGAAGGATTTCAGCAGCGGCACGGAAAAATTGCTGATCGTTGCGGAATCGCGGGAAACGGATCCGTCCCGCCGATCAACGATCGCCGCCGCGGTCACCCACGAAGTGTCGCAAGGACTGGGGCTTCCGCCGGATCGCGTCGAATTAGTTTCTCCGGGCAGCATTCCCAAAACGTCCAGCGGAAAATTGCGGCGCGAAGAGACGCGCGAACTGTACCTGCGAGGAACGCTCAGCGCGAAAAAGAAACCGGCATGGCTGCAGATTGCACGCCTCGGCACATCGGCAGCTGCGAAGAATATATTTCAGGGCACGATTGCGGCTGTGCGCCGCGGTCTGGAGATTCTTTACGGTCTATATTTTATAGTTCTCTTTATCGCGTGCATCATTCCAGCCTGGGTAGGCGTTTTGTTCTTCCGCGATCACCGCGCCGCTGGACGCTACACATCGGCAGTATTGAAAATTCTGTTTTTCCTGTCGGGCACAAGTGTTCGCATTGTCGGTAAGGAATACATGAACCTGCCCGGAGCGAAAATTTACGCTTCGAACCACACCAGTTATTTCGACGTGCTTCCGTTGATGATGGGCCTCGGAGTCCCCTACCGATTCGTGGCGAAAGACGAAGTCCATAAGATGCCGTTCATTGGTACATTCCTGCGCAAAATGGGCCATCTCTCCTTTGTGCGCACGGATGCGAACGCGCGCCGCGACGCCGCGCAACAGATTGAATCCAGCGTGCGCGACGGCGATTCCGTTTTTGTTTTTCCAGAAGGTACGTTCGTTCCGGAACAAGGGGTGCGACCTTTTCAGCTTGGCGCATTCAACGCGGCGGTCGCCACCGGCGCACAGGTTGTGCCCGTTTCGCTTGCCGGTACGCGTCGTTTTCTTTGTGATGGGACATATCTTCCGAAGCCGACGTCTGTGACGATTACGCTTTCGCCGCCTCTACGGCCGAAAACTCTGGAGCCTGATGCCTCTGACTGGCATGAAGTAGTTCGTCTGCGCGACGCTACGCGCGAGCAGATTGCGCGCTATTCCGGGGAACCGCTGCTCTAAAAAAGTTCCCGCTCATATATATATCTCTGTAAAGAAACACTTTACACCCTCCCTTTGCAACTTTCGCAGCTCGCATCGCATCTCTTTAGACAACACAAATTTGAACTTGCGTATCGCCGCTTCCCTGCCTGAAGCGCGCCGCGCACGTGAAGCCGCGCATTCTAGCGCGCGCTCGCGCGAGTAAACACCCATTTGGAGGAACTATGAAATTGAAGGTTGTAGTGTGTCTATTGGCTTTTGTTTCGCTTTTCGGCGCGGCAGCACAAGCGCAGGAGGTGCCGAAATTTGACGTGTTCGCAGGATACTCTTACGTTCGCGAAAATCCTGCCACCTCTGGAATCGACAGTTTCAGCATGAATGGCGGCAGCGCATCGCTCGCCTACAATGCTAATCCCTGGCTCAGCGCGGTCGCCGATTTCGGCGGCTATCACACGGATAATATTCTTGGCACTGGAATTGACGGGACACTCTCCACCTATCTTTTCGGCCCGCGCATTTCCTATCGCCATCATTCACGGATTACTCCGTTCGGCCAGGCGCTTTTTGGCGTCGCGCATATCGGCGGCCATAACGGACTGGCATTTTCCACTTCGAATAATTCCTTTGCCATGGCGATCGGCGGCGGCGTGGACTTCAAAGTCTCTCACCGTTTTTCCATTCGGCCACTGCAAGTGGATTACCTCATGACGCATTTCAACGAATTCGGCACAGGTGCGGAAAATCAAAACAACTTGCGCGTTTCCACGGGCGTCGTCTTTCACTTCTAATTAGATTTACAGAAAACTGGTTCCGCCCGTCATTCCGAGCGGCGCGAGGAATGTCTCTATCCGTTGTTAGTTCCGTCTTCGATTTCGGTTGCCCGGTGCAGGCAGAAGGGGCCCATGCGGCAGGCGTGGGCCCGTTGCACCTTCTGCTCCTCGACAGCTGCATTTAACGAGCGGCCCGGCTGGGGAAGATTCAAATTCACTGCAGCGTGTAGATCACGGTAATATAGGTATCGACCTCAACCGCATTTCCGTTCAGATATGTCGGCTTGTAATGCCACTGCCTCACTGCGTCCAGTGCAGAACTGACGAATAATGGATCGCCACTAACCACATCTAGTGCTTGTACGCTTCCGTCCGTTCCGATCAATGCGCGGAGTTCCACCCTGCCGCTTCGGCGAATCTGCCGCGCCAATGCGGGGAATACAGGATCGATGCGGCGAGTCAATAACGCCGGATCGATGTGCAATTCGTGAATCCGCTGCTTTTTTTCGTGCGGAGGGTCCTCGACCTGCGGCCTCTGCGGTCGCGAATCTACGATCCCATATGGGTTTCCGTCGACGGTTGCGTCGCTAATAGATCCAACAATCTCTGGCGCGCCCGGTGTATCTTCCCGCGTAGGGGTCGAGATGGTCGGCGGAATTGTGGCGGGCTGGAAGCAATAAAGGCAACGCACCATATGAGTGGTTCCGGTTGACGGCTGAGTTGGCCGCCGCGGCGCCGGACGATTCCGATACGGCGGAATAGGCACGACAATTTTCCCAGTCAATTCCGCGGGCTTGGCAAACAGCGGCGCAATCACAAACACTGCTAACGCCGCGCTTTGCAGCGCAATCGAAATCCCCACCGCGCGGCGCTTAATTTTCCTTTCTCGAGCGTTTTGTTCCGCGTCGCCTTCCACCAGGCATCCGCTAAAAGTGCCCGCGCAGGGCTCCGCCTGTACTGGCTCTTCGCTGGACATCACCCACCTCCAAACAGAAATTCTTGCGAGTTTCAGATTTGCCGCGCCAGCTTCCGCAGGGCTTCAGGCCTTGTACTGACAAGCCCTGAGCCAAAAAAGTTGCCTCGCGGTCTCTGGCGCGGCGCTCGCAGGGATGTGAGGTGCGCGCGTCCTCATGCACTTGGACACCGCACGGATAGTTCGGTTCCCTGAATTATTTACCGCCCTTCCGTGCGACCCGGCGTGCCTCGCTAGATACGCTCCGGACCGCCGGCATGTCCCCGGACATCGCGTTCCTCATAAGTACCGTCCTTTCTGCGTAATACAGGATTTTTGTAACGTTTTCACTCTCCACTGCATCTGTTTATCAGGACGTGGATCCAATTCACGGGTGACCGTCAGCGGTCATCGGAGGGCTTTCCATGGAACGGCATAATCCCGAAACGATCGGGGTGCGCCGAACCGGCTGGGCAGCTCTGGACCGCGATCCGCAGCTGGACACGGTAGAATTTCATTGTCCCCACTGCGGCCACCGCGATCAGAAAAATGCCCGCCGCGAGCGCACTCAGTATCACTTTACAGACGGCTTCCTGCAGGATTTACAAGGCGAAGCCACGCAGTGCCACTCTTGCAAACGCTATCTTCGCGTAGTTCCCATTGTCTTGCTGCACGACCAGGACGAGACGCGGCGCTTCGCTGCAGTTTTTGCAGACGAGCCGCTGGCTGTCGCGGGCTAACTAATTGTAAATTAAAAAGATCGGTAATAAAAAAGCGCCCCGATTTATTTCTCGGGGCGCTTTTGGTTTCAATTCAAAATTTCCGTGGCTGGCTTTACGCTTAGCGCCAGCGACGCAGCCGTGCATCCCAGTAGCGATGCCGGGGCGCGTAGTAACCGTAGCGATACCGCGGTCCGACGACGTACGCTGGGCCGAAGTAGGCCGGGCCCCAGTAGGGCGCAGGCGCCGCGTAGTATCCGCCCACTACTACGGGTCCGCCGAATCCCACCACGACCCGCGGCCTCGCGGATGCTGTGCCCGCTCCCAGGAAGGCTAGAAAACCTCCCATCAACGCAACTCCCAATACCACTTTCCGTACTACACCGCTTTTAGCTTTCTCTGGTAGTTTCATTTTGTCCTCCCCAACCTGCTTATAAAACACAGGCCTGCAGGAAAGGTTGCACCTCCTCTTTCCCGCGCGGAGGGCAACGGGCGTGCGTGATAGATCTCCGAAAACCACTGTTCCTAAAAACGAAAAGCGCTCCCTCCGCTGGGGAGCGCTTTCGATTTCATCGTTGGGCTGAAGCGCTATGAGTTACTGGCGATCGTGGTCATGATCGTGGTGGTCGTGATCATGATCGTGGTCATCCCAATCGTGATCACTGTGCCAGCGGTTTCCTTCCGCATCCCACCACTTGTGCGAGTGCGCCCAGCAGTATTCCCGCGCGTTATGTAATTCCAGGCGCCCGTGTTGCGCCTGCCTGCTCTCATAGCCGTGGTGCTCGATAGCCTCATGCAGCTTGTGGTCGGCTTTGACGATGCGCTCCTGGCAATCGTCGGCTTTGGCAATTCCCGCTCCCGCAAACAATGTTAACCCAGCAGCCAATACCGTCGTTCCCGCGATGGACTTCCAGTTTCCCAGGTCGATTCGATGTCGCATATCTTCACTCTCCCGCTAGAGTCTGATGTTGCTTCAAAGGCTCAGATCAAAATACTCTGGACCATGTTTCATCACCATATAGCGTAAGGGGTAGCGCCAACGGCGAATCTTTGTAAGCTTTTTTTGCATATCAGAAGCCTTTTCAATACGCCTGCAGCACCGGATCCACTTCCATATGGTATTTCTCCAATCCCGAACGGATCACCTCGAACGCATCGTCCACATTGTCGGCAAACTGCAGCAGTTTGTACTCGGCTTCGTTGATGGTGCCCCAACGCACCATGGCTTTCCAGTTCAGCACTTCATCCCAATATTTTTTCCCGTAAATCAAAATCAAATTATCCTTTGGCAATTTTCCCGTTTGCAAAAGCGTCATCATTTCCCATAGCTCGTCCATGGTTCCGAAACCGCCGGGAAACACGATCAACGCTTTCGCAATCTGGGCGAACCACAACTTGCGCATGAAAAAATAATGAAAGTTAAAACTCAGTTCCGGGCTGATGTACGGATTCGCAAACTGCTCGTGCGGCAGCTCAATCGAAAGTCCAATGGATTTCCCTCCCGCTTCGTAAGCGCCGCGGTTGGCTGCGTCCATGATTCCCGGCCCGCCGCCGGAACAAACCACGAATCGCCGCGGCTTGGGGCCGAGCGACATCGCCCATGTAGTGATCTTGTGCGAGAGTTGCCGGCACTCTTCGTAATAGCGCGACATTTCCAGCGCGTTCTTTGCCGCCGTCAAGGCTTGCCGATGCCGTGCCTTGGCCTCCGCGCTCCGGCCCGCTTTGGCCTTTTTCAGGTGTTCTAGCCGCGCCAGCGCATCTTCCCTCGAATGAATTCGCGCTGAACCAAACATAACAATGGTGTCGCCGATTCCTTCGCGTTTCAATTGCGCCAGCGGGTTGATATATTCCGCTAGAATTCGCAGCGGTCTCGCCGGAGTGCTCTCGAGAAATTTTGGATCTTCGTGCGGCGCTTTCGGCGCATGCTGCGGCTGCGGCTTCACTGGCTTCGCGGACATTCCCTGCCTCCCAACCCAATTAGACGAACCTTCATTGTAGGTAGACCGGCCTATCGCGGCAACGCCACAACCTCAACCTGCGTCGAATTGAGTACACTGCAGTAGCGCAGCAACCTCTTCCGCATGACTTGGCTGTGGGGCGCGCCCAGATAAGGAGTAACGAATCGTATGGTCATTCGTTCGGCTAATCAGTGCGCGCGTTACGTTGGTCAGCGCGCCAGTCACCGTGCGGGATTCGAACGGCGGCATGATTCACGATCTCGATGAACACGATTTTGTCGTCACCGATAACGGCGTCCCGCAAAAAATAACTCATTTCGATGTCGGCGGCGACCCGATTTCGCTGGTCCTGCTGGTCGAGACCAGTTCTCGCATCGATCCATTTCTGCCGCAGCTTCGCAAAACCGGCATTCTCTTCAGCGAACAGGTTATGGGCCCCGAAGCCGAAGCCGCCGTGATCGGATTCGACGCCTCCGTGAAAGTGCTGCAAGGTTTTACGAGCAGCCACGACGCTGTCGAATCCGTATTTTCCAGACTCAAAACCGATGAATCTGCGATCCACTTGTTTGACGCCATGGCTGCTGGTGTAGAGATGCTCTCCGGACGGCGCAAACCCGCGGACGAATCGCCAGCGCCCGGCCGCCGCGTTCTCCTGATTCTTTCGGAGGCCTTGGATACCGGCAGCGACTCGCGACTCGGTGAAGTGTTGCGTCGCGCGCAACTCGAAAACATCACAATTTTCAGCGTTGCACTTTCCACGACTCGCGCTGAGCTGCAGGCCAAGCCACGCGATAATGCGCCGACTCCCATTACGCCGCCCGGAACCTACGGCATGCCCGGGCCGCCGGGCGCCGTTCCAACTCCTGGTGCAGGCAACAATCCCGGTTTTGACCTGATTGCCCTGGCGCAAGTGCTCGTCGAACACACCAAAAGCGCCGCCACGAAGCGCTCTCTCGAAGTCGGCGCGGTCGCCACTGGCGGCGGCTATTACCCCACGTATAAAGGGCGATCCATCGAAAGTGCCCTAGACGAAATCGGCGGCGAACTCCATTCTCAATACATGATCAGCTATGTGCCAAAATCCCGTTCCGACGGCCAGGACTTCGGCTATCACCAAATTTCCGTTTCACTGGTCGCGGACAAAGCCCAAGGCAAGAAAATCACCACGCGCCCCGGCTATTACATTCCCCCGCCCGGCTCATAGCGCACCGAATTAGTTTTTCAATCGGGAAATTTTGCTACCCTTTCGCGTTGTAGCTTTCGGAAATCGCTGATGGAAAATCCGCCAAATGTAATCTCGCTGCGGCTGGCGACGGCAGCCGATGAACCGGCCCTGCAGGCGTTGATCGAAACCTCCGTTCGCGGCCTGCAGAAAAACGATTACACCCCGGAACAAATCGAAGGCGCGCTGGGCACGCTCCTCGGCCTCGATACCCAACTCGTCGCCGACCGCACCTACTTTGTCGCCGAAGCCAAGGCGGCGTGCGCAAGGATCATTGTAGGCTGCGGCGGCTGGAGCCATCGCAAAACACTCTTCGGCAGCGACCACGCCCCAGTACGCGAACCGAATTTTCTAAATCCCGCGACTGACGCCGCAAAAATCCGCGCTTTCTTCATTCATCCTGATTGGGCGCGTCGCGGCCTGGGCAGCAAAATTCTGCAAGCCTGCGAATCCGCCGCCCGCGCCGCTGGCTTCACGCGCTTCGAGATGGGCGCTACGCTCACTGGCGTTCCACTCTACCTCGCCCGTGGCTACCACATCGTCGAACGCATCGAAGTCCCTCTGCGCAACGGGGCTGCACTGCCCATAGTTCGAATGGCGAAGTCCGACTAAGCCTTTAGCAGGAATTAGAATCAAATGGCAGGGACTCTCCACTCGTTGAATCACTTTCTTCACTTCTGGATCTAGGCGATTTGCTTCCAGAACCCAACTTCTCGCGACGCCAGCAACGCATCCTTCCGCGCATTCCACCGCAGAAAGTGATCTGTTTTCGTGTGCATGGTGTGGTGCCCGCGGGTCTCCCAGATTTCGTGCAGCAGGAACGCGCCAGGCCCCTCGATTGACCGATGCAGGTCGTAGCGCAGGCACCCCTCTTCTTTTCGCGTAGGCCCGATCAGTGCGCGCAACTCAGCCTCCAGCATCATGTCCTGGCCGTCGCGCGGCCGCAGAATCACCGCCAGCGTCACGGCATCCTTCGGCAACTTTCCGTTATTTCGGGATTTTCCGCCACGTTGGCGTGGTCGCTTCTTGCCGCCGCGGTGCCTCGTCTTCTTCTTGGCCATAATGGCGGGGATTGTACTCTAACTGCCCCAATAGGCAAGTGCTTGGCAACTTGAGCCACGGGTGGCGTTTCGGGGCAGTGAAAGAAAGTGTGGTTGCATCAGGAAACGCCAGCAGCTCTTCCGAGAAATCTTCCCGCATAGTCTTGCACGAACTGAAAAAAGGACGTCGGGTCAGTTCTCGTCAGGTCGCCTACCGTCGAAGTCACCCTGGCGGCTTCTCCACGGCGGTAGTGTTCGTAGTCCTCGATCACGCCATCAGCCTGCCAAGGCGGCAAGCCAAAACTCTCCAGAGCTTCTCTCATCACCTCGGGCGCTACATCGACATACTCAACGTGCTTTCCCAGTGCTTTCGAGAGTTGCTCAGCGATTTCCGCATGTGTGAGTGATTCCGGACCAGTAAGGTCGTACGTCTTTCCCTCATGCCCGGGTTCGGTCAGTGCTCGCACCGCTACCGCAGCGATATCGCGAACGTCCACGAGGCTCACTTTGCCATCTCCGGCCAGGCCGTAGAACTCACCCTTTGACGAAATCGTGGAGCGGAAATCTAGAAGGCTCTGCATGAACAAATTCGGCCGCAGGAATGTGAAAGGAATGCCGGACCGGCGAATATAGTTCTCCACCGCGCCGTGATAGCGCTGGAAACGTCCTTTGGCCCGTTCGTCGGCTCCCAGTTGCGACAGATTCACGATATGCCGCACGTTGTTTCTCTTGGCGGCATCGACGAAGTTACGTTGCAGTTTTTCTACTTCGGAAGAAGAAGGTATCAGCAGGAAAAGGCGGTCCACACCAACCAGGCCGCGTGCCACGGTCTGCGGTTTGTTGAAGTCGCCTTCCACAAGATCTAATCCGGGAAGGGTGATCGCTTTGCAGTGCGCGCGATTGCGGACGAACGCCCGCACGGGTTCCCCGCGAGCCCAAAGTTGTCTTACAAGTTCGATCCCGATCTTACCGGTGGCGCCTGTGACCAAAATCATTTCACCCCTCCTGATTCGGTCCAGGGTGGGCACTGTTTTGATGTTACTCCAGATCTGGCGGTTCCCCGTCAGCGCAAATATTAATTCTCGGCCAGCCCGCTCTAAGAAAATTTGTCGTCCCGCCCGGCTCGTCCCGTCTCACCTTCGCAAAGCGCGGCGAGCTACTTTTCGTCGTTCTTGCGCCCGGCATTCAGGCTATCAAAATTCATCACGGTATTCAGCACCAGCGAGTACGTCCCTTGCGTCTCGCCCCGCCATACCGGATTAATGGAAAACATCACCACATGTCCCTTGCCGTACAATGCATCCACCACCGCAGGATGTTGCGCAATTTCGCCGCCGCCTTCCACCAGGCCCGAAATCAGCAGGTCCTTGGCATCTGCGTAGCGCAACACCACACGCGCGCGCATCGCCGGCGGAATCACCCGCGAATTGTTGTACCGTTGCTCGTCCGTGATGCTTGGATTTTCCCAAATTTCCATTTCCGGTTCCTCAGGAGCTGCCATCCCCAGCCGGCCAACCGCGAAGTCGGGATCGTCTTTCGTCCCGCGCCCGGTCGGTCGCTCGCCCATTTCTGGTCCCAACTTTCTTCTGCGGCGCGATCCCGCGATGCTGCTGAGTGAAAAGACGGGCCCGTTATCGCAATACGCCGCCACTTTTTCGCTGTAGCCGTATGCAATCGGGCTGGCGCCGTCCACCAACCGCGTTCCTACAACCGATCCGATAATTTTCATTTTCTCCGCGTGGCTGCTGCTCACGCCGGTTGTGATGCCGATTCCAGCGGCAAATTGCGAAGTATCCATCACCGTTAAAAGCACGCCGCCATGGTTCACAAATTTTTGCAGCTTCGCAACACCGTCCCAGCCAAGCCCAGGGCGAATATCCGCGGTTGCATCATTTTTGCCGACCAGGTTGGGCGTCTCCGGTGTGTTCTGCCAGGGCAGCGGATTACCCCAGTCCGTCGGAAGACCATTGATGATGTTGTCCAGCGAACCGCCCCAGCCGACCGGCGGAAAAAGTATCACGTCGTATTTTTCGCGCAAATCGGGCGTTCCCGCAATTGTTTGGGTGCTCGCGTAATCGTACGGAATCTGCAGCTTGTCTAGCGCCAGCCGCCACCAGCCTTCGGTTTGTGTACCCAACCATGAATGCATTAACAAAATCCGCGCCGCGCGAAGCGGGTGCGACTTCACGCTTGGCACCGCGGAAAATGCAACGGTCGGCAGTCCAAGCTCGTTGGTTGCCGCATCAAGCTGCGCCCGGTCCGCGCCTTTCACCAAAATCGTTCCCTGCGCAAATTTTCTTCCGCCAGCCTCAAATGCTTCTTCCACAGCTTGCATGTCGGCATCTTTCAACCGGTAACGCAGCGAAGCCAGCGCTGGCTCCCCGTGATTTTCAATCGCGAAAATACTTCCTTCGCCTTTTATGCCACCGGGTACTCGCAATTCCGTCACGCGCTCCATCGCAGTTTGCAGGATTTTTGCATCGGTTACGCGCGCCACTTGCACGCCGTAGAGTTCGCCAAAGGTCCAGCCCGTATCGTCATACGGTGTCTTCTGCGGGTCTTCAGGGCTCCAGTATTGATGATCCAGAAGAGCATCCGCGATGCGCGAGTAAGGCTGGTCCATGCGGATCACGTAGCTACCCGCGGGAAACGTCTTGCTCGTTGGCTCCGGCTTCTCGTCTTTCTTCGCTTCTTTTTTTTCCGGCGTTTTGTTGGTTTTCTTTTCCTTTTTCACCGGCAGCGCAACCGTTACGGAAGACGTCGCGCGCGAAATCTCCACATGTTGTTTCTGCATCACGCGCAACAACTCCAGCTGCAGTGTCGGCCGCACTTCATCGGCTGGAAGCACATAAGCCGCGGGCCCTTCGGTGTTCGGTTTTTCGATCGAGCGTTTTGCCTTCAGGTAGAAATTTTTCAGGAACGTCCGTTTGTTCTCGTTGAAATAATGCAACGAAACAAGCAGGCCGGTTTCCTCGTAGTTGTTGTTGTCGCGCTGCGACCACATCACGCGCGGCAGCGGAGGGTTCTGCTTGTACCAGGTACGTGCATATTCTTCCGGCTCCAGCGTCCGCTCCAGCGTATCCGCGCCGCCGTTCCCGAATGTTTCGTAAAGCCGGCTGATGCCGTTGCGCAGCGCCGCAATGAACATCAAATAGCCCGGCGACCAGGTGTCGAAATCGCCGTGCGCGAAAACTCCCGGCATGCCGAACTTGGTCATGTCGGCAACATTGCGCGCGCCGATCATCTGCCATTCATCAGCCAGAATCGGATCGATCCACGCGTTGTACGGACCATCCCCAATCGTATTGTCGTAAAGATACGGCACCGATTCGTGCAAATCGTGCAGCACTTGCGCGTTCCAGTGCACATAGGTATTCATCACGTTTTCGGTGAGCTTCAGCGTCACACCCATCGCGTCGCGATTGTTGTCGTGCGCAACATACTTTCCCCAATACACCAGCGGCGGATAATAATCCTTCGGATGAGCCAGGTGCCATTTATAGAGGTCCACCATGCGATCGCGGCCGTCCGCTTCGACTACCGGAGTAATCAGTGTTACCACGCCGTCGCGAATCTCTTTCACGTACGGGCTATCGTCTACCGCGATGCGATATGCCAACTCCATCAACGCTGTGGGCGCTCCGGTTTCCGTCGAGTGAATGGTTCCGGTGATGTAATAGACCGGAACCGCCTGCGCGACGATTTTGTCGGCTTCGGCGTCGTTCATCTGCAACGTACGCGGATCAGCCAGTTTCGCCAGCTTCGCGCGATTCTCTTCCAGTTTTTTCAGGTTCTCCTCGGATGAAATTGCCACCGCGATCATTTCGCGGCCTTCTTCCGTCGTCCCGATTGAAAAAACCTTCACGCGTGGAGTGGCTTTCTCCAGCATGCGCATGTACTTGTAAACATCGGTCGAATACGGAAGGATTCCGGGTGCGCCAGCCACGTCACCAAGCACGGCTTCTGGCGTCGGCACGTTTTTCGATGCCGGCAAATAGTTCACCAGCGGCGACGTAAAAAAAGGCTCCGTGGTGTATTTCTTCATCTTCGCAGTGTAGCTCTCGTCCACCGCCTGCTTGGGATCGCGGCCCGGCTGCGTCTCGCCGTCAGCTTTGAGCAACGGGGCGGAAAAAACGAAAAAAATTGCGACCATTGCAAACTTCAGGCCCAACCGACGATTCATGAACGTCTCCTCTAACGGAAAGAATGCGAATTGTAAATCAGTTGGACGCGCGAAAAGAAGCTTTGCGATACAACTCTTCATGCAAATTTATTGAACGGGAAGAAAAGCGATACACACTGGCGAAGGAACGGATAAAGCTTCTCCTGTCGGTGTCAGTTTGCCGGTGGCTGGGTCGATGCGAAACTCTACGATCGAGTCGGAAAGCTGATTCTCTGCCAGCAGAAACCTCCCCGTCGGATCGATCGCGAAATGCCGCGGCTCCTTTCCGCCGGTCGGCACATCGTCCACCTGTTTCAGAGTTCCATTCGTCGGATCAACCGCAAAAACCACCATGGAATCGTGTCCCCTATTCGAAGCGTACAGAAACTTGCCGCTGGGATGAATTTCTATTTCAGCCGCATCATTGCGCCCAGAGAATCCGGCGGGCAGCATCGGGGTGGTCTGGATCGCGCGAAACGTTGCCTGATTCTCGTTTGCAAAAACGGTCACTGCCGAAGCCATTTCACCGACGACGTACATGTAGTTTCCGTCTTTGGAGAACACTACGTGGCGCGGTCCGGTTCCGGGCTTCAATGTCGCCCAGGAACTCTCAGGAATCTGCGCGAGCGTGCCTTTCGCGGAATCGAATTTGTAAATCAGCACGCGGTCGAGTCCCAAATCCGCTACATAAACAAAACGATTGTGCTCCGACGGTGCGATGAAATGCGCGTGCGGCGCTTCTTGGCGCTCCTTGTTTGGACCAAGTTCGCCTCGGTCCTGCTGCAGCGCAGTGCGTTCGCCGAGTTTGCCATCGGCAAGAATCGGAAACACCGCCACGTTCCCGCTGGTATAATTCGCGACAAACAAAAACTTTCCGGTCTTGTCGAACGAAAGATGACAAGGATCTTCGCCAAGCGCAGGAATTTGGTTAAGCAGCGCCAGTCGTCCACTTTTCGGCTCAATCGCAAATGCGCTGACTGCGCTGGCCTTGCCCGTTTCATTCACCGAATATAGAAATTTCCCGTTCGGATGCACGGCCATCCACGACGGATCCTTGGCCTCGCCCGCAACTTGCACGGCTGACATTTTCCCCGTGGTGGAATCGAAGTCAAATTCGTAGATCCCTTTGCTATTCGTCTTGGCAGTATAAGTTCCAACGTACGCGCGATAGGCCTTGGTCGGGGATGCCGGAGCTCCGCTGCGCACCGCGAGCAGCGCCAACGGAGCAGTCAGCGATATGAAAAGAGAACAAAAACGGCGCAGTTTGTTCATGGCGCCGAATAGTCTAACACCTGAGGCGGTTACTTCTTTTCTTCTTCGTCTTCTTCCTGTAGCACGGCAGCCGCAGCGATGGAATCATCATCGTCGAGCCTCAGCAAACGCACGCCTTGCGTGGAGCGGCCCGCCTCGCGAATTTCATTTGCGTGCACACGAATCACTTTGCCGTGCTCGGTGATGATCATCACGTCCGATTCTTCCGTCACTTGCAGCGTGGAGACGACTGAGCCGTTGCGGTCGGTGGTCTTCATGTTCACCACACCTTTGCCGCCGCGCGAAGTAATGCGATATTCCGCCAGCGGAGTGCGTTTTCCGTAACCTCTTTCGGAGACGGTAAGCATCAATGTCACCAGTGAATCCTTGATCTGCTCGTTTTCCAACTCCTCAAGGTTCTGCGTTTCTGTTTTGTGTTCTTTTTTGATGATTTCAAAATCCGGCTGCACTGCGTCCATAGACACCACGTAGTCTTCTTTATCCAGGTCCATGCCGTTCACGCCGCCGGCGCTGCGCCCCATCGCGCGAACTTCCGTTTCGCGGAACAGGATTGCCTGCCCTTCGTGGCTTGCCAGGAAAACCATCTGCTTGCCATCGGTCAGCTTCGCGCCGATCAATTCGTCATTCGAGTCCAGGTTGATGGCGATAATGCCGGTCGAACGCGGATTGGAGAATTCCGTCAGCGTTGATTTTTTCACCGTGCCATTTTTCGTGGCCATGAAAACGAATTTGTCCGCCGCTTCCAGGTCGCGCGCGGCAACCAGTGCCGTCAGCTTTTCGTCTTCCTGCAATTTCACCAGGCTATTGATGGCTTTCCCACGCGTCGCCGCCGCTGCTTCCGGCAATTCGTAGACCTTCAGCCAGTACACTCGGCCCTTTGATGTGAACAGCAGGATGTAGCTGTGCGTCGAGGCGATAAAGAGATGCTCGACGAAATCTTCCTCGCGCGTTTTGGCGCCAATGCGGCCTTTGCCGCCGCGGCCCTGGTGGCGATACGTATCCGTCGCGGTCCGCTTGATGTATCCAGCGTGACTCACGGTGATAAGCATTTCGGCGTCAGCGATCAAATCTTCCAGCTTGATCTCTTCCACTTTGTCCACAATCTGTGTGCGACGGTCGTCTCCGTATGCTTTGTGCACTTCTTTGAGCTCGGCGGTAATCACCTGCTTCAGTTTTTTGTCACTGGAAAGAATCTCGCGCAGCTCCGCGATCAAATCGCGGATGGATTTCAATTCCTTCAGAATGTCATCAATGGAAAGCTGCGTCAGGCGGTGCAGTTGCAATTCAAGAATCGCGTCGATCTGAATGTAGCTAAGGCCGAGTGTGGCAGCTCCGCGTCCCGCGGCCTCAATTTCCGGCGCACCGAGAAAACGATACTTGCGCCCGTCGAGCTTTACTCCTTCGAGCTTGCGCGATTTGCCGTTCTCCGTGATCGTCACGTCCTGCTCAGTAAAATACTTGAACAGGTTTTCCTTGGCTTCCGCGCGGCTGGCTGATCCGCGAATCACCCGGATCACGTTGTCCAGGTGATCCAGCGCCACCTGGTAGCCAACTAAAATGTGTTCGCGTTCTTCCGCTTTGCGCAGCTCGAAAAGCGTGCGGCGGCGCACCACGTCCACGCGATGCTCGATGAACAGCTTGATCATCGGGATCAACCCGAGCTCGCGCGGCTGCCCGCCGACGATCGACAGCAGGATCATGTGAAACGATTCCTGCATCTGCGTGAACTTGTACAAATTATTCAGGATGAATTGCGATTCTTCACCGCGCTTCAGCTCGATCACGATGCGCATGCCCTCACGCGAGGATTCGTCGCGCACGTCGGCGATGCCTTCGATTTTTTTGCTCTGCACCAGTTCGGCGATGCGCTCGATTAAGCGCGCTTTGTTCACCTGGTAGGGAATTTCGGTGATGACGATGTTGTCGCGGTCCTTGGTAGCCGCTTCGATCGCGGCTTTTGCGCGCATGGTGAAGCTGCCGCGACCGGTGCGGTAGGCCGATTCGATACCTTCACGCCCTGCAATGTAGGCACCCGTCGGGAAATCAGGACCCGGAACAATCTTCAGAATCTCCTTGAGCGGAGTGTCCGGCTTTTCAATCAGCAAAATGGCGGCGTCCACAATCTCGCGCAAATTGTGCGGCGGAATGTTCGTGGCCATGCCGACTGCGATACCGCTGGCGCCGTTGACCAACAGATTCGGAATGCGCGACGGCAGAACCACCGGCTCTTCGCGGGTCTGATCGAAGTTCGGAATGAAATCGACGGTTTCCTTTTCCAAATCGGCAAGGATGTCTTCGCTGATTTTCGCCAGGCGCGCTTCCGTGTACCGCATCGCCGCGGGTGGATCGCCATCAACCGAACCGAAATTTCCTTGCCCGTCGATCAGCGGGTAGCGCATGTTGAAATCCTGCGCCAGCCGCACCAGCGCGGGATAAATCACCGCTTCACCGTGCGGGTGGTAGTTGCCGGAAGTGTCTCCGCAAATTTTTGCGCACTTGCGATAGCCGCGGTTCGAAGCGAGGCCGAGATCGTTCATCGCCACCAGGATGCGCCGTTGCACCGGCTTCAATCCGTCGCGCACATCGGGAAGGGCGCGCGCGATGATCACGCTCATCGCGTAGTCCAGATACGACTTGCGCATTTCTGCTTCGATATCGATCGGAAGCAGTATTGATGTGTTTTTTTCGTCCGCCATTATTCCTCGCTGTATAGCCCTGTCAGGGCGAAACTCAAATTTAGTGAATCTTGCCTGCCTGCAACCCTTTCACTCGCATCGCTCTACGACTTACCGCTTCTTCGCACTCATCACCAAAGAAGACTCGTGGTACGTCGCCTGCAGCCCCCGAGCTCAATGTGACTTCGCAAGGCAAGAATGCCGAATCGGCACGCGCCAGTCTGAGTGAAGCCGTCGAGTTCTATATCGAAACCTGGGACATCCCTGAGGAGCGCAGAGGGCAATCCTTCCGGACAACCGTCGAAATTTCCGGTTGACAGGCCGAAACTTCCAAGCCTTTCCAGCGAACGAGTGTTCCGCTCGCTAAAGCGTGCTGGATTCGTCGAGCTTCGCCAAAAAGGCAGCCACGTTTCACTGGAGCGGCGCGTTGCAAACCAAGTCTTCAAAACCGTTGTTCCTATGCACTCCGTCTGTCCGACATCCTCAATCAGTGCGGTCTCGAGCAAGACGAATTTCTTCGATTGCTCTGAATTCAGATACATAGCCGCAAACAAATCAACTCACTGAGCTTGCTTAGCATGTTCAAGCGCGAAAGCTTTCACGGTGTCGAAGGCGTCGGCAGTATTGCTAAATCGCCGCGCCGAGAATTCAGCCTCGGCAGCCTTTAAGAACGCTTCGCACGCTGCGTCATCGGCGAATTCCACCGCGACTCCGCCCACGGTATCGGAATTCTCTGTCGCCTCCGCGCGAAAATCGCTCACGCTCAATCCACGCAAGCCGGGCAAAGTTGTCCAACCCAACTGGTAGAACATCGTTTCCTATGGGGGCGCGATCTATCGCGCCGCCGATCAAGGCTAAATATCCAAATTGACGACTTCGAGCGCGTTGTCCTCAATAAATTTCCTGCGCGCCTCCACGTTTTCACCCATCAGCGTCGTGAAAATATCCTCGGCGGCTACGGCGTCTTCCAGTTTCACCTGTAGCAGCGTTCGCGTGTCCGCATTCATCGTGGTATCCCAAAGTTGCTCGGCGTTCATTTCGCCCAGGCCCTTGAATCGCGTGATGGTGAAATCTTTCTTGGCGTCGTCCATCACGTAATTCAGGACGTCGGTAACCTTTTCTTTCGATACCTTGGTTCCGTTGCGCACCACCGTAAATGGCGGATGATTGAATTCTTCGATCTGCCTTGCCAAACCGCGCAGCCGCTTGTATTCCGCGGTTGATGCTACCGCCCAATTGATTTTCTGGTTATGCGGAGCGCCAAACTGAATTTCGTACAGACTGTGTTCTTCGTCGAAAGCTATCTTGCCCTCGAGTTTGATTTTTGCTTTGTCGATTTCCTTCAGAAGTTTCTCCAAAACCTTCTTATCCTCGAAATCCGTTTTCTTTTCGAGACCGCTCTCGGCGAGCAGTTCAACCAATGCCGGCTCGCGCAGCCGGCGACCAAGCTTCGCGGCGGCGGCTTCGTATTCCTGAACATTCAATAAGAATGTCGTCAGCTTCGCGCCGTCCAGGTTGACGCCTTCTTTGGCCTTGACCACGTGGTCTTCGGTCGCTCGCTTCATCAGTTCGCGGGCAAAATCTTGTTCATCGCGAATGTAGCGTTCGCTCTTGCCGCGCTTGACGCGATACAGAGGCGGTTGTGCAATATAAATGTGCCCGCGATCGATCAGTTCCTTCATGTGGCGGAAGAAAAAAGTCAGCAGCAGCGTGCGAATGTGCGAACCGTCCACGTCCGCATCAGTCATCAGAATTATTTTGTGATAGCGCAGCTTGCCGGCGTCGAAATCATCTTTGCCGATGCCAGTTCCCAGCGCGGTGATGATGGCGCGGATTTCTTCATGGCCCAGCATTTTGTCGTAGCGCGCTTTTTCGACGTTGAGGATTTTTCCTTTGAGCGGCAAAATGGCCTGGAATTTCCGATCGCGGCCCATCTTTGCGGAGCCGCCGGCCGATTCGCCCTCGACTACGAAAAGTTCGCAGCGCGATGGATCGCGTTCCTGGCAGTCGGCAAGTTTTCCTGGCAGACCGCTCGAATCCATGGCTGACTTGCGCCGTGTCAATTCCCGCGCTTTGCGTGCGGCTTCGCGCGCGCGCGCCGCATCAATACACTTGCCGATGATTCGGCGGGCAACGGTCGAATGTTTGTCAAACCATTCGCCCAGTTTCTCGTTCACCAATTGTTCGACATCGCCCTTGATGTCGCTGTTCAGCTTGCCTTTGGTCTGTCCCTCAAATTGCGGCTGCGGCAAACGAACACTAACGACCGCTACCAAACCTTCGCGCACATCATCGCCGGAAATGCTGACTTCGTCTTTCTGTTCCTTGAGCATTCCCGCGCCGGACGCAAAATTATTAATCGTCCGCGTCAGCGCCGAGCGAAAACCGGAAAGATGCGTGCCCCCATCAACCGTGTTGATGGTGTTCGCAAACGCAAAAACATTTTCACCATAGGTGTCGTTGTACTGCAACGCAATCTCGATCTCGACGCTGCCTTTCTTGCCTTCCATGTAAATCGGAGAATCGTGCAGCGTGGTTTTGCCGCGGTTGATGTGCTTCACGAATTCCGCGATGCCGCCAGTGAACCGGAATTCCGCGCTCTTTTCGCTGCGCTCGTCGGTCAGCGTGATCTTTAAGCCCTTGTTGAGAAAAGCATATTCCCGCAAGCGCGTAGCTAGCGTGTCGTAGCTGTACGTAGTTTTCTCGAAAATCGAGGGATCAGCGTGGAAAGTAACTTTTGTTCCAGTCTTGCGAGTCTTGCCGGTTTGTTTCAACTTGTTGGTTGGCTTGCCCTTCTCGTACGACTGCTCCCACACCGCGCCATCGCGCTGAATCTCGAGCTCCAGCCAATCCGAAAGCGCGTTAACCACCGAGACGCCGACGCCGTGCAAGCCGCCAGAAACTTTGTACGTATCGCTGTCGAATTTCCCGCCGGCGTGCAGCACTGTCAGCACTACTTCCGCGGCGGGACGCTTCTCCGTGGCGTGCATGTCCACCGGAATGCCCCGCCCGTTGTCGACAACCGTGACGGAATTGTCTTCGTGAACGGTTACGTTCACTTCGTCGGCATAACCGGCCATCGCTTCGTCGACCGAGTTGTCAACCACTTCCCAAACCAGATGATGCAAACCCATCTCGCCCGTCGAACCGATATACATTGCAGGACGCAAACGCACTGCTTCCAAACCGCCCAGCACTTTGATGGATTTTGCGTCGTACTGATGACCAACCGTCGTTTTGCCCGGCACTGTTTCTTTTTCTTTATCGCCCATGAAACCTCATCTCTCAACGATCAAGAACTGCTGCGAACTTTTTTGTGTGCAAACCTCTTGCGTGCAAATCCCATCAAATCTCAACCCCGGCAGTCGCGTAGCGAACGCCATAATTTCGGCTGTACTGAAGCAAGATTGGCGCGATAGCGGAAGGATGCGAATATCGTCCCGTGCGGCCGGAAAAAAAATCTAAATGGCCGACGCCTTACTCTTTGACCACCGGCACTGCAAGCAGCGCCGCGGCTCGTAGAGTTCCTGCTTCATCCCGTCCCGCACACCGGGACGCGGCGAAGACTATTCCCCTGCGGCAAATTCCCGCAGGTTCGTTTCTCCAGGTGGTCCAGGCCTATGGCTCCTGGCGCGAGCCAATTTTCAGGTCTGAATACCGTGGTGGACGTGTCGATTTGTAGGAATTTTCTGCGAATCGACAACACCGCTAGTATAGCTGAACTAACCCGTTTTCTCAACCTTCTCGTGAACCCTGAATGCTTATAAATTACTTGTTTTCTGTCGCTTACGTTTACTTCGACCATTCCCGCCAGTTTTTGCCTGCGACCCCAATTGGGGCGTGAAATGCGATCGTTTTCGACGCTGGAATTCTCGCTTCCAGCATCTGCCGAATCGATTCAAACACGACTGGAAATCCGGCCTCATAGCGCTTTCCCATCAGGTCAATTTTGCGCCGCAAATCCTCATGGCCGGAAAGCATCGCAACGCCTTGTTTTTGTGAACACGTATGGAGCCTAACGGCGCCTCGCCTCAACCCAACGCGTTTGAGATCGCAAATTGTGAGATTTTTTTGGTTGATAAACGCGGTCGGAATAATCGACTTGTCGTCCACCTTCGGCATTCACCGACCAGCAATGCTGGTCGGTCTAATCCTATTTTGCGCGATATTTGTTATTTCAACAGTTAAATTACGGTAAAGGTATCAAAGGTGCGATTGACGGCTTAGATGTTGCTAAATCAGATGCGCATCGGCATGATGATGTAGCGATAACGATACGATTCGTCTGCCAGTGGTCGCATTTGCCCGGCACTCTGTTCGTCTTTCAGCTCGATGCTGATCGGGCCTTCCGCAGCTGCGGCAAGAAAATCCAGAACGTAGCTGGAATTGAAGCCAATCGAAATCGGATCGCCTTTGTAATCTTTCTCGATGGTTTCCTTAGCTTCGCCGTACTCTGGGCTGGAAGCGGAAATCTCGATGCCTTCCTTCGACACGGCCATTTTCACGGCATGCGAACGCTGATCGGCAAGCTGCGAAACGCGGCGCACCGCATCGCTCAACTCCGCGCGCTCCAACACGACAGACTTGTTGTTGTCGCGCGGCAGCACTGCTTCGTAGTTCGGGAATTGCCCAGTTAAAATTCTCGAAATCAACAGCCGGTGATCTACCTGGAAAAACAAGTGGCTTTCGTCTTTGGCAAAATCCATTTGCGCATCGGCGCCGGTTGCGCTGGACAGCTTTTCGACTTCGTCCATGGCTTTCTTGGGAATCAACACTTTCACTTCGCCGTTAAGACCGGCAAGTTTGTGATCCGTTTCTGCAAGAGCCAGCCGATGGCCATCGGTAGCCACCATGGCCAGGGTATCCGGCCGCAAAATCAGCAAGCCGCCGTTCAGCGTATAGCGCGATTCTTCCATGGAAATCGCGAATTTTGTTTTTGAAATCAGTCCCTCTAGCAAGGTTGCGGGAATCCGTACCAGCACGTGCGGCATCACGGGAAGTGCGGGGAAATTTTCTTTCGCCATTCCCACTAGTTTGTATTTTTTCTTTTCACTGACAATTTCCACCCAGTGATTGTCAAGAAGTTTGAATCTAATCTCGCCTTCGGGCAGCAAGCGAACCAATTCGAGCAGTTTCTTGGCGGGAATCGTTCCCGCGCCCTCTTTTTTAACCTTGGCCTCGCACGAGGTGCGCACGCTCAACTCCAAATCCGTAGCTGTGATCGTCACGCGTCCATCGCGCGCTTCAACCAGCAGATTCGACAGGATCGGGATAGTGGTCTTGCGTTCCACAACTCCCTGTGTTGTCGTCAGTTCGTTCAATAGAGCCGATTTGCTTACGCTGAATTCCATCGCTTGGCTTTCCTCGCGCAGCGTGCCGGTTGCAGACATTTATACCTTCCTCAGGAGCCTGATAGCGCTGCTGCGTACTTTACTCGTTTTTCGCTTCCGGCGAAAGCCTTACGAACGCAATTATCGCCTTCTGCGTGTGGAAATTGGTGGGAAATTTCTCACTGTCAGAATCGATCAAATTCGTCTGCTGTTCCGACAAACCAGCACCAAGCAGAAATCCACAGCTACAACTTCAACAACAAAAGATTTTTTCTTACTCTTCACGTTACCCTTTTAAAATAAATTTTCCCTTGTTGTGATGATGAGCGCTGTGTATCTGTGGAAACCGCTACAACTTCCGCGCTATCAACTCATTGTGCCCAGGGTGGATTGTGCATTCTTTGTGTGTATCTCGGATATTTGACCGATATAGCTGTACTGGCGTCTTCGCCTGGCCTTTTCATCCTCACGCTTCAACAAAATATCCGCCCCATTTCCAACACTTCTGCACAATAGTTACAGTAGCAATGGATTTGCAATTTCGCGCAGCTAACCAACCGATGTATGCTTGCATATTTGACCTAGACATCTTTATTATTTGACTATGTCAAATAATAGGTCAAACACCTCCCATTATGCAAATGACACAAAATGATGTGAATTTACAGCAACAGGGCGAAGCCATCCGCCGTTTCAGCCGCTTTTACACTCGCGCCATTGGCACCTTGCACGCACGCCTTCTAGGCAGCGCGTTTACCCTGGCTGAGGCGCGGGTGCTCTACGAGATCTCGCGCAACGAGCTTTCCACTGCAACCCAAATCGCTGCCAATCTAAACCTGGACGCGGGCTATCTGAGCCGCATCCTCGCCAGTTTTGCCGGGAAACGCTTGATCGTGCGCGTAGCGTCGCCTAAAGATGCCCGAGAATACTTTGTCTCACTCACGCGCCGCGGCAAGAAGGAGTTCAGCTCAATCAATCAAAAGGCGGCGGCGCAGGCGATCGCATTGCTCAAACCGCTCGCCGCCGCAGACCGACAAGAAATTGTCGGCGCGATGAGCACGATAGAACGCATCTTGGGCCCTGAGCGGGCCAAACCGGCAATCACCCCGCCGTTTATTTTGCGTCCCCACCGGCCAGGAGACATGGGTTGGGTCGTGCAGCGGCACGGCCTTCTCTATGCACAGGAATACGGCTGGGACGAGCGGTTTGAAGCGCTAGTGGCTCGCATCGTCGCCGATTTCGTGGATCATTTTGATGCCCGTCGCGAACGTTGCTGGATTGCGGAACGGAATGACCAAGCGGTCGGCTGCGTTTTTCTGGTGAAACATTCCGAATCGCCTGAAAACGTGGCTAAGTTGCGTCTACTGCTGGTCGACCCCAGCGCGCGGGGCTTTGGCATAGGGCGGCGTCTGGTGAAGGAATGCACGCTGTTTGCGCGAACCGCCGGCTATCGAAAAATCGCTTTATGGACCAACAGCGTGCTCGATGCTGCGCGTCATCTGTATCGGGCAGAAGGCTATCACCTCATTGAGCAAGAGCCGCACCAAAGTTTCGGCAAGAGCCTGGTCGGAGAGACTTGGGAACTGACGCTTTAGCGCGCGCCAGCGAGGTTTACTGCAATGCGTCCATCAATCGAGTGATGGTGCGGTTCAATTCTTTGTCGGAGCGGCGCATCTCTTCAATCTTGTTGATGGAGTGCAGCACAGTCGTGTGGTGCTTGCCGCCAAACTGGCGCCCAATCTCCGGCAGCGAAGCCGTCGTCAACTGCTTCACGATGTACATCGCTACCTGGCGAGGAAAAGCGATCGCGCGCGTATTGCTACGAACTTTCAGATCTTGTTCGCGCAAATTAAAGTGTTCACTCACCCGCTTCTGGATCACTTCAATCGTCACGCGTTTTTCCTGCGAGGCAATGATATTGCGCAAAACTTGTTGCGCGGTCGCTAGCGATACCGCGGCGCCGGTCAGCGACGCGTAAGCCATCAGCCGCGTTAATGCGCCTTCCAGTTCGCGCACGTTTGATTTGATCGCTCGCGCGATGTATTCCGCCACGTCATCGGGCAGCACAAAGCGGTCGTTTTCCGCTTTTTTCTGCAAAATCGCAATCTTGGTTTCCAGGTCGGGCGGCTGAATGTCCGCAATCAATCCCCACTCAAAACGCGAACGCAACCGCTCTTCAATGGAGTTGATATCTTTCGGCAGGCAATCCGAAGAAATTACAATCTGCTTGTGCTGTTCATAAAGCGCGTTAAATGTGTGAAAGAATTCTTCCTGCGTCCGTTCTTTTCCCGCGATGAACTGAATGTCGTCCACCAGTAGTACGTCCACGGTGTGAAAGCGTTCGCGGAAGCTGAACATTTTGTCGAAGCGCAGCGAGTTGATCACTTCAATCGTAAACTTTTCCGCGCTCACATAGCTCAGCCGGGCCGCCGGGTTCCGCTGCTTGATCGTATGCCCAATGGCATGCATCAGATGCGTCTTGCCCATACCCACTCCGCCGTAAAGAAACAGCGGGTTGTACGCTTTCGAGGGCTGTTCCGCCACTGCGCGCGAAGCCGCGTGTGCAAACTCATTCGACTTGCCGACCACAAACGAGTCAAACGTGTACCGCGTGTTCAACTGGTGGTCGCTGCTCTCGAAATCCAGCTTGGATTGCTTGATAGACACTGTTGCAGCCACGGCCGCAGCAGCCACCGGCTCTTCTTCGGTGCAGACATACTGCACCCGCATCGCTGGCACGCCCAGTTCGTGAAAAACCGCCTTCACGATTTCGCCGTAGGTCCGCGTAAGCACCTGACGAAATACCGTCGTCGGAATCTGCACATAAACTACGTCCGCATCGGAGCGGTTCAGCCGGGTCGGCTGGAACCAGGTGTTAAATGTATTGATGCTGACGCGGGATTTTACGCGCTCCAGGAACTTGTCCCACAGGTTTGCCGCTTCACGTTCTTTGCCAAGTTGAATAGCCGTCGTCATTTGAACGAAATACCAAACCCTCGCTATTTCCACAGATGTGCATATCCTGTGGAAAGACTTTAACGGTCTTGAAGTACGGCCCTCGTGTTTACTTTTTGCTGCGGGAAGGCTGTCCGAGCGCGAACGTCTGCGTCCCCTGTTTCCGCGCGCGTCCCTTTTTGTCTCTCGACTGCCGAACCGCCTCTGTGAGTCAGCGCGGGATTCTCTCCGATTGACGCGAACGGGGCAAGCAAAAAGTATGGCAGGGGACGTGCCCACGTTCACATAGCATACACAACTTTTCCACAGGTGCCAAAACTGAAGACCTAAGCGCACCGCTTCTCGCAACTCCATGCATTCGCTCAGGAAAAATCAGCTGCGCTCTCGTTGCACGCGCATGTGCCGCCAAAAACGAGAGAAATTTTCGCCGCGCACTCTGTGGAAAAACCGCCAAGTTGTAAAATTTATTTTCGCTGACGTCTTTTTCTCTTGCTCACCTGTAACATCTAGTGCGTCGAATGTTTCTGGCGCTGCTCGAGCCGGGAAATTTTTCTACTTTTTGTCCAGTCGTTCGAATTCATAAATGCCGCTCGGATCGCCGCCAACAATCAGACGATCCTTTTCCACCACGATTGCCACCGCCTCAAGCCGTGCATTTTGAGTGGTGTACAACCGGAACGTCGCCCGCCGGTTCCCCTCCTTATCGAATCGCAACAGCATGTTCCCGATGGCAATCCACACTTCGCCGGTTTGCTTTTCCACGCCCATCGCAGTCATTACTTGACGGAATCGCGGTGTGTCGCCGCGGCTTTCCTGCCGTGCAATCTCCCGGCGCATGGCTGCGGCCTCCGGCATAGCGTCAATCGCCGTGTAGCGCACATCTTCGCCCGCGTACCCGAAGCGATCGAATTGCCTGACTGTCGGCTCAGGAAAAAATTTGAATCCGTAATATAAGTGCCCCATCGCATCCGTCGCCAGCGCGCCAAGATTCAGGAAGCGGTTTAGATCCTTCCGCGCGGTCAGTGGCTCCGGATCGCCAAAATCGCGTACCAACCGGCCGGTTTCGTCGAATACCGTCAGCAAATTTTCCTGTTGCATTGTTCCGACCGCAATTTCGCCCTCGGGCATTGCGGCCACGGCCACCGGCGCTTTCACCGCAATCGTCCGCAGGTGGCGCCCTTCCCTGGAATAGACTTGAACATTATTTGCCGCGCGATCGGCTATATAAATCGTGCCGTCGGCGTCCACATCGCAGTCTTCGCCGAACTCCACCAGGATTTCGCCGGAAGCTTTCGCTTCCGCCAACGCTGCCGCCGGCAATGCCGCAGCTTCCCTCATCGTCAGCAAACGGCGCGCTTCGGGTGAAAACACCACCAACCCGGGCACCGGTGACGCCAGCACGTATATTTTTCCGTCCGCCCCCTCCCGGATCTGTTTTAGTCCGGGTCCCATCGGCGCAAACAGCCGTCGCTTTGCCACCAGGTCGGCGTCAATCTGCGCTCGCGCACTGCCTGCCGCGCTCAAGAACAGACACATCACCGCAAGAATTTTCAAGGCCGGGTACGCTCCAAATTTCTATGCGCAAGCTCTGGTTCGTTTGGTGAGACTGCCCAATAACCCTTTTGGTTGCTTTTCCTTGCCGCGCTTGTGTCCGGAAGAATACAGAGGATTTCGCCACCGCCGATTCGATATGGTCTGAGGCGGGCTTAATCGATGTGCAGCCGCAAACGTTCAATGCGCTTCGCCTTCAGCCGCCCCGCGTTGTTCCGCGGTCCATCATCGTCGGCATCAATCAACACTGCGTTCATCTGCACGTCGCCGTCGGCCACTTCGAACCGCGCCGGCAACCCATCCAGAAACTTCTTGACGATTGCCGCTTTGTCCATCCCGATCACGCCGGTGTGTGGACCGGTCATGCCCACGTCAGTGATAAACGCCGTGCCGCCAGGCAGTACGTGCTCATCCGCCGTCGCCACGTGCGTGTGCGTGCCCACTACGGCGGTCGCCCGCCCATCCAGGTACCAACCCATCGCGATTTTTTCGCTGGTGGTTTCCGCGTGCATATCCACCAGGACAAACGCCACGTCCGCAAACAAGTTCGCCAGCAGCTCATCCGCTTTGCGGAACGGATCGTCAATCGCCGGAAGAAAAACGCGCCCTTGCAGATTGAGCACCGCGTACTTCACGCCGTTCTTCGCGGTTCCCACGTACATCCCGCTTCCCGGACTGCCATCGGGAAAATTTGCCGGACGCAGCAGTCGCGCTTCATGCGGCATAAACTCGATGATTTCCCGGCGATCCCAGCTGTGATTGCCTCCGCTGATCACTTCAACGCCGCACCTCAACAACTCGTCCACAATTTTCGGCGTAATTCCGAATCCCGACGCGGAGTTTTCCCCGTTCGCAATCACCAGATCAATCTTTTTTTGCGCCACCAGATCGGCCAGCCGCTCGCGCACGATCTCGCGCCCCGGCGATCCCACGATGTCTCCAATGAAAAGTACGCGCATAAAGGACGTTTTAAGCTTAAGTACTGAGTTTACAGAAAAAACTTTCGCGCTGTTTCTTGTTCGCGCTTCGCTTGAGGCACGCAAGGCGGGTTGTACTCGATACTTATTCCTTGCCACTGAAAAATGAAAAGGAGCGGACTGCTAGGCCGTGGAGGGCTAGGCCGTGAACCTCCGAATTAGGTGGGCACCACGAGCCAACCATTAGGCTTTCCTGCCCCGCTCGCGCGCCGCTTCCTGCAAGCCCGCCAGCGGGACAGGCCGTGCACACAGGCTGTCTGTCCGCAGCACCCCAGAGATTCATTACGGTTCAAACGGCTTTCGCACTCTCACTTGCTTCGAAGTACCGCTCCGTCTCAATTGTATTCTTTCCGCGCTCCGCCGCCAAACCGCCTTCCGCCGCTCCGCGCGATATTCGCCATTATTTCGCTAATTTATGAAAGTCGCCTCAGTCGACA
>WNFR01001588.1_pt1 | contig 33454 bp, 36 predicted proteins | sample 5400221 | NCBI WGS metagenome assembly WNFR01 (sample SAMN13153357, study PRJNA577476) | soil metagenome | isolation source: 40 cm soil under Madrone tree | place: USA:California | collected 2016-06-14
AAGAACATAGCAGAAACAGATGCATTATGAGGAGTAGGAGAGATGGCGGCGCCCGACCTTCCCACACGAACAGCACAGGCGCTCGAGCGCCTCAGCCGGGCTGCATCTTTAGGTCCGCCGCCGTTAATCGAGGGCGAGGATGGCGCCGCGTACAATCAGCTCTTCGCTGGGATTGTCGCGGCTGTGAAGCCCAAAGACTTCATTGAGGAGATCTTGGTGAGCGACGTTGCTAACCTATCGTGGGAAGTTCGGCGCCTGCGTCATATCAGGGCCAAGTTCTTGACGTCCCAGGTCGCGCTGCAAATTAGAGACTACTTGAATAATCCATGCGGAGCATCACAGGCTCAGAAGCTGTCGGCCGAATGGGAGGCGGGCGACTCACGAGTCATTGCAAGGGTGGACGAGCTCCTCGCCGCTTCTGGCAGTCCCACCGTCGAGTCCATGACCGCGCACGTCTTCGTAGTAAGGATTGAATATCTTGAGCGAATCGACCGCATGATTACGAGTGCCGAGGCCCGCCGCAATGTAGCGTTGCGCGAAGTGGATCGCCACCGCTCTACCCTTGGCCAGGCACTGCGTCACGCAAGTGAAGAGGCCGTCGACGCCGAATTCGAAGACGTTGCGCTCAATCGGAGAACGCAAAAGGACGCAGCGTGACGAGTCCCCGCAAGATCATTGCGAACCGGAAAAATAGTCTTCGCAGCACGGGACCGAAGACGGCTGCGGGCCGGGCGCGTGCCGCTGGGCCGGCGAAGCATCCCCTGAGTTAATCGAACTGGCAAGACGAATTGCTGAAGCACAAATAGATGTCAATCGCATTCGCCGGGTCCGCAACGATCTGTTGGGACGCGCGTTTTCTAATTTAGCCCATCGAATTCCAGTCAGCCCGGCCCATGCGGGCACTGAAGCGGAGATCCTCGGGCGCGCCTCGAGCATCGAAAGGAAGCCGCCGCCGGATTTGGGGGCAAAGCCGTTGCCGATGTCAGACCGACCGGAAATCGCGAACGACTCGCCCGATTTTGGCCGCGAGTTCACTGCGTTAGACAGTTACGAACGCCGAGCACTCTCGCGCCGAAAATTCGCGATCCGCAGCTTCGATGACGCCCGCGCGGCGCATCGGGCCAAGGCTGCAGCGCCGTAGACTCCCACTCACTGTTGTCTAGCGCTAGGAATAAATCCACTCACACACGAACTATCTCGTTGATGGGCGCCACGCTCGGCGCCATCGGTCGTGTTTTGCGGGTGAGCGCCGCTCTGCGCGAGGCTCGGTATTGGCTCAGGGGCATCCATTTGATTTCATTTGTAAAAAGTCGTGTGGCTTCGTTCGGCCAAAATGGAGAATCTGATCACTTATCTCTATCTCTATCTCTATCTCTATCTCTATCTCTCTGTACGGTTAAGCTGCTAGCCTCGACGATGATCGGCGCCGGGGTGACGCCGGACTAAGGAGGTCTCGCATGGAACGCTTCATCGCCGATCTGGTCCAAGGCCTGGACAGCGGCAAGATCGATCGTCGCGAATTCTGCAAATCCGTGGCGCTCGCCGCAGCGGTCTATGGCGCCGGCGATGCCGCGCAAGCCCAGGTCCAACGCGGCTTCAAGATCATCGGCATCAACCACATGTCCTATACGTGCCCGGATTACACCAAGGCGCGCGATTGGTACGCATCGGTTCTCAACATGAAGACCGAGGCCACGCGGGACGACGGCAAGCGGGCGAACCTGATGTTCGGGCCGGAGCCCGGCAACGGCGGTTCGTTCCTGGTCGCCCGCAATCCCGGCAGCGTCGCAAGCGGCAGTGCCGGCGCAAAGCCGGGGGCGGAGGCCGCCATCGACCACGTCTGCTACACCATTCCGAACTGGGACGAGGCGCACGTACGCGCAACCCTCAAAGCGAAAGGGCTCGACGTCACCGGGCGCGACGGCAGCCTGCATGTCTACGACCCGTTCGACTACGACGTGCAGATCGCGTCGGCAGCCGAGGAAAACGCTTTCAGGCGCTGAGGGAGAATTGTCATGGAAGGGTTCGTCGCAAAGCAGGTCCATGATTACCAGAACGGCAAGATCAGCCGCCGCGGGCTGATTGAAATCCTCACGCTTGCCGCCACCACGGCCTATGCGGGAAAGAGCGCCAGCGCCGCGGAGCCATCGGGGCTCGATGCCGCGCTTGTCAACCACGTCTCCTACACTTGCCCGGATTATCGCAGGGCGGCCGACTGGTACGCGATGGTCTTCAATCTGGACCAGGTCGGCGCCACCGCACGCGATGTGGCGCTGCCGTTCGGCAAAAAGGGCGAAAAGCCTTACGGCGTCAGTGCCGACGATGTGCCGCTGACCCATATCATCTGCCGCACGCGGCCCCTCGTTGCGCCGGCGGGCAGCGGGCCGCCGCGTCGCAAAGCCAGTGCAGTGATCGATCACATCGCCTTTACGGTCGCGGATTTCGACCGTGAGCGGGCCAAAGCACAGCTCGCCGCCATGGGCGTCAAGAACGTGCGGGACGGCGGCCCGTTCAGCATCTATGTGAACGACCCGTTCGGCTATGAGCTGCAGATCACCGGCCTCGGCGTCACGGCAATCTGCGGTGCAGAGGCCCGAGCCACTTGCAGCGATAACCGGTGAATTAACTGGCCGGCGGCGCTCGACGGGCAAATAATCTACCTCATCCTGAGGAGCGCCGCTTCTTAACGGCGCGTCTCGAAGGATGGCCACCTGCTGCTCGGCCGTGCCTGTTGCCATCCTTCGAGACGGCCGCCCATCGAAATCGACTGTTGCCGATTTCGACACTTTACGTTGCCGAAGTCGGGCAAGCCCGACTTCGGTGGGCGGCGTCCTCAGGATGAGGGCTTTCAATTTCTTCACACGCTCTTTCGCGGGCAATGACACTATTGAGAGAATGGCGATCGAGTGCTCACGCCGCCGCGGCCGCGCGGGCCTGCTCTTCCTGATAGAGCGCCATCTCCTCCGCAAACGCTCTGGCGACACTCGCGCGCTCGTGCATGCGCCGGAAGTAGGCGTGGAGCGCAGGCCATGGCGTCAGGTCGATTCCGGTTGGCTTCGTCCAGTTGAGCACCGTCACCAGATAGGCGTCCGCGACGCTAAAACGGTCGAGCAGGTAGTCGCGCCCGTCGAGATGGGCGTTGAGGTAGGCGAACCGCGGCCCGATCTGGTCGCGCGCGAAGGCTTTGGCGCCATCGTTGCTCTTGTGGCTGAGCAGCGGGTTGAACACGAGCTTGTGCAACTCGGAGGTGATGAAGTTGAGCCAAAGCTGGAGGCGGTAGCGCTCCGGGCCATAGTCTGGGGCGAGATCTGAACCGGCGCAATGGTCCGCCACGTAGAGCAGCACCACCGGGTTCTCGGTGATGAGGCCGTCCGTCTCGGTGCGCAGCACCGGAACCTGCCCCATCGGATTGACGGCGAAGAAATCAGCGCCATCGGCGGTCCGCTTCGCCTTGAGGTCGACGGCGGTGAACTTGGCCTCGGCGCCGGCCTCGTAAAGCGCAATCCGGGTCGCGAGCGAGCAAGCCATCGGGGAGAAGTAAAGCTCCATGTCGGTCTCCTCTGTTGATTTTTGTATCGTATGGTACAAATATAATCCACGGTCAAGGTTTTTTTGCGAAATGGTACAAAAATCACCGGAGCGGCGCGGCAGGCCGCGCGCCTATGATCCCGACGCTGCGCTTGCGCGCGCCGTCGACGCCTTCTGGGATGCGGGCTTTGCGGCGACGTCGCTTGACGACCTCACCATGGCTACGGGGATGAATCGGCCGAGCCTTTACGGGGCATTCGGAGACAAGCAGGCGCTCTACCGCAAAGCGCTCGATCTTTACCGGGCGCGCACCCGGGAGGCGATCGCCAAGACGCTGGACGGCGGCCAGCCGCTGCGCATGGCGCTCCGCAATGTCTACGACACCGCGATTTCGATTTATCTTTCGGGTGACAACGGCGCCCGCGGTTGCTTCATCATCGGCACCGCGGTGGCGCAAGCCGTGACCGATCCCGACACCCGCGCCGCCTTGGCCGACGCATTGCACGAGATCGACGACGCCTTCGCGTCGCGCATCGCTCGCGCGCAGCGCAGCGGAGAATTGTCCGCAGACGCCGATCCGGCCAAGCTCGCCAAGCTCGCCTCCGCGGCCCTCTATTCGCTCACGATACATGCGAGAGCGGGTGAAGGGCGATCGGCACTCGAAGCGATTGCGGACGCGGCGGTCGATGTCATCTGCGGGCCGCCGAAGGGCTCGCGCCGGAAGACGGTACGCTAGGCCGTCAACTTATCGACGGTCGTTGAATGGCTTATTACGGCCGTTATGGGGACGGAAGGGACAAATCATAGAGCGAAGCTCTTAATCATTCTTTTTTGTTTTCTGGCGACGTGCTCGCCCGGTAGGCAGCGAGCAAGTCGCTCACGAGAATGCCCTCAATCGTCATGCCCTCCATGCGACCCTGCGCAATCGATGCTCCTGCCAAATTCGCCTTCACGATCTTGAGGCCGGCGAGGTTTACGTCGTTGACCTTCCAACCGGACAAGTTGGCGTCGTCAAAGGTGGCGCCCGACATGTTGACGTTCTTGAACGAGCAACCCGCCAGATTCACGTTGCCCACTGTTGATCCCGACATATTCACGTCGTCATAGACCGACCCGGAAATATCGGAGTCGTGCACATTAAGGCACTCCTTGACGCGGTGCAGCTTCATGATTGTCCCCCCATAAGCTTGCTGTGTTGGCGCTGACGACCCATTGCAGATGACGTCCACAGTAGCACAGTCCTTATTGCATGGATCTTTCTCCCCGACACAACTTTCGAGTCATCGATGGACCTAGATTCGACGGTGAACGTTGAACCCGGATTCATGACCGCGGCTCTGAGCCCGAAGCGCGAGACCAGCCCTCTTGCACCGCCTTTCGTCTCTCGCAAGGTTCATCATCTTGTACACGGCGCTTTATTCCGCGTTCGGCGTGGTTTCCCCGTTCCTGCCGGCCTACTTCGAGGATCGTGGCCTGACGTCGCAAGAAATCGCATTCGTGATCGGATTGGGAACGGCCATCCGGCTGGCGTCGGGGCCGCTCATCGGGCGACTTGCAGACCGCCAACGGAAATGGCGCGGAACCTTATCGGTTTGCGCGGCGGGCGCCGGCGTGATCGCGCTTGCCTATCTGCCGGCGGGCAGCTTCGGACCGGTTCTGCTGGTGAGCTTGATATATTCTGCCTTCCTGGCTCCGCTCGCCCCAATCGCAGACGCCATGGCGCTGTCCGCCTCGCTGCCGACGACCGGCAAGGGGTTTGAGTACGGCTGGGTGCGGGGCGGCGGATCGGCGGCGTTCGTTGTCGGATCGCTCGCGGCCGGCCAAGCGGCGGCGTCTTTGGGACTTGCCGTTTCGATCTGGCTCAATGCTCTTCTGCTTGCTGTGGCGGCGCTCGCCGCATTATCGGTGCCAAACATATCCGTGGGAGCCATCTCCTTCGGTTCGGAACCTGCCCGCGGGTTCCTCGCGCTCCTGCACCTGCGCACGTTTCGCCGGCTATTGCTGGTTGGCGCGCTCGTACTGGGCAGTCACGCGCTCCACGATACGTTTGCGGTGATACGATGGCGCGACGCCGGGATCAGCACTGCTGCTGCGAGCCTGTTGTGGTCGGAGCAGGTGATAGCGGAGGTCGTCGTATTTCTTGCCGTCGGGCCTGCGCTTCTCAACCGGATTGGTCCGGCAAACGCCGCGATGCTGGCCGCCGGTGCGGGGGTTGTGCGCTGGTCCGTTCTGGGCGCGACCGCTCAGATCGTTCCGTTGGCGCTGGTCGAGCCGCTGCACGGTCTGACCTTCGCGTTGTTCCATCTCGCCAGCATGCGACTGATCGGCACCACGGTGCCCAGGAATTTTGCCGCAACCGCCCAGGCGCTCTATGGCACCGTGGCCATCGGGAGTTCAATTGCGCTCCTTACCCTCGCGTCCGGCTCGCTCTATGCATGGCTCGGAGGCCACGCATTCTGGGTGATGGCGATCCTTTGCGCCGCCGCAATACCGCTGGCGAGAAGAATGACGAGCTAGGACCGGCCGGTCTGCCGCGACCGCACCATCATCGGTGCAAAAATCCTCTAGCGCGCAATGAAGCGACGCGGCGGGTGTGTTGGAGCGTCGCGAGCGAGCCGAACCACAGCAATCCGGTGGGCCTTGCGCAATACCATGGAAACGGTTCCTCGCAGTTTCTGAACACGCTTGGGAGACGAGGAAACCCCTCCGTGTCGGTGATGGATTGGGCTTGCGCGGCCACCGCTCCGCCCAGCGCAATTGCGCCCGCAACAATGAACGTGATTGACGGTTTCATCTCGGCCTGTCTTTTCCCGCCCCCTTTGGCCCCCACCCTATCCTCCCCGGTGTGCGGGGGAGGGTAGGGCGCAAAAGTAACCGACGTGGCCGGTACAAGCCCGGCCACGACCCAAGTGCCGGGCGCTTCAACCTGACCGGAATCCGGTCTGACCAATCGCGCACCGGCTCGCTGGTGCGCCGTTGGCAGGCTTCTCAAACAGCACGCGGCCCGAAAACGTTAAAGGTGACCCGTTGAGGGATGCGGGCCTCCCCGGTAGCTCCAACGGCTGTCATAGTAACCGCCGTAGTTGCCGTAAAGCGGCGCGTAGTTGTACGCTGGCGCGTAAGCGTAATTCGGATAGCAGCCGTTGTAGCAGCCCCAATTCTGCGCCGAAGCCGGTCCGGCCGTGACCAGGACGGTCGTGAGGGCAAGCGCTGCAGCGCCGGCCAGGATTTTCGAGCTCATGATTGACTCCATGTTGTTCGCTAGCGTGAGCCACCAAACGGCCATGAATAAATCCGTCGGGTAAGTTCTAGTTCCTGGATTTTCATGGATTGCCGGCAGGTAGGGCGGATCGATCGGCTCGGCGCGATGCGCGCACCTCACGCGAGGGGCGTCCCGCTCCATGGCATGGACAACCCGTGCAAAGAGGGAATCTCCCTCGCCATCGATACGGCGTCTTCTTTACAAGGACGTCCGATGAGGGCCTTGCCAGTATTGGCCGATATCCAGGCGCATCAACACGACCGGCAGCGACGCTGACGGCCTCGTCAATGATGAGGCGACATGACGAGGCGCAACCAAACTGTCCGTTAACGCACTGTCGGTGTCTGCGCCGGCCGCGGAACGGGCTTTGGGGCAGGAGCCGGGGCAGCGGCCGGCCGCGGCGGAGGCTCTGAGTTCTTGTAAAGCATGTATTGTTCGATCGCCTGCAGTTTGTTGATCTCGCGCGCCATCTGCTCCTGGCCGGCTGCAAGCTGGTCGACGGTTCGCGTTATCTGCTCTTGCCCGGCGACGATCCGGTCGACACTTTGCCGCACCGCGTCGAGATCGAACGACACAGAGTTCAGCTGCTGCGGATCGCCAGCAGGCGCTCCTGACGCGGCCGGCGCAATCGCGTCGGGAGCGCTCTGCGCAACCGATGCGGCCTGCGGCGCCAGCCAGCCAAGCTGCGGGGACGAGTTCGCGATCATCTCTCTCGCCGCATCGCCATAGGACTGCCACGCCAAGGTGGCAGCTACGCCGACGCAAAACGTGATGAGGAAACGGGCGATCGCGAGCGGGCCTCGCACCCCGAGCGGCTGCCGCCTCTTTGGGGATCGGTCATTTTTCAGGTCGGCCGGGCGGATGACAGGCGCCTCGACTGACGGTTTGACGGGCAACGAGCCTTCGGAGAATTCGGATTGTGCGGGGCTCGGCATTGCACTCATTTTTGCAGCTCCCCTCTTTAGGCCTGTCTAGCACAGTCCGGCGGCGTGTGACTAGGGCAAGGCGGGAGAGCAGCCAGTCCCGCTATCCACAGAGCTCCATCAACGCCATTGCACTGAAATTGGGCAGCGCAACGGCGTTATTGTGGACGGGCGTTCGGAACCATCAACAGGATTACGCGTTTTGTTTTGATGAGCATAGACGCATTAGCCGGAGTCATTGCGGTGTCTCTGGTGGTGGCGCTTATCTGCCATTTGTGTCCGCCTCCAGATGACAGCAGCGGACCCGGCGGCAACGCTCCGTGAGCAGTTGTCCATCGGTCGGATCCGGACTTCGGAATTACCGGAAATGAGCGTTCCGCGGGACGCGCCTGCTAGTCGTGCGCGCCCTAGTCGGGCGCGCCCTAGTCGGGCGCGCCCTAGTCGTGCGCGCCCTGTCCTGCGAGATCTGTCTTACGCTGAAGTGCTTGCCGACGGCTGTCGTGCACGCCTGAGGCTTCAAGTCGCCTGGGCGACGTCATGGGTCGTGATCGGTCAAGCTGGAAACCTCATGCCGCCCTTGCGCGCCTCGTTCATCAGACGCGTCCGCAGCGACGCCTTCTCGCTCTCGGTCGCTGTCTTCGGGTTCACGCCGGCTGCTTCATACATGCGATGAATGGCGTCAACGTGCTTCTCTTGCAAAGCGCCGTTGCCGTCCCTGCGCATCCGCTGAAACTGAGCGGCCGTAATGTCGAGTGCGCGGTGATATGCGTCCTCCACGCTCTCGTCAGCCTCCCATCTTCCGAGATGAAAGGCGCAGAGATACATTTCGACTGAAGGCTTGGTGTTCATCGGATGCCATCTCGGTGACGTTGCGAAGCGGGCTACATCGGAAAAAATATTGGGCAATTTTAAGGGGAACGAGTATTCCTGAATCAATACGCGTCATAGGTGTTTCCTATAGCTTGCGGCGAATGCTCGCACGGCCAGGCCCCGACGCCAAACGCTGAGAACGTAACCGTAAGCCCCGTAAACAGCCGTCGAAGCAATGGAATTTCGAACGCCCGATAGACAAATCGGCTCACGAGGACGATTGCTCGGAACGCCGGGCCTGGATACAGATTTCACAACCTGAAACCAGATGCTGCCCGAGACTGAGGCGACGTGGGCCACGTCCCAAAGAAAGCGCGCACAGCGTTGCCAAGTGCTCCGCGGCACAGGATGGTATCATTAAGCCGCGATCGCGATAGTGATCGCCAAAAGTGAATCCCGACCCATGGACATGCTCGTAAAGCTCTATGACCTGCCTGACTCCGGTGCCGCCTTGGAGCGACTGGGCGGACAGGGGATTCATATTCGGCGCGCTCTGGCTCCGGAGAAACACAAAATCGCCGCGTGGGTGCGGCAGAATTTTGCCGAGGGCTGGGCCAGCGAGACTGAGATCGCCTTCGCGCGCCAACCCATCTCCTGCTTTATTGCGGTCAAGGAGGGCAGGGTCGTTGGATTCGCTTGCCACGACGCGACGTGTCGCAATTTCTTCGGCCCGACCGGCGTTGCGCCCCAGGCGAGAAAAGGCGGCGTCGGCACGGGCCTGCTGTTCGCCTGCCTCGAGGCCATGAGGCAACAAGGCTTCGGTTATGCCATCATCGGGGGCGTAGGCCCGGCGGCCTACTACGCGAAAGCCGTTGGCGCGGTGCCGATTGAGGGCTCGGAGCCAGGAGTCTATCGGGGGTTGCTTGATAGCCGGTTTGGAGTTTCGACCACCTGATTGCCAGCAGTGTCCGTAGCGACAGCGGGTTGCTTCCCGAAGAGCAAGTCATGTCGACAGGCTCGCGCGGCCATCCGCGGCCGGATCGGCCGAGATTTTTATGGGCAGCAGCGCGTTATTTCTCAGGCTCGGTCAGAGCAGCGTAGATCATGTTCCGCAGCAGCGCCGAGTAGTGGGACAACTGGCTCGGCGCCTGCATCATGAATACGACCGTCAAATGCTGCTTGGGGTCGTTCCAGAACGAGGTGCCCGCGGCGCCGCCCCAGTAGTAATCGCCGGGAGAGCCTTCGTTGGCGGCGACCCCTGCTAAGATGCGATGGCTATCGAGGGTGCCCCCATTCTGCAGCATTTGCAGGAACTTCGCATAATCGAAGGCGGTGGAAACCATGCCTTGGCCGCCGGCTTCCCAATGGGCGGGGAGCCGCGGGTTACTGACAGGCGTGGTGCCCACCACCTTGTTGTCGGTCGGCAGCGGCTCTGCGATTAAATTCTGCTTTGAGGCGGGAACGGAAAAGGCGGTGTCGCTCATGCCGAGCGGATCGAGGATGTTCTCCTTCTCGAATTGATACAGTGATTTACCCGACGCCACCTCGACGACCCTGCCCAGCACATCGGTCGAATGGCTATAATTCCAACTAGAACCAGGTTGCGCCGCGAGCGGCAGCTTGGCGATGGCTGCGGCGAAATCCGCATTGGTCACCTCGGCGCCGAAGAGGTTGGCGTCCTGATACATTTTCGCAACGGGCGTTCCAGATATGAACCCGTAGGTCAGGCCCGAAGTATGGCGCATCAGATCCTGCACCGTAATGGGCCGCATCGCCGGCACCAGATCGACGTTTGGCGTGTCCGGCTTTTGCACCGCGACCTTCATTTCTGCAAAGGCGGGAATGTATCTCTGCACCGGATCGCTCAGGAACAGCCTGCCTTGTTCGACCAATATCATTGCCGCAACCGAAGTGATCGGCTTGCTCATGGAATAGATGCGGAAAATCGCATCTCTAGGCATCGGCGTCTTTGTCGCCGCATCAAGCCAGCCAAAAGATTCGTAAAATGCTATTTTGCCGTTCCGCACGATCAGGAGCGTCGCGCCCGGAATTGCACCCTTGGCGATATCGGCGTTGAGCGTGCTGACAATCCGATCAAGCCTTTCCCGGGAAAAGCCAACATCTTCCGGCTTAGCAAGCCCAAGCGATTGTGCCCGGCATAAGACGGGAAAGAGAAGCAGGACGAAAACGACCGCCAACAGCGTACGCTTCAGGACCGGCATGGTGGACTCCCCTCTTCGTCTTACCCAAGCATAAGCGCGAATATCTTCTGCAACAACAGCCAACCGTCCGACAAGAGTGATGCGATCTAATGGGGGCGCGCGCTAAGGCGTAGTAATTGCGCCTAATGCGCTGAGAATTGCGGTCGCACCAAAAGGAATCCATTGAAAGAGCTTCAAGGCGCCGGTGAGACGCAACGATATGACGACATAGACCGCGGCGTAGCCCGCAAATTGAGCCGAGATGAGCCAGGCGATCGCATTGCCTAGGCCCGAGGCGCTGAGCGCGACCAGCGCAATTGCCGACAGCGTGAAATGGATCGTGATGATGTGCCACATGCCGGTGAACACGCCGGCGTGAAGTTCGCTGCGCAGGTCTGCCTTGATGGGCCGGTAGAATACGCCCCGGCCCGCAACGGCGTGGCCCGCCGCGCAGATCAGGGCCATCGCACCGCCAGCCAGCATCCACCAGTTCATGGTAGAGCTCCGTGTTCACATAGCTCCGCGCTGTTCTGCAAGGTCGCTCAGGCACAGGCGGGTCGGCCGGCGTCCCTCGGCGGCGTCCTTGAGCTTGGCAAGTCCGGAATGGACCCAGCCGCGGCGATGCGATTCGACCGTGGGTCCAGGCAGCCCGTAGTGGCGCAGGCGCACCAACGTTCCGTCGCCGTCCGGCTCGAGCACGAACTCTACCGTCGTTTCCCCGGGCTTGAGCCCTTCGACGCCGCCCCAGGTGAACACGACTTTGCAGTTTGCCACGACCTCGAGGTAGGTGCCTTCGATGGAAACGTCGGCAGGGCCCGAGATGCGAAACACCCCGCCAGGCCTAGGGTCGGCCTCCACCAGTTCGGCGAACCAGGTCCTCATGTGAGCGGGGTCGGTCAAGAGAGCGAACAGCGTTTCCGGGGCTGCATCGATGCGAATCTGGAGCACAACGTCGTTGTCGTCATCGCTCATTTGGTCCTCTTGCTCCGCTCAACGGCCTCTGCCACCTGTTTCAGCCGTCGCAGCCGAGGGCGCCAAAATCCCTCGATATACGCGACGAGCTCGTCGAAAGCTTCGCTTCTGACCACATAATAGCGCTGCGCCCCGACCCGGCGTTCGTCGAGAAGCCCGGCCTCGCGCAGTATTGCGATGTGTTGGGACACAGCGGGCCGCGTCAGCTTGAAGCGTTTTGCGATAGTGCCGGCGGCCATCTCTCGGTCGCGAACAAGGTCCACGATCTTGAACCGGGTCTCGTTGCTCAGTGCTTGAATCTTTACCAGGACGGACAACTGTCGATCGAGCCTTGAGTTAATTTTTATTGACGTTAGAAATAACTTACGACATAACGCTCCTGCGCGCAAGCACGCTGCGGTCAAGCGGATATGTGAGGAGGGTGCGCAATGAGCGCCACATTGGCCGGCAATGCCTGGGGGAAAATCATCCATCACGAGTCCGACGGAATCCTGGAGCTGCGGTGGCTACCGACCGCAATGACCGATGGGGCGTTCAAAGCGACGCTTGCCCTGTTTGCATGGGAGGCGGAGCGCGTGCGGCCGTCGTTCTTGCTGATCGATGCGACGGAGTTTCGTCATCAGTTCGGGGCGGGCGTGATGCAATGGCGAGACGATTGCATCATCCCGCGTTATGGCGCGGCCGGTGCGAAAAAATTTGCCTTTCACGTACCGGCCGGTTTCCCGAACACGACGGAGTCGGGGGGCAAGGAGGTCTTCGAAGGCTCTGCGATCTTTCCGACCGCCTGGTTTTCGGAACGAGAGCACGCGCTTGCCTGGTTTCGGGAAGGCTGAGCGCCGTGTCGTAATCGGTGCAGTCAGGGAGAACGCCATGAGCCCGATGTCGGCGGCCGCACTCGCCTCGGTCCTGAGCTTCGTCGTGTTCGCCATAATGACTGTCTTGTACGTCGCACCGTGGCTTGCAACCCGGCAGCGTGCCGAGGCGCTCATCCCGCTGTTGTGGGTTCATGCCTTCCGTCACGTTGCGCTGCAGATCTACTCTGCCCAACAATTTGGTTTCGCTGTTTCCGACGGAGCGCGAGATCAGATCGCGGGCGGCGATGTCACCTGTATGGTTTTGGCGGTGACTTCAATCGTTGCATTGCACTATCGTTTGCACATCGCGCCCGTCCTGGTCTGGGTGCTCGTCGCGGTAACGATAGTCGATCTCGTCAACGCGACGATCGCCGGTGTCCGCGAGCAGCTGTTCGCGACGGCGTCCGGACTCACGTGGTTGATTCTGACTTTCTATGTCCCGCTGCTCTGGGTGAGCCTCGGCCTGATCGTTTGGCAGCTTTACTCTCGACGCCAGGAGCGCTCGCATTGGCCCACGCGTGAGCCCGTCGGCTCGCCCCACGCGTAGCCGCCGGATCGCCCGCAGCAGAGAGCTCACGGTAAACGAAAGGAGGAGGCAGATGGCACAGTTCCCAGCACCCACAGAAGGGATCGCAATCACCCACTTTCATCGTCTCGCGGGACGTTGAGCGCTCCCGCCGCTTTTACGTCGATGTGCTCGGCGGCGAAGCGGTGCTTGAGGGCGAGCTTTCGATTGTCGCGCTGGCGAACGGCTGGATCACCATCAGCGTCGGCGGAGGCCCCACCGACGACAAGCCGACCGTGACGCTGGAGCCGCCGTCGGATCCGGATCGCGCTTCGGGCTTTCTGAACATCCGCGTCGCCGACATCCGCGCCATCTACAAGCAGTGGAGCGCGCGCGGAGCGACGTTTCTGACCCCGCCGATCGACCGCGGCAGCGAGATCCGCTGCTATATGCGCGACCCCGACGGCCACCTGATCGAGGTGGGCCAGCTGGTGAGGCGGGTCGCGGACTGATCGCGTCGACTCCTGGCGGAGTACGTCACTTTTTGGCCTGCGCCGCTGCTTCCTCAGCGTCCTGCCGGCGGGCGCCCCGTAACACGCTGGCGAGCGCGTAGTTGCCTTCGTGACACGCATATTCGTAGATCGGCTTGCTGGTCGCCGGCCAGGTGTACTCGCCCGTCCACGGCCGGTCCCAGGTGTCCGGGTCTTCGAGCGTGAAGCGGTACAGAAGCGTTTTGTCGTCAGCGCGCGTCAAGCGCTCGATGACGTGAAGATTTTCCGTCGATCCCCGAAACCGGGTTTTGTCGGTGAAATTGGTGGTGTCGATAACGAGGGTGTCTCCTTCCCAATGTCCCACCGAGTCACCCATCCAGCGGCGGATGGTTTTGGGAAGATGCTGTGCGTTCATCCGCACGATGCGGGCGTCGTGCACCATCTCGGTGAGAATCATGATCTGGTCTTGCGTCTGCACAACCTGATGCAGATCATTATAGAAATAATCCGGCAGCGCCGGCGGGCCGGACGTGGAACCGAATCCAAGCAGGCAGCGCTCGCTTAACGGCCGCTGCTCCGGGTTATCGTGGGCGCCGGCTGGCTGGGCGGTGCCATCCTGGCGCTCGTGAGCGGTGGACGTCGGCGTCGCCCGGGCCGCCGCGATGCGCTTCCGCGCGGCCTCATTGTAGGGAGGCAGACGGCCGTCCGGCGGGTCGACGACGATGGATGTTCTTATCTCTCCGCCGACCTCGGTGTATGCCGAGCCCTGGTTGAGCCAGAAGCGGTTATAGCCGCCCACGGCGCCGCCCCCGGCCTTCTCTAGCGCTTCAAAGAATGATTTCGGTGCGCTGGTGTCGCCGCCCACCGGGGGCGGCGGGCGATCTGCCGGCGAGGGCTCATCGTCTTTGGCCCTGCGCTGGGCTTCGGCGCTCTGCAGCGCTACGGCTTTTTCCTTTGTCAGGAAGGCGGGATCCCCGGGCAGCCGCTCGAACGGCGTCATGGTTGCGAGATCGTAGGTGCCCTGCAAGTCCGGATGTCCGTCCGGCGTGCGCGGCAGGTCAGACTTCGCCGCGGTGTTCGTCACTGTGTTTGTCACTTGGCCCGCCACGGGGGCAGCCGTCAGAGCGACCAACCCGAGCGCCATTCCCACGGTGCTCGTCGTGGAGATGAATCGGTTCGGCATATTCCTCACCTCCTCACTCATGGGTTAAGCGGGCGTTTTCGGTACTGCCCATAGAGCAGCTCTTCGACAAACTCCACGCACTTGAAATCGAGGAGTTGGGCATTCTTCTCCTGGCGACGATAGAGCGGCATGCTGATCTTCCAGGGCCGGGTAAAGACGTCCGGATCTTCAATCGTTGCTTCGTAGGACATCGCATCCGGGCCGGTGCGCGTGTAGCGCTCCACCACGTGCAGCTTGTCGCTATGGAAATTCCCGGCGCGATCAAACCAGGTCCGATCGTTCAAGTCGGTGACGTCGATCACCAGGGTGTCACCCTCCCAGCGTCCGACGGACTGGCCCATCCACGAGTCCGCCGGAGCGGGCCCGGGGTCTTTCAGAAAGATGCTCCTGACGGCGCCGGCGTACTCGTAGACGAACGTGAGCGCGCTTGCGCTTTGCAGAATCTGAAACGGGTAGGGCATGTAGGTGGCGCGCGGCACGCCAGGGAGATAGCATTTGATCTCCGGATCGAGGTTCAACCAATCCTGCTGGTTCTGCTTCCTTTTCGCGAGGGCTTCGGGCTTGTAGGGAATTTCGCCCCCTTCCACCACGCCAAGGCTGGGCGGCACCGCCCCGACGGCGCCCAGCGCTAATGTGGCAGTCGCCGGCACCGGACCATAGGGCCCGGGGCGAAGCGCCATCGCAGGACGGGCCACGTGAGCCTCGAGATCAAAGTTGGCTTCGTTCAGCGCCTGCCAGATTCCATTGAGGTCGGGCGTGCCGCCAGGGCCGCGCGGCGCGCGATATTCCTGTCCGGCCAGCGGCACGACCCCCATGACCACCATTGTGGCGACGGCGGATACGTTCGTCAGTCTGCGGAGGATTTTCTTCATCGAAGTGATCCTGTTTCCGGCCGCTATCTCCTCGCTTGTGACGGTCGCGCATGCTTGGGAACATACGGAGAGAAGGCTCTGCAGGTTACAACGCAAGCTGATTCGCCGTCTCCTCTTCGAATGCTCGCCTCGCAAATTCAGCACGAACATCCAACCTTCGCGCGGCCCGCAGAATTGTACCCGCGCGTTTCTCCAGCAGAGCATAATCCCTGAAGCGCTCGCGCGGCAATATGCTAAAAGCCCTCACTCATCGCAGCCACAAGGATGAGAATCGACATTCTCTCCGCGGCCGCCTCGATGCGCGAAAGGCTGCCGCGCACCTCATGGGTCAGTTCACCATCTCTCCGTGCGCACCGAGAAGGCGCCCCGACGAAATTCTCAATGGCGTACATTGCAAGGGTCATCCAGCAAGGAAAGAGGCGAGTTTCCCCAGCGTGGAGCGGCAGCCAGTCTCGTTGTCTTCGAGCGGCACGCCCGCAGGAATATTATCGCAGCGTATGGTGACCTCGGTGCCGCCGGCAGCGGGCGCCAACGTGGTGGTGACGATCATCTCGCCGGCGAAAGCAGAGTCCGCGGATTCGAATTCGACCGCCCACACGATCCGCTCGTTGGGGATCAAAGTCACAAAGCGGCCGCGGAACGTGTCGGTGTTGTTGGCGGTCTTGCCGCGCGCGGACCTGTCGCCTTCGGGATATACGAGAGACATGCTGAAGGACCCGCCTTCTCGCGCGTCGAAAGCGTGCACCACGCCCGTCATGGCGCCCGGAGGAAGCCAGGCTGCGAGCGAGTCCCTATCGAGGTAGGCCCGGTATACTGCCTCGCGCGGCGCATCTATGACTTTCGACACAACCGTGCTCGCCCGATCGCTCATGTGACGGCTCCGCTCGACAATCGTTTCCAGCTTGGCGTAGCTGGTTTCCATTCCGGGCTCCATCGGTCGATCGTCTAAGCGTATATTCCTTGTAGCCGATCGCCTCATCCAATCTGCAGGGATGGAGCATCGACCAGAGTCGTAACGTTGGAGGGCGCGCACAAACGGCCACGTGTGCGGCCACCGGAGCCGCAGTTGAGGAGGCTTCGTGAAAAATCAGCGAATCGGCGGCCTTAATCGGCCGAGAACTCCGTGAGAACGAACGCGACGCCCCTGCTCCGTTGTTTCCGAATAAACGCAGCATGATGGGAGCGCGGAGGCTGTGGCTCACGAAATGCACACCGAGCCGGTGCCGTGCATTCCGATGGCTTGGGCGGCGCCGAGGCTGAGGTCGAGGGCGACGCCCGACACGAACGGGCCGCGGTCATTGATGACCACCGTCACGGATTTCCCGGTCCTCGGGTTCGTCACGGTCAGTTGGGTACCGAACGGAAGGGTACGATGGGCTGCCGTCATCCCTTGGGGGTCGAATCGCTGGCCGCTGGCGGTGCGCTGGCCTTGCGAATAAAACGCCGAGATGATCCGCCGGCCGCCATTGCAATCGGTCTTATTCGATTTCACCGGCTCGTCGGCCTGCGATCCGGCGACCGGCTCCGCCGAGTTTGGCGTCGCGGCGGCCCTGACAAGTTGCCCCTTATCGCGATGCGCGGGCGGTGGCGCCGGCTTGAGGGCGGAAAGCAGCCTCTTCCACAGCGGGAGGTCCGAAGATTTCGACGACGCCATGGCGATATCCGGGCACTGCACCACCGCCAAGCTAAGGATGACAAGCCACCGCCCCATGATTTATCCACCTGTTGCCAACCATTTCTGGCACACATTGATCCGTGCCACAATCCTAGCGGACTACCGGAAACCGGACGTACCTGCGATTGGGATCGGACTTGATGGAGGCCTTTTTGGGATGTCGGTTGTGAGGGACACGTGGCAGACCGCCGTCCGAAGACGGCAAAATGACAAGGTTAACAAAATGACAAGGCTCAAGAGAGAAGCATGACCATCCGCTTGCATCGGGGTGACCTGCCCGACCTATCACGTTACCGGCAATCCGCCGCCGTCGATACCGAGACAATGGGGCTCGACCACCATCGCGACCGGCTTTGCGTCGTCCAACTGTCGCCGGGCGATGGCACGGCGGACATCATCCAAATTCCGCGCGGCGGCGCCCCGGCAGCGAATTTGCGAGCCTTGCTCGTGGATCCTGGCGTGCTCAAGATATTTCATTTCGCGAGATTTGACCTCGGCGCCTTGCAGGTGAGCTTCGGGGTGATGCCGGCCCCGGTTTATTGCACGAAGATCGCCTCGCGGCTTGCGCGCACCTACACCGACAAGCATGGGCTTAAGGATCTCATCCGCGATCTCCTCGGCATCGAAATTTCAAAACAGCAGCAGCTGACCGACTGGGGCGGCGGAAATCTCACGGACGCTCAAGTCGCCTATGCGGCATCCGACGTGCTGCACCTGCACGCGCTGAAGGACAAGCTTGATACACTTCTGGCTCGAGAAGGGCGGGAGGACCTCGCGGCGGCATGTTTTCGGTTCCTGCCCGATCGGGTCCGCCTCGATCTGGCGGGCTGGGAGGCCGAAGACATCTTCTCCCATAGTTAAACGTAACGGTGCCCTGCGGCGGCCATATTCGCCCGTCAGGATTCTTGTGGGTTAGACCGTAGCCCGGATGGAGCGCAGCGTAATCCCGGATAGGCTGACCCCGGATTACGCGGAGTTTATCATCGGGCCGGCCGAAGGCCGGACCCGGTGGCTCGATCCGGGCTACGAGGCTGCCACGAGTTTTGCCTCTGTTACCAGATGACGTGCTATGGTGTTAAAGAGTGAGTCTTCGCTGAACGATCTTGAGAGGTGATGGTCTGAATTATAATTCAGTTATTCGCGCGCCAACCGCGCGCGCACCACGCCAAATCGGGCGGAGCGACGGCGACCGCGCGTTCCGCGCCGCGGCGCGGCACAGTCGTTTTGTCCGCTTTCTGCGCTTTGCAATTCCGGCCGGCATTGCGGCGATCGTAGCCATCATCCTCGTCGCAACATTCTTCAATCCGTTCCGCCTGATCGCGGCTTTCCCGATCGATCCCGGCAAGATTTCGTTGTCGGGCACCAAGATCGTCATGGAATTGCCGCGGCTCAATGGCTTCACGACCGATTCGCGGCCCTACGAACTTACCGCCCGTGCTGCCGCCCAGGATCTCACCAAACCCGAAGTCTTGGAGCTCAAAGACATCAGCGCCGTGGTGGAGCTCAAGGATGGGCAGCGCGTCACGATCAAATCTATCAATGGAGTCTATGACACCAAAGGCGAGATGTTGCGGCTGAACGACCATATTACTCTGAATTCGACGTCCGGCTACGAGGGGCGTCTGTCGGAGGCGACTGTCAATGTGACAAGCGGCAACATCGTTTCCGAAAGCCCGGTGGAACTGAAGCTTCCCAACGGTTTGTTGAACGCCAATCGGCTGGAAGTCGTCGACAATGGTGCCTTGATCCTGTTTGGCGGCGGTGTGGAGCTGACGCTCACTCCGGACCAGGTACGACCGGCGCCGCAAGACTCTGCATCTGCGGCCGCTCCCGCGCAGACTTCGGTTCGGCGGGGTTCGCCATGACGGCCATTGCGAGAGGAGCATTCGTAGCATTGGCGGTCGCGGCGGCCGTGGACATTTCCGCGGTCTATGCGCAGCAGCAGCCAAATGGTCCGCCGAATGCATTGCAGGGGTTCTCGCAAAACCGCGATAAGCCGATCAAGATCAACTCGGCCACCCTCGAGGTGCGCGACAAGGACAAGATGGCAACCTTTTCCGGCGACGTTCATCTGGTCCAGGGCGATACGAGCATGCGCAGTAAAATGCTGGTTGTGTTCTATGAGGACGATGCGCCCGCGAAGCCGGCAACGCCGCCCGCCGGCACAACCCAGGCCGGACCTCAGCAGAACCAGCAGATCAAGCGGGTCGAAGCCAAGGGCAACGTGATTGTCGTGCAGAAGGACCAGACGGCCACCGGCGATACCGGCGTATTCGACATGCGAGCGAATACGGTGACCATGTTAGGGAATGTCGTGATTTCCCAGGGGCAGAATGTGGTGAAGGGTGACACACTGACGGTCGATATGACGACCGGCGTATCGCGGATCTCGTGCGGCAAGGCCCAGGAGAAATGCCGGGTGCAAGGCCTGTTCCAGCCAGGCTCCTTGAAGCAGGAAGGGCGCGCACAGGAAGCAGCCCCGGTTCCGACCCGCGAAGCACCGCGGCCACGCTCTCCGCAACCCCAGGGCTCGCCTGCGCAACCTCAGGGCCTCAATTAACATGCCCCGCACTGGCGCGGTTGAAAGCCGCGCGTAGAGGCGCTATCTCCTTAGCGCAATCCCCAGCACCGTTGTCACCGAGGCGCTTGTGGTCGATCTGTTCGGTCTCATCAAACGCCTCGATGTGCGGCGACCAAAATCGCCGGCGTACGCAGGGCCCTCGGCCTATCCTCCCTCCCGCCCCCTCCTTAGCCTTCCCCCGCAAGCGGGGGAGGGAACGGTGGGAGTCCCGAGGGCCAACACAAAGACTGGGCCGTCGAGAGCGGCCTCTGGTCAAACCAGGCGCGCACCCGGCAGCGGCGAACATCGGGCCCAGCCGCGCAACTATCTTGCGGTGCACGGCGTCGAAAAAAACTATTCGGGCCGCAGGGTTGTGCGGGGGGTAAGCCTTTACGTCCGTCGCGGCGAGGCGGTCGGTCTGCTCGGCCCTAACGGCGCCGGAAAGACCACCGTGTTCTACATGATCACCGGCCTCATCAAGGCCGACCGGGGTCGCATCTATCTCGACGGCTACGATGTCACGGCGTTGCCCATGTACCAGCGCGCCCGCCTCGGCATCGGCTACTTGCCGCAGGAGGCCTCCATTTTCCGCGGGCTGAATGTGGAAGAGAACATCCGCGCCGTGCTCGAAATGATCGAGCCGAACAAGCGCCGGCGCGAAGCCGAACTTGATAGCCTGCTGGAGGAATTCAATATCGCCCGCTTGCGCAAGACCCCGACGATCGCGCTATCGGGAGGCGAACGCAGGCGCGTCGAGATTGCCCGCGCGCTCGCCACGCGGCCGAATTATATGCTGCTCGACGAGCCTTTCGCCGGTATTGATCCGATTGCCGTAGGGGACATACAGGCCCTGGTCCGTCATTTGACACAGCGTGGCATCGGCGTGCTGATTACCGACCACAATGTACGCGAGACGCTCGGCCTGACTGATCGCGCCTACATCATCTATTCGGGCGAGGTCCTGATGGAAGGCGACCCCGAAGATATCGTCAATAACCCCGACGTGCGCCGCCTTTATCTTGGCGAGGAATTCCGTATGTAAGCCGGCTGGGACCGCGGGCGTCCCGCCCGCTCTTTCTACTTTTGATGCGGGCGAGACGCCCGCGGTCCCAGCGCGGTAGGGCGGGGCCTAGGCGATAGTTGACTATACAGCGCCCGGAAATCCGGATAAGCAAGAACCGGACCAACCCAATGCACAGTCAATGGCGCTCGCACAAAAACTTCTGATCCGCCAAACTCAGGCGCTGGTGATGACGCCCCAGCTGATGCAAGCCATCAAGCTGCTGCAGTTGTCCCATCTCGACCTTGCCGCCTACGTGGATGGCGAATTGGAGCGCAATCCGCTGCTGGAGCGGCCGGCCGACCAGGATCAGGTCCGCGATGACGGCGAAACGACTGCCGAGACGCCCTCGGCTTCGGAGGAAGAGCCCGCCAGCGCCGATTGGATGGATGACCGGCTGGAGAGCCGTCAATCGATCGAGGCGCGACTGGATACCGACCTCAACAACATTTTTCCCGATGACAGCGCGGCCGGACCGGCGCGAACGCCAGAATCCCAACCCGGCGCCTACTCGGAATGGACCGCGGCCGGCGGGGGCGGCCGCGGCGACAGCGAATATAATTTGGAAGCCTTCGTGACCGCAGAGACAACGCTTGCCGGACATCTGGCCGAGCAGGTTTCAATGACGTTCACGGACCCGATCGAGCGGATGGTCGCGCAGTACCTGGTCGATCTCGTCGACGATGCCGGCTACCTCCCTCCCGACCTGTCCGACGCCGCCCACAGGCTCGGCGCTTCGCCGGCGCAGATTGAGGCAGTGCTGGGGCAATTGCAGACCTTCGATCCGCCCGGGGTGTGCGCGCGCAGCCTTGCCGAATGCTTAGGCCTTCAGCTACGCGAGCTGGACCGGCTGGACCCCGCCATGGAGGCGCTGCTTGGCCATCTTGAACTCGTTGCCAAACGGGATTTTTCGGCCCTGCGCAAGATCTGTGGCGTCGATGAGGAAGACCTCGTGGAAATGATCGGCGAGATCAAGGGCCTCAATCCGAAGCCCGGGCTTGCCTTCAGCTCCGTTCTGGTTCAGGCGATTGTGCCAGACGTATTCGTGCGGCAGGCCGCCGATGGCGGCTGGACGGTCGAGCTTAATCACGACACCCTGCCGAGGGTATTGGTTAACCAGACGTACTATTCGAAAGTGTCAAAGACCGCCAAGAAGGACACCGAGAAGTCCTATCTGGCTCAATGCCTGCAGACTGCGACCTGGCTCGTGCGGGCACTCGATCAACGGGCCAAGACAATTCTCAAAGTGGCGAGCGAGATCGTACGCCAGCAGGACGCTTTCTTCACGAGCGGCGTGCAATATTTGCGGCCGCTTAATCTCAAGACGGTGGCGGACGCGATCGGCATGCATGAGTCGACGGTCTCGCGGGTCACAGCCAACAAATATATTGCCGCCGCACGGGGTACCTTCGAAATGAAGTTCTTTTTCACGTCCGCGATCGCATCTGCGAACGGCGGCGAAGCTCATTCGGCAGAAGCCGTGCGATACCGCATCAAACAGCTCGTCGACGCGGAATCCGTGCACGACATTATGTCGGACGATGCGATTGTTGAGCACTTGCGCCATGCGGGCATCAATATCGCGCGCCGAACCGTCGCCAAATACCGCGAGGCGATGCGAATTCCTTCTTCGGTCCAGCGCCGCCGCGACAAGCAGGCTGCGGTCAACGTCTCGGACGTGAATTGATTTGCGGTGACGAATCGGGCTCTGAAGTGGACGGCGCTTTAGCGCTCAGCGAGTGTAGCCCGGATTGAGCCACCGGGTCCGGCCTTTGGCCGGCCCGATGATAAACTCCGCGAAATCCGGGACCGGCCTATGAATACGGCAACGCTGCCCCCGGGTTTCGCTACGCTCAACCCGGGCTACAGCTGCGGGAGGCATCCATGCCCGTTTATAAGGCGCCGGTCGAGGACGCTCTATTCCTGCTCAACGACGTCTTTCATATCGAGCGCCTCGCCAATCTGCCCGGATTCGCCGACGCTTCGCCTGACGTCGTTGAAGCGATCTTCATGGAGGTGGGCAAATTCTGCGAGGGCGTTCTCGCCCCGCTCAACCGGGTCGGCGACCGGCAAGGTTGCCGGCGCGGCCAAGATGGCAGCGTGACGACGCCGGAGGGCTTCGGGCAGGCCTACCGGCAGGTCGTCGAGGGCGGCTGGATCGGGATTTCGGTGCCCCAGGAGTTCGGCGGCCTCGGCCTGCCGATAGCCCTGACCCAAGCCGTCAACGAATTCATGGCTTCAGCCAACATGGCGTTTGCCATGTATCCGGGTCTCACCCAGGGCGCCATTGCGGTGCTGCTGACGCACGGCACTGCGGAGCAAAAATCGTTATACCTCCCGAAAATGGTCGCCGGCGAATGGACTGGCACCATGAACCTGACCGAACCGCAATGCGGCACGGATCTCGGTCTCATCCGCACCAAAGCGGTGCGGCAACCAGATGGCAGCTACAAGATAACCGGGACGAAAATCTTCATCTCCGCAGGCGAACATGATCTCGCGGCGAACATCGTGCATCTGGTGCTGGCGCGCATCGAAGGCGCGCCCGAGGGGACCCGCGGGCTGTCATTATTCGTGGTGCCGAAGGTGATACCGAACCCGGATGGCACGTTAGGTGCGCACAATGGAGTGTCGTGCGGCTCAATCGAGGAGAAGATGGGCATCCACGGCAATGCCACCTGCCTGATGAATTATGACGGCGCCACCGGCTGGCTGGTGGCACAGGAAAACCACGGCCTTCAGGCGATGTTCGTCATGATGAACGAGGCGCGGCTTGGCGTCGGCGTGCAAGGGCTCGCGCTGTCGGAGGTCGCCTACCAGAATGCCGCGCAATATGCCAAGGACCGGCTCCAGGGCCGCGCCATCACGGGCGCGAAGTTCGCCGACAAACCGGCCGATCCCATCATCGTGCATCCAGACGTGCGGCGAATCCTGATGACGATCCGGGCCTTCAATGAAGCCGCTCGCGCGCTCGTCCTGTGGACCGCGATCAAAAGCGATGTGGCGCATCGTTCCGACAGTGCAAAGGACCGCGACAGCGCCGACGACCGCCTCGGCCTGCTGACCCCGGTCATCAAGGGCGTGTTGACCGATCTCGGCTTCGCCAATGCCGTGATGGCCCAGCAGGTACTCGGCGGCCACGGTTACATTGCGGAGTGGGGCATGGAGCAGTTCGTGCGCGATGCCCGCATCCCGATGATCTATGAGGGCGCGAACGGCATTCAGGCGCTCGACCTGGTCGGACGCAAGCTCGGCAAGGATGGCGGGCGGGCCATCATGGCGCTGTTCGGCGAAATGCAGGGATACATCAAGGAGCAGGCTGCCGATGGCGCCATGAAGCCGCTGGTCGAGCCGCTCGCAAAGGCCCTCGGGCATCTGCAGCAAGCCACCATGTGGTTCATGCAGAACGCCATTGCGAAACCCGATAATGCCGGGGCCGGCGCGACCGACTACATGCATCTCCTCGGTCTTGTCGTGCTTGGCTATATGTGGTGCCAGATCGCGGCCGCGGCGCACCGCAGGCTCGCGAACGACGATTCGGGCCGCATGAACGCGAAACTCGTGACGGCGCGTTTCTTCATGGAGCGCATGCTGCCCGAAACCGCCACGCATCTTGCCCGCATCCAGAGCGGCGCCGCGTCCCTGATGGAGTTGCCGGCGGAGGCGTTTTGACCTAGCGGATGGAATGTAACATTTGGAACCCGCGTCTTACTGCGGCGATGATGTTGTCAGGGTTGGCAGTCAAGGCGAAAGGCTTGGGATCTCGCGCGGACGGCAGCGTCAGCTGCCATCCAACGATAACCTTGAGTGCATCCCAATGAAGTCATCGAAGGTCTATGCGGCCCTCAAAGAACATTTGGCGCCCGTGCTGCGGACCGCTGGCTTCAAGAGAGCAAAAGCGATGCTCAGCTGGGCACGCCCCCAACAGGACAAGTATCTGGTTATGTGGTGTCAGGTGTCGCAGGACGGCTGGGACAGCTATGCCGGGTCGAAATTTACCGTCGAGTTCCAGCTTTCCGATGAACCAATCGTTGGCGCTCGCCATATTCGTCGACAACGATTTCCAAAAATGCTGGACAGCACTGGACGCGAGGAAATCCGCACCATTCAAAACAAGGTGATTGCGTCGCTGCAATATCCCCCGGCGCATTATCCGGCACTGCACACCTCTGAGACGGTTCGCGCTTGGTATCTAGAGAAGTTTCGCAGGATCGATCACCCCTACGGCGATCTGGACGACATCTGGCTTCGCTACGGGAGCGAGGAGCACCTCGCCACTTGGGCTCAATTCATTATCCGTAAGCTCCCCGATTGCTTTGAACAGGCTGAAACCTGGGCTTCGAAAGGATGAAGGAGCGCGGTTCATGCTCCCAGTCTCAGCACTCTTCTGCTAGATTTCATCAACTAGAGGAACCCTCCATGACCGACGCATTCATCTACGATCACGTCCGCACACCCCGCGGCCGCGGCAAGGTCGACGGGGCGCTGCACGAGGTGACGGCGCTCAATCTCGCCACCCAGGCGCTCGCCGCCTTGAAGGACCGCAATTCGCTCGACCCCGCCATGGTGGACGATGTGGTGATGGGCTGCGTCGACCCGGTGGGCGAAGCCGGCGGCGACATCGCGCGGGTCGCCGCCATTTGTGCTGGCTATGGCGATGGCGTACCGGGTGTGCAGATCAACCGGTTTTGCGCGTCCGGGCTCGATGCGGTCAACTTCGCTGCCGCCGAAGTGATGTCCGGCCAGCACGACATGGCGGTCGGCGGCGGCGTCGAATCCATGAGCCGGGTCGGTATCGGGGCCTCAGGCGGAGCCTGGCCGGTCGATCCCGCCATCGCGCTCAAATCCTACTTCCTGCCGCAGGGCATCTCGGCCGACCTCATCGCCACCAAATACGGCTTTTCCCGCGACGACGTTGACGCCTATGCGGTGGAAAGCCAGCAGCGCGCCGCGGCCGCATGGGATGAAGGACGCTTCGCCAGGTCGGTCATCGCGGTCAAGGACCCGAACGGCATCACGATCCTCGCCAAGGACGAGCACATGCGGCCGTCGACCACCATGCAGTCGCTGGCGCAGCTCAAGCCGTCATTCGTGCAGATGGGCGAGCTTGCCGGGTTCGATGCGGTTGCGATTCAAGCCCATCCGGAAATCGAAGCCGTCAATCACGTGCACCATGCCGGCAATTCATCCGGTATTGTGGACGGCGCCGCCGCCGTGCTGATCGGAAATGCCGAGGCGGGCCGCCGCGCCGGCCTCAAGCCACGGGCGCGGATTAAGGCGTTCGCCAATATCGGCTCCGAGCCTGCCATCATGCTCACGGGTCCGCTCGACGTCACCAAAAAGGTGCTGCGCAAGGCCGGCATGTCGCTTGGCGATATCGACTTGTTCGAGGTCAACGAGGCGTTCGCCTCGGTGGTGCTGCGGTTCATGCAGGCCTTCGATCTCGATAATTCGCATATTAACGTCAATGGCGGCGCCATCGCGCTTGGTCATCCGCTCGGCGCCACCGGCGCCATGATTCTTGGAACCGCGATCGACGAAATGGAGCGGCGCAATGCCGCCACCGCGCTGGTGACCCTGTGCATCGGGATCGGTATGGGCACCGCGACCATCGTCGAGCGGGTGTAAGGCGAGCCGGAGGAGCCCACATGCCGAAGATCGATATCGATAACCTCAAGATGGATTCGATGACCGGATATCCCGAGCCTTTCCGCCAGATCGTGCTCGGACGCGTGCGCAAGCGGCTCGGCAACGCCGCCGGGCTCACCCAGTTCGGCGTCAACCTGACGACGTTGAAACCCGGCGCCGCCTCGGCGCAGCGCCACTGGCACACCGCCGAGGACGAATTCGTCTACGTGCTAGCCGGCGAAGTGGTGCTGTGCGAAGACGACGGCGAGGTCGTCCTGCGCCCTGGAGACGCGGCCGGGTTCAGGGCTGGCGTTGCCAACGGGCATTGCTTGATTAATCGGTCCGAAAGGGATGCCATCTACCTTGAGGTCGGCACCCGCGCGGCCCGCGAGCGCGCTGAGTATCCGGATATCGACCTGCGCGCGGAGCGCGATGAAAGAGGCATGCGTTATCTGCACAAATCCGGCGAGCCCTATCCAGGCTCGGAGCGATAGCGGGATTCGGCGCATGGAGCCGGTATTTTGCACTCCTCCGCGCGCAACAGAAAGAAATCCGCTTCCGAGTAGGAGACACCGATGACCTACACGAATTTCGATCTCGCTATCGACAGCGACGGCATCGCGCTTCTGAGTTGGAATGTGCCGGATCGATCCATGAACGTGATCACGGTGCAGGGCATCGAGGAGCTGTCCGCGATCGTCGAGCGGTTTGCGGCCGAGGACGGCATCAAAGGCGTCGTGATCACCTCGGCCAAGGAGACGTTCTGCGCCGGCGCCGACCTGACCCTCCTGGAGTCGCTTGGCCGCACATTTGCGGCGCTCGCCAGGGAGCAGGGCGAGGAACAAGCGGCGCTGCGTCTCTTCGAGGAAAGCCGCAAGCTGTCGTTGCTCTACAGGCGGATCGAGACCTGCGGCAAGCCCTGGGTCGCGGCCCTCAACGGCACGGCGGTCGGCGGCGGCTTCGAGCTGGCGCTCGCCTGCCACTATCGGGTTGCGGCGCAGAACCCCAAGACCCGCCTCGGCCTGCCGGAAGTCAAGGTCGGATTGTTCCCGGGCGCCGGCGGCACCATCCGCATCTCACGTATGCTGGCGCCGGTCGACGCGCTGCAATTTCTGCTCAAAGGCGATCAGCTTCGCGTCGAGCGCGCCAAGGCGATGAAGCTGATCGACGCCGTTGCGCCACCTGACGAACTCGTCAAGGCCGCCAAGGACTGGATCAAGGCCGGCGGCAAAGCCAAGAATCCGTGGGACGTGGATGGTTTTCGCCTGCCCGGCGGGCCCGTCTATTCCAAGGCCGGCATGACGACTTTCCCGGCTGCCAACGCGATCTATCGGCGCGAGACCTACGATAACTACCCGGCCGCGCGCGCAATCCTGCAGGTGGTGTACGAAGGGCTGCAATTGCCGATGGACCTCGCGCTCAAGGTCGAGTCGCGCTGGTTCGCGAAGATCCTGCGCACTCCTGAGGCGGCCGCCATGATGCGATCGCTGTTCGTATCGATGCAGGACCTCAACAAGGGGGCGCGGCGTCCGGCTGCGATTGCGCCGAGCAAACTCAAACGCGTCGGCATCGTCGGGGCCGGCTTCATGGGGGCAGGCATCGGCTACGTGACGGCCCAGGCCGGCATCGACGTCGCGCTGATCGATCGCGACCAGGAGGCCGCCGACAAGGGCAAGGCGCAATCCGAGAAGCTCATCACCGAGCAGGTCAACAAGGGCCGCGCCACCGCGGCCGACCGCGACGCCCTGTTGGGGCGCATCACCGCGACGGCGGACTATGCGGCGTTGCGCGACTGCGATCTCGTCATCGAAGCGGTGTTCGAGGATCGCGCCGTGAAGAACGAGACCTATGCGCGGGCGCAAGCCGCCATGGGGGATCACGTCATATTCGGCTCCAACACCTCGACCTTGCCGATCACGTCGCTGGCGCGGGAGTTCCGCGATCCCTCACGCTTCGTCGGCATTCATTTCTTTTCGCCCGTGGAGCGGATGATGCTGGTCGAAGTCATTCTCGGGCGGAATACCGGCGACGCCGCGCTCGCAGCAGCGCTCGACTATGTGCGGGCGATCCGCAAGACCCCGATCGTGGTCAACGATTCCCGGGGTTTCTATACCTCGCGTGTGGTCGGCACCTATCTGCGCGAAGGCCACCTGATGCTGACCGAAGGGGTGCCTGCCGCCATGATCGAGAATGTCGGCCGCATGGCCGGGATGCCGGTCGGCCCGTTGTCGCTCAATGACGAAGTGGCAGTGGATCTCGCCTGGAAGATTCTCAAAGCCACGGAAGCCGATCTCGGCACGGAGGCGATCGACACCCGCCAGAAGGCGTTGCTCGGCGAGATGGTCGAGAAGCTCGGCCGGTTCGGCCGCAAGAACCGGAAGGGCTTTTACGATTATCCGGAACGGGGTCCGAAGAAGCTGTGGCCCGGCCTCGCCGACCTGCAGCCCGTAAAGCTCGATCCCGACACCATCGATGTGCCGGAACTCAAAGACCGTCTGCTCGGCATCCAGGCGCTGGAAACCGCGCGATGCTTCGAGGAAAACGTGCTCACCGATGTGCGCGAGGCCGATGTCGGCTCGATCCTGGGTTTCGGATTCGCGCCGTTCACGGGCGGCACGCTGTCCTATATCGACATGATGGGAACGAAACGCTTTGTGGCGCTGTGCGAACGGCTCGCCGCGAAGCACGGCCCGCGCTTCGCGCCGTCACGGTTGCTTGTCGATATGGCGGTGCGGAACGAGAGCTTCTACGGCCGGTTCACGCCGGGACGGAGCGAGAAGGCGGCGTAGGGCCAAGCCCTCGGGCATTTCCTTCCTCGTCTCGCCCTGATAATCCTGCCGCATGCCCGCCGATCGGCGACGGGCCACCACGTGATCACGCGGCATGTCCGGCACACTCCCCACAATTCACGACTTCCGTCGTATCGTCATCAAGGTCGGCTCCTCGCTCCTGATCGACGCTGCGGCGGGCCAGGTGAAGCAGGCTTGGCTCGCTTCATTGATCGAAGACATCGCTGCCCTGCACCGGGAAAAACGCGATCTCCTGGTGGTGACCTCGGGCGCGATCGCGCTCGGCCGCGCGGTGCTCCGTCTCGCTGCGGGGCCGCTCAAGCTCGAAGAAAGCCAGGCGGCGGCGGCCGTCGGGCAGATCGCGCTGGCGCGCACCTGGTCGGAGGCCCTTGGCCAGCACGGCATCGGCGCCGGCCAGATCCTCGTGACCCTCGGCGATACCGAGGAGCGGCGGCGCTATCTTAACGCCCGCTCCACCATCGCCAAGCTGCTCGAATGGCGCGCCGTGCCGGTGATCAACGAGAACGACACCGTCGCCACCAACGAAATTCGTTACGGCGACAATGACCGTCTGGCCGCGCGCGTCGCCACCATGGCAAGCGCCGACCTCCTGGTCCTGCTTTCGGACGTGGACGGGCTTTACGATACCCCGCCCGCCCGCAGCGCGACCGCAAAGCTCATCCCCGTGGTCGAGCGCATCACGCCGGAAATCGAGGCGATGGCGGGCGCAGCGCCTTCGGAACTGTCGCGCGGCGGCATGCAGACCAAGATCGAGGCGGCCAAGATCGCGACCACCGCCGGAACTCACATGGTGATCGGCTCCGGCCGGGTCGATCATCCGCTGCGAGCGATCGCATCGGCTGCGCCCTCGACCTGGTTCCTGACGCCGGGCAATCCGGTCACGTCGCGCAAGAAATGGATCGCCGGCTCGCTGGAGCCGAAGGGCACGCTCACGATCGACGCCGGTGCGGTCGCCGCTTTGCGGCGCGGCAATAGCCTGCTGCCGGTCGGCGTTATTCGGGTCGAGGGGCAGTTCGCCCGAGGCGACGCCGTCATCGTGCGCGGTCCAGACGGCGCCGAGATCGGCCGCGGTCTCGTCGCCTACGACGCCCCGGATGCCGACAAGGTCAAGGGCCGGCCGTCCAGTGACATTTTGCTTGTGCTTGGCATAGAAGGTCGGGCCGAGATGATTCACCGGGACGATCTTGCGCTGAGCCGGCAGTAGTTTGCGCACAGTCTGCATCAGTGAAATGCCGGAACTCGTCATTGCCGGGCTTGTCCCGGCCCCCACCCTACCCTCCCCCGCAAGCGGGGGAGGGTAGGGTGGGGGAGGGCGCGGTGCCTGATCGGGATGACCGGGACATAAGGGCGTTCACGCCCGTATTCGACGGGCTGCTGCCGGCCATGACCAAGTGGGACTGCCACGAGTTTTGCCCCAGTTACGGCCATACCAATGAAGCGCGTGGATAAACAAAATTTAATCTATCCGCCGCCGACTGTAAAAATTGCCAGTATCCGCACGGTTTTCCTGACCCCAATAGGTCGGCGTGACCGCTTCGGCAATCCGCGGAACCGTCTCGACGGGTTGTGAAACGGGGAAATTTGCGACATACGGAATGCCATTCCTTGGCGATCCCTTGGCAATTAGGCGTACTTTCGGTGGCGCGCACCTCGTTCATCATCTTGGTGTTCCTTGGCGTTCTAACCGGGATCATTTTTGCCGCCGATCCATCGCTTGATCTGCAAGTGGCGTCATTTTTCCACGATCTCGCGGCCCAACCGGGAGGCCGCCGATTCGATCAGGTCATCGATATCGTGCGTCAGGCCGGTCCGCTTGTCATTATTGCGGCAGTCGCGCCGGCGGTGGTCGCTTTGGTCATGAAGATATTCTGGCCGCTGCGCCCGACGCTGATTTCGACCCGCGCGGCGCTGTTCTTGATCGCGTCACTCGCGCTCGGGCCCGGATTGCTCGTCAATGTGGTTCTCAAGGAAGGGTGGGCGCGGCCGCGGCCCGGAATGGTGACCGAATTCGGTGGCGACTATGCGTTCATGCCGTGGTGGGATCCGCGCGGCGCTTGCGACTCGAACTGCTCGTTCGTTTCCGGCGAAACCTCGTCGGCGGTGTGGATGATGGCGCCGGCCATGTTGGCGCCGCCTCCTTGGCGCTATGTCGCGCTCGGAACCGCGGGAGTGTACAGCATTGCCTTCGCGTCCATGCGCATGCTGACCGGAGGGCATTTCCTGTCCGACGTCATCTTCGCCGCCATCTTTACCGGCCTGGTGATATGGACGGTGCATGGATTTCTGTTCCGCTGGCCCGCCACCCGGTTGGAAGAAGATGCGCTTAACGCGATGCTCGGACGGTTGGGTCGCAGCGTGATGCGGATTTTTCTCCCCCCGGCGCAGTCCCGCAGCGCGCGGCCCGACAAGCCGACCCCGCCAGTCTGACCTTCCTTGGCAGCCCCCGCTGGGAGCGCGGGCGTCCCGCCCGCATCTTTCTACAAGTGCGGGCGAGACGTCCGCGCTCCCACGGAGGATAGGGAGGGCAAAAGAACGCAGTTGTGCTTTGCGAGCACCTGGCTTAACGGTGCGGCCGTCATCGGAACCGCTACGTCGCATTTCCGCCGTCAGGGCCAATTAGCCGTGACGCGTTCCATCGTCTGAGACAAACCAGCGATCATAATGTAACGAACCGCGCCCGCAGCGGCGCCACTGGAGGTACTACAATGTCCGCATCTCACGGCCGTTTCGTCTGGTACGAGTTGATGACGACCGACACCGCAGCCGCAAAGGATTACTACACCAAGGTGGTCGGTTGGGGCGCGCAGCCCGCCCCGAACGCGAGCATGCCCTACACCCTGTTCAACGTCGGCGACACTCCGGTGGGCGGAATGATGGACCAGCCGGAGGACGCCAAGAAGATGGGCGCACCGCCCAGCTGGCTCGGCTATGTCGGGGTTGACGACGTGGATGCCACGACCGATCACGCCAGGCGCCTCGGCGGCGCCGTCTATGTCGAGCCGCGAGACATCCCGAATGTGGGTCGCTTCTCGGTCATTGCCGACCCGCAGAAAGCGGTCATAGGGCTGTTCAAGTGGTCGATCGCGATGCCGGACGCGCCCGTCGCGCCAGAGACGCCGGGCCGCATCGGCTGGCACGAATTGGCGAGCACTGACTGGGAGAAGGGATATGCCTTCTACAACGCGCTGTTCGGATGGCAGAAGGCCGACGCGATGGACATGGGCGCCATGGGCACTTATCAGATCTTCTCTACCGGCGGGCCGCCGGTCGGCGGCATGTTCAACAAGCCGCCGGTGGTGCCGGCCACTTTCTGGCTTTACTACTTCAATGTCGGCGACTTCGACGCGGCCGTGGAGCGCCTAAAGGCGGGCGGTGGCACGGTCGTCAACGGTCCGATGGAAGTACCGGGCGGCAGTTGGATCGTCCAGGCCAAGGACCCACAGGGCGCGATGTTCGCGCTGGTCGGGAGGCGATAGCGGCCCTTCCTCGACGAAGCGCGTAGGATGGGTTGAGCTTTAGCGAGACCCATCGTGGGCCTATCCACGTGGTGCAGTCGGTGATGGGTTTCGCTGCGCTCAACCCATCCTACGATCTCAGCCATTTTCTGCAGAGTCATGGCCGTGCTTTGTCCCGGCTATCCACGCCTTTGTTCGCCGGGATGCCGCAAGAAAGACGTGGATGCCCGCGACAAGCCCGGCCGTGACTCAGAAATAAATGATTCAATTTGATCGGAACACGCTCGAGTGTTGGCTCCTCGATACCAGCGTCCTCTCCGAGCGGTGCAGTCCCAGGCCGAACCGCAGAAATGCATCGTCTCTCTTGAAAAAAGCGGACTATTGTGATAGGATAAATCATACAACTTGGTGTCTCACCATTCCGGCAAGGCATACGCAATGGCTGCGGTTTTGAAGTACGAAGAGGCGGAATTCCTTGTTCCGACGGATTCATTCCCTGTTCGTGCGGAGAAAATTCCCTGATCAGATTGGGGTGCACCCCTGTGGTGAGACACAAAAATTAGGAACAGGTTGCGATGGTAGTCGCCGGGGTCTGCGGCGCAGCGGGCTCAGGCCCCGGTTGTTGGTGTGGCTCGGCGGAGCAAGCCGCTCGCGAGCGCGCCCCC